>WNGH01001929.1_pt1 | contig 26662 bp, 29 predicted proteins | sample 5400631 | NCBI WGS metagenome assembly WNGH01 (sample SAMN13153373, study PRJNA577476) | soil metagenome | isolation source: 115 cm soil or saprolite under Garry oak tree replicate 1 | place: USA:California | collected 2016-06-15
TCCTTCGACTCGGCGCCGCACCGTTCGACGATCCCGGCGAAGGCATGCACGCCGAGATCGCCCGCGAGCTGCTCCACTCGGGCGATCCGTTCCGGCTGACGCTCAACGGCGTCGTCTACGTCGACAAGCCGCCGCTTCTCTACTGGCTGCAGGCGGGAGCGTTCACGACGTTCGGGGCGTCGGAAGCCACGGCACGTTCGGTGTCGGCGGCCGCCGGCGTGGCGGCGGTCGCAGGGACGGCGTGGCTCGGCGCAAAGCTCCTCGGCGTCGCCGGCGGCTGCCTGGCCGGGGGCGCGCTGCTGACCAGCGCGCTCTTCTTCGCCTATGCGAGGTACGTGCGTCCCGATGCCCTCTTCGTCGCCGCGCTCGCGTGGGGATTTGCTCTCGCGCTCGTCGGGCTCGCCGAGGGCCGCCGGCGGCTGATCGGCTGGGGCCTCGTCGCGTTCGGCATCGCCGGCCTCGCCAAGGATCCGCTCGGAGCATTCGGGCCGCCCGTCGTCATCCTGGCCGCGCTGGCGCTCGCTGGTCGGGCGCGGCCGATCTCTCGCTGGCTTCCCTGGCCGGGCCTCGCCGCGTGCCTCGTGCTCGGCGTCGGCTGGTGGGTCTGCGGCGAAGCGTCGACGACGGGCACGCTCTGGTACACCGTCGTCGACAACAAGATCCTGAACGTCCTCGGCGCTCGCGTGTTCCCCGACGAGGACGTTCCGCTGTCGGCCGTAGAGTTCCTGACGGTGGCGCTGCTCGGCGCGCTGCCCTGGAGTCTCTCCGCCGTCGTGACGATCGTCAGGCTCCTGCGGGCGCGAGCCTGGCGCCAGGCCGCCGAGACGCCGTGGATCGCGCTCTCGCTCTGGACGCTGGCCATCCTCGGCATCACGGTGCTCTCGCGCTTCCGCCTCCCTCACTACGGCCTGCCCGTCTACCCCGCGCTGGCGCTCCTCGCGGCGCGCGCGTGGCGTGAACCGGACACGCGCTGGCTCGGCCTGATCCACGCCGCGCTCCTGGGCGTGCTGTCGGTCGTCGGCGCCGTCCTGGCGCGAAGCGACGGCCGTGCCTTCATGGATGCGGTGATCGGAGCGACCGACGTGGCGACGCGCAAGACGCGGGTCGCGGGCGAGACGGATCCGTTTCCTGGGTGGGAGATGGTGCAGCCGCTCGTTGCCCACGCCTCGCTCGTCTTGGGCGTCGCCACCGTGGCGCTGCTCATCGCGCTGGCGCTTCGCGTCCGCGTGAGGACGTCGATGCTGGCGCCCGGCGTGGTGGCGCTCGCGATGCTCGCGATCATGCCCGATGTCGCCACCGCGCTCGGAGCGATGTCCACGTATCGAAGCGCTCGAGCGGTAGCGACGGTCGTGGCCTCGTGGCTCGGACCGGGCGACGTCCTGGCTCACGAGGGCCCGATCGAGCAGTCAGGCGCGCTCGAGTGGTACTCGGGGCGGCGGCCAATGATCGTCGACGGTCGGCGCAGCGTGCTCGCCTTTGGCGCGACGCGGCCCGAGGGCGCCAGGCTCTTCTGGACGGCGGCCGATCTCGAGCGCGCGTGGCGCGAGCAGCGCGTGTGGATCGTGACGACGCGCTCGCCCGAGCACAGCCTGGCCGCTCGCTTGCCCGACGCGCGTCTGATCGGAACCTTCGGCGGGCGCTGGCTCTACGGCCCGCCCCAGGCGCGCTGACGAATCAGCAGCCGAGACGGTCGGCCAACTCGCCGAAGTCCTTGGCGACGACGTCCCAGGCGCGGCTCGGCGTCACGTCCTTCGCCTGGCCCGGGCCGTACTCCGTCGGCCGCGGGACGAACGCGTTGTGGAACCCCAGCGCGTTGGCCGCCTCGTGGTCGCTGTTGTGGGCGGCGACCATCATGCATTCATCGGGGCGCAGCCCGAGGAACTCGGCGGATCTCAGATACGCCTCGGGTTGAGGCTTGTACGCGCGCGCGATCTCGGCGCCGAGGATGACGTCCCACGGGAGCCCGGCGCGCTTGGCCATGTTCACCATGAGCGCGACGTTGCCATTTGACAGCGTCGCGAGGATGTACTTCCGCTTGAGCCGGGTGAGCCCGGCCACGACATCAGGCCACTCGCGAAGCACGCGGTCGAGGTTCATGCGGTGCAGGTCGTCGAGCTTGGTCCAGGGCCGCCGGCCGCTCCTGACCTCCTGCATCATCGGCTGGTAGAGCGCGCGCCAGGCTTCGGCGAACTTCGCCCAGTCCACCCCGTGGATGTTCTTCGTGCGGGCCAGCGCTTCGCCTTCGCGCGTGATGCTCCCGCGCCAGTCCACCACCGTTCCGAACACGTCAAACGTCAGCGCTTTGACCTGATCGAGCATGACGACCTCCCAGGCTCGCCTCGCGACGGGTGGGGCCCGGGCGCTCGGCTCGCACGCTTGCGAATTCACGGGCTCGCCTCGCGACGGGGCGCTCGGCTCGCACTACCACGTCTCCCAGTGGACGAGCGTGTCGAGCGGTAAGCGACGGCGCGCCACGCTGGGTGGGGCGGCTGCGTGGCCCGGATCGACGTAGCCGAAGCCGATCACGCGGTTGATGACGACGCCGGCGGGAATCCCGAGCAGCTTCCCGAGGTCGGCCTCGGGGAGATGGGCGGGACAGGAGCCGATACCGTCGTTCCAGGCGGCGACCATCATGTTCTGGGCGCAGCGGCCGGCGTCGAACTCATGCGGCTGGGTCTGCGCGATGACGACGACGACGGCGGCATCGGCCAGCCAGCGAGCGAAGCGGCTGAGCCCGGCCAGCGCGCGCAAGCGCTCGCGGTCGCGCACGACGACGAGCCGGTTGGGCTCGCTGTTCTTCGAGCTGCCCGCCATGCGTCCTGCCTGGAGGATCCGACGCAGCGACTCGTCGGGCAGCGGCTTGGGGAGAAAGGCGCGCTGGTCGCGCTTGTCCACCACGGCGCGGTAGGCATCCATGGCGGCCGAGGGTACCATGCCGCCCGATGCCCGAGCTGCCCGACGTCGAAGCCTACCTCCACGCGCTGGCGCCTCGCGTCGTCGTGGAGCCGCCGCTTGCCACCGCGAACGGGCGCAAGGTCACGGGCGTCCGGCGTGTCGGCAAGCGGATCGTCCTTGCGCTCGAGGGCGATCTCTTTCTCGTGATCCATCTGATGATCGCCGGGCGTCTGCACTGGAAAGCGCCGGGTGCGCGAGGCGCCGGCAAGCAGGGGCTGGCCGCATTCGAGCTCGAGAGCGGAACGCTCGTGCTGACCGAGGCCGGCACCAAGCGCCGGGCGGCGATCCACCTCGTGCAGGGCGAGTGGTCGCTGGGCGAGCACGATGCCGGTGGGATCGACGTGTTCGTCGCCGACCCCGCGGCGTTCCGGGCCGCGCTCGAGAGCGAGAACCACACGCTCAAGCGCGCGCTGACCGATCCACGGCTGCTGAGCGGCATCGGCAACGCCTACTCCGACGAGATCCTGCACCGCGCCCGACTCTCGCCCGTGAAGCAGACGCGACAGCTCGACGAGGCGGAGTGGATGCGCCTCTACGATGCGACGCGCGCCGTGCTCACCGAGTGGGTCGAGCGCCTGCGCCGGGAGGCCGGTGAGGATTTTCCCGAAGGCGTGACCGCGTTCCGCCCCGACATGGCCGTTCACGGCCGCTACGGCAAGCCCTGTCCCGTGTGCGGCGCCCCCGTGCAGCGGATCGTCTACGCCGAGAACGAGACGAACTACTGCCCGCGCTGCCAGACGGGCGGCAAGCTGCTGGCGGATCGCTCACTCTCCCGGCTCCTCCACGACGACTGGCCGCGCACGCTGGAAGAGCTGGAAGAGCGCCGTCGCCAGTGATCGTCGAGATGCTCGCGCGCGATGGCTTCGTTGGCCGGGTCCAGCCACGTCACCTGGCTCCCTCGCGCGCGGGCGGCGATCAGGTGGGGAAGGTCGACGGCGCCCGACTCGTCGTGGTGCGGCAGATGGCGGACCTTCCGGCCGTCCGGCGCGATCTCGACCACGGCGAACGCGGAGTCCGGCAGCGCGTGGATGCGTGCGCGCGACCACGGCTCGGCGGCGGCCAGGCCGGGGACCAGGACGATCGCGAGAGCGAGCGCTCCGGTCGCTCGAGTCATCACGGATCACCTCCACCCGCAGTATCGCGAGCCGCCGGCAGATCGCAATGCCGAGAAATCGATACGGCGGTAGACTCGGGGCCCTGATGCCTGTCACTCGATTCGACATCCGCCTGCGCCGTCCCCTCGCCGACGGCCACGCCTTCGGCAGCGTGGGAGCCTACGAGGAGCTGAAGGGCCGGCTCCACTTCGCGGTCGATCCTCAGCATCCCTCCAACCAGCGCATCACCGACGTCGGGCTGGCGCCACGCAACGCCGCCGGCCGCGTCGAGTTCGCGGCGGACGTCTCGATTCTCGTCCCCGTCGATCGCCGCCGCGCCAGTGGCCGGCTCGTCCTCGACGTGGTGAATCGCGGCAACACGGTGACGGTCCCCAACTTCAACCGCGCCACGCGCCCCGTGTTCGGGGCCGCGTCCGATCCCGACCCGGCCATCGACGTCGGCGACGGGTTCCTGATGCGCCACGGCTTCGTCGTGGCCTCGTGTGGCTGGCAGGACGACGTGCCGCGCCTGCCCGGCCTCCTGCGTCTCGAAGTTCCCGAAGCGCTCGGCCCCCAGGGCCAGCGACTGACCGGGCGCATCTACACGCAGATGCAAGCCTCGCGCGACGTCCCCGACTTCCTGATCTCCGACCGCGGTCATCTGCCTCACCCGGCCGCCGACCTCGACGAGCGCGACGCGGTGCTCATCGTGCGCGATCAACCCGACGCCGACGCCCAGACGATTCCGCGCGACCGCTGGCGCTTCGCGCGGGTCGTGGACGGCCGCGTCGTGCCCGATCCGAATCACGTCCACCTGGACGGCGGCTTCACGAAGGGCCGCCTCTACCAGATCGTGTACACGGCCATCGGCGCTCCGGTGCACGGGCTCGGCATGGCGGCGCTGCGCGAGTGCGTGTCGTGGCTCAAGCACGGTGGCGCGGGGGACGGCCATCCGGCTCCGGGCGTGATCCAGCACGCCTACGCCTACGGGCGCTCCCAGACGGGCCGCGTGCTGCGCACGATGATCTGGGAGGACCTCGTCCTCGACGAGCAGGGACGCGAGGTGCTCGACGGCGTGATCGCCAACGTCGCCGGTGGCATGCGCGGTGAGTTCAACCAGCGCTTCGGCCAGAACTCGAAGGACCGGCCGTTCATGATGTCGCACCTCTTCCCGTTCACCGACCTGCCCGAGGCCGATCCGACGACGGACGCGCGCGGCGCGCTCCACCATCGCCTCGACGCGCGCCGCAGCGGGCTCAAGGTGATGTACACGAACACGTCGTCCGAGTATCACCGGGGCGACGCGTCGCTGATCCACACCGATCCCGACGGCAAGAGCGACGTGCCCCACGGTCAGAACGTGCGCGTCTACCACTTCGTGGGCACCGAGCACGGCCTGGGCGTCTGGCCGCCGACCGATTCTCAGCCGGCGGCGGCCGATCCCACCGGCACGCTCGATCGCTCGCAGAGCGTCCGCAACGTCATCAACTACGCGCCGCTGCTCCGGGCGTGCCTGATGAACCTCGACCGCTGGGTGCGCGACGGCGTCGCGCCGCCGCCGAGCCGCCATCCGCGGCTCGACAACGGGACGGCGGTGCCGCCGCCAGCCCTGGCCGCGGTCTTCGACCGCATCCCGGGTGCGAGCTACCCACGCCACCACGCGATGCCGCGACGGCTCGATTTCTCGACGCTGCCGCCGAAGCACGGCCCCGGGTGGGGCTCGCGCGTGGCGGCCGTGGACGACGACGGCAACGAGCGGGGAGGCATCGTGCTCCCCGAGATCGCCGTCCCGCTCGCGGCCTTCACGGGATGGAACCTCCGCCATCCCGAGATCGGCGGCGCCGAGCAGCGGCTGGCCTTCGCCGGCTCCACGCTGCCGTTCGCCAAGACGCGGCGCGAGCGCGAGACGAGCGGCGATCCCCGGCCGTCGATCGAAGAGCGCTACCGCTCCCGCGAGGAATACCTGGCTCGCGTGCGCTCCGCCGCGGTCGGCCTCGTGAGCGAGCGCTATCTGCTCGAGGACGACGTCGAGGTCTGCCTCGCGGCCGCGGGCCGACTGTGGGATTGGCTGGCCGCCGTCTGATATCGTAGGGCGCCCTCGCGGGCAGGAGGGATGCCCATGATCGAAGCATCGCTGACGCGCCGCCAGCTCCTCGCCGGCAGCCTCGCCGCCGCTCTCACCCCCACGCTGGCCCGTGCCGCCGCCAGGCCGGTGACCGTCGGCTTCATCTACGTGGGCCCGAAGAACGACTACGGCTGGAATCAGTCGCACGCCGTCGCCGCCAAGAAGGTCGCCCAGCTCGAGGGCGTGAAGATCATCGAGCAAGAGAACGTGCCGGAGACGGTCGAGGCCGAGAAGGTGATGGAGGCGATGATCCGCCAGGACACCGCCAAGGTCGTTTTCGCCACGTCGTTCGGCTACTGGCCGTCGGTGCTGAAAGTCGCGCCGAAATATCCGGACGTCCTGTTCACCCACATCGGCGCCTTGTGGAAGGACGGTAATCCCAAGAACACGATCGGCTATCGCGGCTACATGGAAGAGCCACACTATCTGTGCGGCGTGGCCGCCGGCTCCATGACGAAGACGGGGAAGATCGGGTTCATCGGCAGCAAGCCCGTCTACTTCATCTTCAACAACGCCAACGGCTTCGTCCTCGGTGCGCGTGCCGTGAATCCCGCCGTCACCTGCCAGGTCGTCATCACCGGTGACTGGAACAATCCGGTGCGCGAGGCGGAGGTCACCAACAGTCTCATCGATCAGGGCGTGGACGTCATCGTCGCCAACGTCGACTCGGCCAAGGTCGTCATCGAGAACGCCGAGCGCCGCGGGATCTACTCGTGCGGCTATCACACCGACGTCTCCGAGCTGGCGCCCAAGGGTTTCCTCACCGGCGCCGAGTGGAACTGGGCGGCCGGTACGCGCTTCGTCAAGGCGTGGCAGGACGGAACGAGCTACCCGAACCTGCTGCGTGGCGGCTTCAAGCAGGACATGGTGGCGCTGAGCCCGTTCGGTCGGGCGGTGACTCCGGAGCTCAGGACGAAGATCCTCGCGATGAAGCAGGGCTTCGTCGACGACTCGCTCAAGCTCTACAAGGGACCGCTGAAGGACAACGAGGGCAACGTCATCCTCAAAGAGGGTGAGGTCATCGCCAACGACGACAACAAGTTCAAGCTGGCGGTGAACTTCCTGGTCGAGGGCGCCGTCGGCAAAACCGGCCTCAAGAAGTAACCGCGTGCGGGGCGCGGCGTGGGCGGAGACGGCGGCCATCTCGGCCGCCGCCCTGCTGGCCGCCCTCGGGGTCTTCGGCGGGTTCGTCGCGCTCCGCGGCCTCAACCCGCTCGACGTTTACGCGGCCCTCGTCGCCGGCGGCTTCGGCTCCTGGTTCTCGCTCGAAGAGACGCTGACCCAGGCCGCGCCGATCATGCTCACCGCGCTCTGCACGGCGCTGCCCGCGCGCGCGGGATTGCTGGTGATCGGCGGCGAGGGCGCGCTGGTCGTCGGTGGCGTGGCGACCGTGCTCGCCGGCGTCAACCTCGGTGGACTGCCGCCACCGCTCGCGCTCGCGCTGATGTGCCTGGCCGGTGCTCTCGGTGGCGGCCTCTGGGTCGGAGTGGCCGGCGCGCTCAGGCACTGGCGCGGCGTCAACGAGACGATCGCGACGCTGCTCCTGAACTACATCGCCATCGCCGTGATGAACCACCTCGTCGCCGGGCCCATCCGCGATTTCGGCCAGGTCCTCAAGCCCGCGTCGTGGGCCATCGGCGAGCGCCTGATGATCGGCACGATCCCGGCCACCGGCATCCACTGGGGCCTCGTCTTCGGCATCGTCGCGTGCGTGGTCACGTGGGTGCTCATGCGACACACGATCGTCGGCTTCGCCGTCGACGTCGTCGGCGGCAACGTTCGCGCCGCCCAGATAGTCGGTCTGCCGATCGGCGCCATCGTCCTCGCCACCACCGTGCTCGGCGGGGCCGCGGCTGGATTGGCGGGCGCTATCGAAGTCGTCGCCGTCCACGGGTTCGCCAGCTCCTCGCTCGTCGTCGGCTACGGCTACGCCGGGATCCTCGTCGCGTTCCTCGCGCGTCAGAATCCGCTGGCGGTCATCGCGGTCGCCGTCCTGCTGGGCGGGATCACCGCGAGCGGCGGGCTCCTGCAGCGGCGCTTCGGTCTTCCCGACGCGGCCACGCTGGTCCTTGAAGGCCTTCTCTTCATCGCGCTGCTCGCCGCCAACACGCTCTACGGCCGCTGGCGCCGCGCGTGAACGGGGAGCTCGGCGCCTGGGGAGCGATGATCGCCGTCGTCGGAGGCGCCATCCGTGTCTCGACGCCGTACCTCTACGTGAGCCTCGGCGAGACGCTGACCGAGAAGAGCGGACGTGTGAACCTCGGGCTCGAAGGCACGCTAGTGATGGGAGCCATGAGCGGGTACGCGATCGCGTACCTCACGGGCTCGCCGTGGCTCGGCGTGCTCGTCGCTGGTGCGATCGGCGCGGGATTCGGGCTGCTGCATGCCGTGGTCTGCAGCCTGCCGAGGGTGAACGATATCGCGGTGGGCATCGCGCTGTTCCTCTTCGGGACCGGGCTCGCGTTCTTCCTCGGCAAGCCCTACATCCAGCCGTCGGCGCCGCGGCTGCCTCATCTGGCGCTCGGGTGGTGGAGCGCGTCTCCCCAGATCCGAGTGGCGCTCGAGATCAACGCGCTGTTCGTCGCCGGCATCGTGCTGGCGCTCGCGCTCCGCTTCATTCTGGCCGGCACGCGCTGGGGCCTGGTCGTGCGGACGGTCGGCGACAACGCCGACGCCGCCCGCGCGCTCGGCTACTCGCTGCGCGGCGTGCGCACGCTGGCGACGATGGCCGGCGGCTTCCTCGCCGGTGTGGGCGGATCGTTTCTCTCGCTCTACTATCCCGGGACGTGGAACGAGGGCCTCTCGAGCGGCCAGGGGCTGATGGCCATCGCGCTCGTCATCTTCGCCCGCTGGAACCCGATCCACTGCTTCTGGGTGTCGCTGCTCTTCGGCGCCGCCACGGCGCTCGGTCCGGCGCTCCAGTCGATCGGGTACACGTCGAATTACTACCTGTTCAACGCAGCGCCGTACGTCCTGACCCTCGGGCTCCTCGTCTGGAGCTCGTCGCCGCGTCACGCGCTCCTCGGCGCTCCCAGCGAGCTGACGATCAGCAAATGAGCGAGCCGACGCCGCCCCTCGTCGACGTGCGCGGGATGACGAAGCGCTTCGGAGCGCTGACCGCGCTCGATGACGTCTCGCTCCGGCTCGCGCCGGGTGCCTTCCACGCGATCCTCGGCGAGAACGGGGCGGGGAAGAGCACGCTCGTGAAGTGCATGATGGGCTACCACCGCCCCGACGCCGGCCACGTGCTGGTCGATGGCCAGGAGCACCACGTCGGCGGGCCGCGCGACGCTCACCGCCTCGGGTTCGGCATGGTGTACCAGCATTTCACGCTGGTGCCGAGCATGACCGTGGCCGAGAACCTCGTCCTCGGCAAGGACGATCTGCCCGCCGTGATCCGCTGGGACGTCGAGCGTGAGTCGATGAAGGCGTTCCTGAGCCGAATGCCGTTTCGGGTCGACCTCGATCGAACGGTCGGCGCGCTGGCCGCGGGCGAGAAGCAGAAGATCGAGATTCTCAAGCAGCTCTTCCTCGGGCGGCGCGTCTTGATCCTCGACGAGCCGACGAGCGTGCTGACGCCCGACGAGGCGGACCAGGTCCTCGGCGTGCTGGGCGAGATGTCGCGCGACGGCCGGGTGACCGTCGTGCTGATCACCCACAAATTCCGCGAGGTCGAAGCGTTCGCCCGGGAGGTGACGGTGCTGCGGGCCGGCCGGCGCATCGGCGGTGGAGCGGTGACGGACCTCACGCGCGCCGACCTCGTGGCGATGATGATCGGCGCCGCCAGTCTTCCCGAGCCGGCGCCGCGCGCGACGCTGGCGCCATCGCCGGCGATGCTCGGCGTGGAGGGCCTCACGGTGCTCGACGACCGGGGCCTGACCGCGGTGCGAGAGGTGTCGCTCGCGGTCGGCGCCGGGGAGATTCTGGGCGTGGCCGGCGTGTCGGGCAACGGTCAGCGCGAGCTGGTCGAAGCTCTGGCTGGCCAGCGCCGCCCCGAGTCCGGCATCGTGCGCGTGGCCGGTGACGCCTATCGTCCGACGCGGGGACAGATACGTCGTCGGCGCGTCTTCGTCCTTCCCGAAGAACCCTCGCGCAATGCCTGCGTGAGACAGATGACCGTGGCCGAGAACCTCGCGCTCAGGAGCTTCGACCGGCCGCCCATCGCGCTGGCCGGCGGCTTCCTGAGCCGGCAGCAGTTACGCGCTCAGGGCCGTGAGCTGATCGAGCGCTTCAAGATCCGCGCGGCGGGGCCGGACGCGCGCCTGGACACGCTCTCGGGCGGCAACGTGCAGCGGACCGTGCTGGCCCGCGAATTGTCGGAGTCGCCGAAGGTACTCGTCGCCCAGAACCCGTGCGCGGGCCTCGACGTGGCCGCCACCGCCGAGATCCGGGGGCGTATCATGGCGGCGCGAAACGCAGGGGCCGCCGTGCTGCTCCTGAGCGAAGACCTCGACGAGCTGATGGAGCTCGCCGATCGCATCGTGGTGATGTTCGAAGGCCGGCTGGTGTACGAGACGGCGCGCGCGGCCGCCGATCCGCACGTCATCGGCCACTCCATGGCGAGTCACCTATGACGACAGCGACGACCGTCATCCGCGGTGGGACCCTGCTCGAGCCAGCCGGCCTGCGGGCGCGGCCCGCCGATATCCTGATCGAAGGCGACACGATCCGCGAGATCGGCGCGCCCGGCCTCCGGGCGCCCGAGGGGACACGGCAGATCGACGCTCGCGATCGGCTGCTCATCCCCGGCCTGATCAACGCGCACACGCATTCGCACGGCGCGCTCGCGCGCGGCATCGTGCCCGACGCGATCCCACTCGAGATCCTGCTCGGCTACGCGGGCGCCGTGAACGGAAACCGCACGCTGGAGGACAAGCGCCTCTCGGCCCAGATCTCGGCGATCGAGCTCGTGCGCAAGGGCTGCACCGCGTGCTTCGACATGTTCACGGAGTTCCCGGCGCCAACGGTGGAGGGCGTGCACGCGGTGGCGCGCGCCTACCAGCAGGTCGGCGTGCGCGCGGTGGTCGCGCCGATGATGGCCGACCTGACGCTGTGGCAGGCGCTGCCCGGCTTGCTGGCGTCGCTCCCCGACGCGGTTCGCCGTCAGGTCGAAGGCCTGCGCGCTTCGCCGGGCCAGGCGAGCGCGACGACGTGCCGCGACATCCTCAAAGCGTGGCCGATCGATCGCAGCGAGGTCGCGCCCGGGATCGGTCCCACCATCCCGCTACACTGCAGCGACGGCTTTCTCGGCGCCTGTCGCGATCTCGCCCGCGAGTTCGACGTTCCACTCCAGATGCACCTGGCCGAGTCGCGTGGCCAGGCCGTCCTCGGCATCGAGAAGTACGGCACGTCGTTGACCGCGCACCTCGATGCCCTCGGCGTCGTCGGCCCTCGCTTCAGCGGCGCCCACGGCGTCTGGCTCGAGGACGACGACGTCCGACGGCTCGCGGGGGCGGGGGCGAGCATCGCCCACAACCCGATGTCCAACTTGCGACTCGGCTCCGGCGTCGCGCGCGTGCGCGCGATGCTCGCGGCGGGGCTCCGCGTGGGCCTGGGGACGGACTCGGCCAGCTCGTCGGACACGCAGAACATGTTCGAAGCGATGCGGCTCTGCGCGTATCTCTCGCGGGTCCAGACGTTCGACTACCGCGAGTGGATCACCGCCGGTGAAGCCTTCACGCTCGCCACCGAAGGCAGCGCCCGCGTGCTGGGGATGGATCGGATCGGCCGGCTCCTGCCGGGCTTCAAGGCCGACGTGGTGTTCCTCGATCTGTCCCGCACGGGCTGGGTCCCGCTGAACGATGCGCTGCTCCAGCTCGTCAACACGGAGAGCGGCGCGGCCGTGGACAGCGTGATGGTGGGGGGCCGGCTCGTCCTCGAGCACGGACGGCTCTTGACGGTCGACGAGGCGAAGATTCGCGCCGAGGCCGAGCGCGCGGCCGAGCGCCTCAGGGCCGTCAACGCCGAAAGCTACGCGTCAGCGCGCGCGCTCGCCGAGCACGTCGGCGCGTTCTGCCTGCGCGTGACCGGTCACGAGGGACGCAAGTGAGCGGTCGGCACGACCCAGAAGTAGATGTAGTGAGTCCGGGAATCCACGGTGACCCGGTGGGAGCGCTGGGGCACCCAGGAGCCCATGTCGTAGTTGTGTGAGACGACGCGCGTGCCCGGGGCGAGCTCGGTCAGGAGCCTGGGGCGGAGCCGGAGGTTGAGCTCGGGGAGCAGGTAAAGCGTCACCACGGTCGCCTGGGCGAAGTCGGCCACGAAGATGTCGCCGTGCACGAAGCGCACGAGGTGCGTCACGCCCGCCTGGCGCGCGTTCTCGTTGGCCACCTCGATCAGCGCCGGATCGATCTCGATGCCGACGCCGCGCGTTCCAAACTTCCGGGCCGCCGCGATGACGATGCGCCCGTCGCCCGAGCCCAGGTCGTAGAGCAGATCGTTCGGGCCGACGCTCGCGATCTGCAGCATCTCCTCGATCACGCGGTCGGGAGTCACGACGTACGGCACGTCGGGAAACCGCCGTCCTGGCGCGCATCCTCCGGCCGCTGCCGTGCCCAGCAGGATCGCGGCGACCGTGAGCAGCCACCGGCGGTGAAGCGTCATGAGGCGATCCTCGCGTGGCGGGCGCTCACGACGAGCCGTCAGCGCGCGGCCGGCCGGTTGGCGAGGCCGATGCTGCGGCCGACCTGCGACGGGCGCGGCACCGCGTCGTGGACCGCCTGGATCGACGCCAGACGCTCGCGGACCGTCGGGGCCATCGGCGCGGCCCGGCGCGTGGCCTGGCTCACGTGGAGCGACATCAGCTCGTTGGTCGCCGCCAGATAGCCGGCCGTCGCGTGGTGCATCTCGTGGAAGTAGTGGATGCGCTTGTCGTCGTGACCGAGCAGCAGGGTCGTGAAGCGGAGCTGATCGCCGGCGAGGACTTCCCGGTGGTAGGTGACGTGGGCTTCGAGGCAGAACGTGGTCACGCCGGCCGCGCGTCGATGAGCGTCGTCGAGGCCGACCCAGCGGAAGAACGCGTCGGTCGCGTAGTCGAAGACGACCAGGTAGTAGCCGACGTTCATGTGGCCGTTGTTATCGATCCACTCCGGGCGGACGACGTCGCGATAGACGTCGAGCGGCGCGGCGAGCGTCACCGGCGGTCGGGCTTCTTGCTCGCCGGGGCTCCGCTCAGCGACGCCAGCACGTCGAACAGGATGCCGAAGTCGAAGTGGCCGAGGCCCAGGCCGCGCGCCATCGTCAGCCATTCCTGGACCAGGGCCGTCGTGGGCAACGGCACGCCGACGGCGCGGCCTTGGTCGAGGGCGAGCTGCAGGTCCTTCTGGATCATCGGCACCGGAAACCACGCGTCGGTCGGCATCTTGCCGATGACGAACGGGCCACGATACTTCACCATCGGCGACGCAACGACGGATTTGAGCAAGGCCTCCACCGCCGTCTCGCGCGGGATCCCGGATTTCTCGGCGAGCAGCACCGCCTCGCTGAACGCCAGCATCTGGACGGCGAGCCCGAGATTGGTCGCGACCTTCATCGCCTTGGCGAGCCCGAGCGGGCCGACGTGCGTGATCCCGCCCGGCCCCATGGTCAGCAGATACGGCCGGACACGCTCGAGGGCGGCGGCGTCACCGCCGACGGCGATCGAGGCCTGACCCTGCTCGACGGTGATCGTGCTGCCGGAGACGGGGGCGTCGAGCATCGTCGCGCCCCGACGGGCCACGGCGTCGCCGATCTCGCGCGTGAGCGCCGGGCTCACCGTGCTCATCTCCACGTACGTCGTGCCTGGTCCGAGCGCGCCGACGATGCCGTCCGGAGCCAGAGCCACCGCGCGGAGCGCGGCGTCGTCGGTCACCATGCTGAAGACCGCCTCGGTGGAGGCCGCGACGGCCCCTGGCGTTTTCTCGAGCCGGAGCCCGGCGGTGACGAGATCGCGCGCCTTCTCTGGTGTCCGGTTGTAGCCGACGACCGTGTGGCCCGCGGCGAGCAAGCGACGGGCCAGGCGGCTTCCCATCGCGCCGAGACCGACGAACCCCAGCGTTGCCATCACCGTCTCCGACCTTTGCGAGCGCTCGGCTTGCGCGTCGCCCGCCGGCGACGGGGCATCTGCACTGCGTCATCAACGATTGCGATGGCGCTGATCTCGAGCTTGCAGCGCGCATGCGTGGCCAGGCGCGAGACTTCGACCGTGGTCGTCGTCGGGAGATGGTCGCCGAGGTACTGAGCCCAGACGCGGTTCATGTCATCCTGCTCCGCCACGTTCGTCACGTAACGCGTCGCCGACACGAGATCGCCGAGCGTGCAGCCGGCGGCCTCCAGCGTCTTCTTGACGTTCTCCATCGCCAGCGTCGCCTGTTCGCGCATCGTGGCCGGCAGGTCGAACTCCTCGTCGCGATGTGGATGACTGTGATACACGGGCGCCGCGGTCACGCCTGACAAAAAGACCAGATGGCCCCGGCGGACGACGATGCCGGGAGCATACGGCATGACGACGTCGGTCCGGCGATCGGCATGATGGACCACGCTGACGGATTTCGTCATGGTCTCCTCTGGGCCTGGCGCGCCGCATCGTACCACGCGCGGATAACCTTTCTCTCCAACCTGGGAAGATTGTTGCCCTGTGCGCGAGTCGGTGACGTCGAGATGTTGCACATGGCGTGGGCTTCGTTGCCACAGGCCGGGGCACAGTTGTTGCTCCCCTCGTGCGCCGCCATGAGCGCCAATAGACCTGATGCCTGGGCCATCATCCTGGCCGGTGGTGACGGCCTTCGTCTGCGCTCGTTGACTCAGAAGATCGCGGGTGATCTTCGTCCCAAACAATTCTGCGCGCTGGTCGACGGCGAGACCATGTTCGATCGCACGCGCCGTCGCGCCGGGCTGCTGGTCAGGCCAGATCGCCAGGTCGCCGTCGTGACCCAAGAGCACCGCGAGTACTTCGGTCCGCTGTCGTCGGATCTCGCGCCCGGCTGCCTGGTCGTTCAGCCGAGCAATCAGGGCACGCTGGCCGGCATCGTGTATTCCGTGATGCGCGTCGAGCATCTGGCCGGCGACGTGCCGATCGCCATCCTGCCGTCCGACCACGATGTGATCGACGATCGAGCGTTCATGACGTACGTCGAGAGCGCGGTGGAGCTGGTGCGCGCGCTGCCCGATCGCGTCGTGCTCCTCGGCATCGAGGCCGAGACGCCAGAGACCGACTACGGCTGGGTCGAGCCGTCGCGGCTGCCGTTGCCGGTCGACGGCCCGCCGGTGTTTCCGGTCCGGCGATTCTGGGAGAAGCCGTCGCCGACGCTGGCGCGCCTGCTCCTCGAGCGCCGTTGCCTCTGGAACAGCTTCGTGATGGTCGGCTGGACCAGCGCGTTCATCGACTGTGTTCGTGCGACGGTGCCCGAGGCCCTCGTCACGTTCGTGCCCCTCCGCCAGGCGCTGGGTACCCCCCAGGAAGAGGCCGTCGCGGCGATGGTCTACGCCCATCTGGCTCCGCTGAGCTTCTCGGCCCGCGTGCTGGTCCGCGTGCCCGACCGACTCCTCGCCGTCAGGGTGAAGGACGTCGGCTGGAGCGACTGGGGGCATCCGGCTCGGGTGATGGCGGCGCTGCGCCGTACCGGCCGGCAGCCCACCTGGCTCGAGCCCGACGGGCTGGCCTCGACCGCCTGATCAACCTGATTCCGGAGGGCCAGCACTGTACACTTGGGCCAATGGCCGTCATTCTGGTCGTCGAGGATGACACCGACACGCGGCAGGCCCTTGGCGAGTACCTGACCGCGCTGTTCCCCGACGCTCGCGTCCTGATGACCGAGTCCGGGGAGAATGGCCTCGAGCTCGCCGTTCGCACCCGACCGACCGTCGTCCTCCTTGATCTCCGCTTGCGCGGCATCCACGGCTTCGAGTTCGCCACCCGCCTGCGCCAGTATCCCGTCGCCGCGGGGGTGCCCATCGTCGCGTTGACCGGCGACATGAGCCCGGCTACCTTACTCAAGGCCGAGGAGGCCGGATTCGCCGCCTTCCTCCGTAAGCCCGCCGACATGGACCGTCTGGAGACGGTGCTGCGGCCGCTGCTCGAGGGCAGAGCCTCGGCGTAATCCCAGTAGCGCAAGGAGACGGCTGTCGAATCGTTGAGGGGACGTGTGGGCGTCGTCACCGGCGGCGCCAGCGGCATCGGTCGTGCTCTGGCCGAGGGCCTCGCTGCGGAAGGCGCGGCCGTCGTCGTGGCCGACGTCGACGAGGCCGGCCTCGCCGAGACCGTTAAGCGAATCGAGGCGCGGGGCGGACGCGCGCTCGCCGTCCGTACCGACGTGAGCGACCGGGCCCAGGTGCAGGCGCTCGCCGACCGCGCCTTCTCGGCGCTCGGCCGTGTCCACGTCCTCTGCAACAACGCCGGCGTGGCGATCTGGGGTGGGCTCGAGACGGCCACCCACCGGGACTGGGAGTGGACGCTCGGCGTCAACCTCTGGGGCGTGATTCACGGGCTCGAGGCCTTCCTGCCGCGGATGATCGCCCAGCGCGACGGTGGCCACGTCGTCAACACGGCGTCGATGGCCGGACTCATCGCCTCGCAGGGGCTGGGTGTCTACAACACGTCGAAGTACGCGGTGGTCGGGCTTTCCGAGACGCTCGCCAAGGATCTGCGGCCCTACGGCATCGGCGTGTCGGTGCTCTGCCCGATGGGTGTGGCCACCCAGATCCGCGCGAGCGAGCGGAATCGACCGGCCACGCTGCGCAACGAGAAGCCCGCCTCCACGCCCGTCGATCTGATCGGCCGCACGCTCGATCCGGACACGGTCGCGGCGATGACGATCGCGGCCATCAAGGACAATCGGCTGTACGTCATCACTCATGAGGAGGGCCTCGAGCCGTTGCGTCGGCGCTTCCAGCGACTCGAGCAGGCCGTCCTCGCCCGAAAGCCCTAGCCACGCCACGCTGGATCTCGACCGCGGCCGATCTCGAGGAGATGGTGCGCCATCTCGCCGGGCTCGACGAGATCGCGCTCGACACCGAAGGCGACAGCCTCCATCACTATCCGGAGCGGCTGGCGCTGATCCAGATCGCCGATCGCGCTGACCAGGCGTGGCTCGTGGATCCCCTGGCGCTCGCCGATCTCGAGCCGCTCGGCAAGCTCGTCGGCGGCGAGCGGCCGCAGGTGGTCCTGCACGCCGGCGACAACGACCTCGTCCACCTCAAGCGCCGCTACGGGTTCACGTTCGGCGCCATCTTCGACACGTCGCTGGCGGCGCGCTTCCTGGGCGCCCGTGCCCTCGGCCTCGACGTGTTGCTGCGCGAGTATCTCGGCGTCGAGCTGCCACCGTCGCGCCAGAAAGACGACTGGTCGGTGCGTCCGCTGACCGAAGCCCAGGAACGCTACGCGGCCGCCGACGTGTTGCACCTGCTGGCGCTCAAGGACCGCCTGGTGGAGCCGCTCCGCGCCGCCGGACGCTTGCACTGGGTGGAGGAAGAGTGCGCCGCGCTCGCAGCCGAGGAGGTGGCCGAGCGTCCGGCCGACCCCGACGCGTTCTTCCGGCTCAAGGGCGCGCGCGATCTCACGCTGCGGCAGGTCGGAATTCTCAGGGCGCTCTGGCAGCTCCGCGAGCGGCTCGCCAGGAGCGCGGATCGTCCACCGTTCAAGGTGCTCGGCGACGCCACGCTCGTCGCCCTGGCCGTGGCGGCGCCCCGCACCGTCGCCGACTTCGGCAAGATCCCGGGCTGCACGCCGCGCGTCGTCGGTCGCTGGGGCCAGGCGATGCTCGAGGCGATCGCCCGTGCTCAGGCCCTGCCCGAGTCCGAGCTGCCCGTGGCGCCACGACCGCCGCGGCTCCCGTCGGTGCCGGGGCCGGTGCGGCGGCGCATCGAGCTACTGCGGCAGTGGCGGACCGACGCGGCGCCCGCGACGGGGCTCGAGTCGGGCGTCGTCCTGCCGAATCGGCTCATGCGTCCCATCGCGGAAGCCGCGCCCCGCGACCTCGAGGCGCTGTCACGCGTGGAAGGCATCCGGCGGTGGCGCGTCGAGTCCTTCGGCCCGCAGATCCTTGCCGCGATGTGGACGACGTGAGAACGTCGGCGGCATGAGTGAGTGGACGGAGCTCGTGGTCGATGACGACGCGGGCCTGCGTGCGATCTTGAGGACGGCGAAATCGGTCGCGGTCATCGGCGCCAAGATCGGCGCCCACGAGCCGGCCTATTACGTGCCGGCCTATCTCGCGGCACGCGGCTACCGGATCCATCCCGTCAACCCCAAGCTGGTCGGCGAGACGATTCACGGCGTGCGCGTCGTCGGGAGCCTCGCCGAGCTCGCCGGCTCGGTCGACGTCATCGAGATTTTCCGGCGGCCGCAGTTCCTGCCCGGCCACGCCAGCGAGATCCTCGGGCTTCGCTGGCGACCTCAGGCCGTGTGGTTCCAGCTCGGCATCCGGAACGACGCGGCGGCCGAGGCGCTGGCGCGGGCGGGAATCAAGGTCGTCCAGGATCGCTGCATGATGCCGGAGCACCGGCGCTTACTGGGGGCGGCATAGATGGCCGGCGAATACGCATTCGTGATGAAAGACCTCCGCAAAGTCGTCCCGCCCAAGCGGGAGATCCTGCGCGGCATCTGGCTCTCGTTCTTCCACGGCGCCAAGATCGGCGTGGTGGGCGCCAACGGGGCGGGCAAATCGACGCTCCTGCGCATCATGGCCGGCGTGGACGACGACTTCCAGGGCGAGGCGTCTCCGGCCGCCGGGCTCAAGATCGGCTACCTGTCGCAGGAGCCGCAGCTCGATCCGGCCAAGGACGTGCGGGGCAACGTCGAGGACGGAGTCGCCAGCACGCGCGCGCTGCTCCAGCGCTTCGAAGAGGTCAGCACGCGTCTCGGCGAGCCACTCGCCGACGACGAGATGGAGAAGCTGCTCGAGGAGCAGGGACGATTGCAAGACCAGATCGACGCCGTCAACGCGTGGGATCTGGATCGGACCGTCGAGCTGGCGATGGACGCGCTCCGCGTGCCGCCGGGCGACATGGACGTGGCGAAGATCTCCGGGGGCGAGCGCCGGCGCGTCGCGCTCTGCCGTCTGCTGCTCGCGCGCCCCGACATGCTGTTGCTCGACGAGCCGACCAATCATCTCGACGCCGAGTCGGTGGCGTGGCTGGAAGGGTTCCTCAAGGACTACGCGGGCACGGTCGTCGCCATTACGCACGACCGCTACTTCCTCGACAACGTCGCGCGGTGGATCCTCGAGCTCGACCGGGGGCACGGCATCCCGTGGGAAGGCAACTACTCGTCCTGGCTCGAGCAGAAGCGCCAGCGCCTGGAGCAGGAAGAAAAGACCGACCTCGCCCGCCAGCGCACGCTCGCGCGTGAGCTCGAATGGGTGAAGATGGCGCCCCGGGCGCGCCAGGCCAAGTCCAAGGCGCGGCTCCAGGCGTACGACGCCATGCTCGGCGAGTCCTTCGAGCAGCGGGCCGCCGCGCTCGAGATCGCCATCCCGCCGGGACCGCGTCTCGGCGACGTCGTCGTCGAGGCGGCAACGGTCGGCAAGGCCTTTGGTGATCGCGTGCTGATCGACGACCTCTCCTTCCGGCTGCCCCGCGGTGGCATCGTCGGCGTCATCGGGCCCAATGGTGCCGGCAAGACGACGCTCTTCCGCATGATCGCCGGCCAGGACACGCCCGACCGCGGCACGCTGCGGGTCGGCGACAGCGTGAAGCTTGCCTACGTCGACCAGAGTCGTGACGCCCTCGACGGCAAGAAGACGGTGTGGGAGGAGATCTCGGGCGGCCAGGACGTCCTCGACGTTGGCGGCCGGAAGCTGCAGTCGCGCGCCTACGTCGCCTCGTTCAACTTCAAGGGCAGCGACCAGCAGAAGCGCGTCAGCGAGCTCTCGGGCGGCGAGCGCAATCGCCTGCACCTGGCCAAGATGCTCAAGAGCGGCGGCAACGTGCTGCTCCTCGACGAGCCCAGCAACGATCTCGACGTGGACACGCTGCGTGCCCTCGAGGACGGCCTGCTCGACTTCGCGGGCTGCGCGATCGTGATCAGCCACGACCGCTGGTTCCTCGACCGCATCGCCACCCACATGCTCGCCTTCGAGGACGAGGGCCGCGTGGTGTGGTTCGAGGGCAATTACCAGGATTACGAGGCCGACCGGCGGCGCCGTCTCGGCGCCGAGGCCGAGCGGCCCCACCGCCTGCGTCTCAAGCGCCTGCCGCGAGCTTAGCGCAGACGATCAGCACGTTCTCGGCCGCGCGCCTGACGCGCCGCAGCCGCACGGACTCGAAGTGCGGGCGCAGCGTGGCGGCCAGGCGGTGAGCGTCGCCGCGGCGGTGACGGTTGATCACGAGCACACCGCGGCGGGAGAGCAGCGGAACCAGCGCGCGGAGCAGCGGCAGCGAGCGTTCGAGCGGCTCGGCATAGGTCGCATCCTCGAAGACGAAATCGAAGCGCCGCCGGGCGGCGTTGAGCCAGCGCGCGACGACGTCGGCCTCGCCGGTGAGGTATTCCACGCCGGGCACGCGCTCGAGGCCGAACCAGTCGTGGGCGGCCTCCAGGATGACGGGATCGCGCTCGATGACGGTGACGCTGCGCGGGCGGCACCTCGCGCGGAGCACGTGGAGCGACGTGCCCCCGCCCAGGCCCACGAACAGCGCGGACGGGCGCGCCGGGACCGGCGCCGCGTCGATCGCGTGCCACCAGTACTCGCGGGTCACGCGGTCCCACTTGCCGCCGAGCGGGTACACCGACAGCGTGTCGCCCGCCACGATCAGACGGCGCTCGGCCGTGTCCTCGATGACCCGCACCCGTCCCGACAGCGGCGAGCGGCGATCGAAGACGGTGTGCGAGGTTCTCACGCTTGGACAGCGTCCCGGAGAGTTACAGCTCTGATCGCCAGACCGAGCAATCGCCACGGGGGATTCCGGGGGGCCGCGGGCCGACGTGCGAGCCGAGACGCGTCGCGCGGCGAGGCGAGCGCTGAAATGCCCGGACAAGGGCCCGGGTGCCCGCGGCCGTTTCAAAAATCGTGGGGAGCCCGGATGCCCGTGCCCTGATACATAATCACCGGGGCGACATCCTGATCGCGCCGTCGAGCCGGATGGTCTCGCCGTTCAGCATGACGTTCTCGACGACGTGCAGCACCAGCGCCGCGTACTCCTCGGACCGGCCGAGTCGGGGCGGGAAGGGGACCTGCTTGCCGAGCGAGATGCGAACGGGCTCGGGCAGCGTGGCGAGCAGTGGCGTGTCGAAGATGCCGGGCGCGATGGTCATCACGCGGATGCCGAGCTCGGCGAGATCGCGCGCGACGGGCAGGGTCATGCCCACGATGCCTCCCTTGGAGGCCGAGTAGGCGGCCTGTCCGATCTGGCCGTCGAAGGCGGCGACCGACGCGGTGTTCACGATGACGCCGCGCTCGCCCTCACCGGTGGGCGCGTTCTTGGCCATGACGGCGGCGGTGAGCCGGATGCAGTTGAAGGTGCCGATGAGGTTGACGGTGATGACCCGCGTGTAGTCTTCGAGGCGCGCCGGGCCCTGCTTGCCGAGCGTCTTCATCGCCGTGCCGATCCCCGCGCAGTTGACCAGCACGTTCACGCCGTCCATGGCGCTTCGCGCGGCCTCGAGCGCGCTCTCCACGGCCGGGCCGTTCGTCACGTCGGCCGGCGCGAACGCGACCCGCGCGCCGAGCGTCTTGGCGACGTCGGCGCCGGTCGACGAGGCGAGATCGAGGATCGCCGCGCGCCCGCCGGCGGAGACGATGCGCGTCACGGTCGCCCGGCCGAGGCCGGAGGCGCCGCCGGTGACGACGGCCTTCACGTTCTTGGGATCCATCGATGGTCCTCCTCGGCTCGCATTTTAACGGAAGTACGGTATCCTGAAATCGACGGTCATGCGTACCCGCTATCTCTCCACACGACGGCGGCGGGTCCTCTGCGTTTCACCGCGGTACGCTCCGTCGTTCGGCACCTTTCAGTATGCATATCCGTTTTTTGGCGGCCGTGTCCGCGCGTTCATGCCGCCGCAGGGCCTGCTCGTCGTGGCCAGCTACCTCCCGGAGACGTGGGACGTCCGCTTCGTCGACGAGAACGCCGGCGCCGCCAGCGACGCGGATTTTCAATGGGCGGACGCGGTGCTGGTGTCGGGGATGCACGTGCAGCGCGCCTTCATCAACGACATCGGGTCGTCCTCGGCGGGCCCTCGGTCTCGAGCTGTCCCGAGTACTATCCGGAGGCCGACCTCCTGCACGTCGGCGAGCTCGGCGATGCCACCGACCGCATCATCGAGTACCTCGACACCCATAGGGGGCGGCCGCGCCGCCCGCTACGCTTCGAGACGGCCACGCGCCTGCCCCTGTCCGACTTCCCGGTGCCGGCCTATCACCTGACGCCGATCCGGCGGTACTTCCTCGCTAACATCCAGTTCTCGAGCGGCTGCCCGTACTCGTGCGAGTTCTGCGACATCCCCGCGCTCTATGGCAAGAATCCTCGGCTCAAGACGCCGGCCCAGGTGCTGGCCGAGCTCGACCAGATCGTGGCCGGAGGAGCGGCCAGTGTCTACTTCGTCGACGACAACTTCATCGGCAACCAGAAGGCGACGCTCGAGCTCCTGCCCCACCTGATCGAATGGCAGCGCGCGCACCGGTATCCGCTGCGGTTCGCCTGCGAGGCGACGCTCAACATCGCCAAGAACGAGCGGGTGCTGGCGCTCATGCGGGAGGCGGGGTTCGTCACGATCTTCTGCGGCATCGAGACGCCAGAGCCCCAGGCCCTGCGCTTCATGTCGAAGGATCAGAATCTGCGCATGCCACTGCTGGAGGCCGTGCGCACGCTCAACCGCTACGGCTTCGAGGTCGTCTCCGGCATCATCATCGGCCTCGACACCGACACGCCCGACACGGCCGATCGCATCATCGACTTCGTGCAGGCCTCCGCGATCCCGATCCTCACCATCAACATCCTCTACGCGCTCCCGCGCACGCCGCTCTGGCGGCGGCTGGAAGCCGAGGGGCGCCTCTTGCCCGACGAGGGACGGGAATCCAACATCGCGTTCCGCATGCCGTACGAGAGCGTGCTGGACATGTGGCTGCGGTGCATCATCACGGCCTACGAGCCGGCCGCCGTCTACGAGCGCTATGTCTACAACGTCGAGCACACATTTTCCAACCGGCTCCCGTTTCCGACGAACCGCGAGCGCGCGTCGTGGCGGAACGTCCTCATGGGGCTCGCGATCCTCGGCCGGCTGTTCTGGCGGGTGGGGATCCGCGGTGACTATCGGCGCACGTTCTGGAAGGCGGCCCTGCCGATGCTGAGGGCGGGTGAGCTCGAGGCCCTCATCAACACCGCGGTGGTGAGTCACCACCTCATCGAGTTCACCCGGCAGTGCGCGCGGGGCGTGCGCGAGTCGTCGTTCTACGCGCCGGAAGCGCCGGCGCCGCCTGAAGCCCTCGCGGGCTGATCGTCAGGCGGCTTCGCCCGTGTGCGCCCAGAACTCGTCGTCGCGTTCCATCTGCGTCAGCCGCGGCGGAATCTTTCCGCGATGGAAGAAGTCACACATGATGCGGTTCGCCACCGCCCAGTCGTCGCCGTACACGCAGTGATGATGCGGGCAGAGCGCGGCGTCTCCCGTCAGTTGCAGGCCGCACGAAGCACACAAACTCATGCTCGATGGAATTAGCGAATGGCGTGCCAACCGTGGCGATAGGGTAGCTTTCTTCTTCTTTCTGCGCGCGCGATGGCGTACGATGCGACCGCTCGACGACGCGTCACACTTCCCGTGGAGGCCGAATCACGCATGCGCATGACCGCCTGGGTCGCGTTTTTTCTCGTGTCCAACGTTCTCGGAGTGGCCGCGTTTCGCGCGGCCATGACGCTGCCCTTCGACGAAGCCTTCCTCCCCGGCGTGCTCACCGTGCCTCTCGTGGGGCTCACCGCCTTCGGCGTCACCCGCGTCCTCGAAGCCTGGCAGCGTCGAGACGACGAGTAAGTTTTACATCCGCGCGCTTCTGGCACTGAGTGTGCACTGCACTCCCCCAGTACGGACGTTGACTGCTCTGAAAGGAGCGCGCGATGGACATCCTGCTGTGGATCGTATTCGGCCTCGTCGTCGGTATCGTCGCCAAGCTGATCATGCCGGGGGCGGACCCGGGCGGTATCGTCGTGACCATCGTCCTCGGGATCGTCGGGGCGCTGCTCGGCGGATGGATCGGCCGGGTGATGGGCCTCTATCACGAAGGTGAGGCGGCCGGCTTCATCATGGCCGTCATCGGCGCGGTGATCGTGCTCGCCCTCTACCGCCTTGTCGTATCCCGGCGGACTCTCTAGAACGCTCGGGAGGCGGGGGTCATTCCCCGCCTCCTAGAGCAGATCGCGGATCGGCGTCGCCAGCAGCTCCATGAAGCGATCGATCAGGCTGCGAGCCCGCCAGTGGCGGTAATCGACCAGGCGTGAGTAGCCGAGGTCCTCTTTGATGATGGCCTCGAGGCGCTGGGCCGTCGGCGCATCGTAGACGACGAGGTTCAGCTCGTCGTTGAGCGCGAACGACCGATTATCCAGATTCGTGCTCCCGACGGTCGCCCACACGCCGTCGATCACCATCATCTTGGCGTGCAGCAGGGCGGGCAGATACTCGTAGATCTGCACGCCGCCCTTGAGCATCTTCCCCCACTTCCCGCGGCTGGCCTGCCGGACCAGGTTGTGATCGATCGCGCCCGGCGTCAGGACGACGACCTTGACGCCGCGCCTGACGGCGATCAGCAGCGCTTCGCTCATGCGATCGTCGAGCACCAGGTAGGGGTTGGTGATGTAGATCGAGCGCCGCGCGGCCGACATCGCGAGAAGGAACGCCGTGTACATGGCGGCGCTCCCGCCCGCCGGTGAGCTGCGGATGATCTGCGCGTGGACCGTGCCGGCCACCGGGAGCCGCGGGAAATAGCGTCACCGCCGAGGACGATGCCGGTAGCCTCCAGCCAGTTGTCGGCGAATGCGCCCTGCAGATATTCCACGATCGGACCCTCGACGCGCACGTCGGTCTCTCGCCAGTGATCCTCGACCCGGCCGTTGCCCATCCACTTCCGGCTGACACCCGAGCCACCCGTCCAGCCCACGCGACCGTCGACGACGAGAATCCGTCGATGGTTGCGATTGTTCGCGCGGTGCCAGGCCAGGGGTCCGAGTGGCCGAAAGAACTCCACGTGGCAGCCGGCGCGCCGCATCGTGTCCACGTACTCGCCGGGAATGCCGAGGGCGCCAAACGCGTCGAGGAGCACGTTGACGCCGACGCCGGCCAGGCCGCGCTCGCTGAGCGCGTTCGCGATGTCGCGTGAGACCGGGCCGTCCTCGTAGAAATACTGGGCGTAGGTGATCGTCTTGTGCGCGCTCTGGATCGACTCGATCAGAGCGGGAAAGATCTCCTCACCGTTGAGCAGGAACTCCACACGATTGCCGGGGACGATGGGGGCCGCAGCGTACGCTTCGAGCGTCGGGAAGAACGAAGGTTCGCCGAGCCGCAAGTCGGGCAACAACAGGTGCGGGGGGACCCGGACGCAGCCGCCGAGCAGGAGCAACGCGAGCAGACAAGCCCTTTGCGTCTTCATCAAAACGCTCCCGGAACCTGCGTCCCGGACCGGGCTCGACGGGCCGTCGTGGCAGGTGGGTTGCTGCACTTCCAGCATACATGATGGTTCTGGGGCGCGCCTTCGGCATCCCGATTCGGGTCGATCGCAGCTGGTTCATCAGCTTCGCGCTGGTGGCCTCCAGCCTGGCCCTCGTCTACTTCCCGCGTGTGTTGCCGGCGGCGCCGCCCGTGGTGCACTGGGCCTGGGGAGTGGGCTCCGCGCTGCTGCTCTTCGTCTCGCTGGTCGCCCACGAGCTAGCGCACGCGCTGACGGCACAGCGCTACGGCATCCGCGTCGAGTCGGTCACGCTCCACCTGCTCGGAGGCGTGTCACAGATGGTGGAAGAGCCGTCCACGCCGCGCGCCGAATTGCTCATCGCCGCGGCCGGGCCGGGCATGAGCTTCGCTCTGGCCGGGATGGCCTTCGGCGCTCGCGCCATCGTGGGCGGTCCGGTCTCCCTGCTCGTCCTGTTCGGCTACGTCGGCGCGGCCAACCTCGTCATCGCGGTCTTCAACCTGCTCCCGGGCTATCCGCTCGACGGGGGCCGCCTCGTGCGCGCGAGCCTCTGGGCGTGGCGAGGCAGCTTCGACTGGGCGACGCGGGTCGCGAGCATGATCGGGCGGGTCACGGGCCTGATGCTGGCGGGATTCGGCGCCGCGAACGCCGCGGCGGGTGGTGAGCTCATCAGTGGCCTGTGGCTCGTGATGGTGGGGATCTTCGTGCATCAGTCGGCGCGCGCGGCCGGCCGGCTCGGCGAGACCCGCGAGCGCCGGGCTCCCGTCGAGGTCGAGCCGATCGAAGGACACGTGGCGTGAGGTCAGCCGCGCGAAGGTCGCGTGGCCTGGATTTCAGCACCCTAGGATCATGAAGTTGGGAGGGGGCACGAGGCGCGCCCCCTCCCAAACCCACCCCATCACCCGTGG
>WNGH01004353.1_pt1 | contig 26636 bp, 24 predicted proteins | sample 5400631 | NCBI WGS metagenome assembly WNGH01 (sample SAMN13153373, study PRJNA577476) | soil metagenome | isolation source: 115 cm soil or saprolite under Garry oak tree replicate 1 | place: USA:California | collected 2016-06-15
GTCTGGCATCAGCCGAGCCCACCGGATCGAGGCTGGGAATGAAGATCGATAGAATTCGGGTGCCGTAACCGGGCGCGATCACCAGGAATACTGCTCCGGCCAAAAGAATGCCCAAGGCAATTCCGAATCTGTCCTTGCGTCCCAGTTTCAGGCTCAGGAAGATCAGACTTACGAGTAGTCCGATGAATGCGCCGCGTGAGTACGAAAGAACTATGGCGATAAGAATCAATAGAGCGCATAGACCATACAGGAGCTTCACACCGAATCTTCGCGAGTTAAATAAAAGCGCTATGGCAATCGGCAACGTGGTTACCATGTGCAGTGCCATGTCGTTCGTGTTGCCGAATATGCCGTCTCCCCTGCCGGTGGCTCGGTATCCCTCGACCGTCGAGAGACCGAGACGATAATCGTTGATGGCTTCGACGCTTAACCACATGGCGGCCGCCAGCGCGAGAAACAATAACCATTTCAGTCGAACCTCAGTTCGCACGACGTTGACCATCACGATGAAGATCACGATGCAGCGGTCGAATGTGCCGTTGAACGAAAGCCATGCCTGGGCCGGATCTAACGCCAGCGGAATCGAGAGCAAGCCGGCTAGACCCAACAAGAGCGCAATCTTTACTTCTGGTAGAGGAGCCGTGAGCGTCCCTTCCAAAGCAAGCTGGGTGGGAACAAAGAAGCTCAGCGCGATCAACGCGACGATTAGTGCTATAGATGCAGTCAGCGCCGACGGATAGAACTCTCCCGGCCGGGCGTAGAGAAGCAACGTGAAGAGCCAAAGCGCTGCATAGGAGAACACATGCCCGCGCTTGAGGAGAGTCTTCGATGCTCCATTCAGTTCCGAATGATTCTCACTCGCGTCAGTAGTATTGGCCCTCTCGAGAGAAAACCGTCGATCGGTTGTGACGGGGCTTTCGCCTGTAAGAGGCGAGTCGGCCAAGGCAAAGTCGCTGGTTGCGCGCAATCCTCCGGATCGCTTCACAGGTTCATAGTCATCGCGTGGGCCGCGTTTCATCACTTAAGCGTTTCTATCTGAATCACTCGCAAAAACTGAAAGAAGCGCAGAGCCCTGCGCTTCTTCGATTCAGCATTACTGCAACGTGAGTTCTCGCAATTCAGGAACTAGATTACCGCGCTCGGTTCGTCGGCGATTACGACCAAAGTACGGACGTGCTCGCGCAGGGCTAATTCAAACTGCCGCGCTTCTTCGACTTCTTTGAAGGAAAGCGCGCGTAATTCTTCCTCGATGCGGCGCCGATAGTCAGACACCAGAGAATCAGAAACGCCTAATGTAGCGGCAACTTCCAATTGTGTCGCCGTGTCGGGGCTCAAATAACAATGCCACAGCACGCCCAGCATGCGGTTGTACTGCTTGACCTTGCCGCGGACATTGGCTTGCAGATTCGTCAGGAACCTTTCGACTGACCCCGCTGCCTCGCGCTCCGATTCGTGTCTCAACAAAGACTGCTCGGGATTCTCGCGCTGATCGGCAGGATCGTAATGCGGGCCTTCCGAATCTGCGTCATCGCCACCCAAAGGCACGAGGTAAATGTCCATGACCGGCAGGCGCGACATAACCAGACTACGCAGAGTGCGCACATCCGCCGGCGAATCAATGGCGTCCAGCACCGAAATTATCAGGTCCTCAAGGTCAGAGTTACTAATCACAATCTGCGCGTCGCCGGTGCAGCCCACCATCCGCGTATCGCGTTGGCGAACCGGAATCATGTGCGCACGTTGTTCCATTTCATGCGAGCCGCGGCCCCGCTTGTTTTCCGGCCACTCGCTCAGTCCATAGACCCGATCGGCCAAACGGCGGTGTTGCTCCTCAGAGTTGCCGTTGCTATCAAAACGGCGGAAGTTTGCGCTTGATTGAATGAGTGTCGAAATCCGGCGTGCCAGCCGGTAACTTTCCGGGTGTCGTTTCCGCAGTTCAGCCGTGAGTAAGTTCGTCAGTTCGATCTGGCCGATCTCGCATTCAATCTCAGCGTCCGTCATCTCGGTATCGAGGTAATGCTGAAACCGAGACTTCGTTAACAACTGGACGAACAACTCCTGGGTTAAATCTGTGTACGCGCTGGTAGCCCCCTCTTCAATCAACAAGCCGGCACTGCGCGAGGCACGCACCAGCGGATGATTGCTGACGATGCGGTGCAGCTCAGCCCACAGACGGTTAACGTCTGAAGTCCGCAGGCTCTCAACCCAATGCCCGGCTCTTGCGCTGCGTTCTGAAAGTCGCGTCGAACGTGGCACTTCGCGAGCCATGTTGACAGTAGGATCTGGCGTCGTTTTTTGAGTGATTGATTTCACGATGGTAGAGTTTTGTCCCGAAAAGATGGATGACAGTTAGCGTGATCTGGCTAAAATCAAGCTGATCTGTCATGTGCTGTGGCCTGAGCCGACGGTCAGCGTAAGGATGTGAAGCTTGCTGGGGCAACCGGTGCTCGACCGAAGACAGGAAAGGTCGAGGCGCACAGCTATTCACTTGTCATTTTCAATCCCGAAAAGATGTTGCTTGTTCCGGCCGTTGTGTAGCCGGCCAAACGCGGGAAACTGTGGTTCGATGTACGCGGCATCCTCTCTGCGTCATCGAAGAAGGAAATCAAGGAGTAAAAGCGCTCCTCGATCAACCTTGAGGAATCTTAGCAACAAATTGAAAATTGGGCAACAATTTTTTACACAACCTGCAACTGATGAAATAGTTAGAGAAAGCGGCTGCGAGTCAAGACCCAATCTCTGGAAATCGAAATCGATTCGGCTTTTTTAGCAGTTGGTAGAGTCAAGTCTAAAGGAAAGTTCAGTCCCGTCATCGATGGTGAGCATGTTTCGGAAGCGCGCAAGTTGCCCCTCATCACAAGAGCTGCTTGGATATCATCTTTCAAGCGTAACCGATGAACAGAGATCGCGCGTTCAAGCTCATCTTCTCGCCTGTGATTTCTGCAACGCCGAATTGCAATTGCTGGCTCGACATCGCGGCGACGTTGAAGAAGATGCTTTGGTAGAAATGCCCGCTCAACTTCGACGACTAGCGGAGCGATTGTTGCGCCGGAGCGCAGTGGCGTTTAGCGAATTGTCGGAATTGGTAAATACGCGCCAGCTCTCGCACTGACCAAATCGTCAGGCGTTCAATGTCCCTGGGCCCGCAGCTTTCATAGTAGTGTTCTGCGGCAACTCGATCGTGAATTGACTGCCGTCACCAAAGCGAGATTCGACGATCACTTCTCCTCCATGCGCTCGCGCCAGGTGTTTCACTATCGCCAAGCCCAGACCCGTTCCTCCGAGTTCGCGCGAGCGAGCGCGATCCACTCGATAGAATCTCTCGAATAGACGATCGAGATGGTGGGCAGGAATTCCCTCGCCGCTGTCTTCAACGCGAATGCGATCGGTGCGATCGCTTTCATGTCTAATCGTGACAGTGCCGCCTTCACGATTGAACTTAATTGCGTTGTCGACCAGGTTCGTGAGCATTTGGACGAGCCGATGCGGGTCAGCGAAAACTTCGGCTTTCTGATCGACGAGATCGTTGACGGTAACCTTCCGCGCTGCGGCCGATGCGGAGAGGCTCGCGATAACATCTTCGACTAACGGATAAAGTTGAATGATTTCAGGTTTCACCTTTACGTTTCCGGCTTCGATCGCGCTCAGTTCCAGAATGTCATCGATAAGGTGGTGCATGCGGTCCGCATTCTTCTGAATGATGGAAAGGAAGCGGCGATTGTTTTTGTGATCTTCGATGGCACCGTTTTCAAGCGTCTCGGCCAACGCTCTGATCGAAGTTAAGGGTGTGCGCAGCTCGTGCGAGACGTTCGAAAGAAACTCTTGCCTGATAATCTCCAGCCGCTCGAGTCGAGTAACATCAAAGAAGACTCCCACTGCGCCGCCGGATCCATGTCCGTTCGTCGATCGCAGGGGCACAACTCGCAGATCGAACACCCGCCTTTCCTGTCCGTAAGTTTCGACCTTTACACCTGTGCGTTCTTTGCCGCGGACAGCATCGAGAAAAGCGTCATAAATCGCCGGATTTCGCGTCAATTCCGTCAAGCGACGCGAGTCGATCACGTCATTAAGATCAGAAAAGAGATTCCGGGCGGCCCGGTTTGACACGACGACCCGCATGTCCGCATCAATCACCAGCAAGCCTTCGCGCATTTCCTTGAGTGCGGAATCCAGAAACTTGGCCGAGAAAGGGGAGGAATTCAAACCGCTTGGAGATGTGTCGAGATCGGAGCCGCTGGCGGTGGCCCGCTCACGTCTTCGTCCCAAAAGCAAGCCAAGACTGAAACCGATGACTAGTACCAATGCCACAAGCACAAGCACGCGAAGCAATCCTGACATCAATGCGGCGAGGACGAGCAGCGCTATGAGAGAGAGGAAGACGGAGCCGAAAATTGATCGAGCTTCAATCATTAGTTGAACTTGCCACGGCCTTTGTTTCGGGCGCGCAACCGATGAAACGATACCCGACGCCGACCACGGTTTCGATGCAGTTGCCGCAGCCGCCCAGTTTTTGTCGCAAGCGACGAATATGAACGTCCAGTGTGCGCGCGTCGCCGTAATAGCTGTATCCCCACACTTGATCCAGCAATTGCGTCCGGTTGATGACGCGGCCGGCCTTCTTTGCCAGCGTTGATAGCAGCAGGAATTCTTTGTTTGTCAGTTTCACATTCTCGCCGTCACACGAAGCTCGGACGTCGGCGAAGTCGATCGCCAGGCGGCCGTCATCGTAGCGTTCGGGCACGTCCTCGTCAGCGCGCCGCAGTACTGCACGCACGCGCGCCATCAACTCGCGGACCGAAAAGGGCTTGGCGATATAGTCGTCGGCGCCCAGATCAAGGCCGGCGATGCGATCCGCTTCCGAGGTTTTTGCGGTCAACATGATGATGGGCGTGCGACGAGTTTGGTTCTCGCGACGCAGGCGGCGGCACAACTCCATTCCATTCATGCCGGGAAGCATCAAATCGAGGACAATCACACTCGGCGGGTTGTGAGCATCGAGGGCAAGAGCTAAACCTTGCTCGCCCGTTGAGGCGACGACCGCGGAGAAACCCTCAGACTCGAGGTTGTACTTTACGCTCTCGGCTATGTCAGCGTCGTCTTCGATAATTAGAGCAGGTTTCGACATTGCTTATGTGTATTGGTCGCTAGCGACCATCAACTTGCCTTACCAACAATCGCGGCGACGAACCAAATGATCAGGAACGATAAAGCGGCGAAGAAGGCGGCGGCCGGAATGGTGAGAATCCAGGCCCACACTATTCTGCCCGCCACGCGCCACTTGACTGCCGACAGCCGAGTCGTCGAACCCACGCCAGTTATTGCTCCAGTTATCGTGTGCGTGGTCGAGACAGGGATGCCTAGAAACGTGGCGCCGAACAAAGTAACCGAACCTGCGGTCTCAGCGCAGAATCCTCCGACAGGCCGCAGTTTCGTAATTTTTGATCCCATGGTATGAACGATGCGCCAACCACCGGACAGAGTGCCCAACGCGATCGCCGCATGCGCGAGCAGTACGACGTAAAGCGGGATTGACGGCAGGGACCCCTTCTCCCCCAGTTGTAAATTGAACATTCCAGCGGTGGCGAGCACAACTGTGATGATGCCCATGGTCTTTTGGGCATCGTTACCTCCATGGCCCAATGAATACATGGCCGCAGAGAACAATTGGCCGCGCCGAAACGTCTTATCCACCTGTGACGGAGTCCAGCGATGGAAGATCCAATAAACCGCAACCATCAACGCAAAACCGAGCACGAATCCAATTACCGGCGAAGCCACAATAAATGTCAGCGTCTTGATCCATCCCTCCGGTTTAAGCAGGCCACTAAAGCCCCGATAAGCGGCGATTGCCGCGCCACCATAGCCTCCAATCAAGGCGTGAGAACTCGAGGTCGGCAGTCCCAGGTACCAGGTGATCAAGTTCCAGATAATTGCTCCCATAAGTCCCGCACATAACACGTAGAGACGCATGTCCTGGCGAATTAGGTCGATGCGCACCAAATCGCCGCCGATGGTTTTCGCCACTCGCGTGCCAAAGAGAGCGAAGGCGATGAAATTGAAAGTTGCGGCCCAAATTACGGCATACCGTGGTGAGAGGACTCGAGTTGAAACTACGGTAGCGATCGAATTCGCCGCGTCGTGAAAGCCGTTTGTGAAATCGAATATTAGCGCGACTAAGACGATCAAAAGCGCAATGGCTACTGTCGTGGTCATCGGTCTCCGTCGAAAGTGATTCTTAGATAAAGCGGAACGCCGGTCATTCAATCACACTTCCCGAGTAACTGGCTAGTAACTGGACAGTAGTCAGATTGCGAACGGGAATACTTGGCGGATGACTCAGTGCCGATGCTTAATGATTGCGGCTTCGGCCATGAACACGGTCAACTCGCAAATGTCGGTCACGTAATCGCCGATTCGCTCGAGGTGTTTAGCGATAAACAGCAGGCGCGCGTCACGCTGGGCCGTCGTGGGTTCGTCGGCCATCATTTCAATCAAGTCGTGAAAGACTTGATTGTAAAGCTCGTTTATTTCACTGTCGCGCTTCATAACAACGCGAGCTGCGACTGCGTCATTGTTGGTAAAAGCATCGAGGGCGCCTGCCAGCATCTCCAGCGCGATTTCGCCCATTCTATAGAGGCCAACGTGATTCTTAAGTTGCGGTTCGTGGTGCAAATCAATCGCCGCGCGCGCAATGTTGCAGGCGTGGTCGGCGATGCGTTCAAGCACGGGCGCCATCTTAGTCACCGACATCACGAATCGGAGATCGCGCGCCGCTGGCTGACGTAGAGCGAAGATATCGATAGCTTGTCGATCGACCTCGACTTCAAGTTGATCGATCATGTCGTCATGATCCAAGACTGCGCGCGCCTCAGCGGTATCGCGCTCGGCCAGCGAACGCATGACCCGCCTAAGCGCCGATTCCGCTTCGCCACCCAAACGCAAAACGCTGTCACGCAGCGCGTCTAGTTTTTCGTCGAGATGCCGGTGAATTTCCTTGCTCATCCAAATCGTCCAGTAATGTAGTCTTCAGTCAGCTTCTGATCCGGCGCGGTAAATATTCTCTCGGTGCTGTTTACTTCAATCAGCTTGCCGAGTAGAAAGAACGCCGTCAAGTCCGAGACCCGCGCCGCCTGCTGCATATTATGCGTGACTATCACGATCGTGTACTGCTTCTTAAGGTCGATGATCAATTCTTCGATCTTAGACGTCGCGATCGGATCAAGCGCAGAGGCCGGCTCGTCCATCAGGATTACTTCCGGCCGTATTGCCAACGCTCGCGCAATGCACAGACGCTGTCGCTGGCCGCCCGAAAGTCCCAACGCTGATGTCTTCAAACGATCCTTAACTTCGGTCCAAAGCGCTGCGTCTTTCAAAGCCTCTTCGACCCGATCGTGCAGTTCGCGTTTGTTTGCGGTGAGCCGATTGATCTTCAAACCATAGGCGACATTATCAAAAATTGATTTCGGAAACGGGTTCGATGTTTGAAAGACCATGCCTACTTTGCGGCGCAGGTCGACCACGTCGGCGCCGGGAGTATAGATATCCTGGCCGTCAATTAGAACGTTGCCTTCAACGCGCGTTCCCGGAATTACATCGTTCATGCGATTGAGCGTGCGCAGGAAAGTTGTCTTGCCACAACCCGAAGGGCCGATAAAGGCCATGACCATGCGCTCCGGAACATCGACTGTGATGTCATTCAATGCCTGGGTACGACTGTAAAAGAAGTTGAGGTTACTGACAGAGATCTTTGTCGGCGCGGATGCGAGCGAAGCTCGACTCTTAACCTCAAACTTCGGAGCAATGTTGGTTGACGTCGTTGACATTGCTTAACTGAATCGCTTGCGCGTAAGAAAACGCACGATGATGTTGATGGACAGTATTAGCGCCATCAGCACCAGAGTGGCCGCCCAGGCCTGCGCGTGCCATTCGTCGTACGGTGAAATCGCGTAGTTATAGATTTGAACCGTCAGCGAAGCGATCGGCTCGTTCAGATTTCGCGGAAAGAAGCGGCTGCCAAAAGCCGTGAAGAGCAGTGGCGCGGTTTCTCCGGAGACGCGCGCTACTGCAAGCATCGCGCCGGTGGCGATTCCTGAAGCAGCCGCCGGCAGAATCACTCCCAACGTGACTCGCCACTGTGGCGCGCCCAACGCCAGGGCCCCTTCACGCAAACTGTGCGGCACCAACCTGATCATTTCTTCCGTGGTGCGCGCCACGATCGGAATCGTGATTAAGGCCAGGGCGATCCCGCCCGCGAATCCCGAGAAATGACTCATGGGCAACACGACGACCGCATAAACAAAGACTCCCGTGACAATCGAAGGAATGCCGGTAAGCGTGTCAATCAGAAAGCGGACCGCGCTCGCAAACATGCCGCCGCCAAATTCCGAAAGATAAATTCCGGTAGCGATCCCGACCGGTATGCCTATGACGCACGAGAGCGCAAGCAGAACGGCGGAACCGACAATCGCGTTGCCGATGCCGCCGCCTTCGCCGACAGGGCGGGGAGTGTCAAACAGAAAACTAAAAGTAAGCGCGCTAATCCCCCGCAGCGCTATGTATGAAAGGATCACGATCAATATTCCAACCGCGAGGAACGTGCAAAGCGCCGTCAGTGTCGTCATCACTCCGCTAACAGTTCGTCGCGTTCGATCAGCTCTGGAGAGTATTCTCATGATGACTCGCCCTTCTCCCAATGGGAGAAGGGAAGGGGATGAGGGACGTGGTTAAGACTCGCACTTACGCCCTCACCCAAACCCTCTCCCAGAGAGAGGGAATTAACAATCTCTACACTGCTATTCCCGCTCCCAGGGTTCTCCGCGTTACTCGCCAGACCAGCAACCTCGCGATCGCGTTGACGACAAACGTAACCAGAAAAAGAATCAGCCCGAGCTCAACCAAAGAACTCAGGTAGATGTCGGCTGTGGCTTCGGTAAATTCGTTAGCGATCACCGACGCCAGCGTGTACGACGGTTGAAAGAGCGAGGCGCTAATCTGCGGCCGATTGCCAATCACCATTGTGACGGCCATCGTTTCACCAAGCGCGCGGCCCAGCCCGAGGATAACTGCGCCGGCGATTCCAGGCGAGCCGTTCACCAGGACCACGCGCGTGCTTTCCCATTTCGTCGCACCCAGTGCCAGCGCTGCTTCGCGTTGCGCATGCGGCACGGCCGCCAGCACGTCGCGCGCGACTGCGGAAATAATCGGCGTGACCATAATCGCCAGAATGATGCCGCCGGTCAGCAGGCCAATGCCGGTGATTGGTCCTTGAAACAGAGGCAACCATCCAAACCAGTGCGCCAGATGCGGCTCGACATGCACGCGCAAAAACGGCGCCAGCACGAAGATTCCCCAAAGGCCGTAAACGACCGAGGGAATCGCTGCCAGCAGTTCAACCAGGAAGGTAATCGGCCGCGAAATAACCGGCGGCGCTTGCTCGACGAGAAAAATCGCGATGCCCAGCGAGAGTGGCAGGCTAATGACGAGCGCGATCAGCGATGACACGATCGTTCCGTAGATAAACGCGAGCGCGCCAAAGTGTCCTTTGATCGGATCCCAATCGCGACCGGTCAGAAAGCTGAAACCAAACTGCCGAATCGAGAGCGTCGCATGTGACGCCAGCGCCGCGATCATCGCGACTACGATCAAGACGACGAGTACTGCCGTCGCCGAAATCGTGAGGTGAAAGATCGCATCGCCTGTGTTACCGGTGGGAGAGAGCCGGGGGCGCCATCGTCCGATAAACTTTGGCTTGTAGTTTCCCTCTCCCTCTGAGAGAGGGTTAGGGCGAGGTCTTAGCGACGAATATTTAATGATTTTATTTGTCCTCCCCCAACCCCGCTAACTCCAGAAAAAAGAGAGCAGTTCTCCTAAATCGCGTTTTGCTACAAGCCCTCACGCCTCTCCCAAAGGGAGAGGGAGCCTAGCGCAACGGTTTGCCGCCGGCCGTGATCGAATTGATCTTCCCTTCCGCGCGCTTGACGATTTCATCCGGCAGAGGCGCGTACTGCAAATCCTTCGCGAATTTTTCTCCGTCGTGAATTCCCCACCAGAGAAAATCGATCACCGCTTTTCCTATCACCGCGTCTTGCTGGTCTTTGTAGGCGAGAATGTAGGTGTAGCTCGAAATTGGATAAACATTCGAGCCGTTCGCATTTGTGATCGAAACGCGCAGATCGTCGGGCGTCGCTCCGCCCGAAGCAGCCGCCGCGGCTGTCACTGCCTCGATCGATGGCTCAACAAAATTGCCGCTGGCATTCTTGATTAACGCCACCGGCAGTTTGTTCTGCACGGCGTAGGCCAGTTCCACGTATCCAATCGTGTTCGGCTGTTGTTTCACTTGCCCCGTAACGCCTTCGTTCCCTTTGCCGCCTTGTCCCGCCGGCCATTTGGGCGCTTTGTCAGCGCCTACTTTTTCTTTCCAGTCCGCGCTAACTTTGGCCAGATAATCGGTGAAGACGAATGATGTGCCGCTGCTTTCGGCGCGATGAACCACGGTGATGTCCGCGGCCGGCAGAGTTGCGTCCGCATTGTCCGCTTTAATCCGAGGATCGTTCCACTTGGTGATCTTCCCGAGAAAGATATCGGCGATCACATCGGGTGAAAACCGCAGCGGCTTAGAAACTTCTGACAGATTGTAAGTAATTACCACCGCGCCCAGGACTGTGGGTATATGGATCAGCTCAGCCGGCGAAGCTTTCAATTCAGCGTCCGTCATCGGCGCATCAGAGGCGCCAAAGTCGACTGTGCGCGCTTGAATCTGCTTGATGCCGCCGCCCGATCCAATCGATTGATAATCGATCTTGATGTTCGGGTTGAGCTTGCCGTACTCGCTCAACCATTTTTGATAAAGCGGATTTGGAAACGTCGCGCCGGCGCCCTGCAGTCTCACTTCCGAGCTTGTGCCGGTATTGCCGCCACATGACGCAAGAGCCAATGCGGCCACGTAGACGAACACCAGCTTGGCGCCTGCGAGTCTTTTCGAGAATGTCATGGTGGATCCTCCATAAATAAAAGCGGTGACAAGTCACCGCACTCCAAATCAGAATGTAAAGACGACCTGCTCCTGGATTCGATACTGCCGCGGCGTGAATGCATTTAGCGGCACGAAGAAGTTAGGAAACTCTCCGCTGTTGCGCAGCTCGCGCTGAATGAAAAACAGAGTCTGCCAGGTGACTTTCTTGCTCAATCCATAGTCGAAGCGAAAGTGATTGGTACGAACGTTGACCCCGCTGCCGGTTCCCAAATCGTCGTCAGTGAGTTGAGAGATGAGGGCGTTCGCGCCTTTGATCGAGAACACATAAAAGAACGCCATGTCTCCGCGCTTGGTGGTTCTTCCGACTTGCAACGAAGCCAGCATTGCGTCGCGTTCGTTCAGACCGACGCCGACATTTCGTGCTCCCTGGATGTTGAAGACGACTGGGTAGGCATGGCCGCCTTTCTGAAATCCCGCCCAGTTGACCCGGTAAGTCAGGCGCGCGATCTGAAAGTTTCGCGCCGTGTAGATCGCGCCGCCCGCCGTCGTGGTTGCGTTGCCAGCGCCGGCAATCGGCCCGGAAAGCGCAAGGCCCAATCCGTTCTGCACGATCAAGGCCACGCCGTTCGCCGTCGAAGCCAATTGGATTTGATTCGGATTTCGATAAAGTTGCACGTCGCCGCCAAACTGACCGCTCCAGCGGTCGTTGTATTTCTGGTTGACGAGGAGCCCCTGGTGGAAAAGATTCGAGTTGCGTCCGGTCGATCCGATAACAGCTCCGGCCTGAGCGAGCGGACTCCCTGCAGTCACAATCGCCACGTTTGGATTGCTGAAGATGTATTGCCCCGCGCGCAATTCCAGACTCGAAACCCTCAGCCCGTTGTTCTTGAACGAGAACGTGTATTTCTCGTTGGCGCCGTTGAAGCGAAGGTCATCGTCAAACAGAAAGCGCGAGTTGTCGGCAAAGATTTCCTGCACCCGCCCGCCCTGAAGAGAAGTCGCTTTGTTCGGATGAAAGTCGATCCACGCTTCGTTGATGAAAAAGGGGTGATGCGCGGTAATCCCGCCGAATTCCTGATCCAGCGTGAGCGGATTGTTAACCGGGCCCGTCGCCAGTTGTCCGTGGAAGCTAACCTTTGAATCGATGTCGGTATCAAGGTTGAGACGCAGTCGATATCGCGCCCGCGCATTTTGCTGATGCGTGAGCGGCGCAAAGCCCACGGGCGGTGTCGGATCGGCCTTGCGAAAGATGCCGTCGAATCGCAGACGAAAATCGCCGCTGAAACGGAACGGGCCGATCGCCAACACTTTGCCCTCGAGTTTCTTCACGCGATCCTCGAGCGGAGAAGTTTGGTTCTGCGACGGCGTATCAGAAACGGCAGTCGCCTTAACGGCAACGTAATCGGAATTCGCGGCCTTCCCGTCGTTCGCTTGCGCTGACAAACCTTCAATCAGACGTCGCTGGTCCGCAATGATGTCGCGCAACTCTCTCAGTATCTGTTTCTGCTGCCGCACTTCTTCTTCCAAATTGCGAAGCCGCTCTTCGGTATTCGCGCCCTGTGGCTGCGTCGATGGAGCTGCACGTTCAGAGGTTGTCGGGCCTTTGATCGCTTCGTCCTTCACGATTGCAGTTTGTGCGTAGGAAATTCCCGACGCGGTGCAAAGAAAGACAAATGTGAACGTCATATTCCAGATGACAAACGAAGAGTTGCGCTTTGATCGATTCATTGGTCGCCTCCGCTGACTGCACTGGCTGGACTCGCTCGTCGCCGGAACAGAGACGAGCGGCGTTCACATTTATGAAAACCCGAGGAAAGAGTCAGCTTAGAAGAGACGAGTTAAATCGATCTTACGCGCGTGTGAACTTTATGTTAACGACGACACACTTATCTTCTCCCTCCCCCTTTTGGGAGAGGGCCGGGGTGAGGGATTACGATGAGAGCTTAGTCAGGGCTCAGTCTTAACACTTACGCCCTCACCCTAACCCTCTCCCAATGGGAGAGGGAACCGCGCTCAGAAATTCAAACGCAGTGCAAACTGAATCTGGCGGTTCGTGCCCAAACCAACGACTCGCTCAACCGTCTGTCTCAACAAACCGAACGTCGAACCGGCGGCCGATTGAGTGAAGGCTTGCCCCGGTTGCAAACCGGATCCGAGTACGAACGCGTTCGCAGTCGCATTGAATGTCAGCGTTGGCAACGCTACATTCAGCGTTGAGGCCGGATTCGCGAAGTTCGCGTGATTCAAAATATTGAAAATCTCGGTGCGAAACTCCAGGCTCTTGGTTTCTGAGAAGCGAAACTTCTTATTCAGAATCAAATCAAGCTGCTGGTTTACGACCGCGATGAATCCGACGGGTAACGGTTGCGTGCTGCTAATCGTTGGCAGTTGCACGGTGAATCCTTGCGGCACGACTGTCGTAGTTGTCGCGCTGTTGTTAATTGTGCAGCCGCCCGCGGCGCCACAAACCGCGACCATGTCGGGACGAGTAATGGTCACGTCGATCGGCAACCCTGATCGTGCATTGAAGATTGCGCCAACTTCCCAATTGCCAAAAATCGCGTTACCTACGTTGCCAAAATCGAAACGCTTGCTCTTGCCGAACGGCAAATCGTAAACCGCGCTAAAGTTGAATGTATGCCGCACGTCGAAAGTGTTGTAGCCCAGATCGGCGGCATAATTGTTCACGTCGCCGCTTCCAATTAGCGCGGCTCCAAAAGGCTGCGCCGCAGTGCGCGATTCGTTCGATCCGGAAGTGAGACCGAAGCTGCGCGAGAATGTGTATTGCGAATTCAAGGTAAGGCCCGACCCAATTCTGCGAGCGAGAGTCATCTCGAGCGCGCGATAGTTGTCATGGCCACCGCTTGTCTTCGTATCTATCTCCGCGAAAGGTTTGCAGATTGAATTCGCCGCGGAAGCTCCGCACGCCGCAGCATTGTTGATGATGTCGAACACGCGAATCGAAGTGACTCCGATGACGCGACCCGTTACTGGATCGATTCGACTAACGACGCCCGCATTGTCGGGCAGCGGTTGACCGTTAACGATGGTCGCATGACCAGCGCGCAACGTGTTCGACAAACCGCGCAGGAACAAGTTGCGGCCTTCGCTGCCGACATAAGCCACGGTCGCCACGATCTTGTGCGGCAATTCCTGTTGCAGCGAAAACGTGTAGCTGTAAACCTTCTCTGGAATTCTGTATTCCGGCGCATAAGCGCGCGGCTGATACACGCGATTGTTCGGATTACTAATGAAGCTGGCGCGGGTCGCCGCTACGAACGCCGCGATGTTTGGATCGAAAGCAGAATTCGAAACCGTCGAAGAGATGCGATCGCTTTCGATCGGCTGAATTTGATCTTCAACCTGGCCCGGGCCGTAGAAGATTCCAAACCCGCCGCGCAGAACGGTCTTGCCGCCGCCAAACCATCCTGAACTGTTTAGCCTAGGCGACCATGTCAATGCGGCGCGCGGGGACCGAATGCCTTGTTGCCCTTCAGCGGGTTTTGGTCTTTCGTTGATGGTTTGATGACGCCGCGCGTCGTGTCAAAGAAGACCTGGCCGTTTCGGGCCTCATGCAGGGGCGGGTAGTACTCAACGCGCAAGCCGTAGTTCAGCGTAATGTTTGGTCGAACCTTCCATTCGTCCTGCGCATATCCGATGTAGTACTCGCTCTTGCCCAATCGCTGACCGGTAATGCCGTCATTGAATGGACTGAGGTCGCTCAAGTCGCCAAGATACTGAATCGACGCCGCGCGGTTCGCGAGAAAATCCGTCAGGCTGTTGAAGACGTAAGTCGTGCCGCCAAGTCGATCTGTGTAGATGCGATTCGGTCTGAATTCAAAGCCGAACTTGTAGCTATGGCTTCCTTTGGTCCAGCTCAGATTATCGATGAACGAAAGCGAGTACGCGGTGTAAGGCTGGCCGCGGCCGTTCGTCGCGCTGTTGGCGCGAATCAAGCCGCCCGGCGTCGCGGTGCCCGCGGAGGTTCCCTGACCGGCGATCGCAAAGTTCGCCGTGTTGCCGGAAATGTTAATCGTCGCCGCCGAAAGATCGATGCCGGGAACGGAACGCGCAATGCCGTTGGTGCGAGTGAACGCCCCGTTGTAGCCGAACTTGAATTCGTTAACGAGCGTCTTCAAGGTGGATTGCAGCGCGACTACTCCATTTTGAGGGGCGGCCACAAAGTTGACTCGCCGTCCCGATACTCCTTCGGGTTGAACGTTAGTTCCTTGATCCCTAAAGAAGCGGAAGTACATCGAATGCCGTTCGCTGATCTTATGATCCAAACGGAACGCATACGCAGTTTCGTTCACTGAAGCGCTCGCTTGAAGCTGCGCCACATCGAACAGGTTGCTCCCCGTTCCGGTCGAAATAATCGTCGCCTGCGGGTCGCGAAATGCGGGCAGCAGCGCCAGTGTTCGCGACGGCTGCCCATTCGTCTCCACGCACGGAACGCCGCCGGGCGCCGGCGCGCAAATGCGCGACTGGGCGCCGGAGACGGCCTCGATTGAGTTGATTCCCGCGCGGAGACGATAGCCTTCATAACTGAAGAAAAAGAATGTGCGCTTCTTGATAATCGGGCCGCCGATCGAACCACCAAACTGATTCAGGCGCAGCGGATTTTTCCTGCCTACGACGTTGTCGAAGAAGTTAGCGGCATCGAGTCTGTCATTGCGAAAGTATTCGAACGCGGAACCGTGAAACTGATTGCTTCCGGACTTGGTCACGACGCTGATCTGTCCGCCGGTGCCGGTTCCGAACTCCGCCGGATAGTTGCTCGACTCAACGCGAAACTCCTGCACGATTTCCAAACTTAATTGCAGTCTGAACGGCGACGGTACTTCGCCGTTAAGATTACCGGGCGAAGCATCGATGATTGCCGTTCCTTCGACGCCGTCATAGCGAATGATGTTCTGTTCGACTGCGCGGCCGTTGAAGCGAATGTCTCCGTAGGTGCCGGAGCCTGAGTTCAAGGATCCCGGAGCTTGCAGGTAGAGCTGCGAAAGCTGTCTTCCGTTAAGCGGGAGCCCCCCGACCTCGCGCGGGTTCACATTGGCTCCCATGCTGGCCGAACTTAGGTTTGTGAGCACCTCTTCGCCGCTGACAATGTTCACCGTGGCGGCAACTCCGGTAACCGAAAGCGCAAGATTGATCGTCAACTCCTGGCCTACATTGAGATAGATCTTGTCGACCTTCGCAGACAAGCCGGTGGTTTCGGCGGTGAGGTTGTAGGTTGAAGCCTTCAACGCCGGGATGGAAAAGAGCCCGTCCGTGTTTGAGGTGGCGCTTCGCTCTTCGCCCGTGCGTGCGTTCGTCACGGTAACGGTTGCGCCCGGAACGATTGCTCCGTTCTGGTCTTTCACCGTGCCGGAAATTTTTCCCGTGTCGGTTTGAGCAAGCACCGCTCCTGACAATAAAAGCAAAATCACAATCGCCAGGGGGGCGATTAGAAATCTATTAAGCGATTTCTTGAGCAACATATAAATCTCCTCTTCTTCTTCGTCATGTTTACATTGTGCGATTTGCTCGGATGATCGTCGTTACAGACCTGGGTACGCGGTCGTCCCGACTGCTTGTGTGGCGCCATGCCAAACCGAGCGTTTCAAGATTTCAGATTGCGTGTGTAAGACAAGAGGCTAACTGAGGTGCGTTACGTTGGCGTGAACTCAAATTTAAATCGAAGTTAACTTTACGGCAGTGGGGTGAATTCGAGGCGAAAAATAGGGACGGCGGAGATTGCTGGCAACTTCCGCCGTCCCTTCCCTTGTTCGGATGAGCTTTCCTTGGGCAGCAATAATATTCAGCAAATGCTAAATCGCAGTTACGAACAAATTAAGTCTGCGTTAATTCTTGTCCGATAAGCTTGAGCTTGTTGTGTCAGAACCGCGAGCAGTAGCGACCGGATCGTACTGAGACCTCGCACATGTAAACGTCATCTTGCTTTGATCCGGTCGCTACCGCTCGCGGTTCTGACACGATCCCGACAGGCTGAAGCTTATCGGACACCTCTCAATTCAGTTCTTTCGGTTTCACTAACCATTCGAGTCTTCCGCTTCGCGACGAAACGTTACTCCACTCCTCAATATTGAGTTCGATGCACGCCAGCGCGGCCGTTGGCATCCGATGCGCTGCGCCGGTCAAGATCGCCAATAACTCCTCGAAGCCGGGGTTATGACCAACAATCATTGCGGTGTTGACCGTCTCTTCAATCTGGGAAGCGATTTCCAAAAGCTTTCGCGCGCTGGCTTCATAGATTCCCGGTTCGTCACGCACGACCGCACTCAACCCCGCGGCATCACATACCAGCCGCGTGGTTTCCTTCGCTCGCTCTGCCGGAGAACTCAGTACGAGTTCAGGCCGCAGCTTTCGCTTTCGGATGATTTCTCCAACCATCGGCGCAGCTTTCAATCCGCGCTTGTTGAGCGGGCGATCGAAATCTCTCAGAGACTTGTCATCCCAACTTGATTTGGCGTGTCTTAGCAATAGAAGGGTCTTCACGACGTTTGCCACTTTAACCGAGGGGTTCAACTGACTCAAGAGAGATCACGCTTGCTCTCGAAGCACTGGCTGAAGATTTCATATCGCTGTAACATCCCTGTGTCAGAATCACGCAAATGATCTCGTACGGTCACCACCGGTATCCCGGCAGACTCTTCGTGGTCGAAGGCACGGACGGCAGCGGCAAATCCACTCAACTGCTCCTGCTCTATCAATGGCTCAAAGCCGAAGGCTACCCGGTCTTCTTTTCGGAATGGAACTCGTCGCCGCTGGTTAAGGACACGACCCGGCGCGCGAAGAAGCGACGCCTGTTCACGCCCGCGACATTTTCATTGCTGCACGCGACGGATTTTGCCGATCGCACAGAGCGCGACATCGTTCCGCCTTTGAAGGCCGGGGCGATCGTTTTGGCCGATCGTTATATCTACACGGCTTTTGCACGTGACGTCGCGCGCGGCTGCGATCGGGCGTGGGTGCGCGAAGTCTATAAGTTTGCCGTCAAGCCTACGGTGGCGTTTTTCTTTCGCGCGCCGCTGGACATAGCGATCGATCGCATCGCCTCGGCGCGTCCGACTCTGAAGTATTACGAAGCAGGCCTGGACATGGACTGGTCCGACGACGAGGAAGAGAGCTTTAAAATCTTCCAGGGCAAGATCCTCGACGAATACGATCACATGGTTAGCGAGTTCGGCCTGACCGTGATCGACGGCACGCAAGCGATTCGCACACAGCAACGACAGATGCGTGAGATTGTCAGCCGCTATTTGAAAGAGAAGCTCAAAGAGAAAGTGGTGCTGACGAAATGAAGGAAATGAAGTTTTACGGCAAGCCGCTGCCGAACGTCGAGATCGAACCATACAGCGGCAAGCTGATCGTGATCGAAGGAACTGACGGCGTCGGACGTTCGACTCATGTCGCGCTGTTGCGCACGTGGCTGGAATCAATTGGTTACGCCGTGCTGGATACGGGGATGACGCGCTCGGTGCTCGCCGGACGCGGAATCAAGAATGCCCGCGCAGGTCACACTCTGGGCCGGCTCACCATGCAACTATATTACGCGACGGACTTCGCTGATCGGTTGGAGAATCAAATGCTGCCGGCGTTGCACGCGGGCTTCATCGTGCTAACGGATCGCTATATCTACTCGGCCATCGCGCGCGCGGTCGTCCGCGGCGCTGACCCGGAATGGATGCGCGCGATCTACGGCATCGGGCTGGTGCCGGACGCGGTCTTTTATCTGCGCCTCGCATCGGTGGAAGAACTGGCGGCACGCGTGCTGGCGTCAGGCCGCGGTTTTGATTACTGGGAATCGGGAATGGATTTGGGTTTGGGAAATGATTATTACGACAGCTTCATCGCTTATCAAAAATTGCTGCTCAAGGAATTTGATCGGATGAGCGGCGAGTACGGATTTCAAGTGATAGATGCGTCTCGCTCCATCAAGCGAGTGGAAAATGATCTTAAGCGTCTGATTACGCGCGTGATCGAAAGCGAACCGGCGATGACTGAAGCGATGGCGAGCGCAGGCGGAAGCCCGAGCGCAAAAGAGAATATCGCAGGGTGAATTTTCTTTGCCCAGAGTGATTACGCATGAGGAAACTGAATTTCTCTAGCCCAGGCGTTTACGCCTGGGAAACGGTGTTCATTCAATTGGGCGGTAGCCCCATTTATGGGGCTTTTCGTGGATTGACAGACCCGAAAGTCGAACGCCTCCTGAAGGAGGCTTGACCATCAAATCGCTAACAGTTTCCCAGGCGTAAACGCCTGGGCTAGAGAAACACAACCCATAAATCTTCGCCATGAAGATCGCCGCCATCGATGTTGGCTCTAATTCGATCAAGCTCGTCGTCATCGACGCCGCGGCGAGCGATTCGTTTGCGGTGTTGGCGCGCGAAAAAGACACCGTACGCCTGGGCCACGACACGCTGCGACTGGAACAATTATCTACCGCGGCGATCGAACGCGCGACCGATTGCATCAAGCGATTTCGCTCGATCGCGGAAGCGCGCGGGGCCGAGAGAATCTTTGGCGTGGCGACTGCGTCGGTCCGGGAAGCGCGCAACTCAGCTCAATTCATCAGGGAAGTCGAACGCAAGGCAGGCGTCTCGGTTGAAATTCTTTCTGCGATTGAGGAAGCGCGTTTGATCGGACTCGCGGCGGCCCGAGGGTGCGCGGCGCCCAACGCTTCGATCATCAACATCGACATTGGTGGTGGTTCGACAGAGATTTCTCTCATGCGCGACTCGTCGCCCGCCGGACTTTTTTCCATGAAGCTCGGAGCGGTCGGACTCAGCGAGCAGTTCATTACTTCGGACCCACCAAAGCCGAAAGAGTTGAAAGCTCTGCGCGAAGAGGTGCGTGCCGCCTTGGAGCGACCGGCGAGAGAACTGAAGGGGACGCGCTGGCAACATGCGACCGGCACTTCGGGAACGATCCTGGCGATCGGCACGGCTTTGCGTTTGCGGGCACTGAGCACGGAAGAGCGTCAGTCAGAAGGCGCGCGACCCGCCGGTGACGAGATCACCTTTGCTAAACTCGGGCGGTTTAATTCTCGGATCGGGGAAATGAGCGTCGCTGAGCGGCGCGCGCTCCCGGGCGTCAGCAATCAACGATCGGAAATCATCGTCGCGGGGGGACAAATCCTCGAAGGCGGGATGCGCGCGCTGAACATCGAGGTGCTGCGCACGTGCAGTTGGGCTTTGCGCGAAGGCGTGCTGATCGATCGATTGCGCGAAATCGAAGCGGAGTCGCGGCCACCGTTGCCGGACATCACCGATTATCGTTTGCGCGGCGTTCATGCGGTCGGCCGTCGTTTCGGATACGAAGAAACTCATGCATATCAGGTGGCTCGGCTCGCCGAAAGAATCTTCGACTACCTGGCGCGATCGAACTCAACGACTTTTAATCGTCATCATCGTACGATGCTCTCGGCGGCCGCGTTGCTTCACGACGTTGGTTATCACATCGCGCACGAATCGCATCACAAACATTCGCTCTATCTGATCAAGAATTCGGAACTGACCGGCTTTTCTGAAGCCGAGCGTGATGTGATTGCGAACGTTGCGAGATATCATCGTGGATCAGAGCCGAAAGAACGTCACGAGTACTTCGCCGCGTTGAATCAGACCGATCGCGAAACGGTGATGACGCTGGCAGCGATTCTTCGTATCACCGATGCCCTCGACCGCCGTCACGACAGTCGCGTGAGCGACGTTCGCTGCGCGCGGAACGGGCGTGTCGTGCACATTGAATTGCAAAGCACGACGAATTGTGACCGGGAGATTTTTGCCGCCGAACAGAAACGGGAGATGTTCGAACAGGTTTTCAATTGCCAACTTTCGTTCAGCCGCCGCGCGGCGCTGAAGCGCGCCTGACCGGGCGCATTTCGGGAGTATGTTTGGATATGAGAAGGGAGAACAAAAAGGTGAGTTGCGCCGCTAAGCCCTCACCCTAACCCTCTCCCAAAGGGAGCGGGAGCAACAACAAACCCTCAGATGAAAGGCAAGCGAATTCACGGACTTGATCCCTCGGCTCCGGCCGACAAGATGATCCAGCTCGCGCTCCGCACGCAACTCAAAGCGATGTGCAAGCTGCGCGAGAAGGCGCTCGATCCAAACGATCCCGACGGCGTTCACGACATGCGCGTCCTCTTGCGCCGATTGCGCAGTCACGTGAGCGACTTCAAACCTTATCTGCGCAAGCCCGGTTTGTCAGTGGTGAAGCTGCGCGCGCTCGCCAAAAGCCTCGGTGCGGTGCGTGACCAGGATGTAGCTCTCGCAGCCTTGAAGGCGTCGAAGTCAGGCGCGGTCGGCGATGCTTTCGAAGGAATTGAAATGCTTGAATCTGAACGGCGAACCCTTCGCGAAGAAGCTCTGGCCGCGTTGGAAAAAGCCATCACGGCTTCCGCGGTTGACGAGGTGCGCGACGAATTTCTCGCCAGGCTGGGCAACATCGCAACGGTGAGACCCAAGATGTCCGCGCGACAAGGCGAGGGTGATTCAGTGCTAATCTTTGGGCCGGCAGCGTCTGAGGTGATTGCCGAGCGCCTCAAAGAATTTCGCTCAGCGGCTGCGGAAACAATCTACCGCCCCGCGGCGACAAAGGATCTCCACGAGTTACGAATCTTGTCCAAGCGGTTGCGCTATGCAATCGAGTTGCTTGCACCGTGTTGGGGAAAAGAATTAAAGGACACGGCAAGAGAAGTATCCTTAATGCAGACATCTCTAGGAGAATTGCATGACTGCGACGTGTGGATCGAAGATCTCGGCCAGCACTTGAAACGCACTGCGCGAAAAAGGAAAGACGATCCCGACAACGCCCGCGAAAGGGCCGCCGCCGTCTGGCTCCTGCGGCACTTCACCAAAGAACGCACGGAACACTATCGCGACGCACTCGCGCGTTGGGAAGAATGGGAGTCGCACGAATTTCTGGACTCTCTGAAATCATTCGTATCAGAAACCCAACCGTAAAGGGGTGCGTTAATCCGCGACAAATGCGTCTTGACATATATAAGAGTGGTCCATGACCCCGACAGTGCCAACGACCATGAACGCAGTTGAAGAGCAAGTGAACGAGTCCTGTTCGTCTGTGTCGAGAATTCCAACCGCAGCCAGATGGCCGAAGCATTCGCGCGTATTCACGGAGGAGACAAGATCGAAGCCTACAGCGCCGGCTCGCGACCATCCGGCAAGATTAATCCGAAAGCAATCGAAGCGATGAAAGAGATCGGCTACGATCTTTCAACGCATCGCTCCAAATCATTGTCAGAGATTCCCGAAATCGGATTCGACTTCGTCGCGACGATGGGCTGCGGCGATGAATGCCCATTCGTGCGCGCGACACGGCGTGAGGATTGGGACATTCCCGATCCGAAAGACTTTAGACCCGAAGAACTCCGCGCCATGCGTGATTTGATTGAGGCGAAAGTGAAAGACGCAATAGCGCTCGCGTCAGAAGCCCGACCGTAAGAGACCGGCAACCGAAAGCTATAGCGATCGATTCGACAAAGAGTTATCCACAGATTTCGCAGATTACGCAGATGATCAACTGAGATTGACTGGACGTGATCTGCGAAATCAGCGTAATCTGCGGATGAGATCGGCTGTAAATGACCGACAGACAAACCATCCTCGCATTCATCGATCGCATCAACGCGCACGACGTTGAAGGTCTCGCCGAGTTGATGAGCGACGATCATACCTTCATCGATGCACACGGTAACGAAGTCGTCGGCAGAGAAAAGATGTCCGCCGGCTGGCGCGGCTACTTCGAATGGTTTCCTGATTACTACATCGAAGTGAACGACGTGTTCGAGGGAGATGTTTCCGACAGAGGCCAGACCTTCGCATTGTTAGGGTTCGCCGGCGGCTCATTCAAAGGAAAGCAGAGCGAGTGCTGGCGACTGCCCGCTGCCTGGAAGGCGTCTGTGATAAACGGTCGCGTAACTCTCTGGCAAGTCTTCGCCGATACCAAGATTCCGTTTGAGATAATTGAGCGGAATTCCTAATGAGACGCGGCTACTCCCCGTCGCGCGCGTCCAGATGTCTGGTGGTTGATTCGGTAACGCTCGGAGGCCCCGACAGGTCGAGAGGTGACGGCAACGCGGTTGTCGTTCTTGATCCTGCTAAGGATGTCGCTTCGGATTCAGGCTGCGGCGTGAGAGCACCGGGCGGCTTTTGGTATCCGAGGGCCTTGAGTTCGCTGCTGGCTTTGCTCCAACGGCTCCATCCTCTGCGAAACTGATCTGCGCCACCTCCGAAGAGACCCATGAACGGCCAAAAAAAGATCCAGAAGAATCCCCACAGGCCGGTCATCAGCATAAACACAGTCGCTACGGCGCCGAGCGCGATTGAACTGCCGCCAAACATCATTTTGTGTTGTCCGGAATGATAGCCCCTGATTAATTCCGCGAGCCTTGGCGTGGGCGCGAACGCATCACTCGGCTTTTGCCGCAGGGCCGCGGAAACAGCAGCCAGCCCGGTGCCGCAATGCCGGCAAAAGTTTCCCTCTGGTGGATTGTCAGAGCCGCAATTCGGGCAATACATAAAAGACTCTCGATTAGATAAAACGATTACGATCACTAAGACCGGGCTGTTCCTGACATTGTACTCCGGTACGGAGCAATTGAAAGCCGGAGATGCGTTGGAGAAGAAGAAAAGAAAGCGCGCGGCGTAGTTTTTGGAGAAACATTTAAGATCGATACAAATCTTCGATCAGTTCGCCATATCTCTCGTCGATCACGTTGCGCTTCACTTTCAGAGTGGGCGTGAGTTCGCCGCTGTCGATCGTGAATTCTTCGGGCAACAGCGCTACGCGGCGCACGCGCTCGTAGTCCTGCAAGTCCGCGGTAATTCGGGTCACATCCTTCTGCGCCAGTTTGACGGCCGCGTCTTGTTGGCTGATCTCTTTATGAGAATCGCCGATCTTTTCTCCCGTGGCGCGCAGCGCGCTCTTCAAAGGTTCCCAATGAGGAACAATTAAGGCGGCGGGAAATTTGCGGCTGGCGCCCACAACTATGACCTGATTGACGAGTTGGCTTTGCTTCAAGAGACTTTCAATCTGTTGCGGCGCGATGTATTTGCCGTTCGAGAGTTTGAAAAGATCCTTCTTGCGGTCGGTGATGAAAAGATGCCCCTCGTCATCCTGGTAACCGACATCGCCGGTGGCCAACCAACCGTCGCGCATTACTTCCTTCGTTGCTTCGGGACGTCCATAGTAACCCTTCATCACCGTCGGCCCGCGTACCAGCATCTCGCCGTCTTCGGCAATTTTGACTTCTATCCCCTTGAATGGTTTGCCAATTGAACCGACGCGATTGTCGCCAGGGCGGTTGGCGCAAACTACGCAAGTTTCAGTCATGCCATAGCCCTGCAGAATTTTTATGCCCGCGCCGAGAAATGAATATGAAAGCGTAGGAGACAGCGGCGCGCCGCCCGAAACAAAATAGCGCAAGCGCCCGCCGATGCCTTCGCGCCACTTGATAAAGACCAGCCGGTCGGCGATCGCATGCTTTGCTCTTAACGAAATCGGCACCCTCTGCTGTTTGTCTTCAAGTTCAGCAACGCGTTGGCCAACTTGCAGCGACCATTCGAAAATCGTGGTTTTTAATCCGCCCGCCGACGTGCCCTTCTTGATGATGCGGTGATAGACGCTTTCAAACAGCCGCGGCACGGCCGTCATGATTGTGGGCCGCACCTCACGCAGATACTCGGCGATATGATCGGACGACGCGGCGTAGTGGACTGATACGCCCATAAAACAAAAGACGTAGAAGACGGTACGTTCGAAGATATGCGAGAGCGGCAGGACGGAAAGCGAAACGTCGGTAGTCAAGATGGGCAGCCCGTCAGAGATCGAGAGCACGTCCGAAACGAAATTATCATGCGTGAGCATGACTCCCTTCGGCTCGCCAGTAGTGCCGGACGTGTAAATGATTGTGGCCAGGTCGGCTCCCTGGCCGCGCGCCAGTAACTGATCAAACGCTGTCGAATCTTCGCTGTCGATCTTCTCGCCTTGTTCTTCAATCCGCTCCAGCGTCAATGCGCCATCGATATCAGCTACGGCCTTGGGATCGAACACAATTACATGCTCGAGTCGATCCCGTTCGACGAAACCCTTGCGCGCGTGCTGGAGCACGCGGCCGCCCGAAATCAGGAGTGTGCGCGCGCCCGAGTCTCGCAGAATGAATTCGATCTGATCGACCGCTTGCGTGGTGTAGAGAGGGACAGTGACGGCGCCGAGGCTGAGAATGGCGAGGTCGGCAATGGACCAGTCGGGCCGATTCTCGGAAATCAGCGCGACGCGATCGCCGGCTTTGATTCCCAGATCTTTTAGACCCAGCGCGATATGCCGTACGCGCTGGATGAACTCCTGAGCCGAGACACGGACCCATGCGTGGTCGCGCTTCTCGCTGACCGCATCAGGCTTGTTGTGTTTCGCGAGCGCGTCCAGACAGAATCCCGGCAGGGTCGACGGCATTTCTGAACTCTGAACTCTGAGCTCTGACCTCTGTTCTCTGGTCGATGCCGAGGACACTGAAGAAACGATCTCCTTTAAAAGACTGTTGATGCGTTAAGCAGTTAGATCGGGAAAGCGGTGAACAGACTACATCCTCTGGCGTGGAAGATACAAACAGGGTCAGAACCGGATAGTGGGTCATTTTCGGTAGTGGGTCATTTTCAACTGAGCATCTTTGGGAGATTGAAGATATTGTTGCCTTGCTAGGCAAAACAGGGTCATAATCGCCGCGCCTAGTCAACTATGTTTTGTCCCAGTTGCGCTACTGAGAATCAATCGGAGCAGAAGTACTGCCGTCGCTGCGGACAGCCGCTCATTGGCGTGCAACTCGCTCTTGAGGGACGTGTTGACGAAGCGATCAAAACGCTGAGAATAGGAGAGAAGACGCCGCGCGTTAAATTCGTTCTGTTGGCGATTGCGCTTCTAGCTCTCCTACCCTGGACGGCTAACGCGCTAAGGACCGGCGCGCCTTTGACTATTCTACTAATACCCGCCTGGGGCCTGCTGCTCGGATTGCTCATTCGTCTCTCGAGGAGCGCATTCAAGCTCTGGCGTATCAAGCGCCTGCTCAATCCGGCAGTTGAGTTCAAAAGCCTGACGGCTAAAGCGGCGGCAAGCCCCAACTTGACGATCGCCAGCAACTCGTCTGAGGCGAAACTGCCGGTGCCGGTTTCGGTAACTGAGAACACTACTCTTGAATTAAAATCCACCCAGAAAGTGCAGAACTGACGACCTGAATGAAAAGCGCACATGTTTAACTTTGTAAATGACCCACTACCGAGAACCGGGGAGCGGTTGCGACCGGAATCTGCCGCGCGCTTCGACTAAACGCGACACGATTGTGCTCGGTTTTCCCAGTCCTTCTCTATGATCCGGTCGCTACCGCTCGCGGTTCTGACACGGTCGCTACCGCTCCAGGTGCTGACGCGGGCGAACGCGAGCTATGGCGGCGACGCCGGCGATGATTGGATCCCTGCTCCACTCGACCATCTTGGGTGGCTAGCGCGGCGAGGATCAAAAAGAGCAACGCGTTAGCGGTCGTGTGCAGAGTGAAATCGAAAAAGCTGTGGATCAAAACAGCGAAGCAGCCGGCCAACGCACCGGTCGCCACGCCACGTCGGAACTTGTCGTCAGTTTCGCGGCGGGCAAA
>WNGH01005340.1_pt1 | contig 26635 bp, 21 predicted proteins | sample 5400631 | NCBI WGS metagenome assembly WNGH01 (sample SAMN13153373, study PRJNA577476) | soil metagenome | isolation source: 115 cm soil or saprolite under Garry oak tree replicate 1 | place: USA:California | collected 2016-06-15
CGAGCGCGCGCCGCACTTGCCGGCGCGGCGCGAGGCGCTCGCGCGCCTCTACGCGCAGCCCTGGGAGCGCCTGGCGCCGGTGGCGGTGGCGAGCGCCGAGTTCCTCGCCCGTGCGACGGGGGTCACGGCACCGGCCCGGCTGGCGTCCTCGCTGGGGGTGGACGACGACGACCCGACCGGGCGCCTGGTCGCCCTCTGCCGGGCCGTCGGGGCCGACACCTATCTGGCCGGCGGCCACGGCGCCAGATATATGGAGGCCAAGCGCTTCGCGGACGCCGGGATCCGCGTGCTCTACCAGACCTACGAGCACCCGGTCTATGCTCAGCAACACGGCGATTTCGTGCCGTTTTTGTCGGGCCTCGATCTATTATTGATGCACGGCGATGAGAGCCTTCCGATCCTCCGCCGCGGCGACGCCTGGACCGAGGAGGCTTGAGTGAACGTCCTCGCCATCGGCGCCCACCCCGACGACATCGAGTTCGGCTGCGGTGGGATGCTCACCAAGTACGCGGAGAAAGGCCACGCCGTCTACCTGTTCGTGGCCTCCGATGGCGCCCTGGGCGGCGACGGCTCCGTGCGCCGCCGCGAGCAGCAGGACTCGGCGCTGGTCATCGGCGCCCGCGAGGTGTTCTGGGGCGACTACCAGGACACCGAGATCCCGCTCAACCGCGAGCTGATCGTCCGCCTCGAGGCCGTGATCCGCCAGATCGAGCCGCGCATGATCTTCGTCAACTTTCCGGAGGACACGCACCAGGACCACCGCAACCTCGCCCAGGGCACGCTCTCCGCCACCCGCTACGTGCCGAACTTCCTCTTCTACGAGGGGCCGACCAGCGTCAACTTCACGCCGAACTGCTTCACCGACATCGAGAAGGTGCTCGACAAGAAGCTCGCGTGCCTGGAGGCGCACCGCTCGCAGGTTGCCAAGACCAACATCGAGGACCTGTCGATCCTGGAGCTGGCCGTCTCGACCGCCAACTTCCGTGGGATCCAGGCGCGCGTGAAGTACGCCGAGGCCTTCCAGAGCATCCGGCTGCTGCTCAACCTTTGATTCCGCACTCCAAACCGTCCGTCACGGACGACGACGCCGAGCGCGTCGCGCGCGTCGTGCGCTCGGGCCAGCTCGCGCAGGGGCCGGAAGTGGCCGCGTTCGAGCGCGAGCTCGCCGCGCGCCTGGGCGTCCAGGACGCCGCCGCCGTGGCCTCCGGCACCGTCGCCCTCGAGCTGGCGCTCGCCGCGCTCGGGATCGGCGCCGGCGACGAGGTGCTGATCCCGACCTACGTGTGCGACGCGCTCCACCACGCGGTGCGCCGCGGGGGGGCGACGCCCGTGCTGGTGGACGCCGATCCCGCGACCCAGTCGCTGTCGGCCAAGGACGCGCTCGCCCGGCGAACACGACGCACGCGCGCGGTGATCGTCCCGCACGCCTTCGGTCTCGTGGCCGACCTCGAGCCCTTCCAGGCGCTGGGGGTGCCGGTGATCGAGGACTGCGCCCAGGCGCTCGGCGCGCGAACGCCCGCCGGCCGTCCGGCCGGGGCCGACGGCGCGCTCGCCGTTTGCTCGTTCTACGCGACGAAGATGATCGCGGCGGGCGAGGGCGGGGCGGTGGCGGGCCCGGCCGCGCTCGTCGCGCGCGTGCGCGAGGCTCGCGACTATGACGAGCAGGAGACGCTGGCGCCGCGCACCAACGCCAAGCTCACGGACATGGCCGCGGCGCTCGCGCGCGGCCAGCTCGCCCGCCTCGACGCCTTCGTCGCGCGGCGCCGCGCGCTCGCCGCCCGCTACCGCGCCGCGCTCGCCGGCGCGCCGGTCCGGCTACCCGCCGACGCGGGGCCGCGGCACGTCTACCACCGGTTCGTGCTCGGGCTCGATCGCGATCCCGCCGGCGTCGCGGCAGCCCTCGCCGCGCGCGGGGTGGCGGCCCGGCGGCCCGTCTTCCGCCCGGCGCATCGCGCGCTCGGCCTCGGCGGCTACCCGGAGGCCGACCGGCTGTGGGGGGAGTCGCTCTCGATCCCGTGCTACCCGGCGCTCACCGACGACGAGGCCGAGCACGTGGGTCGGGCGCTCGCGGCGGTGCTCGCGGCATCCCCCCAGGGAGAGCCCAGCCGGTGAGCCGGCCCGCCGCCCAGACGCTTCCCGATACCACGCCGGCGGCGCTCGGCGCCACGCTGCTGCGCGGCGCCTTCCTCGTCGCGCTGACGCTGCCGTCCGTGCGGCGCGGCTTCGGGGCGTCGGGCCTCGGCTGGGCCTACCTCGTCGCCCTCGCCTTCGCGTTGGCGCTCGTCAGCGTGCCGCTGGTGCGGGCGCTGGCGCGCTGGTGGGGCGTGCTCGACACGCCGGCCGCGCGCAAGGTGCACGCCGTCGCCACGCCGCTCCTGGGCGGCGCCGCCGTCTACGCGGCGTTCGCGGCCACCGTCCTCTTCAACTTCACGTTCTCGCTCACCCTCAAGGGCGTCGCCCTCGGGGCCACGATCGTCGTCGGCATCGGCGTGCTCGACGACCTCCTCGACGTGCCCGCGCGCTGGAAGCTGGCGGGGCAGGTCGTGGCGGTGGCGGTGGCCATGAGCTACGGCGTCGTGCTCGACACGATTCCCACCGCCTGGCCCGGCTCGTATGCGATCAACCTCGTGCTCACGCTGCTCTGGTTCCTCACGGTGACCAACGCGCTGCAGTTCCTCGACGGCATGGACGGCCTCGCGGCGGGCCTCGGCGCGATCGCCGCGCTCTTCTTCAGCCTGGCCGCGCTCCAGACCAACCAGCCGTACCTGATGTTCCTCGCCGCCCCGCTCGTCGGCGCCTGCCTCGGCTTCCTGCCCTACAACTTCCGCTTCGGGCGGCCGGCCACGATCTTCCTCGGCGACGCCGGCGCGAGCTTCATCGGCTTCACCCTGGCCGGCCTCGCGGTGATGGGCGAGTGGGCGGAGAACGACTTCATCGGGCTGCTCACGCCGGTGCTGATCCTCGCCGTGCCGCTCTTCGACATCGCGTTCGTCGGCACCGTGCGGATCGTCACGGGCAAGGTGCACTCGTTCGGCGAGTGGCTCGCCTACACGGCCCGGGATCACATCCATCACCGCTTCGAGGCGCTCGGCCTGACGCGCACGGAGACGGTGCTGCTGATCTTCTTCATCGCGGCCACCCTGGGCCTGTCGGCCATGCTGCTCAAGGACGCGACCAAGCACGAGGCGGCGCTCGTGCTCATCCAGGCCGGCTGCGTGCTGGCGATCATCGCGGTGCTCGAGGGCGTGGCGCGCGGGCGGGGCCGGTGAGTCCCAGCCTCGGCTCCGCTGGACGCGCCGGCGGCGCAGGGTATGATGAGAGCGAACGACCTGCGGCGTCTGATCGAGGAGCCATCCCATGCGCGTCCGCAAAGGCGTCTTCCCCGCGGCCGGTCTCGGCACGCGGTTCCTGCCCGCGACCAAGGCCCAGCCCAAGGAGATGCTGCCGCTCGTCGACAAGCCGACCATCCAGTACGTCGTCGAGGAGGCGGTGGCCTCGGGGCTGCAGGAGATCATCATCGTCACCGGCCGCGGCAAGCGCGCGATCGAGGACCACTTCGACGCTGCCTTCGAGCTGGAGTACTACCTGAACGATCGCGGCAAGGTCGAGGAGTTGGCGCAGATCAAGACGATCTCCGAGATGGCGTCGGTGTCCTACGTGCGCCAGAAGGAGCCGCTCGGCCTCGGCCACGCCATCCTGTGCGCCCGCGCGCTCGTGGGCGACGAGCCGTTCGGCGTCTTCCTCGGCGACGACATCATCACCGCCGCGGTGCCCTGCATGCGCCAGCTGCTCGACGTCTTTCAGCAGCGCGGCGCGCCCGTCATCGCCGTCGAGCGCGTGCCGCGCGGGGAGATCCAGCGGTACGGCGTGATCGCCGGACGGCCCGTCGGCGACCGGGTGTGGGAGATCACCGACCTCGTCGAGAAGCCGCGGCCCGAGGAGGCGCCCTCCGACCTCGCCATCATCGGCCGGTACGTGCTGACGCCGGACCTGTTCGCCATCCTGGCGGAGACGGCGGCCGACAAGCGCGGCGAGATCCAGCTCACGGACGGGCTGCGCACGCTGCGCAAGCGCCGCCCGATGTACGCGGTGGAGTTCGTCGGCAAGCGCTACGACACCGGCGACAAGCTCGGCTTCCTCAAGGCCACCGTGGAGTTCGCGCTCGCCCGGCCGGACCTCTCCGACGCCTTCCGCGCCTATCTGAAGACGCTCGACCTCTAGTCGTACCGGCGGCGGGGCCTACGCCGACGGGTAGTGTCTCACCCACCGACCAAACCGAGACACGACCCCCGACGCCGTTCGTTGACTCGCTGCGTCGGTTCTGCGAATATTTACGGCACGTTTTCCGCTGATCCGATGACACCCAAAGAGCCCAAGCGACCGTTCCATACCGCGTCCGACGCCGAGATCAAAGGCGGCGAAGTCTACGACGTCTACTTCGAGCGGACCGTCCAGATCCTCAAGGCCCGGGGCGATCGCAAGCGCGTGAAGGCCGAGGTCTATCTCAAGGCGCTGCCCGAGGACTGGGACTGGGCCGTGCTGGCCGGCATCGAGGAAGCGGCGGCCCTGCTCGAGGGCGTGCCGGTGGACGTCCGCGCGATGGACGAGGGGACGATCTTCGCGCCCTATCAGCCGGTGCTCACGCTCGAGGGCGTGTACGTCGACTGGGCGCGGTACGAGACGGCGCTGCTCGGCGTGTTGTGCCAGGCGTCCGGGATCGCGACCAAGGCGGCGCGCTGCAAGAAGGCGGCGGGCGAGCGCCAGGTCATCTCCTTCGGCGCGCGCCGCATGCACCCGGCGCTGGCGCCGATGATCGAGCGCAACGCGTTCGTCGGCGGCTGCGACGGCGTGGCGGTGACCAAGGCGGCCGAGCTCATCGACGCCGATCCGACCGGCACCATTCCCCACGCGCTCGTGCTGATGATCGGCGACACGGTGGAGGCGCTGAAGGCCTTCCACGAGGTGATCGAGCCCAAGGTGCGGCGCGTGGCGCTGATCGACACGCTGCAGGACGAGAAGTTCGAGGCGATCCGCGTGGCGGAGGCGCTCGGCGAGGATCTCTACGCGGTTCGGCTCGACACGCCCTCCTCGCGCCGCGGCGACCTCTACCGCATCGTGGAGGAGGTGCGCTGGGAGCTGAACCTGCGCGGCTTCGGCCACGTGAAGATCATCACCTCCGGCGGGATCGACGAGTACGAGATCCTCCGCCTCAATCCCGTCGTGGACGCCTACGGCGTCGGAACGTCGATCGCGAACGCGCCGGTCGTCAGCTTCGCGCTCGACATCATGGAGATCGAGGGCCGGCCGATGGCCAAGCGCGGCAAGTGGTCGGGCGCCAAGGAGGTCTTCCGCCGCCGCGGCACGCTCGAGACGGTCGTGCTCCCCGCCGGCACCAAGCCGCCGGGCGCCGGTCCCTGGGACGCGCTGCTCAAGCCGCTGACGAAGGGCGGGCGGATCGTCAGGGACCTGCCGCCGCCGCGCACGATCCGCGACCACGTCCTCGAGCAGCTCGAGCCGGTGTCGCTCGACACGCTTCGGCGCTCTGCCCAGCGCCGGGACTTCTGAGCGGGCTTCCGGATGTCCATCCTGGCCGAGATCGTCGGGCACAAGCGGCAGGAGGTCGCCGCGCGCAAGACGGCGACGCCGCGCGCCGCGCTGGAGGCACGCTGCGCGACCCTGCCCCCGCCGCGCGACTTCGAGCGCGCGCTGGCGCCGGCGCCGGGACGCGCGCGGCTCGTCGCCGAGGTGAAGAAGGCCTCCCCCTCGCGCGGCGTCCTCAGGGCAGATCTCGACCCGGTGGCCCTCGCGTCGACCTACGCCCGCCATGGCGTGGACGCGATCTCGGTTCTCACCGACGCGAAGTATTTCCGCGGCAGCCTCGACGACCTCTGCGCGGTACGCGCCGCGGTGGACGTGCCTCTTCTGCGCAAGGACTTCACGCTCGACGAGTACCAGCTCTGGGAGGCGCGCGCCGCCGGCGCCGACGCCGTGCTGCTCATCGTCGCCATCCTCGAGCCCGAGCGGCTGCGCGACCTCGCGGCGGCGGCCAAGGGGCTCGGCCTCGCGGCGCTGGTGGAGTGCCACACCGCGGCCGAGGTGGACCTGGCGCTCGCGACGGGCGCGCGGGTGCTCGGCATCAACAACCGCGACCTGGCGACGTTCGAGACGCGGCTCGAGACGACGCTGGCGCTGCTGCCGCAGATTCCGCCGGGCCCGATCGTCGTGAGCGAGAGCGGCTTCTTCACCGGCGCCGACGTGCGGCGGGTGATCGAGGCGGGCGCCCACGCCGTGCTCGTCGGCGAGGGCCTCGTGAAGGCGGCCGACGTCGGCGCGAAGATCCGCGAGCTGAGGCTGGCGTGACCCGCGTCAAGGTCTGCGGCATCACCAATCTCGAGGACGCCCGGCAGGCCGTGCACGCGGGCGCCGACGCGCTCGGCTTCATCTTCGTCGAGAACACGCCGCGCTTCGTCACGCCCGAGCAGGTGGCGCCGATCGTCCGGAAGCTGCCGCCGTTCGTCACTCCAGTCGGCGTCTTCTGGGACCATCCGAGCGGCCACGTGAAGTCCGTGGTGGAAGCATGCGGGCTGCGCGCGATCCAGCTCCACGGCGACGAGAAGCCGGAGGACTGGCAGGGCGCGCCGGTGCCCGTCGTCAAGACGATCAAGCTGCCGCCCGCCTCGACGATCGAGGGTCTGCCGGAGTACCGCGTCCGCGAGCGGTTCGGCGCGTTTCTCTGGCGGCAGATCGCGGCGGCGATCCTGTTCGACAGCGAGGCGCGCTGGAGCGAGGGCGAGACGCGCGAGCCCGTCGAGTGGCAGACGATCCGGATGATGGGTGCCATGGCGCCGCCCGAGGCGCGGATGCCGATCGTGCTCTCGGGCGGGCTCACGCCGGGCAACGTTGCGCGCGCCGTCGCGGTCGTCCAGCCGTTTGCGGTGGACGTGGACTCCGGCGTGGAGGCGCGGCCGGGCAAGAAGGATCCCGACAAGGTCCGGCGCTTCATCGCCGAGGCGAAGGGCGCGCGATGAGGCTGCCCGACGCCCGCGGCCACTTCGGGCGTTTCGGCGGGCGCTTCGTGCCGGAGACGCTGATGGCGCCGCTCATCGAGCTGGAGAAGGCGTACCTCGCGGCGCGGCGCGACCGTACGTTCCAGGCGCGCTTCGCCTCGCTGCTCGCGGACTACGCGGGGCGGCCGACGCCGCTCTACTTCGCGGCGCGGCTCACCGAGCACTGCGGCGGCGCGCGCATCTGGCTCAAGCGCGAGGACCTCTGCCACACCGGCGCCCACAAGATCAACAACGTGCTCGGCCAGGCGCTGCTCGCCGCGCGCATGAAGAAGCCGCGGCTCATCGCCGAGACCGGGGCCGGCCAGCACGGCGTGGCCACCGCCACCGCCGCCGCGCTCCTCGGGCTCGAGTGCGAGGTGTACATGGGCACCGAAGACATCGAGCGCCAGGCGCTCAACGTCTTCCGGATGCGGCTGCTCGGGGCGAAGGTCATCCCCGTGGAGTCGGGGAGCAAGACGCTGAAGGACGCGGTGAACGAGGCGCTGCGCGACTGGGTCACCAACGTCCGCACCACGTACTACCTGCTCGGCTCGGCGCTCGGCCCGCACCCCTATCCGATGATGGTGCGCGATTTCCACACCGTGATCGGCAAGGAGGCGAGGGCTCAGGCCCGGCGCGCCATCGGCCGGCTGCCGGACGTCGTCGTCGCCTGCGTGGGCGGCGGCAGCAACGCCATCGGGTTGTTCCATCCGTTCATCGCCGACCGCCGCGTCGGCATCGTCGGCGTCGAGCCCGGCGGCAGCGGGATCGCCAGCGGCAAGCACGGCGCCTCGATGACCGCGGGCGCCGTCGGCGTGCTGCACGGCTCGATGAGCTACCTGCTCCAGAGCGACGACGGGCAGGTGGCCGTCGCGCACTCGATCTCGGCCGGGCTGGATTACCCCGGCGTCGGCCCCGAGCACGCCTACTACAGGGACGCCGGCCGCTTCACCTTCGTGTCGATCACCGACGAGGAGGCGCTCGAGGGGTTCCAGGCCCTCACGCGGCTCGAAGGCATCATGCCCGCGCTCGAGTCGGCGCACGCCGTCGCCCACGCGATGCGGCTCGCGAAGACGCTGCCGAAGCGCAAGACGATCGTGGTCGGCCTCTCCGGCCGCGGCGACAAGGACGTGCACGTCGTGGCGAAGGCGCTCGGCATGGAGATCGCGTGAGCCGGCTCGAGGCGACCTTCACGCGGCTGCGCGCGCGGGGCGAGCGGGCGCTGGTGGCCTACCTCATGGCCGGCGACCCGTCGCTCGCCGAGACGCGTCGGCTCGTGGTCGAGGCCGAGCGCCGCGGCGCCGACGTGATCGAGCTGGGCGTGCCGTTTTCCGATCCGCTCGCGGACGGTCCCGTGATCCAGCGTGCCGGCACGCGCGCGCTCGCCGCCGGCACGTCGCTGGCGCGCGTGCTGGAGATGGTCAGCACGCTGCGCGCGCAGGTGCACGTGCCGCTGGTCGTGATGACGTACTACAACCCGGTGCTGGCCTTCGGGCTCAAGAGCTTCGCGCGCACGGCCGCCGACGCCGGCGCCGACGGCGTGATCGTGCCCGACCTGCCCTGGGAGGAGTGCGAGCCGCTGCGGGCGGAGACCGAGCCGGCCGGCCTCGACATGATCCAGTTCGTGGCGCCGACGTCCACGCCCACGCGCGTCAAGACGATCGCGCGCCTGTCGCGCGGCTTCATCTACGTCGTCTCGCTGACCGGCGTCACCGGCGCGCGGCGCGAGCTGCCGAAGGACCTCGACGCCCAGATCCGCACCCTGCGCCTCGTGACCGCCAAGCCCGTGTGCGTCGGCTTCGGCGTCTCCACCCCCGAGCAGGTCGCCGCCGTCGGCCAGATCGCCGACGGCGTCGCGGTCGGCTCCGCGATCGTCCGGACGATCGAAGAGCACACCGGCACCGCCGCCCTCGTCGACCGGGTCGGCGACTTCATCGCCGCGCTCAAGCAACCCCTCCGCGTAAGCTCGAGCGCGGGCTTTGCCCGCGCAATCGAGGGGGGAGGCACGGAGGAGCGCGCCGCGAGGCGCGCGACGACGGTCGGAAGGGGGGCGAAGCCCCCCTCCGAGGAAGACTAATGGCCTGGTTCAGACGCAAGCCCGAAGAGACGGCCGGCAAGCCCCCGAAGGTCAACATCGCCGAGGGCCTGTGGATCAAGTGCGACTCCTGCAAGGAGATCGTGTACCGCGCGGAGGTCGAGCGCGGCGGGCGCGTGTGCCCGAAGTGCCGCTACCCGTTCCGCATCGACTCGCGCGAGCGCATCGGGCTGCTCGCCGACGCCGGAACCTTCGAGGAGCGCCAGACCGGGCTCACGCCGGGCGACCCGCTCAACTTCAAGGACTCCAAGCGCTACCGCGAGCGGGTGAAGTCGGCGCACCAGAAGACCTCGCTGGAGGAGGCGGTGGTCACCGGCCTCGCGCGCATCGGCGGCTTTCCCACCGTGCTCTGCGTCTTCGAGTTCGGCTACCTCGGCGGCAGCATGGGCTCCGTGGTGGGCGAGAAGCTCACGCGCGCGATCGAGCTGGCCATCGACAAGCACCTGCCGGTGATCATCGTGTCGGCCTCCGGCGGCGCGCGCATGCAGGAAGGCATCCTCTCGCTCATGCAGATGGCGAAGACCTCGGCCGCGCTCGAGCGGCTGGCCGAGGCGGGGCTGCCGTACCTGTCGGTGCTGACCGATCCCACCACGGGCGGCGTCACCGCGTCGTTCGCGATGCTGGGCGACGTCATCGTCGCCGAGCCGCGCGCGCTGATCGGCTTCGCGGGCCCGCGCGTCATCGCGGAGACGATCCGCCAGCCGCTGCCGGAGGGCTTCCAGCGCTCCGAGTTCCTCCTCGAGCACGGCCAGCTCGATCTCGTCGTGGAGCGCCGCGACCTCAAGGAGACGCTGCGCCGCCTCCTCGCCTTCTTCGCCGACCAGCCGACCGACCCGCCGCCCGACCGCGTATGACCTACGCCGAGGCGGTCGCCCGGCTCCTCGCCCTGCGCGGCGGCGAGCACGCGGGGATGCGCCCCGGCCTCGAGCGCATCGAGACGCTGCTGGAGGCGCTCGGCAACCCGGAGCGCCGCTACACGCTCGTCCAGGTCGCCGGCACCAACGGCAAGGGCTCGGTGGCCGCCATGCTCGCCGCCATCCTCAAGGCGGACGGCCGCCGCGTGGGCCTCTACACCTCGCCGCACCTCGTGTCGTTCCGCGAGCGGATCCGCGTCGACGGCGAGGCCATCGCGGAGGACGCCGTCGCCGACGGCTTCGACGCGATCGCCGCCCTGGTGGCCCGTCTCGACGCCACCATGTTCGAGGCGAGCACGGCGCTCGCGCTCGATCACTTCGCGCGTGAGGCCGTCGACGTCGCCGTGCTGGAGGTCGGACTCGGTGGACGGCTCGACGCCACCACCGTCGGGACGCCGGCGGTGACGGCGCTGGCGCGCATCGACCTCGACCACCAGGAGGTGCTCGGCGAGACGCTCGCCGCCATCGCCGCCGAGAAGGCCGCGATCATCCGGAGCGGCGTCGCCGTGTCCGCCGCGCAGGCGCCGGAGGCGGCGGAGGTGCTGATCGCGCGCGCCGCCGCCGTCGGCGTGCCGCTGCTCATGGAGGGACGCGAGCTGAGCGTGCGCGTCCGGGAGCGCGGCCTCGCGGCCCAGACCATCGACTGCGCGGGACCGGGCTGGCGGCTCGAGGGGCTGCGGCTGCCGCTGCTCGGCGTCTACCAGCCGTCGAACGCGCTCGTCGCGCTGGCCGCCGCGCGGGCGCTCGGCGTGGGCGACGGCGCCGCGCGCGAGGGGCTGGCGCGCGCTCGCTGGCCGGGGCGCTTCGAGGTGCTCCGCGCCGCCGAGCGCGTCGTCGTCCTCGACGGCGCCCACAATCCGGCCGGCGCTGCGGCCCTCGCGGCGTCGCTCGCCGAGTGGTTCGGCGATACGCCGCTCACCCTCGTCTTCGGCGCGCTCCGCGACAAGGACGCGCGCGGGATGCTCGCGGCTCTGGCGCCGCGCGCGCGCCGGCTCATCCTCACCGCCTCGTCGAGCCCGCGCGCCGCTCGGCCCGAGGCGCTGCGCCACGTGGTGCCGCACGGTGTGGCCGTCGAGCTCGCGGACTCCGTGCCCGAGGCACTAGCCCTCGCCGCGCGGGAGCCGCGGACCCCCATCCTTTGTGTCGCCGGTTCGCTGTCGCTCCTGGGCGACGTGCTGCGCGTGACGGCGGGCGATAAACCTTGCCCGACCGAAAAGGCGGCTGATAGCATAGACTCCCTTATCTGACGAGGACTTCTGGGACACTTGAGCACGCGATTCCTCGGTCGACTCGGACGTGCCGCGATGGGACTCCTGCTGGCCCTGAGCGCCGCGTCGATCGCCGAGGCGCAGGTGCCTCAGGGGCCCGTCACCGTCCAGACGTCGGGGGGGGACGTCACGATCGTGGCCGACCAGCTCGAGCAGGCGGCGCCGGACCTCTTCATCGCCACCGGCAACGTCGAGATGACGAAGGGCTCCGCCCGCCTGATGGCCGATCGCGTCGAGCTCAACCGCGCCACCGGCGACGCCGTCGCCCAGGGCCGCGTCATCTTCTACGACGGCGAGGACCAGCTCACCGGCCAGCGCATCGAGTACAACGTGAAGACGGGGGCGGGCGTCGTGTACCAGGGCGAGGCCCGCGGCGCGCCCTACTACCGCCTCTCGGGCGAGAAGATGGAGCGGCTTGGCGAAAGCGTCTACCGCGTGCAGAAGGGCGTCTTCACGACGTGCGACGGCGACCCGCCCGACTGGGCCTTTCACTTCGGCTCCGCCACCGCGGACCTCAACGAGTTCCTCTACGGGACCAACGCGTCGTTCTGGGTGCGGAACATCCCGCTCATCCCGTTCGTGCCGTTCTTCGCGGCCGCCATCCGGCGCGAGCGCCAGACGGGGTTCCTCTTTCCGAAGTTCGGCCAGTCCTCGCGCCGGGGTTTCTACGCGGAGCTGCCGTTCTTCTGGGCCATCGACGACAGCCAGGACCTCACGTTCTCGCCGCTCACCTACACCAGCCTGGGCGAGGGGTTCAACCTCGAGTACCGCTACATCCTGCCCGACACCCAGCGCGGGCGGTTCGGCGGCTTCCTGATGCAGGAGACGGCCAAGCACGACGCCACGCGCTTCGTCGGCACCACCCGCCAGGACTGGACGCTGGCGCCCCGCACCTGGGGCAAGGTGGACGTCACCGGCGTGTCCGACGACAACCGACATCCGCCTCGTCGGCACGCCGCAGCCGCTGCACGACGTGCCCGGGGTGCTGTGGCAGTTCGAGGGCAGCGCCATCCGCTTCGTGCGCGACGTCGGCTCGGACGGCGGCCGCGTGGACATCCACCCGCGGGTGTCGCGGCCGATTCCGATGGACGTGCTGACCCTCACGCCGTTCGTCGGCGGGCGGCTCACCGGCTACGACCGCACCGTGACGGGCCTTCACACGAGCCAGGCGTGAACGGATTCATCGAGGACACGAGCCGGCTCGAGTACTCGCTGACCAATCGCCTGCGCGGCCGCACGATCGCGCTCGCGAACGCCGAGCCCGTGCGCTGGGAGCTGTTCAGGCTCACCCTCGGCCACGCGTACGATCTGCGGAAGGACGACTGGGCGGAGGCCTTCGCGACGCTCATCGTCGCCCCGACGCCCCGCGTGCGGTTTCGCAGCGACCTCACCTACGATCCCTCGGCCAACAACGTTCCCTCCGTCACCGCCGACGTCCAGACGGAAATCCCGCGCGGCGCGCTCAACGCCGGCGTCCGGTACAGCGACCCGGCGAAGATCACGTTTCTGCAGGCCGGATTCAGCGTGAGCCCATGGGCGTGGCTCACCACGCGGGGCACCATCAACTGGGACCTCTACACGACGACCTTCGTCGAGAACCGTCTCGCCTTCGACCTGCACTGGCAGTGCTGGGCGCTGAGCATCGAGCTCATCAACCGTGCTAAGCGCGACGACGAGATCCGCTTCACGCTCAACCTCCTCGGCGTCAGCGGGCCCATCAGCACGCGCGTGGGCCTGGGCGCCATCGAGTCGGGGGGCCAGCGGTGATCCCGTTCCTCGACCTCAGACGGCAGCACGCCGCGCTCAGGACCGAGCTGATGGCCGCCGCCGAGCGCGTGCTCGACGGAAGCCAGTTCGTGCTCGGCGCCGAGGGCCGCGCGCTGGAGGCGGAGCTGGCGCAGGTGTGCGGCGCGCGGCACGCCGTCGGCGTCGGCTCCGGCACCGACGCGCTGCGGCTGGCGCTCACCGCGCTCGGCGTCGGGCGCGGCGACGAGGTGCTCACGCCGGCGTTTTCCTTCGTCGCCTCCGCCACCACCATCGTCATGGCCGGGGCCACGCCGGTCTTCGTGGACGTCGAGCCGGACACCCTGACCATGGACCCCGACGCCCTCACGCGCGCGCTCACCCCGCGCACGAAGGTCGTGATGCCGGTGCACCTGTACGGCCACCCCGCGGCCATCGACCGCATCGCGGCGTTCGCGCAGGCGCGCGGGCTCGCCGTGCTCGAGGACAACGCGCAGGCCGTGGGCGCGACGTGGCAGGGCCGGCCGCTGGGCGGCTGGGGCGACGCGGCGTGCCTGTCCTTCTACCCGACGAAGAACCTCGGCGCGTGCGGCGACGCCGGCATGCTCGTCACCACGCGCGACGACGTCGCCGAGCGTGTGCGCCGCCTGCGTCACCACGGCGACACCGGCCGCTACCACCACGTGGAGCTGGGCTACTGCAGCCGGCTCGACGAGCTGCAGGCCGCGCTGCTGCGTGTGAAGCTCCGGCGGCTGACGGAGTGGGAGGAACGGCGGCGCTGGATCGCCGCGCGCTATCGCGAGGGCCTGGGCGGCCTGCCGCTGCGGCTGCCCGTCGAGCGCTCCGGCGCCCGCCACGTCTACCACCTGTTCACCGTGCGCCACCCGCAGCGCGACGCGCTCGCCAAGCGCCTGGCCGACACCGGCGTCGGCACCGCCGTGCACTATCCGCTGCCGGTCCCCGGGCAGCCGCTGTTCGCGGCCGACGGCGAGAAGCGCTGGCCCGAGGCCCACCGCGCCGCGCGCGAGGTGCTCTCGCTGCCGTGTTATCCCGAGATGAGCGACGCCGAGGTGGAGGGCGTGATCGACGCCGTGCGCCGCGCCTGCGAGGACCTCGGATGACGCCGGCGGCGCGACTGCGCGAGCGGCTGGCCGGACAGCCCACCCTGGGCGTCGTCGGCCTCGGCTACGTCGGCCTGCCGCTGGCGGTGGCGTTCGCGGAGTCGGGCGCGACGGTGATCGGCGTCGACTCCGACGCGCGGCGCGTGGCCGGCGTCAACGCGGGCGCCTCCTTCATCGAGGACGTTCCCGGCGCGACGCTGCAGACGCTGGTGAAGGCGGGACGGCTGGCCGCCACGGGCGAGGTGGGCGCGCTCAAGGACGCCGACGCCATCGTCATCTGCGTGCCGACGCCGCTCGGCAAGTCGAAGGAGCCGGACATCTCCTTCATCGTGGCCGCCGCCGACGCCGTGGCGACGATCATCCGCGCCGGCCAGCTCGTCGTCCTGGAGTCGACGACCTATCCCGGCACCACGCAGGAGATCCTGCTGCCGCGCTTCGCGGCGCGCGGGCTGACCGTCGGCGAGGACTTCTTCCTGGCGTTCTCGCCCGAACGCATCGACCCCGGCAACCGGGAGTGGACGCTGCGCGACATCCCCAAGGTCGTGGGCGGTCTCACGCCGGCCTGCCGTGAGCTCGTCGCCGCGCTCTACGCGCGGATCACGCCGCGCGTCGTCCCCGTGTCGGGCCCGGAGACGGCGGAGATGGTCAAGCTGTTCGAGAACACCTTCCGCTCGGTCAACATCGCGCTCGTCAACGAGTTCGCGATCATGTGCCGCAAGCTCGGGATCTCGGTGTGGGAGGTCGTCACGGCCGCCGCCACCAAGCCCTTCGGCTTCATGCCCTTCTGGCCGGGGCCGGGCCTGGGGGGCCACTGCCTGCCGTCCGATCCGTATTACCTCTCGTGGAAGGTGCGGCTCGCGGGCTATGAGCCGCGCTTCATCACGTTCGCCGACGAGATCAACCGGCAGATGCCCGCGTACGTCGTGCAGATGGTGACCGACGCGCTCAACGATCGCGGGCGCGCCGTGCGCGGCGCGCGCGTGCTCGTGCTCGGCGTCGCCTACAAGCCGAACGTCGCCGACACGCGCGACTCGCCGGCGCTCGAGATCATCGACACGCTGCGCGTCAAGGGAGCGCGCGTGGCGTACCACGATCCGCACGTGCCGGCCATCACCGTGAGCGGCGCCACGCTGGAGTCGCGCCCCGCGGTGCGCGCCGCGGAGTACGACCTCGTCCTCGTGCTGACGGCCCACGCGGCGTACGACTGGCGCGCCATCGTGAGCGAGGCGCCGGTGGTCATCGACACGCGCAACGCCACCGCCGGCGTCCCCGACGCGGGCCGCGTGATCCGCCTCTAGGCGCCGATGCTGGGCGCCGTCCTCGTCTCGCTGCGGCCGCGGCAGTGGGTCAAGAACCTGTTCGTCTTCGCCGGCCTCGTGTTCGGCCAGCGGCTGTTCACGCCCGCCGTGTGGCCGGCCCTCGGTGCCTTCGCGATCTTCTGCGGGCTGTCGGGTGCGGTGTACCTCGTCAACGACGTCGCCGACCGGGACCAGGACCGTCTGCATCCCAAGAAGCGCGAGCGGCCCGTCGCCGCCGGGCGGCTGCCCATCCGCGTCGCGCTCGGGGTGGCCATCGCCCTCGTCGCCGCCGGGCTGGTGGCGGCAGCCCGGATCTCGACGAGCTTCCTGCTGGTGGCCGTCGCCTACGTCGTGCTGCTCACCGCGTACTCCACGTGGCTCAAGCACATCGTCATCGTCGACGTGCTCACGGTCGCCGTCGGCTTCGTGCTGCGCGCGCTGGCGGGGACGCTCGCCATCGACGTGGCCATCTCGGGCTGGCTGCTCATCTGCACGATCCTCCTCGCGCTGTTCCTGGCCCTCGGCAAGCGGCGCCACGAGTACCTGGCCCTGGGGGCCGAGGCCGCGCGGCACCGCCCGATCCTCGCCGAGTACAACGCGGGTCTGCTGGACCAGATGATCGCGGTGGTGACCGCCTCCACGGTGACTGCCTACGCGCTCTACACGATGTCGCCGGAGACGGTGGCGAAGTTCCACACGCAGCTGCTGCCGGCCACCCTGCCCTTCGTGCTGTACGGGATCTTCCGGTACCTCTATCTCCTCTACCGCCGGCAGCTCGGCGGCAGCCCCTCGGAGCTGTTCCTCAACGACCGCGCGCTCCTGATCAACACCGCGTGCTGGGTCGCCGCCGTTCTGCTGATCGTCTACGGCACGCGCGCGCAGTAGTAGAATGATTCGGTCGTGAAGAGTCAGGTCGCCGTTCTCCGCACCCGCCCCGAGACCGTCGTCGCCGACTACGGCCGTCTGATGCGCCTGGTGAAGTACGACCGGGTGCTGCCGCGCGACCAGGATCTGATCGTCAAGCTGAACCTCTCGTGGACGAAGTACTTTCCGGCCTGCTCGAGCCAGCCGTGGCAGGTGGACGGCGTGCTCACGGCGCTGCTCGAGGACGGCTACGAGCGCCGTCGGATCTTCCCCGTCGAGAACAAGACCGTGGTCACCGATCCGGTGGAGGGCTGCCGGAACAACAAGTGGTCGCCGGTGCTCCAGCGTCACGGCCTGCCGTTCATCCCGCTGCCGGACGTGGAGTGGACGGTCTACCCGTTCAAGAGTCCGCTGCTCAAGCTGAACCAGATCTTCCCCGAGGGGATCGAGATCCCGAAGATGTACGTCGGCAAGAACGTGCTCCACGCGCCGACGGTCAAGTGCGTCCATCCCGACACCGAGATCGTCCTGGCCGACGGCAGCGTGGTGCGGGCGGAGGCGCTCGTCAAAGAGTGGCAGTTGCGTGAACCATCGCGCGTGCTGCCCGACGGTGACATCGTCAGCGAGGGTGAGGTGCTGGTCGTCGCCCTCGACGGTGCATCGCTCACACCCGGACATGCGACCCATTTCTGGAGGACGCCGATACCCGATGGCGTGATGTGGACCGTACGCAGCCGCACCGGTCGTAAGGTGATCACATCGAGTCGCCACCCGTTCCTGACACCCGAAGGATGGAAGAAGGCCGTCGAGCTGAAGAGCGGGGATCGGATCGCCATCGCGCGGCGCATCAGGGTCAGGGGCACGAGCCAGCCGCTGCCGCGCGTGCCGTTGCTGGGACACGAGGCGATTGACGTCGAACGCTTGCCTATTCGGCCCGGACGTCGCTACTCGTGTGAGGCGCAGCGCTCGATCATCCGCGAGTACCTAGCCGGGAAGACCATTACCGCCATCGCGGCCGAGCGCGGCGCCCACTGGGAGGGCATTCGCTCGGTCGTCCACCGATACGGTATCCAGTCTCGCTGGCGTCGCATGTGGGCAACCGCCCCCGAGCGAACCTCGATCGAGTTCTGGCGCTGGATTGGCTATTTCACGGCCGAGGGTTACGCCTACGAGGCGAACGGTTCGTATCGGGTGTCGGTCGCAAACACTGACCCAGAGGTCCGCCTCGATTATATCGACCTTTCCCGGCGGCTCTTCGGTGTCGAGCCGCGAACCCGCGGCAACGAGATCTATTTCGACGCCCGTAATCTGCGTCCCTTCTTCGAGAGCCTAGGCTTCACGGTCCCGACGAACTCGGCGACGAAGACCGTACCCGACGTTCTGTTCAAGTGCCCTGACGAGGAGATCGCTGCATTCCTTCAGGCCTATTTCGACGGGGATGGAACGGTCGATGCTCGAACAGGCGCGTACGCCGTTTCGAAGAGTCCTCGGCTCGCTTCACAAGTCCAAATGCTCCTCTCACGCCTGGGTATCGTCGCATTTCGTCGCACGACCTATTCGCGGGCGACGAATGGCCGCATGACCCAGACGCTGCCGTACGAGCAGATCGGCATCTATGCGGACGACGTCATCGCGCTCGCCGGACACATCCGTTTCCGGTGCGCGCACAAGCAGCGGAACCTCGAGCGATTGGTTGCCCGGCGGCGGGTAGGCAAGCGTCCGAGCAACTGGGACACGGTTCCAGTCGCTCCGGCGCTGTTCCGTATGATACGAGAGGGGCTGGGCCTCACGCACGAGAGTGCTGGTCGCGCTAGTTCCGTGAATACCATCGAGAACGGTTATAGGGAGCCGACTCGGCCGATCGTGCGCTGTTTCATCGAGCGTTTCGCGTCTCTCGACCGCAACGGCCGATACGCCGAGGAGCTCGAATATCTACGATTTCTGGCCAGCGAAGATCTGGCGTGGGACCGGGTCGAAGAGGTACGCGTAGACCCCGCCGACGTGCCCTTCCTGTACGACCTATCGGTCGAGAACACTCATTCGTTCATCGGCAACGGGATTATTCTGCACAACACGCACGGCCATTCCCAGACCACCGGCGCGATCAAAAACTCGTTCGGCGGCCTCTTGAAGGAGGTCCGGCACTACGCGCACGAGTTCATCCACGAGGTCATGGTCGACCTCATGTACATGCAGCGCGAGCTGCACCCGGGGATGTTGGCCGTGATGGACGCCACCGTCATGGGCGACGGCGCCGGGCCGCGCACGATGATCCCGCGCGAGGGCAACCTGATCCTCGCCTCGTCCGACCAGGTGGCCATCGACGCCATGGCCGCGAAAATCATGGGCTTCGACCCGCTCTCGATCCGCTACCTCGCGATGTGCCACGAGCGGGGCCTCGGCGTGGCCGACCCGCGCGACATCGAGATCGTCGGCGATGTCGACGCGGCCGCCACGAACATGGGCTTCACGACGTCGCGCTCGCTCGTGATCTGGGGCGACCAGCTGATCCGCCGCGGACCGCTCAAGCCGCTGAAGCGCCTGCTGCTGCACTCGCCCTTGATGGTGTGGGCGCCGTTCGCGTCGAACGTCTACCACGACCTGCTCTGGTACCCGACCGTGGGCCGCGCGCGCATCCGCGCGTTCGCGGGGACGGGGTGGGGCCGGCTCTTCGATCGTTATTAGATCCATGACCGGCGAGGTTCGCGTGCGCTTCGCGCCCAGCCCTACCGGTCACCTCCACGTCGGCGGCGCGCGCACCGCGCTCTTCAACTGGCTGTTTGCCCGCCACCACCGCGGCGCCTTCGTCCTCCGCATCGAGGACACGGACCGCTCGCGCTCGACCGACGAGCCGAGCGCGCGGAGGCGCAGGCGAAGAACGAGACGTTCCGCTATTCCGGCCGCTGCCGCGCCCTCGGCCTCACGGCGGGGGCGCTGCGCCTGCGGATCCCGGAAGAGGGCACGACGGTCGTGGACGACCTCATCCACGGCCCGGTGACCTTCGACCACCGGCAGCTCGACGACTGGATCCTGCTGCGCAGCGACGGAACGCCGACCTACAACTTCTGCGTGGTGGTGGACGACGTCACGATGCGCATCAGCCACGTCATCCGTGGCAACGATCACCTGTCGAACACGCCCAAGCAGGTGCTCTGCTACGAGGCGCTCGGCTACCCGGTGCCCGCCTTCGCCCACGTCTCGATGATCCTGGGCCCCGATCGCGCGCGCCTCTCCAAGCGCCACGGGGCCACCTCCGTGCAGGCGTACCGGGAGCAGGGGATCCTGCCCGAGGCGATGGTGAACTACCTGGCGCGGCTCGGCTGGTCGAGCGGCGATCAGGAGATCTTCTCGCGCGCGGAGCTGGTCGAGCGGTTCGACATCAAGGACGTCTCGTCGTCGGGCGCGATCTTCGACCAGACGAAGCTGGAGTGGCTGAACCACGAGTACATCAAGACGGTCGACGGCAGGCGGCTGGCGACGCTGGTCACGCCGTTTCTGACCCCGGCCGGGCTGACGCCGCCGGCCGAGGCCACGCGCTTCGTCGGCATGCTCGACACGCTGCGCGAGCGCGGCAAGACGCTGCGCGAGCTCGTGGAGGTCGGCCGCTTCTACTTCGAGCGCCCGGCCGAGTACGACGCCAGGTCGGCGAGCAAGCTCTTCACGCCGGCGGGCGTGGAGCGGCTCGGCGCGCTGATCGAGCGGCTGGCGGCGGTGGAGCCGTTCACGCCGGCGTCGCTCGAGGCGCTGTACCGCGAGCTCGCGGAGGCGATGGGGCTGAAGCTCGTCGACCTCGCGCAGCTCACGCGACTGGCCGTGACCGGACGCACGGCGTCGCCGCCCCTGTTCGACGTGCTCGGGCTGCTCGGACGCGAGGAGACGCTGGCGCGACTGCGCGCCGCCCGCGACGCGGCGGCGAAGGCGGCCCGGTGAGGCTCCTGCTGGCGCGCCACGGCGAGTCGGTGTGGAACGCGGAGCGCCGCTTCCAGGGCCGGACGGACGTCGCGCTCTCGGAGCGCGGGCGCGCGCAGGCCGCGGCCCTGGGGCGCGCGCTGCGCGGCTATCGCGTGGCCGCGGCGTACGTGAGCCCGTTCCGCCGCGCGCGCGAGACGGCGGAAGTGGCGCTGGCCGGCACCGGCCTTCCGCTCGTCGCCCTCGACGAGCTGCGCGAGCTGTCGCTGGGGGAGTGGGAAGGCTGCACCGTGGACGAGGTGCGCGGCCGCGAGGGCGATCCCTATCGGGCGTGGCTGCTCGCGCCGCACGACTGCCCGCCCCCCGGCGGCGAGCCGCTCGACGCCGTCAGCTCGCGCGTACGCGCCGCCATGGATCACATCGGCGCCTTGCACCCGAACGGCGAGGACGTGCTGGTGGTGGCGCACGGCGGCGTCATCAGCGTGTATGCCTGCGCGCTCCTCGGCTGCTCGTTCAACTCGCTCTGGCGGCTGCGCGTCGACAACGCCTCGCTGACCGTCGTGCGGCCGCCGCGGCTCGTGTCGCTGAACGACACCGCGCACCTGCCGGGGGCGCTCGCCCCCGCCCCCCACGTCCGCGCCTCCCTCGCCGCCGGGGCGCCCGCCGCGGCCGGACCCGCACCGGCGCCGTCCGACGAGCTCGCGCCGTGACCGCCGTCGTCGTCGCGCTCTTCGGCGGCCTCGCGCTGCTGCTCTACGGCATCCGCCTGAGCGGCGACAGCCTGCAGCGCGCGGCGGGCGGCCGCCTGCGCTCGCTGCTCACGGGCATGGCGCGCCACCGGCCGATCGCCGTCGCCTCCGGCGCGGCCGTGACCGCGATCATCCAGTCCTCGGCGGCCACGACGCTGATGCTCATCGGCTTCGTCTCGGCCGGGCTGATGACCTTCCGCCAGACGCTCGGCATCATCCTCGGCGCCGACATCGGCACCACGTTCACCGTCCAGCTGATCGCGTTCAAGGTGACGGACTACGCGCTGCTGCTCGTCGGCCTCGGCTTCACGATCACCTTCCTGGCCGGGCGACGCGCGCTCAAGGACGTGGGTCAGGCCATCCTCGGGCTCGGGCTCGTGTTCCTCGGCCTCAAGGTGATCCTCGAGGGGGTGGCGCCGCTGCGGGACAACCGGCTGGCCATGGAGCTGATCGAGGCGGTGGCCGGCAACACGACGATGGCGATCCTCGTGGCGGCCGTGTTCAGCGCGCTCGTGGCGTCTTCGGCGGCCACCCTCGGCGTGGCGCTCGCGCTGGCCAGCCAGGGGCTGATCGGCCTCAACGGCGCGGTGGCCATCGTGCTCGGCGCGAACATCGGCACCTGCGCGACGGCCCTCACCGCGTCCATGGGCGCGACGGCGGAGGCCAAGCGCGTGGCGGTCGCGCACATCGCCTTCAAGCTGCTGGGGGCCGCCCTCATGCTGCCGTTCATCGGCCCCTTCACGGCGATGGTCGCGGCCAGCGCCGCCGATCCCGCGCGGCAGATCGCCAACGCCCACACGTTCTTCAACCTCGGCATCAGCCTGCTCTTCCTGCCGTTCACGCCGCTGGCCGCGCGCGCGATCGAGGCGATCGTGCCCGACGATCAGACGGGCGACACGCCGTTCCGCACGCGCTACCTCGACGAGCGCGCGCTGGACCAGCCCTCGCTCGCGCTCGGCCAGGCCACGCGCGAGGCGCTGCGCATGGCCGACGTGGTGCAGATCATGCTGCGCGACACCGTGGCCGTCTTTCGCACCGATAACCAGGCGCTGCTCGAGGAGGTCGAGCAGCGCGACGATCAGGTCGACTTCCTCGAGCGCGAGATCAAGCTCTTCCTGGCCCGCCTCGGGCGCGAGGCGATGGGCCCCGAGCTCTCGCGCAAGGAGATCGGCCTCATCTCCTTCATCGGCAACCTCGAGAACATCGGCGACATCGTCGACAAGAACCTCATGGAGCTGGCGCGCAAGAAGCTCTACCAGGCGCGCCGCTTCTCGGAGTCCGGCTGGACCGAGATCCTCGAGTTCCACGGTCTCGTGTCCAAGAACCTCGAGCGCGCGATCGCCGCCTTCGCGGCCAACGACAAGACCCTCGCGCAGGAGGTGCTCGACCAGCGGCCCTTCATGCGCATGCGCGAGCGCGAGCTGCGCGAGTCCCACATCGGCCGCCTGCGCGCCGGCCTCGCGGAGTCGATCGAGACGTCCGAGATCCACCTCGACGTTCTCACGAACCTCAAGCGCATCAGCAGCCACGTCTCGGCCCTGATGCTGCCCATCCTCGACGAGGTGTGACGCCATGAAGAAGATCGAGGCGATCATCAAGCCCTTCAAGCTCGACGACGTGAAGGAGGCGCTCACGGAGATCGGCGTGATCGGCATGACCGTCACCGAGGTGCGGGGCTTCGGGCGTCAGAAGGGCCACACCGAGCTGTACCGCGGCTCGGAGTACACCGTGGACTTCCTGCCCAAGGTCAAGATCGAGGTCGTCGTCCCCGACCACCTCGTGGAGAAGGTCACGGCCACCATCGTCGGCGCCGCCAAGACCGGCTCCATCGGCGACGGCAAGGTGTTCGTGCTGCCGATCGGCCAGTCCATCCGCATCCGCACGGGCGAGACGGGCGAGCAGGCCGTCTAGTCATCGCGCACGGTCTCTTCGGTGGTCCCGGTGACCTCGCGCGGATGCTGCGCGGGGCCGGCTTCGCCGACCCCGCGGCGGCCGTCGCGAATCTCGAAGCCCTGACGCCGACGCCCCGCGACGCCGAGCTGCTCGGTCCCGCCCTCCCGCGACTGTTGTCGGAGCTTGCCGCCGCGCCCGATCCTGACATGGCGCTCAACAACCTGGAGCGCTACGCCGCCGCCGTCGACCGCGCCGTCCTCTTCGGCACGCTCGCCGAGCATCCGGGCGCCGCCCCGCTGCTGGCGCGCGTCGGCGGCGCGAGCCAGTTCCTCGCCGACGTCCTGCGCCGGCGCCCGAGCACGCTGGCCTGGCTGCTCGAGCCGCGCACCATGCGCCCGTGGCTGGCCGAGGAGTTCGCCGAGGACGTCGCGCAGGCGGTGCGGCCGTTCTCCACGCGCGAGGCGCGCCTGAACGCGCTGCGCCGCTTCAAGTACCGCCAGCTCCTCCGTATCGGCGCCCGCGACCTGCTCGGCGACGCGGACCTGGCCGTGACGACCGAGGAGCTCTCGCGGCTGGCCGACGCGTGCCTGGGGCAAGCGCACGCCGACGCGCTGGCCGACGCGCGCGCGCGGTTCGGCGCGCCGCTCGACGCCGCCGGCCGCGAGACGGGGCTCGCCGTGGTCGGCATGGGCAAGCTCGGCGGCGAGGAGCTGAACTACTCGTCGGACATCGACCTCATGTTCGTCTACGGCGCCGAGGGCGAGACCGCGGGCGGGCCGGAGGGCCGGCTCGAGAACGGCACGTTCTTCGCGCGCGTGTGCCGCGACCTCGTGGCGATGATCGAGGAGGTCACCGAGGAAGGCTACGCCTTCCGCGTCGATCTGCGGCTGCGCCCCGAGGGCCGGATGGGGCCGGTCGCGATGTCGCTCGACGCCTACCGCGCCTACCACCGCGAGCGCGCCGAGCTGTGGGAGCGGCAGGCGCTGCTCAAGGCGCGCGTCGGCGCGGGCGATCCCGGGGTCGGGGCGCGCTTCATGGACTTCGTGCGCGAGATCGTCTATCGGCCCGGCCTCGACGAGCGCGTGCTGCCCGCGATCCGCGGCATGAAGCGGGAGATCGACCGCGCGCTGCGCGGTCGTCACGCCGAGGCGTTCGCGCGCAACGTCAAGCTCGGGCGCGGCGGCATCCGGGAGATCGAGTTCCTCGCGCAGGCGCTCCAGCTCCTCTACGGCGGCGACGATCCCTGGCTGCGCGAGCGCAACTCGCTCAAGGCGCTCTTCCGGCTCACCGAGCGGGGGTACCTCGCCCCGGACCTCGGGCGCCGGCTCTCGCACGCGCTCGTGCATCTGCGCACGGTCGAGCACCGGCTGCAGATCCTGCACGAGTTCCAGACTCACACCCTGCCGGACGATCCGCTCGAGCTCGGCCGGCTCGCGCGCCGCGTCGGCATCGACGCCCCGCCGCGCGTCGCCGCGCGCCGCTTCACGGCCGAGCATCGCGCCGTCACCCGCGACGTCCACCGCGCGTTCCGCGAGTTCTTCGGCGAGCGCCCGGCGGCCGCTGCCGCGCGCCCACGACTGCCGAGCCGCATCGCGCTGGCCGCCACCGGGTTTTCCGATCCCGAGCGCGCGCTCCAGAACCTCCGGATGATCGTCGAGGGCCGGCCGCTGGTGCCGTACCCCGGCGCGCTCCGGGCGGCCCTGACGCGCCTGCAGCCGGTGCTGCTCGACGCGTGCTGGAAGAGCCCCGATCCCGACGAGGCGCTCAACCAGTTCGAGCGGTTCCTCGCCGCCGCCGGGCCGCGCGCGGGCTACGTCGAGCTGCTCGCCGCCCGGCCCGAGCTGCTCGCCGGGCTCGTGAGGCTCTGCGCCGGCGGCGACCTCCTGGCGCAGCTGCTGGTCGCTCAGCCCGAGCTGCTCTCGTCGCTCGCCGACCGGAGCGTGCTCGAGGGCCGGCGCACGCGCGCCGACTTTCGTGCGGCGCTCGCGCCGGTGTTCGCGCCGGGGCTCGGCGCGGCGGAGCGGCGCGACCGGCTGCGACGGATCAAGCAGGCGCAGGAATTGACCGTGGTGTGGCGCTACCTGTTCGGCGTCACGGACGTCGATCGCTACTCGCGTGAGATGACCGCGCTGGCCGAGGCCAGCCTGGCCGCCGGCTGGCTGATGGCGCTGGGCGCGCAGGTCGAGCGCTACGGCGTGCCGCGCGACGCGCGCGGCCGGTTCATCCCCGCCGTCGTCGTCGGCCTCGGCAAGCTCGGCGGACGCGAGCTGACGACCGGCTCCGACCTCGACATCTTCGTGACGTTCGGCCGCGCCGATGCCGACACGACGGACGGCGAGACCGACGGCGGGGAGCGCGTGGACGCGCACACGTTCTACAGCGGCGCCGTCGAGCGGCTGGCGAGCGCCCTCGGCGACATCACGCCGGCCGGCATCGCCTTCGCGGTGGACCTGCGTCTGCGCCCCGGCAGCAAGGGCAGCGGCTTCGCCGCGGGCGTCGACGCGCTCGAACGGTACTATGAGGAGCACGGGGACCTCTGGGAGCGGCAGAGCCTGACGCGCGCGCGGCTGCTCCTGGGCGATCGGGCCCTGGCGCGGCGGGTGCGCGCCACGCTCCGTCGGCTCGTCTACGGCGCGCCGCTGCCGGCGGGGGCGCTCAAGGAGATCCGCGACGTGCGCCGGCGCATGGAGGTCGAGCTGGGCAAGGAGACGCGGGGGCGGTGGCACGTGAAGCTGGGCCGCGGCGGGCTCGGGGACGTCGAGTTCCTCGCGCAGGCCCTGCAGCTCGTTCACGGCGCCGCGCACCCCGAGGTCCGCACCCCGTCGACGACGGCGGCGCTGGCGGCGCTTCACCGGCTCGGGCTGCTTCCCGGCGCGACGCTGGCAGCGCGCTATCGCTTCCTGCGCCGCGCCTCGACGGCGCTGCGGCTGCTCGGCGCGCGCCCCACCGACACCCTCGAGCTGGCGGGGCCGATGCCCGCGCGGGTGGCCGCCGCCCTCGGCTTTTCGTCGCGCGAGGCCTTCCTCGCCGCCTACCGCGAGCACACCGAGGCGGTGCGGGCGGCGTACACCGAGGTCTTCGCGTGAGCCGGCGCCCGGCGCTGTACGTCGTCGACGGGCACTCGAACATCTTCCGCGCCTACCATGCGATGGAGTACCTCTCGACGTCGCGTGGCCAGCCGACCCACGCCATCCTGATCCTGTCGACCATGCTCTGGAAGCTGATCCGAGAGGAGCAGCCCGAGTACCTGGCCATCGCGCTCGATCCGCCCGGGCCGACGTTTCGCGACAAGCTGTTCGCGGAGTACAAGGCGACGCGGACGTCGATGCCCAGCGACCTCGCGCGCCAGCTCCCGTACATCCGCCGCCTCTTCGACGCCCTGCGCACGCCGGTGCTCGAGGTGCCGGGTTACGAGGCCGACGACGTTCTGGCCACGCTCGTCGAGCACGCGCTGAAGCTGACCGACCTCGACGTTGTGCTGGTGACGGGCGACAAGGACCTCCTCCAGCTCGTCGGTCCGCGCGTGCGCGTGCTCTCGGTGGTCGGGCGCACGGGCGAGAAGATCGTCTACGACGAGGCGAAGGTGCGCGAGCGCTGGGGCGTGGGTCCGGACCAGATCCCGGACGTGATGGCGCTCATGGGCGACTCGATCGACAACGTGCCCGGCGTGAAAGGCGTAGGCGAGAAGACGGCCGTGAAGCTCATCGGCCAATACGGCTCCGTCGCGCGCCTGTA
>WNGH01006817.1_pt1 | contig 26610 bp, 22 predicted proteins | sample 5400631 | NCBI WGS metagenome assembly WNGH01 (sample SAMN13153373, study PRJNA577476) | soil metagenome | isolation source: 115 cm soil or saprolite under Garry oak tree replicate 1 | place: USA:California | collected 2016-06-15
TCGTCGAGGACACTCCCGAAGGCCCGCGATGGGAGCTGAAGCGTTGAGCGAAACCGGGAGCTCACGATCTGGCCGTTCTGGTGCTGGCCGTTCTGGTGCTGGCCGTTCTGGTGCCGGCCGTTCTGGTGCCGGTCGCGCCAGGGTCGGTCGTACTGGATCGGGCCAGACCAAGTCGGGCAAGCCCCGGGCGGGCACCGGCGGCCAGGGGAAGCGCAAGCTCGAGGGCAAGGGACCGACCCCGCCCGCGGCCATGCGGCCGGGCCACCCGGCGCAGCGGCGCGCCGCGGGCGCTTCGTCCCCGGGCGGGTCCCGCGGCCGGCGCCGGGACGACGGCCCTGCCTCGTCCTTCCGCCGGGACGACGGCGCCTCCTCGTCCTACCCGTCATCGGGCCCGGCCGCGCGGGCGCCGCGCGGCGCCGGGGAGGCGGCCGAGTTCGTCGCCGGGCGCAACCCGGTGGTCGAGTCGCTGCGGGCGGGCGTGCCCTCGGCGGTCCTGTACGTCGGCGCCCGGGTGCAGCACGACGAGCGGATCAGCGAGGCCATCAAGCTCGCCGCGGACCGGGGCGTGGCCGTGCTCGAGGCCGGCGCCGCCGAGCTCGACCGGCTCACCGGCGGAGCGCTGCACCAGGGCCTGGCCCTGCGGGTGCGCGCCTACGACTACGCGCATCCCGACGACCTGCTCGCCCGGGCCGCCGAGGCCGGCCAGCTGCCGCTGATCGCCGCCCTGGACGGCGTCACCGACCCGCGCAACCTGGGGGCGGTGGTGCGCTCGGCGGCCGCGTTCGGCGCCCACGGGGTGGTCGTCCCCGGCCGCCGCGGCGCCGGCGTCACCGCGGGCGCCTGGAAGGCGTCCGCGGGCGCGCTGGCCCGGGTGCCGGTGGCCCGCGCGGTCAACCTGGCCAGGGCCCTGCAGTCCTACCGGGACGCCGGGGTCTTCGTGGCGGGCCTGGACGCGGCCGGGGACACCGGGATCCGCGACCTGGAGCTGGCCACGGCCCCGCTGGTCCTGGTCATCGGGTCCGAGGGCCGCGGCCTGTCCCGGATCGTCGCCCAGGCCTGCGACGTCCTGGTCCGGATCCCGATCGCGGCCCGCACCGAGTCGCTGAACGCCGGAGTAGCCGCGGGCATCGCCCTGTACGAGGTAGCCGCCGTCCGCTCCCGCCCCGCCGCGGACGCCTAGCGCTGGGCGGCCTTGAGGAGGTCGGCGAGCCCGTCTTCGATGCCGCGGGCCAGCACGTCCAGGTCGGGGTTGGCCCCGAAGTCGCCGGTGATCCCGAAGGTGACGTTGTCGCAGTAGGTGAAGATCGAGACCCCGGTGCGCAGCGTGGTGGCGATCGGGACGTAGGGGATGATCTCCAGGGCGCGCCGGCCCATCCCGTACAGCGGCTGCCGGGGACCGGGCACGTTCGTGGTGACGGTGACGATATCCCGCTGGGGCAGCGCGAACGCGAGCCGGGCCGCGAGGGACGCGAGCGGGAACGGGGTGTAGCGGCCCAGCGCGGTCAGCGCCTCGCCCGCCACCGCTTCCCTGGCCGTTTTCAGCGCCCCCAGCTCGGCCTGGACGGCCGCGAGCCGCTCCACCGGGTCGGCGACGTGCACGGGGAGATCGGCCAGCAGCGCCGAGACCTGGTTCTCGTACACGTTCTCGGTGCCCGGGGCGCGGACGGACACCGGGACCAGCGAGCGGACCATGTGCGGTCCTGGCTGCTCGCCGCGGGCGAGCAGGAGGGCACGGAAGCCGCCGCTGATCGCGGCCAGCACCACGTCGTTCACGGTGCCGCCGAGGCCCTTCTTGATCGTCTTGACGTCGTCCAGCGACGCCCGGGCCCAGGTGTAGTGCCGGGGCCGGCCGATGGGGCCGCTCAGCGACGATCCGGTGGTCGGCCACAGCGCCGGGGCCAGCTTGGCCAGGGCCCGGGCCGTGCTGGCGGCCTGCCGGACGGCCGCGGCCGGATCGGCCGCCGCCCGGCGCAGCATGAGGGCTTCCCGGACCGGGAGCGCCACCGCGTCCAGCGCGGCCCGGGCGGCCAGCTCGGCGGCGGAGGGCTCGGCGCTCGCCTCCCAGTGGCCGGCGCCGGCCGCCGGCGGGGCGGGCTCGGGGGAGAGGTCGAAGATCACCCGGTACAGGTCGGTGCCGGAGACGCCGTCCACCATGCAGTGATGCACCTTAGAGATGAACGCCCAGCGACCCTCGGGGAGCCCTTCGGCCAGCCAGTACTCCCACAGCGGGCGGTCGCGGTCGAGCCGCTGGGACATCACCCGCGCCATCAGCTCGGCGAGCTCCCGGTCGCCGCCAGGGGCGGGCAGGGCGGTGCGCCGGACGTGGTAACTCAGGTCGAAGTCCGGGTCGTCCACCCAGACCGGCCGTCCCAGCCGGAACGGCACCGTGCGCAGTTTCTGGCGGTAGCGCGGCACCAGCGGCAGCCGCCCGGTCAGGTGCGCCAGCACCTCCTCCCGGGCGGGCGCCGGACCCTCGAACACGGCGATCGACGCGATCGCCATCGACGTATGCGGGTCCGCGTCCTCAGCATCGACGAAAACGGCGTCCAGCGGGTTCAGCCGGTCCATGTCGGCTCCCTCGGTCACTAGCACCAGCCTGGCCTGGGTCCGGCAGATGCTTGAATCCTCAGCTGTCCGCATCGTAGGCCGCGCGGTCTCCGGCCCGCTCGGGCCAGTGGTCCCTGTCACGGGGACCTTCGGCACCCTTTGGCGGACGCTCCGCGTCTGGCAAGCTGAAGCCATGACCGCAGCGGCTCAGGGACCTGGCGCCGGGGCGCCCGGCGGCGAGCGGGATCTGACCGTCGCGGTCACCGGCCCGACCGGCACCTTCGGCTTCGGCCTGATCCCGCTGCTCCAGGCCGACGACCGGGTGGCGCGGATCGTGGGCATCGCCCGGCGCCCGTTCGACCCGGCCGCGTACGGCTGGACGAAGCTGGAGTACCGCCGCGGGGACGTCCGCGACCCCGCGGCCCTGCAGGACGCCTTCGCTGCCGCCGACGTGGTGGTGCACCTGGCGTTCCTGATCACCGGGGCCGCGTCCGCCGAGGTGATCCGGTCGGTCAACGTCGACGGCACGCTGAACGCCTTCCGGGCCGCGGCCGCGGCGGGCGCGCGCCGGTTCGTCTACGCCTCGTCGGTGGCGGCGTACGGCTTCCACCCCGACAACCCGGTCGGGATGACCGAGGAGTGGCCCGTGCGCCCGGCCGCCCGGCTGTTCTACGCGCAGGAGAAGGCCGAGCTCGAGCACCTGCTGCGGGCCGAGGCGGACCGGTCCGCCGGGCCCGCGCTGTACCTGCTGCGCCCGCCGCTGGTCCTGGGGCCGCAGCCTGGCCGGCCGGGTGGGCCGGCTCCCGGTGCCGCTGCCCGCGCCGGTCCCGGTGATGCCGCTGCAGTTCGTGCACGAGGAGGATCTCGGGCAGGCGTTCCTGCAGTGCGTCGTGGCGGCCGGCCCGCCCGGCGCCTACAACGTCGCCGCCGACGGGATCCTCACCACCGCCGACGTCGCCCGTGAGTTCGGCCTGATCCCGCTGCCGCTGCCGGGCCGCCCCGCGCAGTTCGCGGCCCGGGCCATCGCCGCGCTGCCGTTCCTGCCGCCCGCCGCGCAGTGGGTGGAGGCGGCCAGCCATCCGGCGATCATGGACACCACCCGGGCCAAGCAGGACCTCGGCTGGGCCCCGCGCTTCACCGCGCTGGAGGCCCTGCGGGACACCCTGCGCCCGCGCGGCGCCCGCCGGTGAGAACGCCCGCCCGGGCGCAGGCCGGCTACCATGCACAGAGTCTCCCGCCGGTGTAGCTCAGCAGGCAGAGCAGCCGTCTTGTAAACGGCAGGCCAGCGGTTCGAACCCGCTCACCGGCTCCCAGGTAAGAGCGGGTTTCGCCTCTTCGAGATCTTGGTTCGTGGAATCAAACGTGGAATCATGTCCTCGGTCCGGGTTACCATGCGGCCATGCCGAAGGCTGCTAAGGGTCACATAGAGCGACTGCCCAGCGGGTCGTTCCGCGTGGTCGTGTTCGCCGGGTATGACCCGGTGACCCGGCGTCGTGAGTACTTCAAGTCCACTGTCAAGGCCGAGGCGCAGGCGCAGATCGAGCTCGGCAAGCTGCTGCAGAAGGCCGCTGACGGCCGTCGGCCCGAGGCGGGGGTGACCATGTCCGAGCTGATGGACGAGTACGCCGCGATCGCGGAATGGGACGTGTCCACGCGGCAGACCAACGAGGGGTTCATCCGGCGGACCATCAAGCCGGCGCTGGGGCACCTGAAGGTCCGCGAGGTGCGCGGCCCGATGCTCGACAAGCTCTACGCCCGGCTCAAGCGGTGCGCCGACTTGTCCTGCATCGGGCGGCCCTTCACCGAGCATCGCAACATCCCCGTCCTGGCCCTCGACCCTGCTTCGGCTCAGCCCGCCTGGCAGCAGGTCGCTGCCTCGCTGGCCGGAGCCATCCAGTCCGGGGCCTTGGTGCCCGGCGATGAGCTGCCGTCCATCACCGAGGTGGGTGCCCTGCAGGGCATCGGCACGGGCGTGATGCGTCGCGCTCTCGAGGCGCTCGCCGACGACGGGCTGATCGTCGTCCGGCACGGCCGCAATGCTGTCGTCGCCGGGGAACCCGCCAGCGAGCCGCGCACCGGCCGTACGCGGCTGGGCTCGGGGCATGACTGCGGCCGGGCCGGATGCCGGGCGCACCAGTGTCGGCCGATGAAGCCGAACACCATCCGCGGCATCCACAGCATCCTGTCGGGTGCGTTCGCCGCCGCGCAGCGCTGGGACTGGATCGACCGGAACCCGGCCGAGTCGGCCAAGGCGCCGACCGCCATCCGCAGGACCATTCCGGCCACCCCGCCGGAGGACGTCGCGAAGGTGATCGCCGCGGCCGGTTCGGTGGGCGCGCCGCTCGGCCTGTACCTGTGGCTGGTGGCGGTCACCGGCGTACGCCGCGGCGAGCTGTGCGGCCTGCAGATCCGCGATGTCGACCTGGACCGCGGCCTGGTTCACGTCGCGTTCAACTACGTCGTCCGCGGCGGTCAGCGGGTCCGCAAGGACACCAAGACCCACCAGGACCGGTGGCTGGCCATCGACCCGGACACCTGCGCGCTCGTCAGGAACTACCTGGACGAGATCGCGGCCACGCTCGCCACCGTCGGCGTCGAGCTGGCGGAGGACGCGTACCTGTTCTCCAACGATCCGGTGCATGGCCGGCCGTGGAACCCGGACTGGGCCACGCACCGGGTCGCCGACGCCGCGGCGGCCGCCGGGACCGAGCTGGACATTAAGGGGCTGCGCCACTACACCGCCAGCCAGCTGCTCGCCGCCAGCTTCGACCTGCGCAACACGGCCGCGCGGCTCGGGCACAGTGGCGGTGGCGCCACCACCCTGCGGCACTACGCCGACCCAGTCCCTGAAGTCGACCGGCGCGCGGCCGCCTATCTCTCCCAGCTCACCTCGGCCGCGTCTCCTCCGATCCCGGAGACCGGTTCGTGACCGCCGCAGGAGTAGCGACCGTCCGCTGCCGGTCCTGCTACGAGCTGCACCCAGTCCAAGGCGGCCGCACCCCGCTGCAAGAGCTCGCCGCGCCGCTGCAGGCCCTGGCCGGTCACCACAGGTTCTACAACCTTCTCGACCGCGAGGGATTCAAGTACGTCGAGGAGGTCACCGCGACCCCCGACAGGTGCTTGCTCGAGCTGCGCAACGCCGGCCCGAAGCTCATCACGGCCGTCCGGAAGGTCATCGAAGATCTGCGCCATGAGGCACGCGGCACTGCAGCCGATGTCGTCGGCCTGGACCTCGCTGCCCGCGTCACGCAGCCCGCGCTGCTCCCGGAGATAACCGGCGCGCTCCAGGCACTGGCCGCCTGGGCGCAGGCCGAGCGCGGCGCGCGCACCCTGGGGGACGTGCTTACGCTCGCGGACGGCATCACCTACTTGCCGCCCGACGTCACCCGGGCCTGGGAGTTGATGACCGGGACGAGGCTGCGGTTCCTGGCTGATCCCCCTGACGAAGAGGACCTGCCGTACCTGGCGGAAGACCTGCTCCAGCAGATCGACCAGCGGCGCAGGCTTATCCTCATCGCACGGACGTTCGGCCCGGACGGCCGGACCTACCGCAGCCTTGCCGCCGAGCTCGGCGTCACGCCCGGTCGGGCGCGCCAGCTCGAGGAGTCGGCGCGTCATCAGCTCGGGCAGGCCGTGGCTGGCGACCGGTACGCGCCGCTGCGCTGGCGCGCCCTGTCGGCAGCCGCATCAGCAACCGGAACTCCGGACCCGCTGCCCGGCTCCCCACCGTGGATGGGCGGGCTGCTCGCCTGGCTCGCCCAGCAGGTACAGGAGGCAGAGAGCCGCCCGTCCTAGCCGGTTCATAAGCCCTGACGAGTGGCGCGCCGAGCCTAGTTGAGCCAGTCCTGGGGGATGAGCTTGCGGCCGTCGCGCCAGTTATGGGCGATGGAGTCCTGAAACCAGGGTTCGGGGAGGTTGGCGTGGTCGCACACGATGATCTGGAAGCGCGGCGCGAGTTCTGCCGCGAAGTCATGCAGCAGGCGGAAGATGCGGTGGACGGCGGCCCTGTCGGCGTCATTTTCGGGTAGGCCGCTTTGGAGGGAAACCTCCGAAGGATAGTGAGCCTGGGTTGGCTGGTCCAGGATGAGGAAGCGGGGCACTGGCCGATTCTGCCTGGTTTGGTACCGGTGGAGCGCGAGGTGAGTGGCGAGGTGATAGCCGATCCAGTTGGCGGCGCTGCCGATGCGCTCTAGGGGGATGGGTCCTCGTTCGGTGTCGGTTACGACCGTCAGGCGTGCGAGATCGAGGCGGACACTGGTCTCGCTGTGCTCCAATTCGAGCTGGCCGGCGTAGGTGGTCATGTCCCGGCCGATAATCAGGAGCCGTGAGGTTAGTTGCTCGCGGTCCTCGTCGTCGTTGAGTTCGGCCTCGAGTGCCGCGACCGTGGCCGCGGCGCTGTCGGCGCTGGCGCGCAGTCGCCGAAGTTCGCCTTCATCCACGGAGTCGACCCGCGCGAGGATCGCGTCTATCCGGCCACGAGTGAAGTCGCGGCTGTCACCGGCGGTGAGGTTGGTGACACGGTCGGCGGTCTGCAGCGATATCAGTGCCGCTTCCGCGCTGGAAAGCTCCTCACGGAGGGCAGTTGCCCGGCTGTTGAGGTCCTGGAGCGCGCTGCGCTGGGATGGCCGGTCAGCCGCCAGGTTCTCGAGCTGGCCGCGCAGGCGGTTCAGACTGGAGCGTAGTGCCGCGGGAGTAGCGTCTGCCCCGTCTGTGGGCTGGCCGCAGGCCGGGCAAGCTGGCTCGCTGGCAGTGCCGTTTCCCGACGTGAAATCGATCAGGTTCAGGCTGGTGAGACGGCCTGCCTGCAACTGCAGGGATTGCTCGTAGCCCGACTCCTCATTGCGCTGATCGAGCAGGAGAGCGCGGTCCGATAGAACCCGGTCGAGATCAGCGCGCAACGCTCGCGCCCGGCTCTCCAGGGCTACGTACCGGTCCTGGCGGGCGATGTCATCTGTGCGGGGGGTGAGCTGATCAGGCTGACGGGCTATCCGGGCGGCCTGGAGTGTCCCGATCAAGGTATTGCGGTCGGCGATGTCCTGGTCTGGCACGAGCCCGGCGGCCCGGGCCTCCTCATAGAGTGCCCGCAGCTCCACGTCGATGGTCTGGGCGGCCATCTCTGCGGTTTGGAGTGCCGCCTGGGCACGTTGCAGCGCATGCCGGGCCGCTCGTAGCTGGGCCCGCTTGAGCGCCTGATCCTGCGGCACCGCCCCGAGGAAGTAGGGAATGGTGTCACGCAGTGCGTCCGGGATGCCGCGTTCGCCTTGCCGGTGGAATAGCGTCGTGGAGCTCGCGATCTCGTTCTGGCTTTGCAGGCACAGCATGACCGCGTGCGCGAGGTTGGCCTCCAGTGGCTGCCGTCCAGCTCTAGGGTCGGGGTCGGTGATGTTCTCCTCGATCCCGATTCGTCGGCCAATCTGCGTGCGCAAGGTCCTGGAGTCGGCGTTCACGCGGAGGTCGCGTAGCGCCGGGGGCTGGAGATCGGATCCGAATTCCAGCATGGCCTGCTGGGTCGTAGCCCGGCCCGGCGCGGGTGCCGGACGCGCTACAAAGACCTGCCCGCTTTCCAGTTTCCACAGCGTGGCGTACCAGGCGACGGTGTCAGTGATCGGCCCGGCGGGGACCTGCATGCTGTCACGGCCTAGGCAGTAGTCCACGATGGTCAGCAGGGCGCCCTTGCCGGTCCGGGACTCACCGGTCACGATGTTGAGCTCGCCTGGCGTGAATTCGACCGGGCGAGTCCGCCCGTCCGCATGGTAGAGGATCACGAGAAGCAACTGCACCGAATTAGGGTGCCACACCTAGCAGCGCGAAGAGGGTCGCCGGCTGATCTGCTCGCGTGAACCATTTCCCGACAAATCCGGCCGATCGTACGATATCGGCTGCATCGCCGCTTTCGATCGGCCGCGCCGACGGGGTCAGGACGCCACGCACCCCGCCTTCCGCTGTGATCGACAGCGCACCATGAGCCATGCCGAACCGCAGTCCTTCGCGAACAAGTTCGGTGAGCGACTGAGCGCGCTGCGGAAAGCCCGCACGTATTACCGGGTTATTTGTGATCCAAGCCGACAGGTGGGTCCGGGTAGTCCTGGGCAGGGCCTCACGGGTTCCGCGGTGCAGGACCAGGGGCGCGACCAGGAACGCCAGAGGCCATGGCATCGCCTCATCCGACCCCTGCTCGTACTGAGACGCCGCGGCTGCACAGATGATTGCGAGCAGCGCCGGATTCAGCAGCGCTGCCGCTTCCGGAGACCGGTCGCCCCATCCCTTCATCACCGATCCGGCGCTCCGGAAGATGCGGTGACACCCAGGAGGCTTTCCAACCGTGACTGGAAGTCAGGATGCCACCCGATGCCCCCGCCGTCGGCCAGGACGTGACGTCGCCCGCGGGCGAAGAACGGATCGTTATACCGGGGACGGACATTGACAGCGGTCGAGTCTCGCAGCCTGCGCAGCAAGGCCTTGCCCGCGGCGGTCTTCGCGGTCTCATCCGCGCCTGCGCCCAGGTCCTCTACCATGTCGGCGAAGACACGCTCCCACTCATCGCGCAGGTTGTCCTCGAACTTTTCCAGTTCGTGCATGCCGATGAGATCCTCGGTCAGCCACTTCGTCGCCTGGGTGACCGCTCGGTAGTAGTCGACGATGGCCTTGCGCAGGTTGGTCTCGTTGAATTCCACCCAGCGCATCTGATGGACGAAAACACGCTCGCCGTGCATGGCGATCACGTAGCTCTCGTCGACATCGGCCAGCTCGACGGTGGTCGGCAGGTTGTCCTCGCTGAACTGGTCACGCAAATGCGAAATAGCGGCTTTTGCCTCGCGAGCGCTAATAACCGCCCGACGACCACGGAGCATGTCCAGCGCCACTGCAGCCCACCAGCCCCACACCAGAGACAAGAAAAGTTCCTCGTGGCCGTTGGGCAATGCGTGGAATAGGATCCGGCTGAGCTCGGCATCTAGATCATCCGCATTCGGGGCTCCGTCGGCCACGACGACCCGCGCGAGGAAGATCTGCCGTTCCGCTTCGGTGAGCTTCAGAAACCGCTCGCGCGCCTTCCCGGTATTCTCTGCGGACGAGGACCGGGCAGCTTCTGTGAGCTTGATGGCCGCCGTCGAGGTGTCCCTCACGTCTTTGCGCAGGGCATAAGCTGCCGTGCCAGGCTGAGCGACTGAGGTGGTGACGAGGACCAGCGCTGGACCCTGCGGGTCGGCGGGATGCGCGGTATTCATCCAGACCAGCAGCGTCCTCCAGATATCGGCGTCTTTGTCGCCCAATCCGGTGGACACACCCACGTGATGCTTGGACTGAAGCAGCTCGACCGGAGAGCCGGATTCCTCCCATGCCACGTCGTCATGGGTCTCCAGGCTGATCGCTTGGTCCAGCCTGTCTGGTCCACTCATCAGTAGCTCGATCAGGCACCAGTTCACCTGATACAGGTAGCCGACCGCACTGGCGGAAGCGTTGTGCTGATCGGCGGGCATAGGTCGAGTCTCCACCGGCCCCGCCCGCCGTGTCTACAACACCAACAACGAGCTGGTATCAGTCGGACTCGTACAGCGATCCTGACCTGCATAAGATCATCTCAGTGACGTGCCGCAGGTCAAGAGCAGCGCGTCACGTCGCTCCGGCCGCGAGGCCGTGGTGGTGTTTCACAGGCGGCAGCCGTCGGCTGACACGGCACCCCTAGGCCATTTAGTACGGACTTCAAATACCGTATGGGATGACCGGCTGTATCATGAGGCGGTCTAGGACAAAACGGGCAAGGGGGTCTCTAGGGTGGGTGGCGCTTCCGCGAGGCTTGGGTGCAAGACGCTGGCGCGGCCGCGGCATAATGCCAGCTCCTGTGCCGCGCAGATGAGGCTGTACGCGCGCCGCTAGCCGCCACTAGCCGCGAGCCGTGGGGTCCGGGTCGGCACGGGCACGCTCGCGCCGGGTGACCGATGGCCATCCGGCAGGAACCGGCCTACCAGGACACCAGCCAGGGCAACCAAGGCGAATTCCAGGCCGGTCGTGCCGTGATCCTCATATCTTCCAGTCTCTCTTGGTAGTGGCTGCTAGCCGCCCACAGTCCATGTCGCCGTCGTGCGGCCGGTCAGCCACTGGATCGACGCGACAGTCACGCCCGCGGGCAGCTCGAACGAAACCCAGCCTTTGACCGTGACGCCGGGGCTGACCGAGAAGACCCCGCTGGAGAAGTCGGTCCCCTCGGTGACTCCGGCGGTCGCCGGGTCATACACCTGTCCGTCGCTGCCGATGACCCCCGCGTCGTTGTTCGCGTCGTCCTGGGCCTGCCCCGTGCTGCCGGTGACGGTGAACTCGGCCGCGGCCAGGTGGTCCCCGTGCGCCCGCAGTTGGCTGTACTGGTCCAGGGTGGCGTGCTCGTCAACCCGGGTCAGCGTCACGCTGTACGAGGCCGGGGTTCCGTCCGGGCTGAACGGCGTGACAGTGAACGCGGTCCCGGCTGGGCCGGTCAGGATGCCAGCCGGTGACGGGCTCGTCCCGGGGATCGTGGACGCCGCTGCGGGCGTGCCGAACGCGGCAGGCGGCGCGGTGCTCGAGGTGCTCGCGCAGCCTGTCAGGGCCAGAACAACAGCAGGGATGACCGCGGTGAGCAGGGCGCGTGTGGCGCGCACGATTCCTCCCCCTTGGCGCGGCCTCGGCACCGCGCTCTTTGACAAGGCTAACGCCGGGTCAGCACCGATGGTGTACGACCGATTCCGGATCGTGACCAAGCTTTCCGTCGGCCATTCCATCGGCGGTCGCGCCCCGCCTGATACAGGGACCGGCGAAGTGACGACGGGGTGAGCCCGGCCCGGGTGCGCATGTGCCACTCCCTGGCCGGGCCAGGCGGTGCCCGCCAGACGCTCGAGCAGATCGAGTGCCGCGGCCCCGAGTGCGCGCCGTGCGCCGTCGACGGTCCTGGTGGTCGCGAGCGCCACGTAGAGGGCGGTGGCGGGCGCGGCGTTCCGGGGTTGCAGCGGATGCTGCCTGGCGAGCTGGCGGGCGCGGTCGGCGAGGGTGGTCACACTGACCTCCGGGAGGTGTGCATGGGATTGGCGGTCCCGAGCTGCTGGCATACGCTGCCGGGATCCTGACCGGCTCCCGCTACGGCTACCCGGGACGAGCTCGCACTGGCGGTAATTGCCGGGTCGATCTGCGTGGCGGCCGGGGCCGACGAGTGGCCGGCCGACGGGTGGTGCTGTGTTGGCGCCGAGCGACGCGCTGAGGCGAACCAGCTACCCGCCGGAGCGCGGGTGCTGCAACGGCAGCGGACCCAGGCTCCGTTGGCCGCCCGTTATGCCACAGCCAGTGCTGTCACCAGCGTCCCGGCCAGGCTCAGCCTGCGGTGTATCGGCAGCGCTCAGGAAGCCTTGTCATAGGGGTGGTCGCGGAACCATGCACCGCTGGCGGTAGCTCGTACCACGCCGCCGGCGGCGTATCCGGTCAATAGCCATACCTGGCTGAGCTCGGCGGGAAGGCGAGCTGGCCTGCTGGGCAGCGGGCCGCCCCAGGCCAGGCCGTCGTAGACCGGGAAGCTGAAGGCCGACTGGCGGACGAGCAGCAGCAGATGCCGCTCGTCAAGTCCTGACCGGACCAGTTTCGCGATCTTCGACTGCATGGTGGTCGTCCGCAACATCTCAGCCAGCTCGTCGGGCAGCGGCTCGATTCCGTCGCGGAGGAACCCTCCGGGAGGCCGCCGGTACACGTACACCCGGCGCGTAGCCTGTTCTGGCGCAGACGTGGTGTGTATCGCGTCAGCGGACACATGTCGCAGAGCAAGAGCGTCAAGATCGGTATGCCCGTGGCCCACCGCGTCGCTCAGATGATCAAACCCAAGCTCCTCGCACCGCAGCACCGCCTGGTCGATCGAACGGAGCTCGGCCGGGTGGAAATCGCCGGGAACCTGGACGTACCAGTGGTGGGAGATGCCTGCGAGCTGGCGTCGAGACTGCGACCTGGAGAGCACATTGGTGATGCGTGCCTCGTCCTCCGGGCCGACTGAGGAGATCTCCAGTGCTGCGACGCGCCCGTCCGGGTAGGTCACGATGCCGTCGACTGCGCCCTGCCGGCCGCCGGTATCGTGCAGGCGGACGTCGGCGTCGAGGACGCGCCGGACCACTGCAAAGGCGAACTGCTCGTCAGGCCGTTCCTGGCTCATGCGGCGCCCCGTCTGATTCGGTCGTGATCAAGTGCAGCGTATGGTCGACGGCGGCGGAAGAGCGACTCACACTGGGCGGGCGGTCGCAGTCATCCCGGACGGGTTCTGATCTGTGATCTTGTCCGGAATCGATCGATTTCTAGGCAGTCACGCTGAGTGCGGAGAGGCATGTGGCTGCTGCGAGTGCCGGCAGCGCGATCAGGAACGGCGTGGGCGCCTTACGCTGCTAGATCGGTTAAGAGCTTAATTCCGTAAGTCTGTTGGGGGTTCTTCCCCCCTCTTCGCCATCGCCAGGTCGGCCTGGGCGGTGAGGGTGCCGGGGTGGTCGGGGCCGAGCAGCCGCTCCATGTCGGGGACAAGCCGCTCCAAGATGGCGATGGCCTCGCCGATGTTCCCCGCCGACCAGTACGAAATAGCCAGCTCGCCCCGGGCGGTCAGAATGTCGGGATGCTCGGGGCCGAGCAGCCGCTCGCTGTCCGTGACGAGCTGTTCGTTCGTGGTGATGGCCTCGCCGGTGCGCCCCGCCGACAGGTACGAGGAGGCCAGGTTAGCTCGGGCGATCAGGATGTCGGGGTGGTCAGGGCCGAGCAGCCGCTCGCTGTCAGTGACGAGCTGCTCGTTCGTGGTGATGGCCTCGCCAATGCGCCCCGCCGACCAGTACGAAATAGCCAGCTCGCCCCGGGCAGTCAGAATGTCAGGATGCTCGGGGCCGAGCAGCCGCTCCGCGTCGGCGGCGACCCGCTCCATGATGGCGATGGCCTCGCCGGTGCGCCCCGCCGCCCGGTATGAGGCGGCCAGGTTAGCTCGGGCGATCAGGATGTCGGGGTGGTCAGGGCCGAGCAGCCGCTCGCGGTCGGCGGCGACCCGCTCCAAGATGGCGATGGCCTCGCCGGTGCGCCCCGCCGACTGATACGAGGCGGCCAGGTTGGCCTGGGCGGTGAGGGTGCCGGGGTGGTCGGGGCCGAACAGCCGCTCCATGTCGGGGACAAGCCGCTCCAAGATGGCGATGGCCTCGGCGGTACGTCCCGCCGACTGATACGAGGCGGCCAGCTCGCCTCGGGCGATCAGGGTGCCGGGGTGGTCGGGGCCGAGCAGCCGCTCGCGGTCGGCGGCGACCCGCTCTTCGATAGCGATGGCCTCGGCGGTGCGCCCCGCCGCCAGGTACGAGGCGGCCAGCTCGCCCTGGAGGGTCAGGGTGTGGGGGTGCTCGGGGCCGAGCAGCTGCTCCGTGTCGGCGGCGACCCGCTCCAAGATGGCGATGGCCTCGCCGGTGCGTCCCGCCGACTGATACGAGAGGGCCAGGTTGCCCTGGGCGGTAAGGGTGTCAGGATGCTCGGGGCCGAGCAGCCGCTCCGTGTCGGCGGCGACCCGCTCCAAGATGACGACGGCCTCGCTAATGCGCCCCGCCGACAGGTACAAGGCGCCCAGGTTGGCTTGGGCGTCCGCCCGGTACGAGGAGGCCAGGTTGCCCCGCGCGGTGAGGGTGTCGGGATGCTCGGGGCCGAGCAGCCGCTCCACGGCGGCGGCGACCCGCTCCAAGATGGCGACGGCCTCGCTAATGCGCCCCGCCGACAGGTACGAGGCTGCCAGCTCGCCCCGGGCGGTCAAGGTGTGGGGATGGTCGGGGCCGAGCAGCCGCTCCCGGTCGGCGGCGACCCGCTCTTCGACGGCGATGGCCTCGCCGGTGCGCCCCGCCGACCAGTACAAGGTGGCCAGATTGCCTCGGGCGATGAGGGTGTCGGGATGCTCGGGGCCGAGCAGCCGCTCGCTGTCTGTGACGAGCTGCTCGTTCATGGCGATGGCCTCGCCGGTGCGCCCCGCCGACAGGTACGAGGAGGCCAGGTCGCCTCGGGCGATGAGGGTGCCGGGGTAGTCGGAGCCGAGCAGCCGCTCCATGTCTGGGACAAGCCGCTCGTACATGGTAACGGCCTCGCCGGTGCGCCCCGCCGACAGGTACGAGAGGGCCAGGTGAGCCCGGGCGATGAGAGTGTGGGGGTAGCCGGGGCCGAGGTGAGCTGTCGAAAGAGAGACCGCTTGAGTGGCCAGGGCCAGGGCCGGAAGGTTGGACCCGGACCGGAGCAGGAAATCGCACGTCGGGTTGAGTATGTTCACGAGCTGGTCGGCGTTGAGGTTGGCGACGGTCTCGATGCTGGCGAGGGCGACGATGTGGGGAACCAGTTCTTGCCACTGCGGCCACGTCGCCGGAAGCTTCGGATCATCGGGCAGGGCGCGCTGGATGGCCGTAAGCGCGTGGGTGATTGCGCTGGCCTGGTCGGGGCCGGTGAGCCGGTCCCTGATCACCTTCTGGAGCAGGCGGTGGACGCTGACCTGGCTGCCGTCCACGGTGGCCAGCGAGTAGCGATGCAGCGCGGTGAGAGCGTCGGCCGCTCGCTTGCGTCCTGCTGCCGAGTTCTCCTCCAGCACCGCGAAGAATGAGCGGGGGATCGCCTCGGGGGCCAGGTAGGCCGCCATCTCCAGGGCCGGGCGGGCCAGCGGCGCCTGCTGCCCGGCCGCGGTGATGGAGGTGTTCCAGGTAGCGGCGACGGTGTGCTGGTAGAACACTTCGGGGCTGGTGTCGAACAGTTCCTGGGACGGCAGGTCCTCGACCAGTTCCAGGTAGTCGCCGAACGGGACGCCGGTGCCAGAAGCGCAATAGGCCCCGGCGTGGGCCAGGGCCAGGGGCAGGTAACCCAGGGCGGCGGCCACGGCGTCAGCATCGCCGGTTTCCTCGCCGCTCCTGCCCGAGCGGGCCAGCAGGTACCGGCGGGCCGTGTCGGCGCCGAACACGTCGACGGCCAGCTCCACGCCGAAGGCGTCGTAGCCGCCGCGGTGCCGGGAGGTGACCAGCACCCGGCCGTGACCAGAGCTGGGCAGCCCGGTCAGCGCCTGCGGCCCGGGGGCGTTGTCGAACACCAGCAGCCAGCGGCGGTCGGTGTTGGCCAGGAACATCAGGGTGTCGCTGGCCCGCTCGGGCGGGGTACGCCCGGCCACCGGGAGGGCAAGGGCCACGGCCAGCTCCGCCAGATCCGCAGTTCCGCCGTCGGCGGCCCGCACCCACGCTGCGATGTCGAACTCGTCCTGGTGCGCGGCCGCGTAGGCGGCGGCCAGCTGGGTCTTGCCCACTCCGCCCAGCCCGCTGATCGTCTGGGTGATCACCCCTGCCCGCCGCTGGCTCAGCGCCGCGTCCAGCTGGGCCAGCAGGCCTTCGCGGCCGGTGAAGTGGGCCACGACGCGGGGCAGCCGGAACCGCAGCCGTTCCCGGCGGGCCGCCGCCGCCTCCTCCCACCGCCGATCCTGGCCATGGAAGCCCTCGTTGGCGGCCAACACGTCAGCCAGGTCTGTGTCGATGGCCGACCACGGGATAGCCAAGGCGCCGTCGGGGTGGGCCGGGTGCTTGCTGGCGACCACCACCCCGCACACCGCCCCCGAGCGCAGGTTCAGCACCGCCGCCCCGCTCATCCCCGGCTTGATCGTGTCCGAGGCCAGATCCAGGTACGCGGTTGGCAAAGTGCCTTTCGTGCCCCGGTAGGTGAGCCGCGCCGGGGTCCGCTGCACCGCGCCGCCCTCCTCGGGATAGCCGAAGATCAGGAAGCTGTCCTCCAGCGAGGGCCACTCCGGATCGATACGCACGCAGGGATGACCCTCGAGCCCGCCGATCTGCAGCACCGCGATGTCGGGATAGTCGCGGTCCAGGGCCGGGATCGGACGGCCCCGATCGGCCAGCACCGCGATCCGGCCAGAGACCCGGACCTCCAGTGTGGGCTGGCCGTCGCGTTCCCAGCTCACCACCAGGTCAGCGCTGTCGCCGATCACGTGCACGCAGGTCAAGACCTTCCCCGGCGCCACGAAAAGCCCGGTGCCCGGCGCAGGGCCGCCAGTGACACGCACCGTGCATGCTCGCAGCAGGTCTTCGAGCGGGTCAGCCACCTCCGCTCGCAGGCGCTTCCGGGTGCTCGGACCACTCCAGGGTCACCGTGAGCGACGCCTCACCCTTACCGCCGACCCACAGCGCGGTCAGCTTGCCCGCCTCTACCGCGAATCCGAGCTTCAGCTCCACCGTCGCCTTGGTCGGCTTGATCGCCTTCAGCTTGTCCACCACCACGGAGCCGATCTCTGCCACCGTGTCCAGCGCATTTCCCAGATCCAGGTCCCGCAACCCGACGCTGGTCATGCCGTCACCGGACTCGGTCCCGGCCACCTCGACCCTGACGGGCGCACCGCTCGGGAGCCTGGCAGTCACCACCATCGTGGCATGCTCCGCGCCGTTCATATCCGCTCCGCTGCCATTCCGCGACGTAGACGACAGGTCACTGAGCCTAGCTTTTAGTCACGGCGTTGACCACTGAAGGCTTCGCCGGTGGGCAAATCCGACCGGCTGCACGTGCTCGGCACCGAAATCGTCCTTGCTTGCCCCTCCTGACCGGGCCGCCCGGACCAGCTCGGCCCGGGGCAGCGGCGAGGATCCGCTCGGCCCGGCGGCCGCTGGTCGTTCCGCAACCTTGGAAGTGGAACGGCCTGCGTGGAGCCACGCCGCGGCCCGCAAACAGACCGTCGGGCCGTTCCGGAATCCGTTCCACAAATACCGGATCGGTCGCAACCTCCGCGAGATCCTCAACCTCGTGCATAACCTGGCGGAGCGGGGCGTCGGGCACCTTGCTGACCTTAGGCAGGGCGCCTTCACGCGGAGGCAGTTGACCCGTCCGGGTTCAGGCCGAACCGGCGTAGTTGCTCCGGTTCGTCGCCCTGATCCTGCTTAGTCAGCAGGTCGACGAGTTGCTTGCCTGCATACCAGTCGCCGGCGTCGGTCCGGACGCGCAGCTCCTCCAGGTCACCCCGCTGGGCCAGCAGATCGGCCAGCCGCCAGGCGGCCGGGATGTAGCCGACGTCCTCGCCGATATCGGCCAGGACCCGTAGCCCGTCCAGGTCACCGCGCTCGGCCAGCAGCCCCGTTAGCCGCAAAGCGGCGTACTCGTCGCCGGCCTCGGCCTGGTCCTGCAGGATCTGCACGACCCCGTCCAGGTCGCCGCGCTCGGCTAGCAGATCGGCCAGCCGCCAGGCGGCGTTCCTGTCGCCGGCGTCGGCCCGGGCGCGCAGCTCGTCTAGGTCGCCGCGCTGGGCCAGCAGGTCAACCAGCGCTGCGGTGCTCCCGTCGCCGGCCTCGGCCTGGTTCCGCAGGATCTGCGCGGCCTCGCCCGGGTCACCAAACCTGACCAGGAACGCTACCAGAGCTTCGGGGGTGTAGCCGGCACCGACAGCGGACCGTTCCCGCAGGATCTGCGCAGCCTCGCCCAGTTCACCGCGCTCGGCCAGCAGGATGGCCAGCCGCCAGGCGGCTTCCGCGTCGTCGGCGTCGACTCGGCCGCGCAGCTCGTCTAGGTCGCCGCGTTCGGCCAGCAGATCGGCCAGCGCTGCGGCGCCAGGCCTGTCGCCAGCCTCGGCCAGGGCCCGAAGCTCGCCCAGGTTCCCGCGCCTGGCCAGCAGGCGAGCCAGATCTGTACCGGCCTGCTCGTCGCCGGTTTCGGCCAGATCCCGCAGGATCTGCGCGGCCCCGTCTAGGTCGCCGCGTTCGGCCAGCAGATCGGCCAGCGCTGCGGCGCCAGGCCTGTCGCCAGCCTCGGCCAGTGCGCGGAGCTCGCCCAGGTCACCCCGCTGGGTCAGCAGATCGGCCAGCCGCCGGGCAGCAAGTCCGTCGCCGGCATCGGCGGCGTGGCGGTACAGCGGGATGGCGTAGCGGTACAGCAGTCGGCATCTGGCGCTGTCGGCGAGCCGCATGGCGTCGGCGGGGTCCCGGACGTGCCTGAGGACGGCATCCCAGGTGCTGGCGGGCACTCGGGCGGAGTGGCGTTTCCGGCTGGCGTGCTGGACCAAGTAGTCCGCGGCGGTGTACCCAGCGACCTGGCCCATGCCAATCCCGGCGGGGCTGAGTGGGGCGGCGGCGCCGTGCAGCTTACCGGTGGCGAAGGCCAGGGCCTGTTCGAACCAGTTGCCCGGTGCCTCGGCCTGCTGGGCGCTGGTGCAGTAGCCCGGCGCGGCGTCGCGCAGGAACCCGGCGGTGAGCGGGGCCCGGGCGCCGAGCCGGGCCGCGTCCAGCGCCGCGGTCAGCACCGCCCACGCGTACGGGTCCGCCGCCTGGGCGTCTTCCCAGCGGGCGACCAGTTGCGGCGCGGCCGCTAGGGTCTGGGTAAGCCCGTACCCGGCCGCTTCCAGCGCTTCCCGCAGCCGCGGGTCACGGGCCGCAGCGGCGCGGGCCCGGTTCTGCTCGGCCGGGCTGAACTCCGCGCCGATGCGGATGATGTCGGCCAGGTCGAGCACTTCCCGTTCCCGTGCGTTCGGGTCGGCGCCCCCGCACCATCCCACCGGTCATGCCGTGCTCGCCGCCCAGGTACCGTTGCAGCTCATCTAGCCACACCACCATCCGCAGCAGCGGACCGGAAGCTAGCGCCGCAACCTCACCTGGCCCGGCTGGGTGCACCAGCCACCAGTCCGGGAGCAGCGCGGTGACCGCCTCGAACGCGCTCCGGGTCTTGCCGACCGAGGACCCGCCGACCAGCAGCACGAAACCGCCCCGCTCTGCAGCGGCCGCCACTCTGGCCCGCACCCCGTACTCGGCTTCATCCAATTCCCGCGGCACGTATTCCGGCGGGATCTCGTCCGGCACCCCGGGCACGGTGATAGCCGCGTGCACGCCCAGCCGCCGCGGATCCGCCTCGCTCACCCGGACCCCAGCCACCGGGACACGAACAGCAGCCATCCGGGCCGCTATCCACAGGTCGCGGGCACGCCCGGCCGCATCGCCCGGATCCCAGCGGGCGGCCCGGGCCAGCACGGCGGCCACCGCGGCCACGTCGGCCTGTGAGGGCGGCATCCCCGGGTCGCCGATGATCCGCGCGATAGTGTCCCGGCCGGGCGCCCCGGCCAGATCCTCATGCTCATCCGCCGCGATCCACGCGGCGACCCGGTCCAGCGTCGGCGTCCCGGCCGCCAGGTACAGCTCGTACAGCAGGGCCTTGAGGTCGGCCAGCGGTCCCGGCGGCACCTGCGGCCGGCTGATCGCCCGCGGCCGCCGCGCCCCGCTGCCTTTCCCGTCGCCACTCATCGCAACCAGCATTATCCCTGCCGCGCGCGGACAGGAGCTGACAAGCGCAAACAAGCAGGCCCCCGTAGCCGCTCATCGCAACTCAGCCGCCGGGTCCGGGCCTGGCCCAAGGTTGGAAGCACGCCGACCGGCGCCCTACCCGCCCTCACCAAGGAGGCACGCGATGACCACTCCTGATCCCGACCTGACCCGCGCCGAACGGCTCTGGCTGGCATGCGCCGCCCTGCGCGGCGCCCTGGCCGGCGCCGCCCGCGCCATCACCATCTGGCTGCCGAACAGCACCTCCACCACTAACCCCACCCCCCTTGCCTGGCCCGCACCGCGCACCCGTGGACCGGGCCAGGCCAGCCCTGGCAGGACCTCACACCGCCGACCGCTAAACGCCTCCAGCGCCCAACAACCTGACCGCGCTCGTCGGCCTTGATAGGCAGCGGCAAGAGCTGGTCGTTCAGCTCCTGACCGTCACCGGACGTGCCGCACGCCGCGCAACGCCGCCAGGCGCCGCGCGGCCGGTTCTACCGGGCCACGGTAACGGGTTCGAGGCGGGTCGTGTCCGGTGACAGCGCAGATTGCTCGATCCAGCTCTCTGACCTGCACTGAGGAAACTTCATTGACAATCCACGGAGGCCAGGATGCCCGTTTTGCCCGTTTCAAGTAGTGGCCGGGAGTTACTCGTGCCGATGAAGATTGCTCGGGCTGAAGCCCAGCCAGCTTCCCCGTTAGCCGCCCAGCCTGCATCAGGGCGCACGTGCTGCTGAGCTGGCGGCGAATCGGGGAAAGTTGAGTGGCAGAGGATGCCAGACGAGCAAGATTCAATGACAAAAAGGAACGTTCGTTGTCACTGGCCGGCGGGGTTTAGCTGCCAGAAGGGTCAGATGCACCCGGCCGGCGCTGTGCGCGGGCCTGGGCTAGCGCGCCGGTAACTGGTTCGCGGGCGGCCGACGCCTGGTCCCACTCGGCGTGGAACTCCATCATCCTGTCCGGGCTGCCGCGGATGATGAGGTTCATCTCGGCGTGGTACGCGGCCAGGATGCGGTCTGCTTCGCCGGAGACCTCGCGCTCGCACTGGACGGCGGCGGCGATCTTCTCCGCGTTGCCCGTCCCTACGCGCCCTGGTCACCAGGCCCCTTGACGGCCCGGTGGCGGCGGACGGCGGCCTTCCAGGTCGCGGTCAGCTCGGCCATCCGGACACTGTTGAGACCGCCGGGGCCATGCCCGATCCGGCCGAGCTTTGCGGCCTCCCAGCCGGGAAGCGGTCGAGGCGCACTTGTTCGACGCGTTCATCCCCGCCGCCTACCCGGCTCTCCGCACCGGACCGCTGGACACGGCCGAACGAGCCGAGCGGTGGCTGGTATTCCTCGCCCACCACCTCAAGCACACCATCGGCACCCCCGACCTCGCCTGGTGGCAGCTGGAAAAGCCGCACCACGTACTGCCCTCGGGCTCGTGTCCGGGCGCGTCTGGGGCCGCGTAGACACATGCTCCGCCAGCTCAGCCAGCACCTGCTCGCTGACGGCCATATCGAGCCGGCCTCGGCACCGAGGCTCCCCCGGTCACGCGGGAGCCCGCCAGGGACAGATAGCCTGGCGGGCTCCGTGCAGCGGGTACTGCCGCCGGCGGTCTACCCGGCAGAGATCAGGGCACGCACCTCTTTCAGGTCGCTCTCGATCCTGGTGATAAGGGCCAGGGCCCTGGCCTGCGTGTCAGGCTCCTCCTCGCCCGGTGCCGCATTCCAGTACGTGACCACCTTCCGGACCTCCTCGCGCCAGAAGGCGCGCTCCTGGTCAGGCGGGAGCTGGATACCGAGGCGCTTGTTGAGCAGGCCCTTGTAGAATCCATCTCCGGCCTGATGCGTTCCCGCTTGGACGACGAGCGCCGAGAGCAGCGGGCGGTCATGCTCGTGCTCGAAGACGCTGACGTTGCCAAGCACCTCGCCCAGGCCCCGGAATCGCGGCCACGCCCAGTACTGCTCCTGTGGGTCGATGGCCTTGCCGAGCTGCTGGTATTCGGTCTTCGCGCTGGACGGCCTGTCCGGGTCTGCCTGCCTGGCCGTGCTGATGAGGAACGCGCGCACGCGCTGCTCGAGAGGGCTGAGCTCCTGAGACATTGATGAACCACCTTTCCGTGCCAGGACGGCGGCCGGGTTTCCTCGCCAGCCATTGCCTTCACCGCCTGACCTCCACGTCAAGCCTACCATAACCTTGTTAAGACTACGGTAGGCTTTAGCTCGCGCTACCCCGCTAGGCGGCTACGAGCCATGGGAGATCCGATGCACACGGTGCAGGTCCTGACCTTGCTACTTGCCCTGTCCGGCGCCCTGAACGTCGCGTTCACCGCAGGCCTCACCGCCCGCATCGCTGGCGCTGGGCCGGCCCAGGCTGTCCTGGCCGGCGCCGGCGCCGGCGGCACCGCCATGGCGATCTTCTTCGCCGCCGTATCCGCCTACCGCTGACCATGACAACTGTCCACCGGGAGCGCCACGGCCATCCCGCACTAGCCGGGTCCCGGCAAGGAACGTGTCACCAGGGTGTCCGTTAGGAAATCGTTCATCGAGACGGTCTTCGGGCTCCTCGCTGTCGATGTCCGGAGTAATCCGCATGATCGCGCTGAGGGTTGCGGGTGCAGAGAACTCCCGGTTAAGGCCGTGTCATGAAGTCGCCTGCACTACGGGCCTCCTGGTCCATAGCCGCCTGCACGGCATCAGGGATCGCGATTGCGTGGGCCGCAGCTGTCAGACTGCGCCAGCGTGGCCTTCAGCTCCGGCGGCAGCGGCATGAACGTAACGGACCGCTGGGGTGCGGGCGGGAAACTAGCCGTCTCACGCTCGATCATTTCGCTGATCTTGTCGCGCACAAGGCTCAGCTCTTCACGCGCCTCGCACTCGTCCCTCCGGCACTGGTGCCGGCTCGTGTGATAGAAGAACACATCTCTCAGGGCTGTCACGTCCGTCTGCAGGACGTCCGCCAGTGTCGCGTAAGGACTGCCGGTCATCGCTTTGCCTCCCGCTCGCCTCTGATACCGGCCAACGTGTCACGTGGACCATGTTCTTGCAGAGGGGTAGCTAGCATGCCCGGCTCCGTTGCCATCTCGGCGCCCGGGCCGGCTGTCCGGGGAGGACCGGAGAAAGATTTTTACGTCCCGTCGCCCGTCGCCACCCGCCAGGCCGGTAAGGCGCTGCGGTTCTCCAGCCCGCACCTGCCCGCTGGCTGAGCGGCCTGGCGATGTCCGCAATGCGAGCCAAGATCGTCTCAGAAAGCGGTCACACCTGACACCTCCGTCAGGGTTTCGGAGTGCATCACCGCAGGTCAGAGCCCTGTAAGTCATCCGGTATAGCACGGTCTAGCACCGTATAGCGCTAAGTAGACTGTCGATTACTTTCCGCATAAACATGCACGCATGACCAGCTTCGACAGCACAGCGAACGAACGAGCGCGGACGGGCCCGGCCCGCTCTCGCAGCGACCGGCGGCCCCGAAGGCCGGGTCGGCACCCTGCACCCGGCCCGCTTCCCCCCGCCGCTCCTCCCGCCGATCCTTCTCCCTCGCCGCGTCGGCGGCCCGGCGCCGGGCCGCTCCTCACCCTCGTCAACGACGTGCTGGCCGGTGTCAGCGGCGTCTATGTCAGCACGCGCTCCGTCATGATCACGGTTATTGCCGTGGTCATGGCGATCGGTCTCGCGCTGATAGCGCTGTTCCCTGGGAAGAAGTAGGCCGATCCGGCCGCGGCGGCTGCCCGGCGGGAGGATGGACAACCCACTATGGATAAACGGGCGTATCGTCCCAGCCACAGGGCGGTCCCCTCGCCGAGATCGGCGAGGGTCCGGGCGGCACACCAGCCGTGCCGCGTCCTCCGGGCTCATCTCGGCTAGCTCACCCGTCCTCGTCGGGGATCATCCATTGCTCCTGGCGTCGAGCCTGTAACGAGCAGCTTGGTGGCAGGTAGATCCCAGCGATGATCGCCCTTATGGCCAGGCGCGTAGCCGCAGTAGGCGGTGTCGGGCGGCGGCCGGGTCGCGCTGCACAGCTCGGCCAGCTCCCCGCGGTCAGTGGCTCGCCAGCGAATTCCGGCTGCGTCGCTGAATTCGACCTTCACGGCAAGGCCGGTGATACCCGCCGACGGAGTCCAGCTCTGGGCGCGCAGAAGCTCCTTACCGGGCATGAGGTACGGCTCCACGTGAGGACCGCCGAGGGGCGCGCCACTGATGCTCCACCGGATCGCGATGTCGTAGACCGGCTGCTTGCTGGTGTTTGACAGCCTTGCAGCGACCAGGATCGTGGCTTCATCACGACTGCGTATCGCGGCGCCCATCTGGGCTGCGGCCAGCTGGGGATCATGTTCTGCAGGAGCAGCTTCCTGGTGGATGAACACGCGGCTGGCCTGAGAGCGGCGACGCTGCTGAATATCTCGTTCGCTCTCCTCACGGAGAATCCTGGCCTCCTCGGCCTGCTCGCGGAACGCCTTCCGCGCATAGTAGACAGTGAATCCGGCGCCGACGGCCAGGACCACGGTAGCAATAGCGCCGATCCATGTCGGCAGCGCGATTGACAGAGGTGCCCCGGTGCTCGCGGGCGTGACGTGAGCTGCCGGATGGGTGTGGCTCGACCTGGGACTTGCGGTGGGACTCGGCGAGGCGGCGCGGATCAGCATGAAGCCAACCCCCAGCCCCACAGCCCCGAGTCTCTGCAACCGGGTCACTGTCGGGCTGCGGAGGTCACTGAACGCTCTGGGTTGCATACGGGCTGACATGGTCAGAGGCACGATCGAAGGGTACGGCGACTGCCACCCTCACTTTCAGCTGGTGCCCCCGTGATGGCCAGCGACGGAGCGTGGCGCGGGATCAGGTCGCAGCTGGAGGGATGCCCGTGAGATCCACACCGACGACGGCTACCACCACTACGGGCCGGAGATCGCAGTACCGACCTCATACCGGATGCTGAAAGACGACCCGGCGATGGTCGTGAAGGTGATCCTCAAATCCTGGACGCATCCCCTGGACGCCGAAGCCGGCCCCGGCCTCATCGAGCTCCAGCTGGCGACCACCGAGTACAACACCGACCTGTACGTCGAGATCACCCCCGGCCAGGCCCGGGCCGTCGCCGCGGCCTTGCTCGAGCTCGCGGCCACTGCAGAACGCGCTGATGGCAGGCCTGGCTGAGACGGCAGGCCCGGCACGGCAGCCAGCATTTAATGCGGCGATGCCAGCGCGCCGGAAGCGGTGCGCCCTTTGCCGGGGCCATGTCGATGCGTGGCGTCTGCGCTGACTGGCGCGCGGCCCGGCGCCTGGGTATCTCCGGCGGCTGCGGATGATTCCGCCGGAATCACCGGCTCCGCGGCCGGGGTCAGTCCGTCGTCAGGAGGTCCCTGCAAGCCAGGACAGCAGCTTGCCCATCCACGGCGGTGCGCCGGGAATCACGGCGGCAGGGTTGGTGCTGCCGGGCTGGGTGGCCGATGCCGCGCGCCAGCGCAGCGGGCGGTACCGGTCGTGCGCGGCCGCGCGGGCCAGCTGCTGCAGCGCCGAGGTTTCGAGCTGGCGGACACGCTCGCGGCCGACGCCGAGCTCGGCGGCGAGGCTGTCGTAGGTGCGCCGGCCCGGAGCCTGGCGGATGCGGTCCCAGCTACGGGCGACGTCAGGCGGAAGGTCTCCCAGACCGGGAGCGAACGTGAGCAGGTCCCCGAGCTCCTGGGCCCCTCGCTCCGCGATAGCCCATGCGGCCACGACCTGCAGCGCCATGGCCGCGTCCGCGGGCATCCCGGCCGGAGGTGCCGGGCCGCCCGCGGCCTGCCCGGCACCGCCTGGGCCGGGACGGCTGCCTGAGGTGGCCGATGCGCCGCCGGGTTCCAGGTCGGCGAGGACCTGCCGCACCGCGGCGATGAATTTCATCCCGCTGTTGCGCAGCTCGAGCAGGCAGCCGTCCGGGGTGGCGGCGACCTCCTCGACGTAGGCAAATCCTTCCCGTTCGAGCAGGTTGTAGAACCGGTTGCTGCCGGACAGGCGGTGCAGCGGCCCGGCCAGCACGTGCAGCGGGGTGCGCCCGGCCGGCACCGGATGCAGGTCCCATCCAGGTACCGCACCGGCCGCGATGAGCCGCCTGAATTCCGTGGCCAGCGGGCTGTCTCCCACTACATGAAGGGACCGCGCCGGCCACGGCCGGAATACCAGCGCACGCCTCAGCGGCTCGCACTCCGACCCGGCAGCAGCGGACCATTCGCCCGCACGCGACACAGAGCCGGCGATCGCCCGCAGCTTCTGCTCAGGTGTCTGGCTGTCACCGCTGCCGTCAGCCGGAAGCCATCCCGGGAACCGTGCCACCGCGGCGATGTCCGCGCCAGCCGTATCGGCGTCGCCGCCAGGGCCGGGCGCCCTTCCCTGGCCCATCGGGTGCAGAGCCCGGGACGCAAGCGAAACCAGCCCTCTGGCTGGCCGCGAGGTTCTGGGGCAAGCACACGTGCCCTTGGCCATGCTGACATGGTTCAGCTGTTCGCACGGCGGGCCTTGAGGCGCGCTTCTTCCTCGTGGACGAGCCGGGCGAGTCTCCTGGCGTCCCCGCTGAGCTCAATCGGCTTGTCCTCGTCCTGCTCGCCGCCCTGAGGCGACTGCTGCACCTGGATCATGACGGGCGGCTGCGGGTCCGGGTCAGACGGGCGCGGTCCCTCGGGGCCGTCCGGGCCGATGCGGACCAGCCGCTCCACCCGCACGATCCGGAAGCGGCGCCCGGCCACCGTCACCTCATCAGCCCGCTCCGCCTCGACCGTGTCCGCCGCGGCCGCGTACACCGCGCGCTGGCCCGGGTCCAGGTCCAGCTCGTAGGGAA
>WNGH01000914.1_pt1 | contig 26605 bp, 23 predicted proteins | sample 5400631 | NCBI WGS metagenome assembly WNGH01 (sample SAMN13153373, study PRJNA577476) | soil metagenome | isolation source: 115 cm soil or saprolite under Garry oak tree replicate 1 | place: USA:California | collected 2016-06-15
GGGAGATTGGCGGGTATGGGGAGGTCTTCAAACAAGGCGGTGGAGCTCACGCGGTACACCTCAAATAATGACATATGAATTATAGCGGCCCGCCACCTCTAAATTCTCGAACAGCAGGATATTTTCACAGGCTCTCAGTCCAGGGTCGTTATCCCGTGCTGGATGGCGAACTTCACCAGGGAGGGCATGTCGCCGATGCCCAGCTTCTGCATCATGCGGCTGCGATAGGTGTCGACGCTCTTCGGGGAGATGCAGAGCAATTCGGCCACTTCCGAGCTGGTGTTGCCTTCGACGACCAGCTGCAGGATCTGGCGTTCACGACGACTCAGGCTCTCCACCGGGCTCGCCGTGTGTCGTTGCCGGATGTAGTCGTGGATTACGGTGTCGGCGATCTTGCGGCCCAGGTAGCGTCGTCCCGAGTGCACGCAGCGCACGGCATCGATCACTTCGGCGCCGGCGGACTCCTTCAGCAGGTAGCCCAGTGCCCCGGCCTGGAGGGCGCGGAACACGTGCTCGGTGTCGGAGTGTACCGACAGGACCAGCACCTCCGTGTCGGGACAGCGGTCGCGGATCTGACCCGTGGCCTCGATGCCGTTCAGGAGCGGCATGGCGATATCCATCACCACCACGTCCGGGTTGAGGCTGACCGCTTGGCGGACGGTTTCGAGCCCATCGGCGGCATCGCCGACGACTACCACGTCGGCCTGGGTGTGAAGAACCATCCGCAACCCGTCCCGCACAATGGCATGGTCATCCGCAAGCAGCACTTTGATCGTCATGATTCGGCGCCGGTCGGACGATCGGCAGCGATTCTCCAGTTCTTCAGTCGCAGAGCGGAGCGGCGCTCCGCCCCCGTCCACGGGTAGGAGCCCGTCCGCTGGAGCCTGGCGGCCCGGCGACCCGCCGCTTCGGGGAGGCTTTCCGGCATGTCGCGGCTCGCCGCCCCGGCCGGCGGACCGTCGCCGAAGCAGGGAAGCTCGACGACGGTACGGGTACCATTGCCTGGAGCGGACTCCATCCGCAGGGTCGCTCCGACGGCTTCCGCGCGTTCCTCCATGATGGTGAGCCCCCATTCCGCGCCCGCCTGACGCTCGGCAAGGGGATCGAAGCCGCAGCCATCGTCGGCGATGATCAGGCGCGCCACTTCCGGACCGAAATCCAGGGCGATCTCCAGTCGCGTCGCGTTGGCATGTTTCGCCACGTTGGTGCAGGCCTCCTGGGCAATCCGGAACAGGGCGGTCTCCACCACCGGCGGCAGGCGGGGCGAGGGCTCCGCGCCCGTCACCGTCGCGGACAGACCGGTCCGTTCGGAAAACATCCGGCCGTACCACTGAAGTCCGGCGAGCAGGCCGTAGTCCTCCAGCACCGGCGGGCGCAGGTCGGCCATCACATTGCGCACCGCCTCTACCGTCGCCTCGACGAGAGCCATCGAGTCGGCCACGCGGCTGCGGATATCAGCAGCGTCCGGGGAAAGCTGTTGGCGGATCGTGCTCAGGTGGAGATTGAGGGCAGTGAGGTTCTGTCCGGTTCGATCGTGGAGTTCCCGGGCCAGAGCCCGGCGTTCGCTCTCCTGGACCTCCACGAGCCGGTGCGACAGCGACTTGAGGTGCTGGGTGCGGGTCTTCAGTTCCTTGTCGGAGCGCCGCCGCTCGGTGATGTCTCGGACAGTGCATAGGTGCAGGTCCGGCATGAAGTGGGCCACTGCTCGGTATTCGACATCGACGGTGGTCCCGTCCTTGCGCCGGCAGGTGAACTCACCTTCGAGACGTCCCTGGGCCAGGAAACGGAGCCACGTCTCGTTCAGTTTCTGATGCAGCTCGGGCTGCACATCGTCGGGCAAGGACATCCGCAGCATTTCCTCCCGGGTGTAGCGGAGCAGCTCGCACAGGGCGGGATTCGCATCCACGTGACGGGCTTGGCTGTCCACCAGCAGTATTCCATCGCGGATGTTGTCGAACAGGGCCTGTAGCCGCTTCTGACTCTCGCCCAGGGCGGCCTCGGTCCGCGATCGTACATCGAGCATGTGGTTGAACTGCTTCGCCACCTCGACCACCTCCCGGGGTCCCTCGGGGCTGAGCCAGGTCTTCAGCTTGCCTTCGGCCAGGGCACGGGTGGCATCCGCCAACTTGCGCACCGGCATGACGACGATTCGGCCGACCACCAAGGCCAGCCCGGTGGCGGCCGCGATGACCAGAGCGACGACCACGCCGCCACGCACCGCGCGCGCCTTCACGGCGGCGAACGCCGCCGCCGCGGGAATGCCCGCCTCCGCGATCCAAGGCGTACCCGGCACCGGGGTGAAGGCGCACAAGCGCCTCACCCCATCCACATCCACGTATTCCTCTTCCTCCGCCGTGGCCGCTTGCAGGTCCTCGATCCGGTTCGCGCCGTTGGTATTCCTTCCGACCCAGCGCTCGGGCTCCTCCGACCGGGCGAGGATCGTTCCCCCGGACGCAAGCAGGGTGACTACCGCCCCGGGAGGCAGCCCGGCCTGGGCCGGAAGCGGTTGGTAACGGAAGAGGTCCAGGGTCAGGGCGACGAGCCCCGTGAGCCGTCCCTGCTCGTCACGCACCGCCTGCCCGAGGATCGCGGTCCAGCGCCCGCTGAACGCGCCGATGGCCGGCCCACCGATGGCGAATGATTCGCCGTCCCGGATGCGTCGGAACCAGTCCCTTTCCGCAATGGAGACGCTGGCGGCGGGGCGGGGTCCGGGCAGCGTCGCGCAGACGACCCGGCCATCGGCGTCAGCCAGGAGGAGGCTGGCGAACTGGGGATGGAGCTCCTGGAAATCCCGCAGCGTCCCCTGACAGGCGCTTGACGTCAGGGCGCGCACCGAAGGGTCGCGCGCCAGGCCCTTAAGAAAGCGGCGGTCCTCGGCGACGGATTCGCTGGCATTGGCCGCCGCGATGTCCGCCAAGCGGCGCACCGTGGCCCGGGCATGGGTGGCTTCCACCTGCAACTCGCTGTGGTACCCGTAGGCCACCAGGCCAAGAAACGGCAGGATCGTCGCGGCGACCAGGAGGTGGAGGTAGGAGAGGATCGATAAGTCGTTCCTCATACGGCAGGCATGCCGGCCGGAGGGGAACAATCAGTATAGGGCAGCGGACCCCGGCCCGCCGGCCGAGCCGGGACCAGGGAACTAATCCCCGACCCTCCGGTCGTCTTGCGCATATGGACAGCGGTGCAACATGGATACACTCGGTCGCCGCGACCACCCAGACGCTGTGTGCGACTGGCAGGCACGAATCAAGGTGGAGGCGTACGACAAGGTCGTCGCGTGTCCCTTGGTGCGCGGATGCGCGGCAGGGGGCGATTATCCGCGCGCCCTGTTCGGCGGCTTCTGGCACTTCGTGGACGCCTTCCCCGGAATCATCCGCGACACCTATGCGAACTTCCCGGTCGGGCCGCTGGGCCATTCGCTGCGCGTCTACCTAAGACGGGTGGCTCCGCTCCTGTCGGAAACCCTCGGCGGGATGGCCGGGGAAGAGCGCGGGCACCGCGCCTTGTGGATCCGATCGGCGAGCCGGGTCGGGCTGTCCGCGGCCCAGTTGCGCGACTGGCGGGTCCTGCCCGAGATAAGCTTCCTGACCGAAGCGATCCGCAGCGAGGAGCACCTGGCGCGCCGGCTGCTCTATTTCGTCGGCGTGGAGCTGGTCGCGGAGGGCATCGCCCGCTACCTATACCGGGCACCGCGCTTTGTCGAGGCCATGGGCGAGGAGGGCATGGAGTGGTTCACCGCCCACTTGATCCACCCGGACGGCGCGATCAGCCACGAGGTGCTTGCCTACCGTCTCTCCCTATCGGTCAAGCGGGCCGCCCGCGAGTCGGCCGACGAGCAATCGGTGAACGCCGACATCCAGCGCTGCGTGGATTGGTTTTTCGCTGGCGGCGTCGCCTGCGCCCGGGAAGCCAACTACCCGGGCGGGGCCGGGTGAGTCTCGAGAAACCCACCACCGGTGCTTGGCCGGGAGTGGTGGGCCGCTCGAGTCCATCCCCGCCGCGGGATTGGCGTGCTCCTCCGGCCCAGTGTCCTGGAAATGACGTGGTAATCAGAACGACGGAACGCGCGACCCTCGCCAGCGGAGTCGGGAATGCGCCATCCGCGACATCCGGCAAGGTTTCGCAAAGTTGCCAGTTTATGCTTTATACATAGACGCGCAGGCCTTACCGGGGAAACCGGTCATCGAACTGTCGAGCCGTACCGGAGCCTCGGAATAGCTCATGCAAGGCGGATTCGCAATGCGGCCCGAAACCCCTTCCAACGGTTGTCAGAGAATCATCAATTGACGCGCACGCATCAGACCGATTGGAGGTCTTCATCCTTTCCTGCGCGTTCACGGCATTCGGACTGGCCGGCGACCTGGCGGCGTCATGGACGCTATTCTTGCCGCACCTGGACCGAAAGGATGACCTTGCCAGCGTGGCTAGGTCATCCTTTCCGCGACACTATGCCTGACCTAGTGTGGGGTTTTGGTGGGTGGTACTGGGATCGAACCAGTGACCCCTGCCGTGTGAAGGCAGTGCTCTACCGCTGAGCTAACCACCCGGAAGGACGGCGCGCATTTAAGCACACTCGGCGAATTACGGTCAAATCGACGCATTGCATGAGGTACACTGGCCACTTTTTTCCGTTTGCGCCATGAGCGTCCGCACCCGTTTTGCTCCCAGTCCGACCGGGTTCCTGCACATCGGCGGAGCCCGGACGGCCTTGTTTTCCTGGGCCTACGCCCGGCGCCACGGGGGCACCTTCATCCTGCGCATCGAGGACACCGATGTTGCGCGTTCGACGCCGCAGGCCGTGCAGGCGATTCTCGATGGCATGCGCTGGCTGGGGCTCGTCCACGATGAGGGGCCGTTCTACCAGATGCGGCGGATGGATCGCTACCGGGAAGTGATCGCCGCGATGCTGGCGGCCGGCACCGCCTATCACTGCTACACGCCGCAGGAGGAGCTCGAGCGGATCCGCGACGAGCTGCGCGCCCGCGGCGAAAAGCCGCGCTATGACGGGCGCTGGCGGCCGGAACCGGGCAAGGTGCTGCGGCCGGTCCCGGCGGGAGTGCAGCCGGTGGTGCGCTTCCGCAATCCGCTGGACGGCGTGGTGGCCTGGGATGACCGGGTCAAGGGCCGCATCGAGTTCGACAACGCCGAACTCGATGACCTTGTCATTGCCCGTGCCGACGGCACGCCGACCTACAATTTCTGCGTCGTCGTCGATGACTGGGACATGGGCATCACCCATGTCATCCGCGGCGACGACCATGTCAACAACACGCCGCGCCAGATCAACATCCTAAGGGCGCTCGGCGCCACGGTGCCGGCCTACGCGCACCTGTCGATGATCCTCGGCGACGACGGGCAGAAATTATCCAAACGTCATGGAGCCGTTTCGGTCATGCAGTACGACGAGGACGGCTTTCTGCCCGAGGCGGTGCTCAACTACCTGGCGCGCCTGGGCTGGTCGCACGGCGACGACGAAGTCTTTACCATGGCCCAGTTCGTCGCCTGGTTCGACCTCGATCACATCACCTCCTCGGCGGCGCAGTTCAATACCGAGAAACTGCTCTGGCTGAACCAGCACTACCTCAGGCAGGCCGATGACATCCGGCTCGCCGCCGAGGCCAAGCGGCGCCTGGCGATCCAGGGCATAGGCACGGAAGATGGACCCGACCTGGCGCGTCTGGTGTCGCTGTACAAGGAGCGCGTCGCGACGCTCAACGAACTGGCCGACGCCGTCCATCCGTTCTACAGCGCGGTGCATGCCTCGAGCGAGCTGCGCGCCCAACACCTGAGCGAGGCCGCGCGGGCGGCGCTAGCCGGCTTGCGCGAACGCCTGGCCGTGGTGGCCTGGGAAAAGTCCGCGCTGGGTCGGGCCGTCAAGGAGACGGCGGCGGCGGCCGGCTTGAAGATGCCGCAAGTGGCGATGCCGCTGCGCGTCGTGCTGCTCGGTCAGGCGCAGAGCCCGTCGATCGATGCCGTACTGGAGGTGATGGGCCGGGAACGGACGCTCGACCGTCTGGACCGGGAAATCGGCGCCTAGAAAAGGCGACGCCCCGCAAGGGGCGTCGCGTGAGGCGGTTGCGGTCTGCGGCGTCAGAGCGAGGTCAGCTGGCCTTCCCGCAACCGGACACGATCGCCGCTCCGCCAAGTTGGCGCCTGGTCCTGGGTAAAGGTCCGGCTGGTGCCGTCGTCGAAGCGAACGACGATCTGGTAGCGGACCTTCTTGCGTACGTTCTTCTCGATCTCGTGGCCGGCAAAGCCGCCGCCGACGGCGCCGAGCAGGGTCATCGCGTCCTTGCCATGGCCACCGCCGAGGTTGCTGCCGACCAGGCCGCCGACCACGGCGCCGCCGACGGCGCCAAGACCGGTCCCTTCGCCCTTGACTTCGACCTGGTTGATCGCCTCGATCGTGCCGCATTCATGGCAGAGGGACGGCTGTGGCGCTGCCGTCGGCGGTGGCGCTGCTTGCGCCAAGGTCGGTGCGGCGGCGGCCGGCGGTGAATAGCTGTGATGCTTCTTCTCCACGGGGTGGGCCGGCATCGCTTCCTGAACGGGAACCGGTGTCGGGGCAACGGCGACAGGAGCCGGGGCGACCGGTGTCGCATCGCTGGGCTTGCTGCCGACGGTCGGTATCAGGCCGGTGATGGCACCGACACCGGCAAGACTCAGCACGATTACTGCGACGGCGGCGACCCACATCACCGGATGCAGTTTGTTCGACATGTCCATCTTTTTGCTCCTCTCTAGCTGACATTTAGACCAAGACTGCAGAATCAACGATCAGCCTAAACGATGGATGACCGCGGAAAGAAAATGTTACACCCACCTCGTCGTTGGTCAACGACGCCCTTGGCGCAGGGCACGCAGACGGAAGCGGGCTGGATCGGCGGCCGCCACAAGATCAGTCTCGAGCGGCAAAGGCTCGCCTTCGAGCCGGGCGGCGAGCAGTTCCGCAGCCAGCGCGGACCAGACCATGCCGCGGGCCCCGTAGCCTAACAGACAATGCAAACCGTCGATTCGTTCCAGTTCCGCCAGGCGTGCCTCTCGCCGCGTCGCGGCATTGGCGTCGGCCAACGTGCCGGCCATCGGCAGCCGATCGGGCGTCGCGGTGCGGAATCCGACCCGGCCGTCTAGCCGCCCCGCATCCAGCTCGCGACCGGCTCCGGGCAGCAGCTCCTCGAGGCGTCGCAGGTTGCTCTCGTGGTCCTCGCGCCGCGGCAGTGGGTCGTCGTCGCCGGCGTCGAACGTCGCACCAAGACAGCACAGCGCCGTACCGTCGCCACCCACCGGCGCCGCCGGCGTGACGTAGCCCTGGCGGCAGACGACGACCGACAAGCCGGGGAGCACGGTTCCGGGCAGGAAACTGACCTGGCCGCGGATCCGCTTCAGGGGCAACTCGGCTTGAGGGACCAGCCGCGCCGCGGCGTGGGCATTGGCGAGGATGAGATGCGGTGCGACGGCCAGCGTCGCTCCACTGGTGTCGACGACCCGCCAGCCGTCAACGCTTCTCTCGATATACGACGCTTCTGCGTCGAATCGGCTGGCGATCCGTCCGCCGCCGCTGCCGATCAGGGCCCGGCACAGGCTGGGCGGGCTGACCCAGGCGCCGCCCGGAAAATGCCAGCCGCCTAAGGCCACGGCCCGGCCGACGACTTGCGCCAGCTCGGCCTTTTCGCGGAAGCTGACGAAATCGGCGGCCAGGCCGAGCCGGGCCACGGCGTCGCGCTGCAGCGCCTCGTGTTCGGCATCGCGCGCCACCTGCACCACGCCGCATGGCCGCCAGAGCGGCGGCGAACCCGATTCCGTCAGCCGCCGCAGGGTGTGCAGGGCGTACAAATAGCAGGCCCGGGACAGCCGCGCGGCGATGTTGTCGTCCTTGGCCAGCAGCGGCAGCAGCACGCCGGCGGGATTGCCCGAGGCCTCCCGGGCCGGCCCGGCATGGCGCTCGATGAGGTCCACCTGCCAACCGCGGACGGCGAGGCGGGCGGCACACGCGGCGCCGGCAATCCCGGCGCCTATGATGATGGCATGACGTCGCGGCGCGGCCGGGTGGGCTTCGCCGGCGTCGCGGCGAGCCATCAGCATGTCGCGCTTGCGGCCGAATCCCGAGCGCAGCTGCAGCGTCCAGCCGGCCGCGGCGAGTCCCTCGCGCAATGCGGCGGCGACGCTCCAGGTGGCCAGCGTCGCGCCCGGCGCGGCACGTGCCGTCACCGTTTGCAGGAACTGCGGCGACCACAGCTCGGGATTGCGGGCCGGCGCGAAGCCGTCTAAGTAGATCGCATCGGCCCGTGCCTCGAGGCGGCGAAACTGCTCCGAGCCTTCACCGAACAGCAGCGTCAGACTGACCTGCTCGGCGTCGAAGTGGAGGCGATGAAAACCCGGCACGAGCGGCGGCCAGTGCCGCCGCAGTTCGCCCGCCAGGGCTGCCAGCTCGGGCCAGCGGGTGTGCAGCAGGGCGAGGTCGCCGGCGCTGAACGGGTGCTTTTCGACGGACACGAAATGCAGCCGCGAACAGCGCCGGGCATCGTCGCGCCAGGCCTGCCAGGTGGCGAGGAAATTCAGACCGATGCCGAAGCCGGTTTCCAGGACCACGAAACACTCGCGGCCGCGCCAGCGGCCGGGCAGGTCGTTGCCACCGATGAAGACGTGGCGGGCCTGTGCGAGACCGCCGTCGGCCGAGTGGTAGATGTCGCCGTATGCCGTCGACATGGGCGTGCCGTCGGCGGCGAAGGCGAGGCGGGCGGGGACGATCATCGCTTGGCCGGGCGTACGCTACGGCACGCGCCGCGGCGGCGCTACTCCGGCCGCATCTGGGGAAAGAGGATGACGTCACGGATGTTCGGCGCATCGGTCAGCAGCATGACCAGCCGGTCGATGCCGATGCCGCAGCCGGCGGTCGGCGGCAGGCCGTATTCGAGGGCGCGGATGTAGTCGGCGTCGTAATACATCGCCTCCTCGTCGCCAGCCTCCTTGGCCTCGGCCTGCTCGAGGAAGCGAGCCGCCTGGTCTTCCGGGTCGTTCAGCTCGGAGAAGCCGTTGGCGATCTCGCGGCCGACGATGAACAGCTCGAAGCGTTCGGTGATCTCCGGATTGGCGTCGTTGCGCCGCGCCAGCGGCGAAACCTCGGCGGGATAGTCGATGATGAAGGTCGGATCCCACAGGTCGGCCTCGGCGGTCTGCTCGAACAGCAGCAGCTGCAGCGTGCCGACGCCGGCATGGGGGCTGACCTCGACCTTCAAGTCGGCCAGCTTCTGCCTCAGCCACGCCGCGTCGGCAAGCTGGGCCGGGAGGAAGCCCGGATTGTGCCTGCGTATGGCCTCGACGATCGTCAGCCGGGCGAAGGGCCTGGACAGGTCGAGCGGCCGGCCCTGGTATTCGAAGACTTCGGCGCCGAGGGCGTCGCGGGCCGAGTGCCGCAGCAGTCCCTCGGTGAAGTCCATCAGGCGCCGGTAGTCGGAGTAGGCCTCGTAGAACTCCATCATGGTGAATTCGGGGTTGTGGCGCGGCGACAGGCCCTCGTTGCGAAAATTGCGATTGACTTCGAACACCTTCTCGAAGCCGCCGACGACCAGGCGCTTGAGGTAGAGCTCCGGTGCGATGCGCAGGAAAAGATCGATGTCCAGCGCGTTGTGATGCGTCGAGAAGGGCTTGGCGGCGGCACCGCCGGGAATCGGATGCATCATCGGCGTTTCCACCTCGAGGAAGCCGTGCCCGGTCATGTAATTGCGAATCGACTGGATCATCCGGCTGCGGGCGACGAAGGTGAAGCGCGATTCCTCGTTGGTGATCAGGTCGAGATATCGTTGGCGATACTTGGTTTCCTGGTCGGACAGGCCGTGGAACTTCTCCGGCAGCGGCCGCAGCGCCTTGGACAGCAGGCGCAGCTCGACGACTTGCACGGTCAGTTCGCCGGTGCGCGTCTTCATCAGCGTGCCGACCGCGCCGACGATGTCGCCGATGTCCCAGCGCTTGAAGTCGGCATAGGCGTCCTCGCCGAGCCCGTCGCGGGTGATATAGAGCTGGATGCGACCGGAGAGGTCCTGGAGCGTCGCAAACGAGGCCTTGCCCATGATGCGCTTGAGCATGATGCGCCCGGCCACCCGCACCTCGATCGGCGTCGCCGCGAGCTCTTCCTGGGTCTTGCCGCCGTAGTGCTCGTCGAGTCTGGCGGCGATATTCTCGCGGGAAAAATCGTTCGGATAGGCGCGTCCGCTCCGGCGCCATTCGGCCAGCTTGGCGCGGCGCTCGGCGATCAGTTGATTTTCGTCGTCGGTACTCATGGGCGGCTGCTTGAAATGATGGGCGTGAAAACCGCCGATTGTCGCCTATCCCGGCGCTTCCAAACAAGAAAAATCAGGCTGGCGGCGGATGGGCGCCGGTATAATCGCGGCCTTCGATTTTCGCCGCCCGTCGTTCGTGACCAGCCTCGACACCGAAATCCGCCGCCGCCGCACCTTCGCCATCATTTCCCACCCGGATGCCGGCAAGACCACGCTGACCGAGAAGCTGCTCTGGTTCGGCGGCGCCATCCAGGTCGCCGGCGAGGTGCGGGCGCGCAAGGCCAGCCGTCACGCCACCTCCGACTGGATGGAGCTGGAAAAGCAGCGCGGCATTTCGGTCACCTCGTCGGTGATGCAGTTTCCCTACCGCGACTGCGTCGTCAACCTGCTCGACACGCCGGGCCACGAGGATTTCTCCGAGGACACCTACCGGACCCTCACCGCCGTCGATTCCGCTGTCATGGTGATCGACTCGGTCAAGGGCGTCGAGGAGCGCACCATCAAGCTGCTCGAGGTGTGCCGGCTGCGCGACACGCCGATCCTGACCTTCATCAACAAGCTCGACCGCGAGGGCCGGGCGCCGATCGACCTGCTCGACGAGATCGAGGCCGTACTGAAGATCCAGTGCGCGCCGATGACCTGGCCGATCGGCATGGGCAAGCGCTTCCGCGGCGTCTATAGCATCTACGACGATAGCATAACCTTCTTCGATCCGCAGGCCGACAAGGGCGCCGCCGAGGTCATCCGGGGAATCGGCAATCCACGCCTCGACGAACTGATCGGCGAGCAGGCCGCGGAATTGCGGACGGACATCGAACTGGTCCGCGGTGCCTCGCACGCCTTCGATGCCCGGTCCTACCTCGCCGGCACGCAGTGCCCGGTGTTCTTCGGCTCGGCGATCAATAACTTCGGCGTCCAGTCGCTGCTCGACGCGGTGGTCGACCTCTCGCCGCCGCCGCTGGCGCGGCCGGCCCGGACGCGCAGCGTGGCGCCGGACGAGGCTAAGTTCTCCGGCTTCGTCTTCAAGATCCAGGCCAACATGGACCCCAGACACCGCGACCGCATCGCCTTCGTGCGCGTCTGCTCGGGCCGTTTCGAGCGCGGCATGAAGGTCCGCCAGGTCGCCGGCGGCAAGGTCATCGCCGTCAACAACGCCATCACCTTCATGGCGCGGGATCGCAACACCACCGACGAAGCCTATGCCGGCGACATCATCGGCATTCCCAACCACGGCACGGTGCGGCTCGGCGAAACCTTCACCGAGGGCGAGGAGCTGCGCTTCACCGGCATCCCCTCGTTCGCCCCGGAAATGTTCCAGCGCGCCATCCTTAGGAATCCACTGAAGATGAAGCAGTTGCAGAAGGGCCTGCAGCAGCTGGCCGAGGAGGGCGCCACACAGCTGTTCCGGCCGCTGGGCGGCAACGAGCTGATCCTCGGCGCCGTCGGCGCACTGCAGTTCGACGTCGTCGCCCACCGCCTCGAGAACGAATACGGCGTCGATGCCATTTTCGAATCCTACCCCGTCGCCACGGCCCGCTGGCTCAAGGGCAGCCCCGAACAGATACGGGCGATCGCCGACAAGCATCCGAACAACGTGGCGCTGGACGGTGCCGACGACTACGTCTACCTGGCCCCGAGCCGCGTGAATCTCGATCTCACCCGCGAGCGTTTCCCCGATCTCCAGTTCATGGAAACGCGGGAAGTCCATTGAGGCGCCGACGCCGTCTCACAGGAAGCCTTCCTGTTCGCCTTTCTCCCCGTGCTCGGCCATCCATTCGGCGAGCCGTGCGAGCGCCGAAGGTAGTTCGCCTGCCGTCAACCTGAGCAACATGGCGCGGTCGTCGGCCGTCAATGGCAGGCGACTCGGTAACGCGGCGAGGAGCTCCGCGTCCATACGCCAGGGCGACCAGGGCAAACCGGCATCGGTCCAGAGCCGGCCGGCTTCAAGGGCGATGGCGATGCCCGCCGGGTCGGGGTCGCAGGCGATTTCGGCAGTGGCAGGCGCCTATCTCCTGGGCCAGCCGCCAGGTATCGTCGTCGACACCTTCGTCCGAGAGCGTGCCCAGCACCCGGGTTCCGTTCTCCATCCACTGCCAGACGGATTCGAGTTATCCCTGAGCGGCCTTGAGGTGAAATTCGGAACCGGACGCGACGGCGGCGGCAAATTTCAGCTTGAGTTCGGCCAGCCGCGCCAGCAGATGGCGCAGATTGTCGGCCGAGAGACGCCCCACGGAACCACCGGCAGCGACCTGGGCGACGAGGAATCCGAGCCCGGCATCCTGGTCGGCGGAAAAACGCAGCATCTGGTCCAGGGCCACCAAGGCCATGCGGCCTGCCGGGGCCAGGGAGTAGAGGCGCGTGTCGCTGTCCCAGATCAGGAGTTCGTGTGCCCTGAGGTGCTTGAGCACGGTGTCCAGCTTGACCGGGTCGAGCCAGACGAAACGGGTCTCCAGTTCGCGCGGCGACCATTGGGGGGCCTCGGCGCGGGCGCCGATTTCACGCAGCACGGCCAGACGCACCAGCACTTCCTCATCGCCGCCGCGGAAAAGGGCGATGAAGGCCGCGATCAGCGGACGGGCGGAAAGGAGGGTGTGAAGTCCGGGAATGTCTTCGGCGAGGACGCCAGAGGACAGGAAATCGGTGAGGATGACGCTGTCATCCATGGATCAGGCTACGAACATTACCGGTCCCGCGTATTGCGCGACGAGCGCGTCGGCCGTGACCAGCTTCATGGCCTCAATGTTCGCCTGGGCGATCAGCAGGCGGTCGAAGGGATCCTTGTGCAGCCCCGGCAAATCACGCACGGCGATGGCGTGCTCGCTGGTGACCGGCAGTTCCGTATACCCGTTGGCGGTCAGCATGCGCCACAAACGGCGCGGATCGACGGTGAAATCCGCGCGCCCCAAGCCAGTCTTGACGGTGATTTCCCAAAGGCTGGCGGAACTGAAGAATAGCGCGTTCTCTGGGGCCAGCAGCAGTGCCCGGACTTCGGCCGAGAGCCGTTCCGGTTTCCCGGCCGCCCACAACAGCACGTGGCTGTCGAGGAGCAGCCTCAAACGTCTTCACCGTCGAACATCGCGGCAAGTTCCGCATCGCCCATGCGGTCGAAGTCATCGGGCACCGAAATCTCGCCGGCCATGAAACCGAGACGACGGCTGGCGATCTGCTCATTGGCGTCGAGCGGAACGACCTTGACCATGGGCTTGCCGGCCTTGGCGATGATGAAGGCCTCGCCTTTCGCCGCCTGGTCCACCAAGCGCGATAACTGCGTTTTGGCGTCGTGTATATTCACGGTGAGCATGACGGTTTTCCGGTGGACTAATGCTGGTTAGTCTAGTGGCCCGGGAATCTGGACGCAAGTCTGTCAGGCCGGTGACGCAATACTTGTCTGATCAAACTGCCTGCTTCAGACTGGCCTCGATGAAGGCATCGAGGTCGCCGTCGAGCACCTTCTGGGTGGCGGAGATTTCGACATTGGTGCGCAGATCCTTGATCCGCGACTGGTCGAGGACGTAGCTCCTGATCTGGTGTCCCCAGCCGATGTCGGTCTTGGAATCCTCGAGCTTCTGCTGCTCGGCCTGGCGCTTGCGCACTTCCGCTTCGTAGAGGCGCGATTTCAGCATCGCCATCGCCTCGGCCCGGTTGCGGTGCTGGGAGCGGTCGTTCTGGCACTGGACGACGATGCCGCTCGGCATGTGGGTGATGCGTACCGCCGAATCGGTCTTGTTGATGTGCTGGCCGCCGGCCCCGGAGGCGCGGAAGGTGTCGACGCGCAAGTCGGCCGGGTTGATGTCGATGGCGATGGAGTCGTCCACCTCGGGGTAGACGAAGATGCTGGCGAACGAGGTGTGGCGGCCCCCGGCGGAATCGAAGGGGCTCTTGCGCACCAGGCGATGCACGCCGGTTTCGGTGCGCAGGTAGCCGTAGGCGTAGTCGCCAGTGACCTTGAGTGCCGCCGTCTTGATGCCGGCGACCTCGCCGTCCGACTGCTCGAGCACCTCGACGCCGAAACCCTTGCGTTCGCAGTAGCGCAGGTACATGCGCAGCAGCATGGCGGCCCAGTCCTGGGCTTCGGTGCCGCCGGCACCGGCTTGCAGGTCGACGAAACAGTTGTTCGGGTCCGCCGGGTTGGAGAACATGCGGCGGAACTCAAGGTCGCCGATCTGCCGCTCGACGCCACCGAGGTCGCTCTCGACGCTGACCAGGGTGTCCTCGTCGTCCTCGCTACGGGCCAGGTCGAACAGCTCGCGGGTATCGGAAAGCTCCTGGGCGATGCCGCGCAGCGCCACCACCACGGTTTCGAGGGATTTCTTTTCCCGGCCCAGTCCCTGGGCGCGCGCCGCGTCGTTCCAGAGCTGGGGGTCTTCGAGTTCGCGATTCAGCTCTTCGAGCTTGGCCGCCTTGGTCTCGAAGTCAAAGATACCTCCGCAGTTCGCCGCTCCGCTGCGCGAGGTCGGAGATCCGGTTGGCAAGGGCGTTGAGGCGTTCTGCTTCCATGATCGTAGGCCTGCATGAAAGGTGAAAATTATACACGCTGCCATCGCCGCACCCGGGACAGCGCGGACCCATTGGCTCCGGCCGGGCCGGGGCGAAAAAAAAAGCCCTGCCACGGGGCAGGGCCAGTTCCGAAGCGGGGGCCTCCGGATTACGGTTCAGTGTTTGCCGCCGCCGTGTTCGGCGTGGGACGCACCACTCTGGGCGGACGAACCCATCGCCGTGACGATGCCGGTGCCGGCAGCCGGCGCCATGCCGCCGCTCGCCTCGCCCGAGTCGTGAGGCGAGTGACCCGTGGTCGCTAGTGTCGCGCCGGCCGATAGCGTCGCGCCCGAGGCCGAGACGATGCCCTGACCGAGCGCGTGGCCGGACGGCGCCGGGTGCTGCCCGTGTTGATCGCGCTGTTCGCCCTCGTGTTCCTCGGCTCCCGAAGCGGCCGCGGTGCTGGTCCGATGCTCGCTGCCACCCGAGGCGCGCGTCGCCAGCATCGTGCGGTTCAACTGGCTGATGACCGGACCCAGCTTGAAGCCGAGGGTATGGGCGATCTTGCCCCAGCCCATGCCGCCGGCCCGCAGGCTGAGGACGCCCGGCAGCTGGACGGTCGTGGTCGTCGCCGCGGGCCCTGTGCCGGTGGTCGAGCCGGACGTGGTCACGGTGATGCTGCCACCGTTCAGGGCCGCCTCGACCCGGCTCGGCGTCGGTTGGCCGATGCCCTGTAGCGCCAGTTCCTTTTGCGCCATCGCCAGCGCGATCGAGGCTTGGCGAACGCTCAGCGGCCCTGTCGCCGGCGTGAAGCTGAGCGAGTTCGAGGCGGTGGTCGTGCCCGTCGTACTGCCAGTCGTGGTGCCCGTCGTCGAGCCGGCGGCGGTGGCCGTCAGCGTGATGCTGCCGCCGCTGTGGAGGCCGTCGAGCAGGCTCTTGCGTTGGCGGTGGAGCCTGCCCAGCCGCTGAAAGCCGTGACGAAATTGCCGACACTCGGGGTCTCGCTCGTGGTCGGCGTGGCCACCGTCGTCAGGGCCGTCGTCTGCGCCGCCGGGGTGGTGGCGCCGGCCGGGTCGACGAGGGCCGCGGCAATGGTTGCGGCGAGGAGGGTGAGGGAAAGACGGGCGGGCACAAACGGTCTCCTTTGATTTGGTCAGGCCCCGAGGGCCTTTTCGGTCTGCACGATGATCTCCACCGCCGTCGACGAGTCGACGGTCAGCATGTCCTTGCGCGCCACGGTGCGCAAGCGGGTGGTATTCGAGGTCAGCGATTCCAGTTCGACCTCGATGATGCGATCCGCAGCCTTGGCCTTGATCATTTCGCCGCCGCTGGTCTTCTCGACGGTGTCGACCTTAATCGCCATCCGGTTGAGGGCCATGATCGCGGCGCGCTTGACCCTCGGCAGGGGTTCGGTGAAGGTCTTGTAGGCGATGCCGTTGAGCTGGTGATTGACGCCGGCGCCGGCGCCGACGCCGAGCAGCGTCATTGACAAGGGATCGCAACCGGCCAGCAGCGACACGGCTGCGGCGCCCATCAGGGTGGTGGCGATATGGCGGGAGAGCAGCTTCGTGGTGGGGAGTTTCATGACGGCATGGCCTGGACGATGAGGGAAATTCTAGGGGCGGCGAGGCGGCGGCTGCGGCGATGGCGCAACTATTTCATGGTGCTGTCGGGAGGACATGACAGTGGCGTCGCGTGCGGCGTCGGCCGGACCTGACAGGATTTATGCCGATGTCGTGGAGGCGCATGCCCAGCGGCTGTCCGGGTAGAGAGGGCGCCTTGGGCGAGCCACCCGGCGCGAGCGGCCGCCGGGTGGCGAGAGTTCAGTTGAGGCGGCTGGCCGAAGGCGCTGCGCTGACGGCGCCGTGCCGCTCAGTCTCGCTGGCCGCGGGCAGCGTCGCCGCGGCGGTGGCATCCGGCGCGCTGTAACGCGGGTCGATCGCGATACCGAGGATCGTGGCGATCCGCTCCCACTCCATGCCGCTGGCGCGCATGTTGAGGACGCCGATCAACTGCTCGCTGCGGCTGGCTTTGCCGTGTTTGACGGTGACGCTGCCGCCGACCAGGGCGGCGGCGATCTGCGTCGGGGTCGGCTGCGCCAGACCGAGGACGGTAAGCTGGGCTCGCGCCAGCGCCAGGGCCATTTGGGCGTTGCGGCGGCTCATTGGCCCGGTCGACGAGGTGAAGGAGACGCGTCCCGCTGCGCCGGCCCTGCCGGCTGGCGTGTTGCCGCCCGGGGCGATCAGGGTGACCGGCGTTTTGTTGCAGAGCCCGTCGACCAGGCTGGCGGCATTGGCCTCCGATCCGGCCCAGGCGCCGAAATCGGCAGCCGAGGCACGGGTCGCGCGGGCGCTGCCGGAGGCGGCAAATGCCGGCTGCATCGGGGCAGTCGCGGCGGCGGCGAAAGACGCTGCCACCATCATGGCGACGGCGGCGGCAAGCGGGCGAAGCTGTGGGCGTACGGACATGGCTGGTCTCCCTGGTGCATGACCCGAAGGCCCGGATTCTAGCCAGCGCGGGCTCGGGAAGGCCGGGCGACAGCCTGAGCCGCCGTCGTGCTGTCGGGCGTCGGTGACATCAGGCCGGCTCGAAATGTTCGAGCACCAACTGCAGGTCCTCGACGCCTCTGAACTGATTGGCCTCGATGCGGAACACGGCATGGATGCGCCCGGGAACGGCATCCGCGCAATTGAAGCGGATGGCGTCGAAGCGGCTGCGCCCCTTCTGCAGACTGAGCTTCAGATGGCGGTCCTTGAGCAGCCGCTGCGAGATCACGTCGAAGACGTCGGCGAACAGTGGCGTCGGGAAACCCTGGCCCCAGATTTCGCGGCGCAGCCGCTGTGCCGATTCCACCGACATGTAAGCGGCCTCGAGCGGACCATCGGTAACCAGGCTGCGCGTCAGCTCCGCCGGTGAGAGCAGGGTCCGCGCCACCTCCTCGAAGGCCTCTTCGAAACCCGCAAGGTCGCCGCCGGCGATGGTCAGGCCGGCGGCGGCGGCGTGGCCGCCGAAGCGCCGCAGCAGGCCGGGATGGCGTTTGGCGACGAGATCGAGAGCGTCGCGCAGGTGCAGGCCGGCGATCGAGCGCCCGGAACCCTTGAGCTCGCCGGCGACGCCGTTGGCGAAGACGAAGGTCGGGCGGTGCAGCCTATCCTTGACGCGGCCGGCGACGATGCCGATGACGCCCTGATGCCAGGCCGGATCGTAGAGGGTAATCGTGGCGCGCTGGCCGGCGTCGATGCCGTCGAGCAGCGTCGTCGCCGTGTCCTGCATCTGCGCCTCGATGCCGCGCCGCTCGCGGTTGATGGCGTCCAGTTCCTGGGCGATGTTGAGGGCGCGCGCCGCGTCGTCGGTGGCCAGGCATTCGATGCCCAGCGCCATGTCGGCGAGCCGTCCGGCGGCGTTCAGGCGCGGGCCCAGGGCGAAGCCGAGGTCGAAGGTCGAGGCCTGGCGCGGATCGCGTCCGGCGACGCGAAACAGGGCGCGCAGGCCCGGCTGCATGCGGTCCTCGCGCATCCGCGCCAGGCCCTGGGCGACGAGGATGCGATTGTTGTGGTCGAGCGGCACGACGTCGGCGACGGTGCCCAGGGCGACGAGATCGAGCAGCCGGCCCAGGTGCGGCGCCGGCCGCGTGGCGAAGGCGTCGCGCCGCCGCAGTTCGGCACGCAATGCCAGCATGACGTAGAACATGACGCCGACGCCGGCCATGGCCTTGCTCGGAAAGCGGCAGCCGGGCTGGTTGGGATTGACGATGACGTCGGCATCGGGGAGGGCGGCCCCCGGCAGGTGGTGGTCGGTGACCAGGGTCTGCATGCCGAGGCGGCGGCATTCGGCGACACCCTCGACGCTGGCGATGCCGTTGTCGACGGTGATCAGCAACTCGGCGCCGCGCTCGCCGGCCAGGCGGGCGATCTCCGGCGTCAGGCCGTAGCCGTAATCGAAACGGTTCGGCACCAGGTAGTCGATGCGCGCGCCGAAACCGCGCAGGGCGCGCAGGCCGACGGCGCAGGCGGTGGCGCCGTCGCAGTCGTAGTCGGCGACGATCAGCAGCCTGCGGCCGGCGGCGATGGCGTCGGCGAGCAGACGCGCCGCCGCCTCGGCGCCGAGCAGGCGCTCGGGCGCCAGCAGGGTCTCGAGGCGGGTGTCGAGGTCGTCGCCGGCCTTGACCCCGCGGGCGGCGAAGAGCCGCGCCAGGAGCGGATGCACGCCGGCCTGTTCGAGCATCAGGGTGGCCCGCGTCGGCACCTGGCGGACGACGATGCGGGTCATCGCGGCGGGACCAAGTCAGCCAGCGGCAGCGGCTTGCGCCAGAAGCGGTAGCGGTCGGCGGCGGTCGCCGTGACTTCCACTGAGGTCTCGTCGCCGAGGCCGACGAGAGTCAGGCGGTCGAGCCGGCCGCGGCGCAAGGCGCTCCCCAGGGGCGCCAGCCAGTGCCGCTCCAGCGCGGCGAGCGCCCCGCGCCAGGCCAGGGCGTCGAGGGCCTGGGTGGCAGGCAGCAGGCCAGTCAGCACGACGATGCCATTGGGATTGTGGCCGGCGAGCAGTGCGTCGCCGTCCGGCGGCGCGGCGGCAAATGCAATTTCCCCCCAGGCGGCGAGTCCCTGGAGCAGTGGCGCGGCCGCCGCGTCGCCCCAGGCGGCGGCGAAGGGGCAGGGGCGCTGCGGCGGCAGACGGCCGGCACCCCAGAACCAGAGGCTATTGACGGGCAGGAGCCCGGCGGCTGTGCGGCGCTCGTTGAGCGGGTGGCGGTGCAGGCACATCTGCGCTTCGTTGGCGTTGCGCCGCCACTGCGCCGCCGCCGCACCGCGCGGCTCGACCGTATCGGCGCGGCGGCCGAGGGCGGCCGAGGGCGGCGTCGTGGCGATCGCCGGCGGCTCTTTCAGGCGCAGGTAGCCGCGCCCTGCGGCGCCGCCGCGTAGCTCGCCGAGCGGCGCCAGCGCCGGGGCCAGGGCGGCGGCGAGTTCTTCGGCCGCCGCGGCGTCGAGATCGTCGAAGCCGACCGCACTGAGGGCCAGCGTCGTGCGCTCGAGGCCGAGGTGGGCGGCATCGGCGCATATCCAGAATGCATCGCCGGGATGGAATCCTGCGCCGAGCAGGCGCAGCGCCGCTACCGGCGGCTCGGCCGTTTCGATGCCAAAGGCATTGCAGAGCCACGCTTCCCACGGCTGTCCGGGCCGCCGCTCGATGCGGCCGCGGCCGAGCAGCCCGGCGAGGGCCGGCAGGTCGTGGTCGCGGGCGGTGTCGTAATGGGCCTTGGCCGGCCAGAGCAGGCCGGGGAGCAGCAGGCAAAGCGGCATGCGGGCCATGGTAGCATGGCCCCCCATATGCGACAGCTCCCCTATGAAATCTTCATCGGCCTGCGCTACACCCGGGCCAAGCGGCGCGAAGGCCACAACAATTTCATCTCCTTCATCGCCCTGATCTCGGTGTTCGGACTCGGCCTCGGCGTCGCCGCCCTGATCGTCGTCCTGTCGGTGATGAACGGCTTCCAGAAGGAGTTGCGCGACCGCATCCTCGGCGTCGCCTCGCACCTCCAGATCACCGCCGAGAGCGGCGAGCTGGCGGCCTGGGCGACGACGGCGGCGGCGGCGGCGCGCAATCCCCATGTCATGGCGGCGGCGCCCTACATCCAGGCCCAGGGCATGCTGACCTTCGCCGACCAGGTGCGCGGCGTGGCCGTGCGCGGCATCGTTCCCGAGCTGGAAGAGAAGGTCGCCGATTTTGAGCGGCACATGAAGAGCGGCCGGCTGGCGGCCTTGCGTCCGGGCGAATTCGGCATCGTCCTCGGCGCCGAACTGGCCCGCGCCCTGCAGGTCCTGCCCGGCGAAAAGGTCACGCTGATCGCCCCCCAGGGCCTGGTGACGCCGGCGGCGGTGCTGCCGCGGCTCAAGCAATTCCGCGTCGTCGGCATCTTCGAGGTCGGCATGTTCGAGTACGACTCCGGCCTGGCGCTGATCGACCTCGACGACGCGCAGAAACTCTACCGCATGGACGACCGCGTCTCCGGCGTTCGGCTCAAAGTCGACGATCTGTTCGCCGCGCCGCGCATCGCCCGCGAGATCCTGCCGACGCTGGGCGGCGACGCCTGGATCAGCGACTGGACGCGCAGCCACGCCAACTTCTTCCGCGCCGTGGCCATCGAGAAGAACATGATGTTCCTGATCCTGCTGCTGATCGTCGCCGTGGCGGCCTTCAACATCGTGTCGACGCTGGTCATGAACGTCACCGAGAAACAGGCCGACATCGCCATCCTGCGCACCCTCGGTGCCAGCCCGGGGAGCGTCATGGCGGTGTTCGTCATCCAGGGCCTGGTGATCGGCGTGGTCGGGCTGGCCATCGGTGTCGGCGGCGGCATCGCCCTGGCCCTCAATGTCGATGTCGTAGTACCGGCGCTCGAGCACCTGCTCGGCATCCAGTTCCTCGCCAAGGACGTCTATTACATTTCCGAGCTGCCCTCCGACCTGCAGTGGCCCGATGTCAGTGTCATCGCCGCGGTGTCCTTCACCCTGACCCTGCTGGCGGCGCTGTATCCGAGCTGGCGCGCCTCGCGGGTCAACCCGGCGGAGGCGCTGCGCTATGAGTGAAGCCGTGGCCTTGTCCAGCGACGCCGCGGCCGTGGACGCCGGTATGGCGGAACCGGCCGGCGGCGGGCCGGTGCTGTCCTGCCGCGGCCTGAAGAAGATCTTCCGCCAGGGTGGCGTCGACGTGCCGGTGCTGCTCGGCGTCGACCTGGACGTCGGCCGCGGCGAGCGCATCGCCGTCGTCGGCGCCTCGGGCTCGGGCAAGAGCACCCTGCTGCACCTGCTCGGCGGCCTCGACGCCGCCAGCGGCGGCAGCGTCACGCTGCAGGGCCGCGACATGGCCCGCGTCGGCGAAGCCGAGCGCTGCCGGCTGCGCAACGAAAGCCTCGGCTTCGTCTACCAGTTCCACCACCTGCTGCCGGAATTCACGGCCCTGGAAAACGTCGCCATGCCGCTGCTGATCCGGCGCCTGGCGCGCGCCGAAGCCCTGGCGCGGGCGCAGCGGGTGCTGGAGGAAGTCGGGCTGGCGGCGCGCAGCGCGCACCGGCCGGGCGAACTTTCCGGCGGCGAGCGGCAGCGTGCGGCGCTGGCCCGCGCCCTGGTGACGCGGCCGGCCTGCGTGCTGGCCGACGAGCCGACCGGCAACCTCGACCGCGCCAACGCCGACGCGGTATTCGCGCTGATGCTGGATCTGTCGCGGGATCACGGCGTGAGCTTCGTCGTCGTCACCCACGACCCGCAGCTGGCGGCGCGTACCGGGCGCCAGCTGCGCCTGGCCGACGGCGTGCTGGCGCCGCTGGGGGCTTAGGGGCGCTCAGTCCGGCTCCAGCAGCGCCGCTTCAAGTTCCTGGCGGCCCTCCGGCGAAGCCATGGCGATCAGCGTGTTGCCCGGCTGGAGCAGGAAATCGACCGCCGGGTTGAACACCCAGTCGACCCGCGTGCGCACGGCGAGCAGGACGTAGCGCGGGCTGCCGAGCCTAAGCATGCCCAGCGGACGCGGCTCGAAATCGGCCGGCACGCCGACTTCCTCGACGCGCAGCTGGTGTTCCGAACGCAGCATCTCGTCGAGGAAGGACACCACGTGCGGGCGGATCATCGCCGATGCGATGCGCATACCGCCGGTGAAGTCCGGCGAGACGACGGTGTCGGCGCCGGCCTTGCGCATCTTTTCGGCATTGCGCAGGTCGTGGCAGCGGGCCACGATGCGCGCCTTGGCGTTCATCTGCTTGGCGGTAAACACGATCATCAGGTTGCGGCTGTCGTCGCCGGTGACGGCGAAGACGCCGCGGGCATTGGCGACGTTGGCCGTGACCATCGTGTCGTCCTCGCTGGCGTCGCCGGCCAGATAGAGCAGGGCCGGGGCGCGCTCCTTCTGCGCCTCGAGCATGGCCGGGTCTTCGTCGACGGCGACGTACTGGCGGCGGGTCTTGTCGAGCTCCTGGGAAATGTTGCGGCCGACCCGGCCGTAGCCGCAGATGACGTAATGTCCGTGAAGTTTCGCGATCTGCTTTTCCATGCGTTTTCTCCGCCAGGCCTCGTTGATGTCGTTTTCCAGGAGCAGGGCCGTGAAGGCCGAGAACATGAACCACAGCGTGCCCAGCCCGGCCGAGCCGATGACGACCGTAAACAGCCGCCCGGCCGGGTTGTGCGAGAGGTCGATGATTTCACCGAAGCCGATCGTGGCGACGGTGATGAAGGTCATGTAGAAACAGTCCAGCCAGCTCGTTTCCGGCGGAGCGAGGAGCTTGTAGCCGAATGTGCCGACGATCAGCACCACGACGAAGGTGGCCAGCGACCAGACGATCTTGGTGTAGATGCGCTGCACCGCCGGGCTGCGCAGCTCGGCGAGGAAGCCGATGCGCAGGATGTCGCGGCCGGGACGGCGCTTGCGGGCAGGCGGGCGCATGGCCCGATTGTATCGGAATGGCGGCGCCATCTGGTCTAATGGCGCCATGATGTTTTCATCGGCGGCCTTCGCTTTGGGGGTATTGCTGCTGCAGCGCCAGGTGACGCTGCCGGACGCCGGCGCCTTCGCCTGGCTCGGCGCCGCAGGCTTGATGCTGCTGCTCGGCGGGCGGCGCCTGCGCCTGCTGGTGCCGGTGGCCGCCTTCGTGCTCGGTTTCGCCTGGGCCGGCTGGCGCGCCGCCGAAAGGCTCGGCGAGTCGCTGGCGGCGGAGCGCGAGGGCAGCGACATCGCCGTCGTCGGCGTCGTCGCCGAAATGCCGCAGCGCTTCGACAACGGCATACGCTTCGATTTCGCCGTCGAGGCGGCGCCGCCGGGCGTGCCGCCGCTGATCTCCCTGGCCTGGTACCGCGGCTTCCGCCGCGGCGAGGACGACGATCGCCACGCCGCCCCGGAGGTTCGCGCCGGCGAGCGCTGGCGCCTGACGGTGCGACTCAAGCGACCGCACGGCAACATCAATCCACACGGCTTCGATTTCGAGGCCTGGCTGTTCGAGCGCGGCGTGCGCTCCGCCGGCTATGTGCGGCCGGCGCCGGACAACCTGCGCCTCGACGAATTCGTGGCACGGCCGGGCTACGCGGTCGAAAGGCTGCGCCAGGTGCTGCGCGAGCGCTTCGACGCCGCGCTGCCCGGCCGTCCTTATGCCGGCATCCTGGTGGCGCTGGCCATCGGCGACCAGGGCGCCATCGATGCCGATCTCTGGCGGGTCTTCGCCCAGACCGGCCTGACCCACCTGATGAGCATTTCCGGGCTGCACGTGACCATGGTCGCGGCCCTGCTCTATGCCCTGGTCGGCTGGCTGTGGCGACGCTCGCCGCGCCTGCCGCTGCTCTTACCGGCGCAGCAGGCGGCGGCGGTCGGCGGCGTGCTCGGCGCGCTGGCCTACTGCCTGCTGGCCGGCTACGCCGTGCCGGCCCAGCGCACCCTCTACATGCTGGGCGCGGCGGCGCTGGCGTTATGGTCGCGGCGCAACGTCGGCGTGGCGACGATGCTGGCCTTCGCCCTGATCGTCGTGCTGCTGATCGATCCCTGGGCCGTGCTCTCGGCCGGCTTCTGGCTGTCCTTCGGCGCCGTCGGCCTGTTGTTCTTCATGGCCGCCGGGCGCATTGCCCGACCGCACTGGCTGCGCGAGTGGGCGGCGGCCCAGTGGGCGGTGACGGTCGGCATGATTCCGGCGCTGTTGGCGCTGTTCCAGCAATTCTCGCTGGTCTCGCCGCTGGCCAACGCGCTGGCGATTCCCGCCGTCAGCCTGGCCGTGACGCCGCTGGCGCTGGCGGCCTGCATCCTGCCGGCGCCGCTCTACCCGTGGCTGCTGGAACTGGCCCACGGCATCACCGCGCTCTTGATGGCCTGGGTGGAGTGGCTGGCGACGCTGCCCTGGGCTGTATGGCAGCAGCATGCGCCCCCCGATTGGACGCTGCTCCCGGCGCTGGCCGGCGTGGCCTGGCTGCTGCTGCCGCGCGGCATGCCGGCGCGCTGGGTCGGTGGCATCCTGCTGCTGCCCCTGGTGCTGGTGCCGCCGCCGCGTCCGGCGGCGGGGGAGGCCGAGGTGGTCGTTCTCGACGTCGGCCAGGGACTCGCCGTGCACGTCCGCACCGCCAGCCACGATCTGCTCTACGACACCGGCCCGAGCTATTCGCCCGAGGCCAACAGCGGCAGCCGCATCATCGTTCCCTATCTGCGCGCCGCCGGCGTCCATCGCCTCGATGCGCTCGTCGTCACCCATCAGGACTCGGATCACTCGGGCGGCGCGGCCTCGGTGCTGGAGGCACTGCCAGTCGAACGGATGTTGGATTCGCTGCCCTTCGAGAACGATCTCGCCGCCGCGCCGGTGGCCCACACCGCCTGCAGCGACGGCCAGCACTGGGAATGGGACGGAGTTGCCTTCGTCATGCTGCATCCGCCGGCCTCGCACTACGCTGCGCCGCCGGCCAAGACCAACGACATGAGCTGCGTGCTGAAGGTGACGGCCGCCGGCCGCTCGGTGCTGCTGACCTCGGACATCGAGGCCCTCTCCGAGGGCCGGCTGCTGGCGGCGCATCGCAGCGAACTGCGCAGTGACGTGCTGCTGGTGCCGCACCACGGCAGCCGGACGTCGTCGACGCCGGCTTTCGTCGCCGCCGTCGGCGCGCCGCTGGCGGCGATTCCGGTCGGCTACCGCAACCGCTTCCGCCATCCGCGTCCGGATGTACTGGCGCGCTACACCGGGCCCGGGCGTACCGTGCTGCGCACCGACGAAGACGGTGCGGTGACGCTGCGGCTCTCCGCCGCAGGCATCGCCAGCGCTCGCGAGCGCCTGCTGCAGGACCGCTACTGGCGCGGCCGCTGAGCTACACTGCGACGAACACCACGAGGACCGCGCCGATGCGCCAACGCCACGTTTCCTGCCTGAGCACCGTCGGCTTTCACGACATGGCCTATGTCGAATGGGGCGACCCGGCCAACCCGCGCGTCCTCGTCTGCGTGCACGGCCTGACCCGCTGCGGGCGTGACTTCGACGATCTGGCGCGCGCCCTGAGCGGCGAATTCCGCGTCGTCTGTCCCGACGTGGTCGGTCGCGGACGCAGCGGCTGGCTCGCCGACAAGTCCCTCTACGGCATTCCCCAATATGCGTCCGACATGGCGACGCTGCTGGCCCGGATCGATGCCGGGAGCGTCGATTGGGTCGGCACCTCGATGGGCGGCCTGATCGGCATGGCCCTGGCCGGCGCCGCGGCCACGCCGATCCGCCGCCTGGTGGTCAGCGACGTCGGCCCGGTGATCACCGCGGCGTCGCTGATCCGCATTGGCGAATACCTGGGCGGCACGCCGAGCTTCGACAGCGTCGCCGCCGCCGAGCAGTTCATCCGCGGCATCAATGCCACCTTCGGCCCGCTCAGCGATGCCCAGTGGCGGCACCTGACGGTACACGTGACGCGCACCGGCGCCGACGGCCGGGTCGGCTTCGTCTTTGACCCCGGCATCGCCGAGCCGTTTCGCCGCGCCATGGGCGGCGAGGTCCCGGTCGGCGATGTCGAGATGTGGCCGCTCTACGACGCCATCCGCTGTCCGACCCTGCTGCTGCGCGGTGCCGAGTCGGACCTCCTGGCGGCGGAAACGGCGCGGGCCATGACGCAGCGCGGGCCGCGCGCCCGGCTCGTGGAAATTCCCGGCGTCGGCCATGCGCCGATGTTGATGGATCCGGCGCAGATCGATCTCGTCAGGGATTTCCTGCTCGGCCACACCGCGACAGGGCCGGAGCACGAAAACTCGTTCACGGCCATGGACTTATGACATGGGCTTGTGGACCCGCTTGAATAGGCGTCTACTCTCGATTTTTGGGAGTGGAGAGCGTGAGCGAGGAGAAGCGTGCGAGCTTGGTGGGGTTT
>WNGH01000968.1_pt1 | contig 26596 bp, 27 predicted proteins | sample 5400631 | NCBI WGS metagenome assembly WNGH01 (sample SAMN13153373, study PRJNA577476) | soil metagenome | isolation source: 115 cm soil or saprolite under Garry oak tree replicate 1 | place: USA:California | collected 2016-06-15
CCCGAAGTCCTGGAACGTCCGCTCGAAGACGGTAAACGCGAATTGCTCCTGCGTCGTCGACAGCGCCTCGCAGGTCAACAGGTAGCGGCTCGCGAAGTCGGTGATGGTGAGCGGATAGCAGTATTGCCGATTGCCGAGCGGGAACTCGCCTTTGTAGTCGGCACACCAGAGGGCATTCGGCTCCGTCGGGCGCGAGAGCGCCGTGCCGGCCGCCGCGGGCCGGCGGCGGCGGCGCCGCTTGACCAAGCCGTGGCGGTCGAGCACCGCGTGGACCGTACTGATCGCCGGCAGCTGCACGCCCGGGACCTGCTGCCGGAGCTTCTCCCGGATCTTGGGCGCGCCCCAGCCCGGGTACTCGCGCTTCAACCGGACGATCGTCGCCTCGAGCGGCGCGGGCAGCCGATTCGCCTGGCGATACGGCCGCCGACTGCGATCGGTAAACGCCCCGAGCCCGCAGTCTTGGTAACGCTCGAAGATCTTGTAGCCGGTCTTGCGCGAAATGCCGAAGGCGGCGCACAGCGGCGCCATCTTCTCGCCCTCGAGCAAGCGGGCGACAAACCGAAGCCGCTCGTCCATGACGTGACACTCCTTCCAAGGCATGCCCCCCTCCTGTGAAGGAGGCAAAAAGTGTCACCCATGTGTCCGGAATACTGTGTTACCTATCTTTCAGGAAGGACAGACCAAGCCTCGCAATGAATTCCGTTGCGGGGCTTTTTCTCCCCCAGTCCCAGTGGTGTGAGTTTCGGTGTGAGTTTCTCCCGCCGCTACCGGCTCACGACCCGCTGCGTCGGGTGCAACACGACTTGCCGCACGGTTTCGGCGTCGACCTGCTGGTACGAGGTCACCAGCGTTTGGGTATCCCGCCACCCTCCCGCCGCCGCGACGTCCTTCACGGGGTACCCCTTCCGCTCGGTCGCCCACTTACGCCGGATCGAGTGCCACAATCCGTGCGGCGGTGGCGCTAGCTCTCCGAGCTGAAAGGCCCGACGCAGCCACTTGTCCATCATCTCCCGACTGCAAGGCGTCGCCGGATTCTTTGGCGCAGGAAACACGGGCGTGTTGCCGATCGCCTTCTGCGCCTTTCGAGCCGCCGAGAGCGCCTGCTTCACCGCGTCGCTCATCGGCACCACCTGCTCGTACCCCTTCTTGTCGTTCACCGCGCGCCAGCGGATCATCCCGGCCTCAAAATCGACGTCGTCCCAGAACAGACTCCGCCAGGCCGACAGCCGGCGACCCGTACCCTCCGCCACGATCAAGGCCAGTTTCAGCAGCGGGTGAACCCGTTCAGCAACTTCCAGCAGCCGGCAGTAGACATCGTGCGCCATCACCGGCCGGTTCGGATTCTTCTCGCTCGGGAGCCGCACGCCGACGAGGGGGTTCTCCTTCAGCAACCGTTCCCCATTCGTCTTTCGCTCCCGCACGGCCCACCGCAAGGCCCGCAGCAACATCTCCAGCTCCGCCTCGATCGTGCGGTCGCGAACTGGGCGACCGTGCTCGGCTCCAGGCGGTGCGACATCGCCCTGGCGCCGCGCCATCGTGTAGCGTTTGACATCGGACTCGGAGAGAGTTTCCACCCTGCGTGCCTTGCCGAAGAACACCACTACTTGCCGGAGCATTCGGCCTTCATCACGCTGAGTCCGCGCTTTCTTGCTCAAGTGCGCGGGGCTCTCGAGATACAAGTCCGAGAGGAGCCCGAGCGTTAGACTCTGCTCGTCCAGCGCGTTCTCGTTTGTCAGCAGGGCGTTCAGCAGTTCGTAGCCCTGCCGAGTGGCCTTCTCCTGATCGCGATGTCCGAGGCTCTTCCGCACCTCCTTTCCTTCTATATAGACCGACCGCATGATCGGGCCACCCGGGTACTTCTCATACAACCGAATCCGGTGGCCGCGTTCGCCGAGGGACTTAGTCCAGCACATCCGGGTCATACCTTCCTCCGGAGCCTGGCGATGTCCTGGGCATCGGCACTGGGATCATACGGGTCGGGTTGGGGGGCAGCAAGCTTCTGCAAGTCGCCGCGGCGCAGGCGTATATGGTCCTTCCGGTTCGCGCGGCTGTCGGGAATGGTCCCGTCGCGGACGGCGCGCCGGATGGTCTCCTCGCACCGTCCCGCCTCCTTAGCCGCAGTGGCCGTGTCCAATTCGGCATTGAGCCACGCCGCGGCCGCGGCGACAAGCTTCTTGAGCAGGCTCATTCGAGCTGAGGCAGTCTGATCGGCGCCATTCTCCCGCAGCGCCTCCGACTCGCGTAGCGCATCGGCCACAAAGGTGACGAGCCAGTGGGGGAGCCCTTCAGGAAGGGGAAGATCGTCTTGCGGCATGATGGGTGCGGCCCCGAAATCCTGGGATTTTGCGGCTGAAATCCTAGGTTTCGATCCTAGGTTTTCGGCTCGGGAATCCTCGGATTTCACTCCTCTTCCGGGTCGTCCTCCTCCCAATCATCCAACACCGCGTTGACCTCATCCTTCACATCGTCGTCAGTCCAATCGGGTTCTACGACGTCTTTGAGTTGGCGCTCGACCTCACGCCGGGCGACATCGCGGTCCTCGGAGTCCCAGTCCGTAGTCTCCCACCGCGCGTGGCTCATCCCCGCGTTGATCAAGGCCTGGACTCGACGCTCATCGCGCTCGTCCTGCTCCCGGCGGGCAACTCCAGCGTGATAGGGCTTGAGGACTTCCTCGACCCGTGCCCGCACGAGCGCGCGCGCGTCCGCGTCGCTCACCCACAGGGGGAGAAGCGCGGGCGTGACGTACCGCTCAAGAGCCTGGACGACCTTCCCTTTTTCACTATCCGGTACGCCCCACGGGATTTGATCGAGCCCAAACTTCTTGAGCGACGCGATTCGGGCGGGCCCGGGATCCACCGCGGGCCGTGCCGGAGGCGGCTCGAGCAGCCTCTGCACCTGAGCGAACAGTGGATGCTCGTGGGGCGACTTGGGGGCGGGCGGGACGGGCCGCGGAGGCGGGGGCTCGAAGGACTCAGGATCGTCCCAAGCGTCGTCCGGGAGCCCTTCGGGGGGCTCGTCGTCCAAAGCCGCGGCCCGCCTTCTGCGCCTCGCGGCGTGCTGGGTCGGGGCACGTGGCGTCGGTGCCCGTGCGCGCTGGCGCCCAAGGTTGGGCGTCGGGCGCCCGGCGAGGTAGGCGTCCAGTTCGGCGGGGTCGAATCGCCTGTGACCTCCCGGTGTGCGCACGGCCCTGAGTTCGCCTGAACGCTCCAGGTCGCGGACGGTGTCGACGGACAGTCCCAGGCGGCGGGCCGCCTCGCCGATGGAGAGCAGGGACTTCATTGGCCGACCCGGCGCAGCCGCCCGTGCTCTTTGAGCATCTTGCGAACCCGTTTGATCTCGCTGAGCGGGATCACCGAGGGCACGCCCTTCTGCCTTAGTGCCTCAAGTGCGCCCGCGTTTACCCAGTTGTTGATCGTCATCACGCTAACATCGAGAATGTCAGCCGCCATCGCTTGACTGACCACGCCGTTGTAGGGGATGCGCCAAGCGTACCAGTTGCCGTCCTCCAGAAGGCGCTCGAGCGTGACGCCTTGGAAGAGGCCAGGCTTATCCCACTTGATGACCGGCGGCTGGTAGTATGCCATGTGTATGAAAGTATAAAGGTGTACGAATTATTAAACCACCGGACGTGGCGCGCAAGGGGGCCCGTGCAGGTCATCGCGGCTAGGGGAGACCCCAGTCCGTACCTCGCGTTTGTCGAACGACACCGGTCGCACACTCTGGGAGCCGCTGGCGGCGCCGGTCGGGTGCGCAAGCATCTGCTTGCGGAGCATCGCCGCCACGTGCGCCGGGGGACGCGGCCCGTGCAGGTCACGGCCCCGTAGGGAAGAGCCGCCCACCTGCGCGCGACCGTCCTCCCGGCCCGGTGTCGTGCACACCACCACGATCCACGTGAGGCTTCCATGATCCGACAGTGCGAATGGAGGTGAAACGAGTTCGCCACGCAGTCGGTGCTGGTTACATTTCGGCGGTGAGAATCATCGGCGTGGAAGATAGATGCCAGACATAGACGCATTGCGTACGCGAGTGGAACGGGACAGCGCCACAGTGAGAATCGTCCTGCTCGACGCCGCGATTGTCGCCGTCGTTGGATTCTCGCTGTGGATTATCTGGGTCTGGTTCGGCAGCCGGAACAAACCCGACGGGCCAGTTACGAGGAGTGAAGCTTCCACATAACAGTTGGCAAACCGCCTAAGAGCTGCCAGCCGTCTGTCGCATTCCCGCCCCTCGGTGCCGCAAGGACAGCCTAGCGGCCGCTGACCGCTGGCGCTCTATTAGGCCTGCGGTAACCACCGCGGAGGTGACCAATGCCCAACTTCCTCGCCGTTGCCGGACCGGGTTCCCAGTACAGCGTCGCAGGAGCGCCGCCCGCTGGCTTTTGGGCCGGACTGTGGCACGGGTTCATTGTAGGCTTCACGTTCCTCGTCAGCCTTGTCACCACCGACGTCCGCATCTACGAAGCGCACAACAACGGGCGCTGGTACGACTTCGGCTTCCTGCTCGGGGTAGGTCTGGCCTGGGGCGGCTCTGGCTACAAAGCGGGCGCCTAGTAGCGCACGAGGCTGGGCGCCTGTCGCGAACCCGCCCCTCGGTGCCGCGAAAACACCCTGGTCCAGTGCGTGCGGCACATCTAGCTTCCCGCCCAACACGATTCCAAGGGCAGACTGCTGTGCTGATGGTCATCTTCGGAGCGGGAGCCTCGTTCGATTCCGCCGCCACGTTTCCGCCGCGCATCCCTGTTGGAGTAGATGAGGAATCGCGCCCGCCCCTCGCCGACGACCTGTTCCAACAGCGCAGCTTCTTCGACCGGTGGGTAGAGAGGTATCCCGAGTGCACGCCGGTGGTCACGCGACTACGGCTGCACACGCGTGCCACTCTTGAGGACGAGATGGAGCGATACCGCCTTGAGGCTGAACATGAGCCCCAGCGTGCGGTGGAGCTGAACGCGGTCCGCTACTACCTCCGTTGGCTCCTCTGGGGATGCAGTGCCGAATGGCTACAGCACACCAAAGGTGTCACCAACTACGTGTCACTCCTTGGCGACATCCGGGTCTGGAAGAACACCCACCCTACCGAGGAGGTGCGGTTTGTCACGTTCAACTACGACACCCTCCTGGAGCACGCCTGCCGTCAGTCGCTGCAGATCGAAATGCGCTCGGTCAGCAGCTACGTCTCGCCGAGGGTTGGGTACAAGGTGTTCAAGCCACACGGGTCGACGAACTGGGTGCGCGCCCTGAGCGACACCATGGGCGTGGAGGCGGGCAACCCCGAGCACTCGATCATCGCGTTGGGCCACCGCGTCGAGCTAGCACCGGGGTTTCACCTGATGGCCGACCCCAGCCAGCTCCAGCTTGAGGGGCGCTACGTGTTTCCGGCGCTCGCCTTGCCCGTCAACACCAAAGTCAACTTCGCGTGCCCGGACGACCACATGGCGCAGCTGAAGGCGGACATTCCCCTGGTCACCAAACTGCTTGTCATCGGCTGGCGCGCGACGGAGCCGCACTTCCTTGAGTTCTGGAAGGAGCCCCGGCCTGGCAGCGTCCCCGACAGCATCTCGAAGATCGTGATTGTCGCGGGGGGCGTGAACCAGGCGCAGGGAGTGCAGCAGAACCTGGTGGCTGCGGGAATACAGGGCAAGTTTGATCTGTCTGACGGCGGGTTCAGCCAATTCGTTGCGGGCCCCGAGTTGGCCCGCTTCCTCGCCGACTAGGGGGTTGAGCCAGGGCATAGGCAGGGCCAAAATCCCCGGCGCTCGCCGTTGCTGGCAGGCAAAGCGTGCGCGCCGTATCTTCCCGTCACCCGATGTTCGACCTGCTCGCGGCCGTCCTCGTAGTGGCGCCCCTTGCCCGGACCCAGTCAACCTGTCCGCTCCGGGTGGACCCCGTCACCCACTACGGTCTCTCGTGGCAGGTGCCCCTGCACAATCGGGCCAACTACGCGGTGCGGCGCGTGGTCCTGCACGTCACGTTCGCCGCGTTCCCGCTCAGGAAGTATGAGGAGCGCACCTTCCGTTACGACATCCTCGTGCAGCCCAGACAGGACATCGTCCTCACCATCCCCCCGATCACCGACGTGTTGGTGGAGCAGGGCACGTTGGTGGCGTCCGCCACCTGCCGCGCCATCACCGACGAGGAAGAGGACCGCTAGGGTCAGGGTGGATGGCACCCTCCTGGCACCCTCGTCATCCGTCGCCATCGGTCGTTATCGGTCGGGACGCCCACCCGGCGAGCGGCGTAACTCCTTCCGTTCACGCTGATGACGGTCGATGACAGTCGATGCCGCGCGACGCTGGGCGCTCTTAAAATCCCATGCGATCGCGGTCAGAGGCCGGCAGGACGGTAGGGCTCTCCACCCTCAATAGCATTATCGGTTCACCAGCCGCGATACCCTCTCCTGATGCTGAACCAGGACAACGCATTCCTTCACCATCCGCCGGAGGGGTGCGCAACGCATGAACGGACGACTTAGAGCGGGTTCATGGGGTTCACGTTCGCAGTGAAGCGTATCGCCGGTTAAGTAAGAGAGAAGGGCGCGCGGCGTCTCCTATCCCTACACGGCGGGGGTGGCGGCCTTGGTGATGGGGATGAGAAGGAGGCCAAGCATCAGCTCTTAGGGTAGCGCGGGCCGGTCAACCCACCATCAACAATCACCGCCTGTCGCATTTTCGCCCGCCCCTGCTGCAAGCTATCTCGGGCCGTGGAGCTCGGCGACGTAGATGTCGCTTTGCCGATCGTTGATGGTGAAGTAGAAGCGCCGGCCGTCGGTCGCCCACCCGGGCCGGTAGGAAGGCTTTGCCGGGTCGTCAAAGCGCACCAGCCGGCGCGAGCGGCCGCCCGTCGCGGGGAGCGCCCAGAACGACGCCCGGCCCTCGCGGTCCGACGCCTTGACGTAGATCGTCCGGCCGTCCCGTGACCAGCCCGCGTACACTGGCTCCGGGCCGCTGGTGGTGTCCGGAAGCTGAGTTGCCCGCCGAGCCGCACCCCCCGCGGCCGGGATGAGCCAGATCCCGTCAGTCCAGCTGCTGAGCAAGGTCCGCCCGTCCAGAGACCATTGACCGCTATTTGGGTGGTTCCAGACCTGCCGGGGTGGCCCCCAGCGGCCGCTCAGATCCTTCGAGATCACGTACAGCCCGTCGCGCGTGCCGGTTCCGTTGAGCGTGTACGACAAGGACTGACCATTTGGCGACCAGCTCGGACTCCGCTCCTCCCCAGGATCGTCGGTCACCCGCTGCGCGTCGCCGCCCGCGGCCGGCATCACGAAGATGTCTCGCGTGCCGAAGCGCAGCGAATGAAACGCCACCCAGCGGCCGTCGGGAGAGACGTTGGGGGAGAAGTCGTCGGCCGGGTTCGTGGTGAGCTGCTCCGGCTCCCCGCCGCCCACGGGCATCCGGTAGATGTGCGCGGTCCCGGCGCGATCAGAGTCGAAGTAGAGCCACCGCCCGTCCGGCGAGAGCGCCATCTCCTCCACGGTCTGGTTGCCCGTCGTGACCTGGATGGCGCGGTCTACCGAGACCGACCCGTTGGTGGGGATCGGGATTGCCCAGACGTTCGCGTGCGAGGTGTAGACCGAGTACGCCAGCCGCGTCCCGTCGGCGGAGAGGCTGATCGAGTGCGCGTTGAGTCCCGTCGTGAGCCGCGAGGGCTTTTCGGCTGGCATGCCTGAGCTGCCGAGGCGGACCGCGTAGACGTCCCGCGCACCGTCGCGGTCGGACACGAAGAGAAGGCGGCCACCGTCCGGGGTCCATGCCGGGCTCACGTTCAGCGCTGCGTTGTCGGTGACCGGCACAGGCGCCCCTCCAACGGCTGGAACGAGCACGATGGCGCTGGGCCCCTTGTTCGCGAACTGCGGCGCGCCCACGGCGAACTGGTCGTTCCCCGAGACCAGAGCAATCCACCGCCCGTCGGGCGACCAGGTGAGCGAGTGCGGGTCAAAGACTCGTCCGACGAAGCGCGACGGCCCGCCGTCGGGAGGCGTCACGGAGATCGACTCGGGCCGTTCAGATTGGCCGAACCGCCGAGGCGACCGCACGTAGGCGACCTGCCGACCGTCCGGGGACCACGCAGCGCAGCACGCCCCGTTCGCTATTAGGCGAGGCGCCCCACCGAACGCCGGCATGACGAAGAGGTCGGCGTCCGTCTCGAACAGGATCCGCGTGCCGTCGGGTGACCACAGCGGGCGCCGCTGAGGCGGGCCTGAGTCCGCGGTGAGTGCGACGGGTCGGCCTCCCGACTGGCGCACGTAAATCCGGGTGGTGGACAGCGGGCCCGCCGCGTACGCCACGAGCTTCCCATCAGGGGAGATCGCGGGCTCAATCTCGAGCCCGGGCTCGAAGGTGATCTGTGTGACCTTGCCGAGCGTCAGGAGCTCCGACTTGGGACGGGCGAGGACTACGGTGCCGGCGGCGACGACCACGAGGCCCGCCGTGCCCAGCGCCAACTTGAGCCATCGAGGCGCGCTCGCTACCGCGGCAACGGGATGGGTCCCCGTGGGGGTGATCCCGCCGCTCGGCGTCGCCATCGCCTCGAGCTGGTGCAGCAACTCGTCCGCGGTCTGCCAGCGGTCCGCTGGCGACTTCTCGAGACACCGCATCACCAGCGCCGCGAGCGCCGCCGGCACCGCGGCGCGCCGCTTCGTCACGGCCTCCGGCGCCTCCGTCACCTGCGCCGCCAGCACGTGCTGAGGCGTGGCTCCGGTGAAGGGCGGTCGGCCTGTCAGCATCTCGTAGCCGAGCGCGCCCACGGCGTAGATGTCACAGCGGTGGTCAGTGTGGGGATCCGCCGCCGCCTGCTCCGGCGCCATGTAGGCGGGCGTGCCCAAGGCCACGCCGGCCGACGTGAGGGACGATTTGCCCGTGGACTCGCTCAGGGCCTTCGCCACGCCGAAGTCGGTCACGACCGCGTGGTGGTTCGCGACCAGCACGTTGTCCGGCTTGATGTCCCGGTGCACGACGCCGTGCGCGTGCGCGTACGCGAGGGCGTCGGCCACGTCCCGCAACAGGCGGACGCTCTCGGGGATCGGCAACTCGCCCTCGCGGGCGAGCTTGGCCCGGAGCGATTCGCCCTCGATCAGCGGCATCGTGTAGTACACGAGATCGTCCGCATGGCCGGCGGCGAGGAGCGGGACGATGTGAGGGTGCTGCAGCGAGGCGGCGAGCTGGATCTCACGGCGGAACCGCTCGGCGTTCACGCCGGCCGCCATCTCCGGGGGCAGGACTTTCACCACCACCTGCCGCCCCAGCTCACGCTCCTGGGCCAGGAAAACGCGACTCATCCCGCCGCCGCCGAGCTCGCGTTCGACGCGGTAGCCGGGGCCGAGGGCGACTTGGAGGCGAGCTTGGAGATCGGCCACGCAGTGACTCAGGGACGGGGGACAACTCCATCATAGGAGTCAGGGCAAGGCGTGGCCAGAGGGTCGAGCGTCATCGCCGCATTTCCGCCAGCCCGTGCCGCCTTAGGGGAACTCGACGTTGAGTACCGGATGTAGTTCGACGCCGTTCGGGGGCGACGCCGCGCTGGCCGTGGATGTAATCGAAGAAGCCAACGCCGGTGATCCGCACTAATCTGCGCCCGCGAATCTAGATTCGGAGGGCAGATCCTAGATTCGAGATTCAGGTCCACCAGATTTGCGAGATTTCTGCGGCCCTATTCGTCAGAGTTCCTCCTCGTCTCGCCCTCCTCCACATCGCCGTCGGCGTCGCCCCGCCCTGCCGACAAAAGGGGAAAACGGCCTCCTGCATCCACTCCAGGAGGTCGCTTTGCCTGTGGACGCACCACCTGACTCTACTTCAGGTGGCGACCCCCTGTACGTGCATCAGGCGGTCGGTTCGCCGGTGTGAGTATGGACGGTGCAGGGGAGGGGAGGTAGACGCCCGACCGGGCGGGCCCGATCCCGGAGTGCCTGTTCAGCGGCCGCGGCGAGCCATGGATCGTTAGGCCCGACATCTGGACCATCATCCGGTGGTCGATCTCTTCCGTCACCATGAGGATGCGTCTGCGACGCGAGAAGAGCGTTCCCTGATTCGAGTCCGAGCGACTCCCTACCTTGCCGGACGCCTGATGAGCCTCGACTACGGTTTGAGGCTGGAGATGTCCGATTGGGACGGTGACGCTTCCGGCGGATACGTAATCACCGTGCCGCTGACCCTGGCGAAAGGCGTCAGCGCATGGACTTGGCGGCGGGTCCCGTTGATGATTTCCTCGACGCGGATGCCATGGGCCGTCAGCGCGTCGGCGATTAGCGAGCGATGGCAGCGCCACGGTACGGCCTCTGCGCACATCAGCACGATTCGCTCCCGCGTTGCCTCACCGACGAGGCCGGCCAGATTGTCGGAAAATTCGCGGGTCTGTATGTAGTCGGCGAAACCGCGGAAGGACACGTTTCGCCATCCCGTATTCAGGGACCCCGGATGCGTGCGGCGGAATCCCCCCAGGCCGGCAAGGTGCTCATAACCGATGCCATGGGCGGCGAGCGCGGCCGACAGGGCATCGCGGTCGAACTGCGGGTTGTGGCGAGAGCGTGGTACGGTACGCACGTCCATGAGTCGGACCACCGAGTGCGCCTTCAGCAAAGCAATGAACTCGGCGAGCGGCCGCATCGAATGGCCCACGGTCAATACGACGGGCCCGGAATCCGGCGTGGTCATTGTTCGCGCCAACTCTGGTTCAGCGCTCAGCTAGCGCGTTGATTCGTGCGCGGAGCACCGGCACGAGCTGCCGCTCAAACCAGGAATGATGCTTGAACCAAGGCTGATTGCGCGGCGAGGGGTGGGGCAACGGCATGTATTGGGGAGCGTACTCCTGCCAGGCCCTGGCCGTTTCGGCCAGCGACGCCTTGCGGCGGCTGCCCAGAAAGTGGCGCTGGGCATAGTGACCGATGAGTAGAGTCAGTTCAATCCGGGGCAGCCGTGCCAGCAATTGATCGAGCCATAGCGTCGCACATTCACGGCGCGGCGGCATGTCACCACCATTGCCTCGCCCCGGATAGCAGTATCCCATGGGAATGATCGCGATACGCGATTCGTCATAAAACACGTCCTTGTCCACGCCCATCCACGCGCGCAGGCGTTCCCCGCTCGGGTCGTCCCACGGAATGCCGGTCGTGTGCACGCGCAGACCGGGCGCTTGCCCCACGACGAGGATGCGGGCCGTCGCACCGGCACGCAGCACTGGACGCGGGCCGAGCGGCAGATGTGCGTCGCACGCCCGGCAGGCACGCACGGCGGCCAGCAACTCTTCGAGGGTGGGATAGACGGTGGCTGCCGCAGTGCTCTGCCTGATCAGCACGGTCCCGGGATCATGTCGCCGGAGAGCTCTCAGTCGTTCATCCTTCGCAACGCCGAGCCCTTGTGCAAGGCGATGTGGGCGGTCTTGTCGCTCTTGATCTCATACTGTGGCTCGGCCTCGCTCGCGTGGTGGGTGTACCCTTTGTAATTAACGTTGTTCGTGTGCACCTTGATGATTGTCCCGCTAACATGCCCAGCCTCCGAGTTCCAGCTTACGTGATCGCCCACGTTGAACACTCTCTTCACGACGGACCGTCTCGGATTGGACGACATCAGCCCTCCTTGGAGTCTGACAGTGGAAAGGGAACATCAGATCTCTCGTCCAAGCCCATCAGTTGTTTGACCCGGTCGAGCGTCGGGGCAGCGAGCAGACGGGCGCGTTCGGCGCCCTCAGCGAGCATGGCATCAAGCGCCTCCGGCTGGGCCGACAGATCCAGGTACCTTTGCCGAATGGGCTCGAGCGTCGTGACGACCAAGTCCGCGACCGCACGCTTCAAGACGGTGTAGCCCTTTCCCACGAACGCGGCCTGCACTGCCTCACGGCGGCGGTTCGACAGCAGCTCGTAAATCGTTAGGAGATTGGTTACCCCCGGGGATGCGTGCTCGGGCCGGACCTCATGTCCGGAATCGGTGACCGCGTGCGTGATCGCGTCGCGGATCAGATCTGGGGGATCCACCAGGCCGATGGCGTGGCGCTTTCGGGTCTCTCCCAGGCTCTTGCTCATCTTCGCGCTCGGATCGTCCAGGCCCATGATCCGGGCGCCGCTCGGCCGGACCATCGCTTCCGGGAGCGTGAAGACCTCTCCGAACAGGGCGTGAAACCGCCGCGCGACGTCGCGAGTGAGCTCGATGTGTTGCCGCTGATCCTGACCGACCGGAACCAGGTCGGCGCGATATAGCAGGATGTCCGCGGCCTGCAGCACGGGGTACGCGAGCAGCCCCGTCCCTACGCTCTCGAGATCGGCGGCCCGGGTCTTAAACTGAATCATGCGCTCGAGCCAGCCGACCGGCGTCACGCAGCTAAGGAGCCATGCCAGTTCCGCGTGTGCGCCGACGCGCGACTGAACGAATAGAATCGCGCGCGCGGGATCGATGCCGCAGGCCAGGAGCACGGCCGCCATCTCGCGCACCTTGGCCCGGAGGTGGGTGGCCCGCACTGCCTCGGGGGTTGTCAATGCGTGGAGATCGGCGATACAGAAGATCGCCTCGTGCTCCGCTTGCGCCGCGACCCAGAGGGTGATCGCGCCGACGTAGTTACCGAGGTGGAGCTTCCCGGTTGGCTGGACGCCGGAGAAGACGCGCTGTACAGCCACTACGAGTCGCCTCGCAGCAGGGTGGGTCCTGCGAGCGCGAACCGTACCCCGTCGCGCCACGCGCTCATAGCCGCCGATCGAGGAACGCCTTCAGCGCGACGGCGCCGTTGTGCGCGGCGTCATGCGCGGCGTAGACGAAGGTGACCCGCCCGCGCCGGGCCGCGGTGAGGAGCGGCCGCCAGGTCGCGCCATGCGCGCGCAGCTCGGTAACGTACCGCTGCCGAAACTCCGGCCACTTCTTCGGGTCGTGGCCGTACCACTTCCGCAGGTCCGCGCTCGGCGCGACCTCCTTCAGCCACCCATCGAGCTTCAGGCGCGTCTTCCTGACACCCCGCGGCCATAGTCGCTCCACGAGGAAGCGCGCGCCATCATCACCGGTGGCGGGTTCATAGGCACGTTTTAGCTTGATCATGGGATGATCCTTTCAACTAAATCGGCCACTCGGGCACGCCGCATTCCGGACACTGGATGTTGATGAACACGAGCCAGTCGAGAATGTCCTTCGCGCCGGGCAGTGCCGAGCCGTGCCCAGGCAGGTAGGCGGCGAAGATCTCGCGGAACCGGTCAGTAACGAACACGGCGGGTGCAGGTCTTCCCGCAGCGTCACTCGCGCCCACGTTGCGATGGATGTGCGCACCGTCGTCCACCAACACCGGAAACGCCCACGGCCGCGCTGGGGAACTGCGGCGGGCCGCGAGGTGACTGCCACGAGCACCTTGGCTGCTTCTAGGGTAAACTCTTCCATCCGCGCCACGAGTTCCTCAAGCAGCACAGCGATCGGGCTCTCGTCCATTTTGTCCCCAGCGAAGACGACAACCAGATTGGTCCGCCCTCGATAGCTCTCCAATGAAACGGAGGAGCCGTCGATGTCCGGGAGCATGAGTCCCGGAACTATCTCGCCGCGCTGGGCGACCGCCGAAGCCTTTCCCCTCATCCTTTGTAGGTGACGACTTTCCCCCACAGGTCCGCCGTGCCCCAGATCCCCGCCCGCAAGCACTCGAGCTGGACGATCTGGCTGTGGTCTACGAACAGATTCACCTCGGGCCCGTAGTTCTTCACGTACCAGGCGAACACGTCCGGGTCGGCCGCCTCGAACATGACGCGCTCGAGTCCGAGGGCGTCGACGATCCGCGCCGCCACATCGGTGCGCCACCGTTTCACATTCTCAGTGATCCCCTCGGATTCGATCATGATGAGATAGGCGCCCGCATCGAGGAACCGCCGCGCCAGCCGGATCGCCCAGTCGGCGTCACGAGTACCCTCCTGCTCGAGCTCCTCGGCGCGGGTGGCGCCGCCGGCGCCGAACTGGATGCCGACTTCGGGCTTGGCCTTGAGCCCCGCCTGCTGGACGCGCTCCACCAGCCGCAACCAGTCGTCGGCCGGCAGGGTGATGAAGCCGCTCGAGATCTCGATGATATCAAAGCCGAGGTCGCGGCACTCGCGAATATAGCGGTCCACAGCGTCGGCTCCTTGAGTGAGGACCCGCTCGATGAATCCGCCGGTGGACACGGCCACCTCGTGGCGGTGACAGAGCTCGATGAGCTCCGTGAGCGGGCGTCGGGGCATCAGGGTGAACGCGCCCCCCGCGAATTTTAACGAATCGACGTAGGGCCCCATCGTCTCCAGTACGTCCGCGAGATACCGCGGGCCCATGGCGCTGTAGTATGGCCCGCGGATTTCGGTGAGACCCTCGTGACGTGGCTTGGCCTCCCGTGCGTTGGTCCGCAGGAAGTCGAAGACCCGTTCGGTCTCGATTGTCGCGGCGGTCTTGGGTGCGATGGTGGTCGTCATCCGGTCGTCTCCTTTGCAGCCGCCGCAGCCCGCGGGAGCCGCACAGCGGCGAGCAGGCGCGTCAGCTCGGGCACGCGGAACCGCTCCAACTCGGCCACCGTGGCGGCGATTCGGTCCCGCAGCGAGGGTGTCGTGTACGGCGCGCCGAGGCGCTCGAACTTCTCACGGGCGGCCTCCCACGTTCGGCCGCGCGTGAGAAAGCCGGGGTAGTCCGCAAGTTCCGCCGTCAGCACTCGACGGCCGCACAGGGTCACCCGCACGCGGCAGGGCATTTCCGCCGGGAAGCGGCGCGAGAATCCGTCATCGGGGCGCACCGCCACACGCTGCAGCAAGGCCTGCACGTCATCACTGCGAATGCGCGCGGGGCGGTACTGCTCCGGCATGACCTCACCGTCCAGGAGGGCCACCGCCACCAGATAGGGGAGGCTATGATCCGCTTCTTCCTTCGTGCGGACCACCGTCTTGTCTCCCTCCTCACCGCCGCCAATGATGCGATAGGCGACGTCGAAGACGTCGAGCTCCACACGCTCGACATCGGCCGCCGAGAGGTGCTCGCGCGCGCGCAGCTCGAGCACGGCTTCGAGTACGCTCTGAGAGTGGATTTCCGCATTGTACTTCTTCAGAATCGTCTGGGTGACCCGCTCGAGGTCTTCGGTCTCCCAGTTCAGCTCGAAATAGCCGGCCACGGCGTCCATGAAGCCTTTCTCACCCTCGAACACCTCAAGGGGCCCGGTGATGCCGCGGCGGGCGAGGAACGTCGTGCGCGTGACGGCCCCGGCAACGTTGGGATAGGCGAGGCCTTTCCAGTGCGACAGCGGACCGGTGCGGGTGACACGGAGCGCGTTGAATGCGGCGCCCGCGATTGCGATCGCGTGGGCGGTGGGGGTGGGGCCGAGCCCGAGCGCCCGCGCGCTACCGGCCGCGACCGCGTACGCGCCCTGGGTGACGTGGTCGAAGCCCGCGTCGCGCACCGGCGCCACGTCGCTCAGCCGGCACTGCACCTGGTAGGCTAGGGCGAGCGCGGCGAGGAAGTCGCGACCCGACGCGCCCGCGTATTCCGCCGCCGCGAGCACGGCACCGAGGTTGTCGCTCGGGTGACAGGTCTCGCCCTTCGTGAGGTAACTGTCGTTGAAGTCGAGGTAGCGCACGAGCGCCGAGTTGTAGAAGGCCGCCCGATCTGGTGCGGCGTAGCCGCCGCCGATCAGCGAGCACGGCCCGGCGCCGTCGAAATTCTTCCACTTGAGCGCGCACCAGCCGCACAGGCTCTCCGTCCAGGGCGCCGATCGCGCACGCCAGGGCATCGAGCACGCGAATTTTGAGCTGCTCGCGCGCCGCCTCCGACAGATCGTAGTAGGACGCACGGGCCGCAAACCGAGCCAGGCGCTCGGCGATCGTCATGGAGCTGGAGCCCGTCACCATCTCACCTCCCGTGCGCCGATCACTCATTGTCTTCTTCTTCAGCTTGCCGCAGTTCTGCCGCGAGCGGATGTCCTCGAGAGAGGATGACGATCGCGATTGCCGTACCGATCAGGCTCCCGCCGAAGATCCGGACCCAGGCGAGCTCCCCGAGTCCGAGATGCGAAAGGAGGACGGTCACCAGTGCGAACCAGAATTCGACGATGGGGAACCCGAACGCCACGGCCATGACCAGACTCGGCTCCCGCGCCGCGCCGTGGATGCCGGACACGATGACCACGCCGTATGCCAGGTTGAGCAGGTAATGGATCGTTGTGAACAGGGCGATGCCGCCCAGCACCGTGAAGGTGCGAAACGGTTCGCCCGCCACCGCGTCGACCACGGCCAGCCAGACCCAGATGCTGGTCGCGACGATGAGTCCGAGCCTGGCGCCCTCCCGGAGTGAGTCGTGTTTGCCCGACTGGGTGACGGTGGCCGTTACCATCTCACCTCCGCCGCCCGGCCGGATGCACTCGGCGCTCGGCGAGGATCCGCGCGACGCTCGGAAAGGTCTCGCGGGCCGCGTCGGGGACGTGGCGCCAGCTGTCGGTTCCCGGCCTGCCCACCCAGTAGTCGAACGGCTCCGCGCCCGGCCCGAGCGGTTCCCCCACAACGATCCGGCCCACCATCCCCGCAGCTTCGTGCGGCATGCAGTAATAGTCATAGACCCCGGGGACGGTGAGCGTGACGTCGAAGTGATCGCCCGGGTGGACGAGGAACCCCGAGTCCCAGGGCACCGCACTCGCCGGGATGCGGAGGGGGTGGTGGTCGTTCCGTGGGTGGTAGGCGGTCGTCGCGTGCACGTTCTCGCGCACGATCCAGCGCACTGTCGCGCCCGGCTCCACGTAGAGCCCGATCGGATCGAACCATACCCGGGAGCCGAGCGCGTCGCTGCGCATCTCGATCACTTCGAGAGCGGCCGCCGAACGGAGCTGCGCTCCGAGGAGCGCGGCTAGGGGCCCGCGCCGCCTCGGCACGAGCCCGAAGCCGACGAGCGCCAGCCCGCCGGCTTTCAGGAACTCGCGACGTGACGGCTTCGTCACTTGGCGAGCTGGGCCGCGCGCTGCGGCGACACGTACCACACGATGACGTGGTAGTGCGGCTCGGCCACGCCCGGATGGCCCGCGTTAAAGACGATGTCCACGTGATCGACGCGCTCCTGGGCCACCTTCAGACCGCTGAACGCCTTCTGAGCGTTCATGTCCTTGAGCGGGATCATGTAGGTGGAGCTCACCAGGTTCCCTTGATGGTCGTAGGCGAGAAACGGCCCCGCGGGCAGCGTGGCGGGATCGACGTACAGAGTGCCGAGTCCGGGGACGAAGTCGGGGAGGGGGACGAGCGTGCTGACCTTCTTGTACGCGCCGCCCGGCGGCTCATGAAGCCGGGCCGCTGAGGTGTCGGGGTGCATCCTGTATGCGCTGGAGGGCTCCGCCTTCTTCTGGGCCGCCGCGGTGTCGGGCGACGCGACGAGTAGCCCGACGCCGAGGACGCTGGCGAGGGCAGCGAGTGCGAGACGTTTCATGCTTGAATCTCCTTGTGTATGTCGTGTTTCTCTAAGCGCGTTGCGCTACGGGAGTATGGTTACGGCTTCGCACATAGGGCGGCAATGAAGCGTTCGTACCGCGTGGAGAGACGCACGTCCCGCGAGCGGATGCCGGTCTGGCCTACGTGGGGCTGAAGCACTAGCATTTCCGGCGGGGAGGTAGCGAGGGGAGCGATGCTCGAAACGGAGTTGTTCGCGCTGCTCGAGCATACGGCGGACGCCGCGTACACCGTCACCGAGGGCGGCGAGATCTGCTCCTGGAACCGGGCGGCTGAGCGGCTGTTCGGCTACCCGGCGAGCGAGGTGCTCCACCGCAACATCGACGAAGTGCTTGAGGCGCGCGACACGTTGGGCACCAGCGCGCTCGCCGGGGGTTCGGAAGCGGCGACCCGTCGCTGGGACGGAACGTCCGGCGGGATCCCGAATTTCGACTTGGAGGTACGTACCCGGTCTGGGGGCCGGATCTGGGTGAGCGTCTCAACAATCATCTTCGACAACCAGCGTACGGGGCGCCGGCTCTTCGTGCGGTTGGAACGCGACGTCGACCAGCGCCGGCGCAACGAGGAGCGGTTCTACCGCATGCTCGAGGTTGCCCGACAACTCGTTGCGCTCGCCGGCGACGAGTCCCATCACGCACCGGTCGAGCCGCTCTCCGAGCAGGAGCGTCGCATCCTGAAGCTCTTCGCCGAAGGCCGCAACTCCGCGACCATCGCCCGCAAGTTGAGCATTTCCGCCCAGACACTCCGCAATCACCTCCACCACATCAACCGCAAGCTTCGCACACACACCCGCCTTGAGGCGGTGACCCACGCGCAGCAGCGCGGGCTCATCGAATAGCGGCGCGGGTTCTCGCCCCCTCACCACCGCCGTGGCGCAGGCTGCGCTATGGCTGTACCGAAGAAGATCCCCCAGCGCCCACCATGATGGATGTGGACCTGGATGGTACGATCGTGCTATTGGCGCGCGTCGCGGAGGCCGCGACCTTTCGCCGTGTGAATGGCACGCGACACGCGGGCGATAACTGCACGTCGGGGAGCGAGCGGACCCGCTTCACGGGGACGCTCGGTGGTAACCCTCGGGAGGCCATGTCCGCTGGCGGGTCCTCCCGGCATTGTGGCGGCCATACAGTGTCGCTCCTCGGGGCAACAGTCAGCGAAGATCCATTCGGGCTGACGAGGTTGCGAGCTACTGCATGATGAATTCTCCCGAGATTCTGGGATTTGCCGGGATCGGAGTGATGGTTATCGCCTACGCGCCGCAGATTATTCACTTGCGCAAGGAACATTGCTCCGCGGGAATCAGTCTGAAAGCCTATTCCCTTTGGTGTGTCTCCTCGGCCGTGTTTCTAATCCATGCTGTCATCATCCGCGACATCGTGTTCACCGTCGTCCAGCTGATCAATCTGGTGGCCATCATCGTCATTACACTCCTCGTGAAACGATACGGAGGGTGCGTGTGCTTGACACATCTCCAAGCTCAGCAAGGGCGCACGGCAACCAGGCGCATCTAGGGGTGACCCTTTCATGCCCTGCTGTCAGCGGGCGCGGCCCGTAGAGTGATCCATCGTTTCGCATCAGGGGGACCTGTGGGGCCCACGTTTTCTGGCGCACGACGATATGGAGGGTAAGGTCATGCTAGTACGAATTGGTAACTCGAAGGATGTCACCGCGGGGCATATGCGCGTCTTCAATGTCGCGGGAACCCAGGTCGACGTAGCGAATGCGGACGGACATCTGTACGCCTTCGATGATACCTGTACCCACACCGGGTGCTCGCTCGCGATGGGCAAGTTGGACGGCACGACGGTGACGTGCCACTGCCACGGCAGCCAGTTTGACATAACCTCCGGCGCCGTCATCCGCGGGCCAGCCACGCGGCCCGTGCGTTCCCGGTTGGTGCAAGTCGAGGGCGAGGCTCTGCTTGCCGAAGCGTGAGGAGAGGCTCCGCATCGCAGCAACTCCGCGACCATCGCCCGCAGCGTGAGCATTTCCGCCCAGAGGCTCCGGTCGCTGGGCGGCCAACGCCCGCCCCAGGGGGGCGCGGGTTCAAGTCCCGCCGTCCCGACCGGTTAGCGATCAGGCCTTGCATCGAGTACCGGCGTGGCGCCCTTACCGGCCGCGGTGCGCCTCGGTATTCTATCACTAGCAACCGCTCGTGATAACGATAATCGTTGCAGTCCGGCTCCGTGCCGTCCCAAGGAGGATCGCCATGCGAACCGTTATCCCTCGCAGCGCCAGGCTGTCGGTCGGGGCGGTGCTCGTGGCCGTTGGGCTCGTGGGCGCCGCGCGAGCCGTCGACACAGCGGGCAAGGCGCAGAGCGCCGGGGTGCCCTCGGGCTTCGACAAAGTGATCGAGGACAACGCCAACCGCATGGTGCGGGAAGGGCGCCACACCTTCCGATTCGACACGTTCGGCGATGAAGCGTTCTGGGGCGATGCGCTGCAGCTCCACAAAGCCATCGCCGGCGAGAAGCACGGCGGCGTCGGCGGCGGGGTAAGCCCAAAGACCGCGCTGTCCGTCGGCCTCAAGGTCGATGTGGACGCCCTGCCGCAGCCGCTGCAGGAACAGCTCAAGGCAGGTAAAGTGGACCTCGACGACCCCGCGACGACCTTGGCGCTCCTCAAGCTGAATGCGGTTGTGGGGGTGACGGGCTTCTTCGACGCGCGCGGCGGCATCCGATCGATTGGCATCCAATGCGCCTTCTGTCACTCGACCGTCGACGACGCGTTCGCCCCCGGCATCGGCAGGCGCCTCGACGGCTGGGCCAACCGCGACCTGAACGTCGGCGCGATCGTGTCGCTCGCGCCAAACCTCAAACCTTTCACGGATCTCCTCGGCGTCGATCTCCCGACCGTCAAGACGGTGCTCGCCAGCTGGGGGCCGGGCCGCTTCGACGCAGAGCTCGACAAGGACGGGAAGGCGTTCCGGCCGGATGGGAAGCAGGCCGGGACGCTCCTCCCACCTGCCTTCGGCCTCGCGGGCGTCAACCTGCACACGTGGACCGGGTTCGGCTCGGTCACCTACTGGAACGCGTACGTTGGAGCGACGGAGATGCACGGCTCGGGCACGTTCTTCGATGCGCGGCTGAGCAGCCCGGACCAGTACCCGGTTGCGGCGCGGAGCGGCTCCGGCAACACGCGCGGTGTGCCCGACCGGCTGACCGCGAAGCTCGCGGCCCTGCATTTCTATCAACTGTCAATCCCCGCACCGAAGGCGCTCGCCGGCTCCTTCAATGCGGCGGCGGCGAGCCGCGGCAAGGCGCTGTTCGACGGCAGGGCGCGATGTGCGAGCTGCCACGTGCCGCCGCTCTTCACCGAGCCGGGCAACAACCTGCACGCACCCGCCGAGATCGGCGTCGATGCCTTCCAGGCGGACCGCTCGCCTACGCACATGTACCGCACCGCGCCGCTGGCGGGGCTCTGGACCCACCAGAAGGGCGGGTTTTATCACGACGGCCGCTTCGCGACGCTGCTCGATGTGGTGGCCCATTACGACACGTTCTTCAAGCTGAGCCTCAGCGACCAAGAGAAGAAGGATCTTGTCGAATACCTGAAAGGGCTTTAGGGCGCCCGCTCGCAAGGCTCGCGCCCCGAGTAGGAAGCGACCCCCTGAACGCTGTTCAGGGGGTCGCCTTGCTGTGAGTCTTGCTGTGAGTTTCTCACGACACTCGGTTGATCTTCGGGACTTGTGTTACGACACCGATGCCCAGAACCTCGCGTGATTGTTACTGGGTGTCGTAACTCGGCCCTCTAGCGAGTCGCATGGGGTTCAGGGGGTCGCGGGTTCAAATCCCGCCGTCCCGACTGGGTGAAGAATCAGCCCTGCAACGAATTCCGTTTACTGTAAGACAAACCTCCCCAGCCTGCAGCGCTCCGTCGGACCAGCGCTGCAGGTGGTACCTGGGCGGCGTGAGTTCACTTCTTCGGTGAAGTGAGCGGGACCATGATATGAGCGTACGCCGTGCCGGCCCACATCACCCAGGGACCTCCGCTCTGACGCTGGGTCGGTATCCCCTCCAGCGCCCTTGGGTCAGGGACGAGTAGCATCACATGCGGAGGATCGTATCCCCAGTCGTTGTCGGGTGTCGCCTTGGTCGCAAACGGGTCCGTGTTGCTGCCATAGCTGCCCCCGGGTGAGGTCATGTAGCCGATGCCTTCGCGCGCGATCTCTGGCGTGGCCTTGGTCATCAGCGCGTTCATGAACGACATCCACTGATCGTCCACGCACATCGGATCGTCCCCTCGAGTCGGCGGGAAATCGGGCAGACACGTCCACCCATTCGTCCCGGCACGGAGCGTTACCATCTTCCCGCCCTCGGTCGCAGGCCAGTCCATGATGGTGGCCTTCGCCGAAATGGAGCGCGGGGCGGCCTTCATCGCGTCGGCGATTTTTTGGGCTTTGGTCAGCTTCGCTTGCGCGATTGCCCGATCGGCAGACCCGGGCGAAACCAACGCGAGCACGAGGAGAGTAAGAGCGCGTTGCATACGATCCTCCACGAAGCGAGTTTTCTGCTGGCGACGACGGTCGGGGGAATTGGGCGGCGTCGCGTCGTCCCGGTGTACGCGAAGTCCTTCCGCGCACGCCGTCAATAATCCAACATACGACAGGGCCCGAGACTGTCCAGCGTATGCGGTATCCGCGTGAGTCGTAGGGAAACAGGACGCGCGGCGGACCGCTGTGATTGCTACCAGGTGTCAGACGTCGGCCCTCCGCCGGCGGGAGGGCTGCGCGAGAGGGAGAAGTGTGAGCTCGCAACCATGCGAGAAAAGCGACCTCCTGAAATCGGGCCAGGAGGTCGCTCATGGTGTGAGTTTCGGTGTGCGTTTCTCGCTACAACGCAGCGATTTCAGCTCCCGAGGTACGACTCCGACTGCCCAGAACACCGCGTAAGTACTACATTTCGTCGTACGTCGGTACCCTTGGTCGCCGCTTCGGGACCAGGAGGTCGGTGGTTCAAATCCACTCGCCCCGACTCTTCGCAGCATTCACCCTAGCGGATCTCCGGCCCGCCGCGCCGGTCGTCCACGACGAAGCGGTCGCGCGCCGGCATCGCCACGCGCGGCAGCGTGCGCGCGTCGATCACCGCCGTCTCCCCAATGATCTCGTTGCGCCACAGCAGGTACGCCACGAGGCTGTAGACCTCGTCGGGGGTGAGCGATCCCGGGGCGGCGAGCGGCATCGCGCGGTGGATGTAGTCGTACAAGGTCGTCGCGTAGGGCCAGTAATTGCCGATCGTCCTGACGGGGGCTCGGTCGCGACCCACCAGGCGATCGAACGGGCCTTCCGTCCCGCTCGGCCCATGGCAGGCGGCACACTTGCGCGCGTAGATCTTCGCGCCCCCGGCGGGCGTACCGCTTCCGGGCGGGAGACCGTCCCCGTCCGGCATGACGTCGATGTCCCACGCCTTGATTTCTGCGGCCGCCGCCGCACGGCCCAACCCAAACCGCGCCGGGAGACCGGACCGGGGCGCGCCTTGCTTCGCGCTCGCGTACACCGCCGCGAGCGCGGCCACGGCGACGCCGATCGCTGCGGCGCGTCGCATCACGCCTCCAGCCCCCAGTGCACGGCGCCGTCCCCGCGCACCCGCCAGGCCCGGATGTTATTGAAGTGGTACGGAGCGCCGGGACCGCGGACTTTGCGGAGCTCGGCGAGCGTGGGCTGCAGGTAGCCCGTCTCGTCCACTGCGCGGCTCATGAGCATCGCCTCGCGCCCCTCCCAGTTCCACGGGAGGCGGAATCGCGTATGGCACTTCGGCAGCACGGGTTCCTGCAGCTCGGCAGCCGCCCAGGTCTTGCCGGCGTCGATGCTCACGTCCACGCGGGTGACGCGGCCGCGGCCGCTCCAGGCGAGCCCGCTGATTTCCCACCACCCTCGCTCCGGCAAGGTCGCCGGGTATGCCGGAGACGTGATGATCGACTTCGCGTCCATCACGAAGCTGAACATGCGCGCGGTCCCGTTGGGGAGCGGGTCGGTGTACTTCGCGGTCTCCTCGCGCGTCATGAAGGGCCGATCGGCGAGCTCGATGCGGCGGATCCACTTCACGTTGGCGCTGCCCTCCCACCCCGGCACGAGCAGCCGCGCCGGGTAGCCCTGCTCGGGGCGGAGCGGCTCGCCGTTCTGGCCGTAGGCGATCAGCGCATCGTCCCAGGCTTTCTCGACAGGGATGCTGCGCGACATCACGGCGGCGTCTTCTCCCTCGGCGAGGAACCACTTGGCGCCGGGCTTCACGCCCACCTCGCGGAACAGGGTGGCGAGGGGAACGCCCGTCCATTCACTCGTGCTCGTCAGGCCGTCGATGATCTGGGGGGTGAGGTCGGGTCGCGGGCCGCGGTAGGCCGCGGCGCCGTTCCCGGAGCACTCGAGGAAGTAAAGTCGCGAGACCGCCGGAAATCGCCTCAGTGCCGCGAGGTCGAAGACCGTGGGGCGCTCGACCATGCCGTGGATCAGGAGCTTGTAGCGGTGCGGGTCGATGGCGGGGACGCCGGCGTGATGGCGCTCATAGTGCAGGTCCGACGGGGTGACGATGCCGCACAGGTCCTGGAGCGGCGTCAGTGAGCTTCCCTGGTTCACTCCACTCACCAGGCGCCGCGGGCGCTCGAAAGGCGAGCGCTGACCCAGCGCCGACAGGGGGCGGCCGGGCACTTTGGTGGGGTCCGGTGGCACCTCGATCTGGGTGAGGGCGACACGCTGCAGCACGGCGATGCCGACAGCGCCCGCGGCGCCGGCGAGCAGACGCCGGCGCGACAGGCTGACCGGGCTCATGAGCCTCCTTTCTCCGACCGTGAAGGCATCGCGAGAAACCGCACCGCCTCGGCGAGTCCGGGGAGGTCCGGGTCGGCGCGATGCCAGATCGCCCGCAGGTCACCGTAGGCGCGGGCCGCCGTCCTCCGGTCCCCGGCCGCCGCCGCCGCGCGGCCGAGGCCGAGCAGCGACCTCGCGCGCTTGGGGGCGAGGCGGAGCGCCCGCGCACACTCGACCTGCGCCTCCCGCGGGCGGGCGGCCTGGAACAGGACCTCACACAGCAGCTCGTGGGATGGCTTGACGACCGCCGGCGGCCCGAACTCGAGCGGCATCGCGTCCTCGAGCGCCGTGGCCTCCCGCAGCAGCGCCACCGCGTCGTCCCCGGCCCCGTCCGCCTGCCGCAGCAGCGCCCGCAGCTCCTTTTCGAGGATGCTCGGCACGCGGTCTTTCTCCGGGCCGGTGTCGATCGCCGCACGCATCTGACTGAAGGTCGCGAGGTCTGCCAGGTTGCGCTCGGCGCCCGCGCGGTCGCCACGCTTGATGGCGCTGAGCCCGAAGACGAACGCGTCCACCGCTCTGTCCCTGAGGCGGGCTTCGGCGAGGTCGATCTTACCCCCCTGCAGAGGCCCACCGTCCCAGCGCTCGGTGTTGACGACGTAATCGGCGCGCATCAGGGCGAGCTCGGCGCGTTGCCGCGGCCGGCTCCAGTCCATGTTCTTGTGCATCAGGTTGAGGTGTCGCAGAGCGTTCCCGTACCGACCTTGCTGCAGATAGCCGTAGCCCAGCCAGGCGGTGTAATGGTTGGCCGTCCAGGCGGCGCGGTCGCGCCCGGACGCGAGCTCGTTCTGCGACACTACCTCATCCCACATCCCCAGCGCGAGGAAGATGTGGGTGGTCATGTGCTGCGCGTGCGCGGCGTCGGGCGCGATCTTGGAATACGCCCGGGCCGCCGGCAGACCGAGAGGCGCTCGGATTGGGTCGTCGTAGCAATGGATCAGGAGGTGCGCCGCGCCCGGGTGGTTCGGGTTGTCCCGGAATACCTTTTCGACGATGGCGGCGGCCCGCAGGTACGTCGGCACGTCCCGCACCCCTTGACTCAGGCCCAGCAGGGAGAGCGCGTAGAAGACCTGGGCTTCGCGGTCCGCGGGGAAGCTCGCAACCAGCCGCTCCATGGCGAGCGAGTACGCCGTGTCTCGCTTCGTTTTCGAGGCGTCGCCGTAGAGGATTTCGACGGTTTCGAGATACGCTTGCTCCCGGGGCGTAGGCGCCTTGGCGCGCCGGGCGGCGGGCGTCGGGCCGAGGCGCTGGAGGGCTGCGCGGCCGGCGCTCACGTCCTGCTCGTTCCAGATCGGATGCGTGTAGGTGAGCGCCTCGCCCCAATAGGCGAGGGCGAATCCGGGATCGAGGCGCTGCGCCTCGCGGAAGGCCTGCGCCGCGTCCCGGTACTCGAAGCTGTGCAGCAGCAGCACACCGCGGACGAACTGCGGCTGAGCCGCCGGGGCTCCCGAGGTGGGAAAATCGATCATCCCGAGGCGGGACGCCTGGGCCGACAGCGGCGGGCCGGCGGCGAGGAGCGCCAGCGCCGCCCACACGAGCCCCGGGATCGCGCGTCTCATGCGGCAAAAAATACACGGAAAACCGCTTCGACGCGCGTCGCCTCGTCGTCAGCGCTCAGTACAGATAGGCCACGCCCAGGGCCAGCGTCACCTGATCCTTCTTGCCAGCAAACGCCGCGAGCGTCGAGCGGTCGTAGCGCACCTCGGGCCGGACCACGGCGCTCGGCCAGGCGCGGATGTTGAGCGTCACCGTGCCGCTGCCGAACTTCTGCCCCGCGTGGGGGGGGAAGCCCAGCACCCCGCTCGTGCGGGCGCCGTTCTCGTCGTTCACGTAGTCGCCGCGCACGGCCAGGCCGAGGGACGAGCTGAACAGGCCGAGGGACGAGCTGAAGTCGTACGTCACCCAGCCCCCGAGTGCCCACCACTTCGCGTCTTGGGTCGGATCCGGCAAGGCGGCGTTGGCCTGCTCCGTGCCGTAGTCGCCCTGGACCCACACCGCCGCCTTACCCAGCTTGCGCCAGAGCAATCCCTCAACGCCGTACCGGTTGGCGGTGTTGTTCCCCACCTCCTCAGGCCCCCAGAACCCCACGATCCCGATCGACGTGCGTGCATCCGGATACACACCGAGGCGTCCCATGAGCGACTTGTGGGTATTGTTGTCGGAGACCTGGTCCCAGCCGTTGATCACGCGGAACTGCGCGTCCACGTAATTGTTGAACTTCGTCTCCACACTCACACCGGTGCCAGTGAAGTTCTCCACGTAGATGAACTGGTTGGCCTCCGACCAGTTGGGGTTGGCGACGGTCTCGATCACCTCCACGCCCATGAGGGTGACCATACGCCCCGCCTTGATCTGCAGGCCGTTCCCGCTGGCGGTCGGGATGTTCAAGGTGACGTAGAGATGCGGCACGTCGGC
>WNGH01003726.1_pt1 | contig 26537 bp, 25 predicted proteins | sample 5400631 | NCBI WGS metagenome assembly WNGH01 (sample SAMN13153373, study PRJNA577476) | soil metagenome | isolation source: 115 cm soil or saprolite under Garry oak tree replicate 1 | place: USA:California | collected 2016-06-15
TTGAAGCCGCCGGTGAGATCTCGGATCTGCGACGAGAGCAGCACGCGCGCATAGAAGGAACCGCCCGCGGAGATCGCGCGACGCGTCGGGCCCCAGTCCGCAACCTGCCCGCCCTTGACGTAGCGGGAGCCGAGGGCCAGGTCGGCGTCGTCGGTGGCGGCGATCAGCCGCGGCACGTCCTTCGGGTCATGTGAGAAGTCGCAGTCCATCTCCAGGATGAGCTCGGCGCCGTCGGCCAGTGCCTGCCGGAAGCCCGCGATGTAGGCGGGGCCGAGCCCCTCCTTGCGAGACCGGTGGAGGACGTCCACGTAGTCGAGCTCCTGCGCCAGGCGGTCGGCCAGCCGCCCGGTCCCGTCAGGCGAGTTGTCGTCTACTACGAGGACGCGCACACCGACGCCGCCGAGCGCGCGCAACATCGGCTCGAGGTTCTCATGCTCGTTGTATGTGGGCAGACAGACGGTTGCGCGCAGGTCCGGCACGGCGTCAGGGGTTTACAAGCGGAATCGTCATTGTCCCGGCCACCAGCAACGCCGCTGAGACTACGAGAACCGGGAGACGAACGACCCGGCGGCGCGCCAGGGCGGCTGCTCCCCAGTAGACCGGCAGCGCGAGAAGGCCGAAGCGTGCGTCGGACACGAAGGTCCCGCTGGCGAGTGGGAGCAGCACGAGCGCGGCGCTCGCAACCAGCCACGGCCCGGAGATCCCAACCCGGCGCGCCGCCGCGAGCAGCCCGAGGTAAATGAGGCAGAACGCCACGTCGCGCCAGAGCCACGGTGTGGATCCAGGCTCGTGAAGCTGCTGAAACGCGTGGACGATCCCGTCGAGTGAGAACGCCCGTCCCCATGCACGCTGGGCGTGGCTCCAGGCGGAGACGTTGTCAAGAGCCCAGCCGAGGTAGAGCGGGAAGGTCGCGACCGAGGCGACCGGAGCGAAGGCCGCCCCGATGGCCCGACCGCCGGCCACCCGGCCGGATGCCCGGGCACGGCCGATCGCAATCGCCACGAGCGGGAGGGCGAAGAAGATGGCCTCGAGCCTTCCCAGAGCGGCCGCGGCGCCGGCGATCGCGCTGAGTGTCCAGCGGCCGTCGAGCGCGAACACCAAGGCGAGGGCGAGAGCGGCGAACACGAGGCTCTCCGGATACGTCATCGAGAAGACGAAGCTCATCGGGAAGAGCGCCGCGAGCATGGCGCTCATCCTCGCCACGTCGAGGGGCAACAGCCGCCGGCTGACCTCGTAGAAGGCGACGATCCCGACCACGAACGCGACGTTCGCAACCAGGAGCCCGCTCGTCAGAAAGGAGAGGCCGAGCCCGTTCAGCCCTCGCAGGACGATCGGGAACAGCGGGAAGAAGGCGGGGTCGCTCTGGCGTCCCGGGATCAGGAGATAGCCCTGGTCGGCGACGGTGCGGTACCAGGCGCCGTCCCAGTAGCTGAGGATGCTCAGCGTGTGCGAGGTCGAGGCGCCGTGAGGCGGGGGCGGTCCTCCAGGCCAGTGCAACCAGTGGTCGGCGGCTGCTGCGGCGAGCACCAGCACCCGCGAGCCGATCGCCACCGCCAGAATCGCGCGTCGCTCTCGCAGCCACGCGGTCATGCTTCCTCCTTGACGATCAGCCGAAGCCGGGGAGAAAGGCGTAGCTCGGGCCGAGCGAGGTCACGCCGTTCGGGGCGGGCCAGGTACGACCAGCCGGTCCTGAGGCGGGGGATCCTGACCGCGACCGGCGCGAACGTACGGGGGTTGACGATCACCAGGAGCCTGCTGTCGCCCTGTCTGAAGGCCAGGCGGAGCATCGTTGCCCCGCGCAGGAAGACGCGCTCGGCGTGGACCGGCGCTCGGTCGTCGAGAAAGCGGCCGATCCGGCGCCCCAGCGCTCGCGGGCAGCCGGCGAGGACAGCTCGGACCGTCGGGAGCGGGCCGTCCTCTTCTCGCATAGTCGACCCGAGCCGAAAGGATGCGAACCGGGTCTCGACGAGACGGCGGCGGCCGCTCACCAGCAGCGAGGCGTGGAGGCGATTGGGATAAGCGGGCAGGGGGCCGATCGTCGCGTTGACGCAGATGCTCGAGACGCGCTCTCCGCCGACGAACGCTGTGCTCTTGATTGCGTTTTGCGCGGTCAGCCAGTGAAGCGTCCTCGCAGCGAGCAACTGGTTGTCTGAGGGACGCGGAAGTGTGACCGCTTGCAGCCCGAAGGCGGCCCCTGCGAGCAAGGCCGCGAGACCGGCGGCCGTGGCACCCGAGGCAACCGCCAGGCGGATCCAGCCGGTCTTGCCGCGCTTCATGGGCGATTCACTTGTGGTCACGCCTTCGTCGTTCGGGTTCTAACGGTTACCCATTAAGCCCCGTTTGCCCACGCTTTAAGCGTGCGTGAAGCAGCGATCTCGCTCGCGCCTATGATCGCTGGAATGGCCAAGACGCTGCCGCGCAACGCCGACGTCGCGGAGCAGCTCGAGCTGCTCTCCGACATCCTCGAGCTCGAGGGCGAGGCCGCCTACCGCCTGCTCGCCTACCGGCGGGCCGCGGCGCTCGTCCGCGAGCAGTCGGGCCTCGTCGCCGAGCTCGCGCTCGAGGGCAAGGCCAAGGAGCTGCCCGGGATCGGCAAGACGATCGAAGGCAAGATCGTCGAGATCGTCAACGAGGGCGAGATCCGGGCGCTGACGAAGCACAAGGCGCTCGTGCCGCCGGATGTCGTCGAGTTCACGCGGCTGCCGGGCCTGGGCCCGAAGACGGCCCGGAAGATCTGGCAGGAGCTCGGCGTGACCACGCTCGCCGACCTGAAAGCGGCGGCGAAGGCCGAGCGTTTGCGCGTTCTGCCGGGAATCGGCGCCAAGCTCGAGGAGCGGATCGTCAAGGAGCTGTCTGGCAAGCGGAAGGCACCCGAGGAGGTCAGGCCGCTTCTCGGCGTGGGGTTGCCGGCGGTTCAAGCGGTGGTCGCGGTGCTTCGTGAGCATCCGGCCGCCCTCGAAGTCTCCGACGCCGGCAGTGTCCGCCGCCGCAAGGAGACCTTCCGCGACCTCGACATCATCGCGACCGCGAGCGAACCGGCCGCGCTGACCGACTACTTCACGAAGCTGCGCTGGGTCGAGAAGGTCGCGGCCAAGGGCGAGTCGAAGGCGACCGTGGTCTCGAACGACGGGCTGCGTTTCGATCTTCGCGTCGTCCCGGCGGGCCTTTACGGAAACCTGCTCCAGCACTTCACCGGCTCGAAGCACCACAACGTCGCCCTGCGCGAGGACGCGGTCCGCGTCGGATTTTCAGTCTCCGAGAACGGCGTCAAGGACGTCGAGTCGGGCGAGGTCTTCAAGACAGGTAGCGAGGAGGCGCTCTACGAGTTCCTCGGCTACCAGTACATCCCGCCCGAGTTGCGCGAGAATCTCGGCGAGCTCGAGGCCGCCCGGAACGGCGAGCTGCCGGAGCTCGTGGAGCTGAGTGACCTCCGCGGCGACCTGCACGCCCATTCGACCTGGTCGAGCGACGGGAAGAACTCGATCGAGGAGATGGCGGCCGAGGCGAAGAGCCGTGGCTACTCGTACCTCGCGATCACGGATCACTCGCACTACCTGCGCGACGGCCGGCTCGAGGCGCAGGCCCGCGAGATCGAGGCGCTGAACGAGACGCTCGGCCGCTTCAAGCTGCTCAAGGGCATCGAGGTGAACATCCGCGCCGACGGCTCGCTCGACGTCGACGACGAGACGCTGGCGGGGCGGGATTGGGTCGTCGCCTCGCTGCACACGGCCTTCGACAAGAATCCCACCGAGCGCGTGATCTCTGCGATGGAGAACCCGAACGTCGACTGCATCGGCCATCTGACCGCGCGCAAGATCAACCGGCGCGGGCCGGCCGACATCGACCTCTCGCGTGTATTCGAGACCGCGCTCGCGACGAAGACGTTCCTCGAGATCAACTCCCAGCCCGACCGGCTCGACCTTCGAGACGCGCACGCGCGGGCCGCGGGCGAGGCGGGGGTGCTGCTCTCGATCTCGAGCGACGCCCACTCGACGCGCGCGCTTGCGTATCCAGAGCTCGGCGTCGGCCAGGCTCGGCGGGCCTGGCTGACGAAGGAGCAGGTGCTGAACACACGGACCTGGCCTCAGATCAAGAAGCTGCTCGGTTGAGTTTTCGCGACGACGGCGCGGAGGCGCTCGAGTGGGCGGCCTCGTACCTCGAGCGGGTGCGTGAGCTGCCGGTGCTCGCACAGGTGGAACCCGGCGAGATCCGGCGCGCGCTGCCGGAGTCTCCGCCGGAGGCCGGCGAGCCGTTCTCGGCGGTTCTGCGCGACCTCGACGAGGTGCTGCTGCCGGGGATAACGCATTGGCAGCATCCAGGTTTCTTCGCCTATTTCGCGACGACGGGCTCGGAGCCCGGGATCCTCGCGGAGCTGCTCGCAGCGACGCTGAACGTGACGCAGATCCTCTGGCGCGCGTCGCCGGCGGCAACCGAGCTCGAGCTGGTGACGATGGACTGGCTGGCCCAGCTGCTCGGGCTGCCGCGGGAGTGGCACGGGCACATCGAGGACACGGCGTCGACCTCGACGCTCGCGGCGCTGGCGGCGGCCAGGCAGGCCTTCCCGGGCCGGGTCGTGCTCTGCTCGGAGCACGCGCATTCGTCGGTCGAGAAGGCGGCACGGCTACTGGGGCTTGCGGTCCAGAAGATTCCGGCGGACCACGAGTTTCGGATGCGAACCGAGGATCTCCACGATCTCGAGGGCGCGTGCGCTTTGGTCGCGACGGTTGGGACGACCTCGTCGACCTCGGTCGACCCGGTTGCGGAGCTGGCGGAGATCTGCGAGCGCGAGCATGTCTGGCTGCACGTCGACGCGGCCTACGCAGGCTCGGCGATGGTCTGCCCGGAGTTCCGCTGGGCCTGGGAGGGGATCGAGCGCGCCGACTCCGTCGTCGTCAACCCGCACAAGTGGCTGTTCACGCCGGTCGACTGCTCGGCGCTGTGGACGCGGCGCCCGGACGACCTGCACGCGGCGATGACTCTCGTCCCTGAGTACCTGCGCACCGGCGACGAGGACGCGTTGAACCTGAGCGAGTACGGGCCTGCGCTGGGGCGCCGGTTCCGGGCGCTGAAGCTCTGGGCGGTGCTCCGCTGCTACGGACGGGAGGGGCTGCAGGAGCGGATCCGCGAGGCGGTGCGGCTGGCGGAGCTCTTCGAGGGCTGGGTGCGGGAAGCGCCGGGCTGGGAGGTCGTGGCGCCGCGCCCCTTCTCGGTCGTCTGCTTTCGGCGCGAGGGCTCGGACGAGGAGAACGCCGACTTGCTCGAGCGCGTCAACGCAAGCGGCGAGGCGTTCCTCTCGCACACGGCTTTGGATGGCCGTTACGTTCTGCGGCTCGCGATCGGGAACGCACGCACGACCGAGGAAGACGTGCGGCGGGCTTGGGATGTCCTACGGAGGGAGGCTCGATGATCATCGCAACGACAAACGAGATCGCCGGACACGAGACCGAGGAGGTGTTCGGCGAGGTCTTCGGGCTGACGGTGCGCTCACGGAACGTGTTCTCTCAGTTCGGCGCCGGCCTGAAGTCGATGGTCGGCGGCGAGCTCAAGGGCATGACGACGGCGCTAGTAGACAGCCGCCAGCAGGTGATCGACCGGATGGTCGAGGAGGCGGAGGCGAAGGGCGCGAACGCGGTCGTCGGCATGCGCTTCGACACCTCCGAGATGGGCGACACGTGGACCGAGATCTGCGCCTACGGCACGGCGGTGCGGGTGCGCAGGGCCTGAGGGCAGGGACTGTCCCCGAACGGGGACTGTCCCTCAAACCGCAACGAAGTTCGGAATGGTGATAAGGACAGACCCCTTCGGGGTCAGTCCCTCTTGAGCGCCGCTGCGGCCGCGTCATGGAGCGCGACGCGGTAGCGCCAGAACGCTCGGCCGGCGGTGAGGAGTCGCTCCCTCAGCGGGCCTGACAGCTCGGCCAGCGTGCCCCAGCGCGCTGCCTCGATTTCGTCCGTGTCCTGAGGGCTGAGCTCGTCGTCCTCAGTCGTCGCCGAGAAGATGTGCGTGCGCCAGGGGACGTCGTACGGCTCGTAGACGAAGTGCGCCGTGGCGTCGACGAGGTAACGCCGGAGCTCGACCCGCAGGCCGGTCTCTTCCAGCGCCTCTCGCTGCACGCCGGCGACGAAGTCCTCGCCGGGCTTGACGCCTCCGCCCGGCGGCCGCCAGATGCCCGGCTCGAAGCCGTGCTTGCGGATCAGCGCCAGCTGCTCGCCTTTGAAGATGAACAGCGTCACGTCGTGCGTGCGGTTGGGGTTGTAAGTCGCCAGCGAGTGCTCGCGCTCGGAAATCTCGCCCTCCCACTCGAGCCGCACGGGTTCACCGTAACGCTCGCGCAGTGGAGCGAGGACGGTCTCGTCGACATGCATGAAGCCGATGCTACGGTCAGAAAACCATGCCCCGCGTTCGCCGCTTGCGCCGCGAGGCTCCCACGCTCGAGCTGCTCGCCGCGACCCTGCCGGAGCTGCGGCTCGGCCTCTCGGACTCCGGCGCCCGCACCCTCGCCTACGAGGTCTTTGAGAAGCTCGGCTATGGCGCCGTCTCGGTCACGGACACCAGCCGCGTGCTGGCCTTCGTCGGCGCCGGCGCGGACCATCACGGCCCGGGGGACGTGCCGATTCGACCGGTCTTCGAGGCACTCGCGGAGGACGAGACGCGCATCGCGCCGCTCGCGCTCCGGGTTGCGTGTGGGCATCGCGCCTGTCCGCTCGGGGCGGCGGCGATCGTGCCGCTGCGGCTCAGCGACGGCCCAGTCGGCGCGCTCGTCGCCTACGCGACAGACGGCGCGCCGCTCGCCGACGGCGACGTCGACCTGCTGACCTCGCTCGGCGACCAGCTCTCCGCGCAGCTACAGCTCTCCGAGCTCGCCGGCTCCGCGCGCGCCGCGGCATCCGCCGAGCTGAAGGCCCTGCAGGCCGAGATCGAGCCGCACTTCCTCTTCAACTGCCTGAACACGATCGCCAGCTTCATCCGCACCGATCCCGACCGCGCCCGCGAGCTCGTCCTCGCCTTCGCGGACTATTGCCGTTGGACGCTCGCCCGTCCCGGCGAGTTCATCACGCTCGCCGAGGAGCTCAAGCACGTCCAGAGCTACCTGGCGCTCGAGCAGGCGCGTTTTGGCCCACAGCTCGAGGTCGAGATCGACGCCACGCCCGAGGCGCTCGCGGTGCGCCTGCCGCCGTTCCTCGTCCAGCCGCTCGTCGAGAACGCGGTCAAGCACGGCAAGACCGAGCGACCGCTGCGGCTCATCATCCGTGCCCGCGTCCGCCGCGGTCGGCTGCGTGTGACCGTTCGAGACAACGGCCTCGGAATTGCCCGCGAGGCGCTCGACCGCGTCCTCGAGCCTGGCGTCGGCGAGGGCGACGGCGCCGGGCTCGGTCTCGCGAACGTCCATCAGCGGCTGACCGCGTTCTACGGTGAGGGCGTCCGGCTGAAGTCCGGCGGCTTCGGGACGGTCGTTCGCCTCGACGTCCCGGTTGGACATTGAGCATTCGCGCGCTGATCGTGGACGACGAGGAGCCGGCGCGCGGTGAGCTGCGTTATCTGCTGGCGGCCCATCCCGAGGTCGAGGTGGTCGGCGAAGCCGCGACTGCCAGCGAGGCGCTCGCGCTTGCCGGGAGCGTCCGCTACGACGTCGTCTTTCTCGACATCGAGCTGCCGGGGATGACCGGCCTCGAGGTGGCGCGGCTCGTGCTCGACCGCAGCGAGCGGCCCGCTGTCGTCTTCGTCACGGCACATGACCGCTACGCCGTCGACGCCTTCGCCGTCGAGGCCTTGGACTACCTCGTCAAGCCGGTCGAGCCCGAGCGGCTGGCCCGCGTGGTCGAGCGCCTGGCGCAGGCGCGTAAGCGCGAGGCTCCTCCGGTCGAGAAGATCGCGGTCGTCAGCGCGGGCGGCGCGAAGACACTGCTCGACTACGACGCCGTCTACTGGATCGAGGCGGACGGCGACTACAGCCGCGTGCATACCTACGATCGCGTCTACCTCTCGACCTCGTCGCTGCGCGAGCTGGGGGAGGAGCTACCCGCCGCTCGTTTTGCGCGGATCCACCGCAGCCACCTCGTCAATCTCGGCAAGGTCGCGGCGGTCCGCCGAGGGGGCCCCGACCGGCTCCGGCTCGTGCTCGACGACCAGCAGCAGTGCGAGCTCGACGTCGCCCGGCGCCAGACGCGCGCGCTGCGCGAGCGCCTCCGTCTCTAAAGCCGGCGGAGCAGCTCGACGAGCTCGGCCGGGCTCTCGACCACGATGTCCGCGGCCTCGCGGAGCTCCGGCGGCCCTTCGGCCGACGCGACCGCGATGCGCACCGAAACGTCGAGCCCGTCGAGCCCGCGGAAGGCGTCGAGGTCGGTCGTGTCATCGCCCGCATAGAGCGCCCGCCGCAGCTGGCGCTGCTCGAGCAGCACCCGCACGGCCGTTCCCTTGTCGGCGGCAACCGGAGGCCGCACCTCGAGCACCTTGCGCCCGAACTGAGCCTGGAGCCCGAGCGCGGTCGCGCGATTGGCGACGCCACGGAGCATCTCGAGTGCAGCCTCCTCGTCCGTGGCGCCCCGGTAGTGGAAGACGACCGCGAGGCCTTTGTCCTCGACGGGCCAGTCGACGCTCTCCGCAAACTCCCGCAGCGGTCCGCGCCACCGCTCGGCCTCGGGCGCGAGCTCGAGACCGTGCACGCCTACGTAGACGGGCCCCTCGACCCCTACGATCCTGCGGGCGTCGGCGCCCGTCCGGCCGCTGATGCACGCGACCAGCGCATAGCGGGCGACGAGGCGGCGCAACTCGGCCCGTGTCTCGTCCGGCACGCGCGCGAGCTCCGGCCGGGCGACGATCGGCGCGAGCGTTCCGTCGACGTCGAGCATGATCGCTGCCTCGGACGGGTTCTCGACCAGCGCACCAAGCAGGGCGTCCGAACCCCGGCGTCGTCGCCTATGGGCTTCACGGCGACCTCAAGGTCGGCTCCGCTGCGCTCGTCGGGCTGCCGGCGGCGGTCGGCGCTGTCGCAGGCGTCGCGCTGCAACAGCGGCTGCAGACGCGGACATTGACGTTCGGGTTCTCGCTCGTCCTGGCGGCGGTCGGGATCCGCCTGCTCGTCTGATGGAGATCCTGGCCGCCGTTCTGGGTTTCCTCGGCGGCGTCCTCGCAGGCCTGTTCGGGGTCGGCGGCGGGATCCTGTTCGTGCCGACGTTGGTGCTCGTGCTCGGCCTTGGTCAGGTCCATGCGGAGGCGACGTCGCTGCTCGCGATCCTGCCGGCCGTGGTCGCGGGCGCCTGGCGGCAGCAGCGCTACGGAAACGTCGACTGGCGCGCGGCCCTGCTCCTCGGCCTCGGCTCGATCGCCGGCGTCGCCGGCGGCGTCGAGCTCGCGAAGGCGCTGCCCGAGGACGTGCTGCGGCGCCTCTTCGCCGTCTTCATGCTTGCCGTCGCCGCCAGCGTGGCCTGGCGTGCCGTGCGGATGAAACCGGCCTATCCTAGGGCTGATGACTCGGCCTGACGAAGTCTGGATCCCGCTCGTCGACGAGCCGATCGGCACGATCGTCGCGCAGATTCAGGCCGAGCACGCGGAGATCGGTGAGCTCGTCGACTCGCCGCAGAGGTTGCTCGCGTTCAAGACGTTCGCGTACATCCGGGTCGGTCTTGTCCTCGGCGAGCTGCTCGTGGAGAACGACATCGAGCCGTACAACGGCTCCCAGACCTGGATCGAGCAGTTGCTCGGCAATCCCGAGTACAGGGCGCGGGTGGTCGAGGAAGTCCAGGCCGTCGCGGAACAGGTCGCCCGCGACATCTCTCCCGACGCTCCGGTGGGACCGGATGAGGCCGCGCGAGAACGTTTCCGCGACTTCGCCCGCCGCCAGCTCGAACAGAGCTGACAGTTACACCGTTCGCAGGCTGGGCCATAATGGGCGCAGCGATGCGGCTTCCGCCTGTTTTGGCGCTTGCGTCTGTTTTGCTGCTCGCCGGCTCGGCGGGGGCCTCGTCACACGGCTCGCAGGCCGGGGCGACGGCGAGCGCCTACGGGATCAAGGTGGTCGTGCCCAACCAGGCCGGGGCAGTCTCGAGCTCAGTCTCGGCGCCACCGAACGCGGTCGGTTTCGCGTCGGGCTTCGCCTATCCCAGCGACGGCTCGATCATGACCACCGGCCCGGTCTCCGTCTCGGCCTCCACCAATGTCGGGACGAATGCGCGATCCATCGCTTCGAGCTCGGTCAGCTCGCTCTCGCTCTTCGGCGGTGAGGTCACCGCGTCGAATGTCACCGGCCACGCCAACGCGTCGACGAGCGGTCAGAGCGCGACCGGAAGCCTCGCGGGCGCTGCCGTTACCGGGCTCACGGTCGGCGGCGTCGCGCAGGGAGCGGGCGCCAACGGACGCGTCGCGCTGGGTGATTGGGGCTACGCGATCACGCTCGAGCAGGCCGAGGTTCGGGCGACCGCCGGCAAGACACCGAGCTACCGCGGCTACGTCACCGGCCTCGACATCCACCTGACGGCCGATCACGGCGGGCTTCCGGCGGGTAGCGAGATCCTGGTCGGCTACACCGAGTCGTGGGCTCAGGCCGGGACGCCTCCGCCGGTGCTCCCGCCCGCTCCGGGCAAGGCGACCGTGAAGCCGAAGAAGTCCAAGGCCAAGACGCCGGCGTCGAAGACCGGGAACCCGCAGGGCCTCGGACAGGCGTTCAAGATCCCCTTCGGGCTCCAGCCCCCGCTGACTGCGGGCGGCTACGTCTTCCCGGTCTACGGGCCACACGACTTCATCGACACCTTCGGGGGCTTCCGCGGCGACGTGCCCGGCAACTGGCACCACGGCGACGACATCTTCGCCCCCCTCGGCGCGCCGGTGCTCGCCTGCGCGGACGGCACCGTCTTCTCGATCGGCTGGAACAACGTCGGTGGCAACCGCCTCTGGCTGCGGGACAGCCAGGGGAACGAGTTCTACTACGCGCATCTCTCCGCGTACTCGCCCGCGGCCAAGGACGGCAACCGCGTCAAGGCGGGTGAGGTGGTCGGCTTCATCGGCAACACGGGGGACGCGGAGGGAACTGCCTACCACCTCCACTTCGAGATTCACCCGGTCGCCTACCTCTCGCTCGGCTACGACGGAGCCGTCGACCCGACGCCGTACCTACAGGCATGGCAGCACCAGAAGGATCTCTACCTCGCGCAGGTTGCCGGCTACCTCCCGGGCGTCGCCGGCGTCGCGCCCAAGCCGGGGGCGATCCTGCTCCAGGCCAACGACATCTCACAGGCGAACGGCCTCGACCCGGCTTCGCTGAGGCGCGTCTTCTTCACACCGCTGAGCGAAAGCGAAGGCGGCCGCCTGGCGACGGTCAGCACGCTGCTCGGCCAGCAGCCCTAAGCCACACGTCCAGAAAAGTCCCGCCGAACGTGGCGATGCCACCGGGGGTTATCCGGACGCCCGGGCGGAGCCCGGACGTCCTCTAGATCGGCGTCGCAAGCGAGCGCCTTGGGATCTAGCCCACAAGCGGGCGGCTACGAGCCAGAGTTCCCCTGGTAGCCGAACTCGTCCTCTTCTCCAAACACGCTTTCCTTCAGCCACCGGCGCGCGTCCCCGCCGGTCATCGGGTTGAAGAGGAAGATGCCGATCGCGATGCCCGTCACCAGCAGCAGGTTGCGGCCCTTGTGGTTCGGCCCCTTCTGGATCCGGTCGGCTGCGTTGCGGAGGTCGTCGATCGCCGAGCGCAAATTGTCGCGCAGGTCTTTGTCCGAAGCGACTCGGACGGCCTTGCCGCTGACGCCACGCGGTCCCATCAGCTCGTCGTAGACGCCGCGGGCCGCGACGAACGCGTTCTTCAGGTTGTCGCGGAACTCTTCGTCCTTGATCGCGCGTTCGACGTACGGCTTCACGTCCGAGACGCGTTCCCTTGTCTTCGCCATTCCAGTGTTCCTTTCGGTCGCTTCGCGGGTTCTCTACCCCGCGGAAACTAACGGCTAAACAGGGGACGCCGCTTGGCGGTCGGCTGCGACCGCCGCTGGACGGGGCGCGACGGCCACGCCGTCGAAGGCCGCCGAGAGCACGTCGTCGAGGGTGTCGGCGAGCACGAACTCGAGCTCCTGGCGGGTTTCCTTGGGGAGCTCCTCGAGGTCCGGCTCGTTCTCGTGCGGGATGATCACCCGCTTGATCCCGGCGCGCTGGGCCGCCAGCGTCTTCTCGCGGACGCCGCCGATCGGCAGCACCTGGCCCGTCAGCGTGATCTCGCCGGTCATCGCGACCTCGTCGGAAACCGGCACCTCGCGGACGAGCGAGACGATCGCGGTCGCCATCGTGATTCCCGCCGACGGACCGTCCTTCGGGATCGCCCCGGCGGGGATGTGGAGGTGGACGTCGTGGTCGGCGAACCAGGTCGGATCGAGCCCGAGCTGGACGGCGTGCGAGCGCACCCAGGAGTGCGCGGCCGTGGCGGACTCCTGCATAACGTCGCCGAGCTGGCCGGTGACGGTCAGCCGGCCCTTGCCGGGATACGCCGTCGCCTCGATGAAGAGGATGTCGCCGCCGACCGCCGTGACGGCGAGGCCGGTCGCGACGCCGGGGTCGGAGGTTCGCTTCCGCACCTCGCCGGAGAAGCGCCGCGGCCCGAGCCACTTGCGCACCCGCTTCTCGTCGATCCGGATCTTGGTCTTCCTGCCCTCTGCGACCTCGCGGGCGGCCTTGCGGCAGAGATCCGCAATCCGGCGCTCGAGGTTTCGGACGCCGGCCTCGCGGGTGTATTCGCGGGCGACCAGCCTCAGCGCGTTGTCGGTGATGGAGACTTGCGCCGGGTCGAGGCCATGCGCCTCGACCTGCTTCGGCACTAGGTACTTGCGTGCGATCCCGAACTTCTCGTCGTCCGTGTAGCCCGAGAGCGAGATCACATCCATCCGGTCGAGCAAGGGGCTCGGGATCGTCTCGAGCTGGTTCGCGGTGCAGATGAAGAGCACCTTCGAGAGGTCGTAGGGGAGGTCGAGGTAGTGGTCGCGGAACGTCTTGTTCTGCTCGGGGTCGAGCACCTCGAGCATCGCGCTCGCCGGATCGCCGCGGAAGTCGGCGCCCATCTTGTCGATCTCGTCGATCAGCATCACCGGGTTGGTCGACTCGGCGTCGCGGATGGCGCGGATGATCGTGCCCGGCATGGCGCCGATGTACGTGCGGCGGTGGCCGCGGATCTCCGCCTCGTCGCGCACGCCGCCGACGGAGATGCGCGTGAACTTACGTTCGAGCGTCCGCGCGATCGAATGGCCAAGCGAGGTCTTGCCGACGCCGGGCGGCCCGACGAAGCAGAGGATCTGGCCGGAGGCGTCGTTGCGGAGCTTCGAGACCGCCAGGTGCTCGATGATCCGCTCCTTCACCTTCTCGAGGTCGAAGTGGTCCTCGTCCAGGATCTCGCGCGCGCGCTCGAGGTCGAGGTTGTCCTGCGTGGTCTTGTTCCAGGGCAGCGTCGCGATCCAGTCGAGGTAGGTGCGGATGACGCCGTACTCCGCCGCGGCCGAGGGCAGCTTCTCGAGCCGGGCGAGCTCACGGTCGACGGCCTTTCTCACGTCCTCCGGCAGCTCGAGCTCGGCAAGCCGTTCGCGCAGCTCGTTCACCTCGGCCTGCTCGGCGTCGCCTTCGCCCAGCTCGTCCTGGATCGCCTTCAGCTGCTGGCGCAGGAAGTATTCGCGCTGGCCCTTCTCCATCTCGGACTGGACCTGCGACTGGATCTTCGAGCCGAGCTCGACGACCTCGAGCTCGCGGTTCAGGATCACTGAGATCTCGCGCAGCCGGGCGCCGACGTCGGTCAGCTCGAGCAGGTGCTGCTTCTCGTCGGTCTTGATCCGCAGGGTCGAGGCGACGAGATACGAGAGCGCACTCGGCTCGTCGACGTTAGCGGCGGCGATCTCTAGTTCGTCGGGGAGGTAGGGGACCAGGGCGATCACGCGCCCGAACAGCGTCTGGACGTTGCGGACCAGGGCCTCGACCTCCGGTGTCTCCTCGCCCTCGTCCGGCACCTCCTCGAACCGCCCCAGCAGGTAGGGGTCGTCGCCGACGCGGTCCTCGATCCGGATCCGGCGCACGCCCTGGACGAGGATCCGCAGCGTCCCGTCGGGGACGCGGATCATCTTGTGGATGGCGGCCGCGGTCCCGACCTCGTACAGGTCATCCCACCCGGGCTGCTCGGCCTCCGGGTTCTTGACGGTCACGAGCGCGACCAGGCGCTCGCCGTCGACGGCGTCCTCGATCAGCTTGATCGAGCGATCCTGGCCGATCGCGAGCGGCGTCATCGACTGCGGGAAGACGACCGTCTCCTTGAGCGGCAGGACCGGAAGCTCGTCCGGAAGCTCGAGCTCCTCGATCCGCTCCTCGGTCAACAGCTCGGTCATTTGCTCCGCCCGATCTTGATCGAGACCTTCTCGTGTGCGGGCTCGCGCTCGGCGATCGGCACCGTCACGGTCAGGAGGCCGCGCGCGTACTCGGCATGGGCGCCTGCCGGATCGACCTGCTCGGCGAACTGGATCCGTCGCTGGAACGGCCCGTGCTCGATCTCCATGTGGAAGAAGCGGCCGCGCCAGGCGGGCGACCGCGAGCCGGCGACGACGAGCGCCTGGTCGTCGGCGAAGATCCGCAAGGTCTCCGAGTCGACCCCTGCGAGCTCGACCACCACTCTGTACTCGGGCGGGTCCTCGGTACGGATCACGTCCACCTGCGGACGGAACCCGCGGCGGAGGCCCGAGAAGCGAGGGACTTGCCAGAGCTCGTCGATCAGCTCCTGGACCTCGCTCTGTAGGCGATCGAGATGGTCTTTCTTTCCGGGCACGATGCTTAAGGGTAGAACGGCTGCCCCGCCTGCGGCGATTCCCCTTCAGGTCCAGCCTGCGAGCCGGCGATCGCTAGCTTTGTCACTGAGGGCTTGATGGAGCGCTGGACGCGAGTGGTGTTGCGGTTTCGCTGGCCGATTCTCACCGGCTGGCTCGTCGTGCTTCTCGCCGGCGGCTTCGCGTTCACACATCTGAGCTCGCTGCTCTCGAACGAGTTCTCGGTTCCGGGAACCGACTCGGAGCGGGCGAGGACGATTCTCGAGCGCCACTTCGGCGATCGCAGCGACGGCGCGTTCACGGTCGTTTTCCGGCTCCGCGAGGGTGTCGATCGCGCCGCTTACGTGCGCCTGCAGCGCGATGTCGACCGCGCGGCTCGGGTCGTGCCGGACTCGACACCGCGGCAGCTCGTTCCGGCCGGGCGCAACATCGTCTACGGGGACATCGTCTCGACGCTGAGCATCGCCAAGGCCAAGGGCTACACCGACGACCTCTACCGGGCGCTCCCTCACGGCGGCGGCGTCCAGTCCTACGTGACCGGACAGGCCGCTATCCAGCACGACCTCGACCCGATCTTCTCCAAGGATCTGCGCAAAGGGGAGATGATCGCCCTGCCGATTGCGGTGCTCGTCCTGCTCGCGGTCTTCGGGTTGTCGGTTGCGGTGACGATGCCGTTCATCTTCGCCGCCTGCACGGTGATGGCGACGCTCGGCGGGGTCTACGTCTACGCGCACTTCCTGACCACCGCGACGTACGTTACGAACCTTGTCTTCCTGATCGGGCTCGGGATCGCGATCGACTACTCGCTGCTGGTGATCTACCGCTTCCGCGAAGAACTGCTGCGCCACGGGGACGTCGAGGCGGCGATCGTGCGGACGATGCAGACCGCCGGCCGCGCGGTCGTCTTCTCCGGCGCCACTGTCGCGATCGGGCTAGCGCTGCTCCTGTTCATTCCGCTCCCGTTCGTGCGATCGATCGGCGTCGGTGGCTTCCTGATTCCGCTGACCTCGATTGCGGCGGCGCTGACGCTGCAGCCGGCTCTGCTCTCGCTCTACGGCCGGCGCGGCGTAGCGCGGATTCCCCTCCTGCCGAAGCGGTTTCGCGCCGAGGAGGACACCGGTTTGTGGCACCGGCTCGCGACGGCGATCATGCGGCGGCCGCTCGCGTTTCTGGGCGGCGGGGCGGTGTTGCTCGTGGCGGCCGCGATCCCCGTCTTCGGGCTGCAGCTGACGCCAGGCTCGGCCTCCGGGATCCCGCAGTTCCCGCAGTCGGTGCAGGGGTTCGACGTGCTCAAGCATTCGATCGGACCGGGAGCGATCTCGCCGACGCAGGTCGTCGTCGACTCCGGGCGTCCGGGAGGCGTGCACGAGCCTCGCGTGCAGGCGGCGATCGGACGTCTTGCCGGCGGGATCAGGGCCGACCACGAGACGGCCTCGCTTCGGGTCGCGCCGCGGCAGCCGTTCGTCGACCCGAGCGGCCGCTACGAGGAACTGATCGTCGCGGGCCGGGACGAGTACGGCTCCGAGGCGGCCCAGAGCTTCGTCCACCGTTTGCGCGGGAAGCTCGTTCCCGCGGCTGAGTTTCCGAGCGGCGTGCGGGTGCTCGCCGGCGGCGGGCCGCCGCAGGGCGTCGACTTCCTCGACCAGGCGTACCGCTACTTCCCCTGGCTCGTCGCCGCGGTGCTCGTGCTGACCTACTTCCTGCTGATGCGCGCCTTCCGCTCGGCGCTGCTGCCGCTGAAGGCGGTGATCCTGAACTTGCTCTCGGTCGCGGCGGCCTACGGAATGCTCGTCGTCGTCTTCAAGTGGGGCGTCGGCCGCGACGTGCTCGGCCTCTACCAGATCGGCCAGATCGAGGGCTGGATCCCGATCTTTCTGTTCGCGATGCTCTTCGGGCTCTCGATGGACTACGAGGTCTTCCTGGTCACGCGCATGCGGGAGGAGTGGGATCACGGCCGCGACAACCGCGAAGCGGTCGCCTACGGGCTCGAGCGCACCGGCCGGATCGTGACCGCGGCCGCGATCGTCATGGTCGCGGCCTTCTCGGGCTTCGTCGCCGGTCGCATCGTCGGCCTGCAGGAGTTCGGGATCGGACTGGCGGTCGCGATCTTCCTCGATGCGACGCTGGTGCGAGCGGTGCTCGTCCCGTCGCTGATGGCGCTGTTCGGCCGTTACAACTGGTGGCTGCCCGGGCCGCTCGCGCGGGTCGTGCGGGTGCCGGAGTCGCCGCTGGAGCAGCCTCGACGGCCGGCTCTCCGGCCCGCGGGGCGCTAGGTAATTACCATCTGCCCGCGATGAAGGGCGTCATCCTGGCCGGCGGCACCGGCTCCCGGCTCCATCCGCTGACGCGGATCACGAACAAGCATCTGCTGCCGATTCACGACCGGCCGATGGTCAACTTTGCGATCGAGGCGCTCGTCAACGCCGGGATCGACGAGCTGATGCTGGTCACCGGCGGGACGCACGCGGGCGAGTTCTTCCGGCTGCTCGGCAACGGGCACGAGCACGGGATCGACCGGCTCTTCTACGCCTACCAGGAGGAGGCCGGCGGGATCGCCGAGGCGCTCGGGCTGGCGGAGCGGTTCGGAGCCGGCGACCGGATCTGCGTCATGCTCGCCGACAACGTGCTCGAGGGCTCGCTCCAGCCTGCGGTCGAGAACTTCGCAAAGCAGGAGCACGGGGCTCGGATCCTCCTTTCGCCTGTCGAGGAGGTCGAGCACCTGCAGCATCTCGGGGTGCCCGAGCTGAACGGTGAGGGCCGCGTCGTCCGGATCGTCGAGAAGCCGGCCGACCCCCCGAGCAAGTTCGCGGTCACGGGGATCTACTTCTACGACGAGTCCGTCTGGGACGTGATCCCGACCTTGAAGCCCTCCGGCCGCGGCGAGCTCGAGATCACGGACGTGAACAACTGGTACGTCGGGCTGGGGACGATGGAGTACGACGTGCTCGACGGGTTCTGGGGCGACGCGGGCGAGTCGATCGACGCCTACTACGAGGTCAACGACTTCGTGCGCGCGAACGGGGCAAACAAGAAGTGATCGACGGCGTCGAGGTTTATCCCCTGCGGCCGCATGAGGATGAGCGTGGTTGGTTCATGGAGCTGATGCGCTCGTCGAATCTGCCCAAGCCGGTTAAGCAGTCGAACCTTGTGTTCTCGCGCCAGGGCGTGATTCGCGGGCTGCACTATCACGAGCGTGGGCAGAGCGACCTCTTCGCGTGCTTAAGCGGAATGGTCCGAATTGTCGTGCTGGACCGAGAGACGGGCGAGACATTCACTCTCGACATCGGCGACGACAATCCGGTGACGGTCTTCGTCCCTGGGATCCATGCGCACGGCTATGAGGCGCTCACAGACTCACTCTTTCTTTACCACGTGACCGAGGAGTACGACCCAGCCGATCCGGACGAGCGCGAGATCGCCTGGGACGATTCGCGCGTCAAGCACCTCTGGAGCACGAAATCGCCGATCCTGTCGAGCCGGGACGAGGCCGCAGCGTCCTAGTCACCGGCGCGGGGGGCCAGCTCGGGCACGCGCTCGTCGAGGCGTTCGCCGGTGACGATCTCGTCGCGCTGACCCACGCCGACTGGGACGTGAGCGTCCCGCCGCCGGCAGGGGTCGGGCCAGCCGACCTCGTTCTGCACGCTGCCGCCTGGACTGACGTCGACGGCGCCGAGGACGATCCCCAAGGCGCAGCCGCGATCAACGTCGGCGGGACGAAGCACGCCGCCGAGCTCGGGCCGATCGTCTACTACTCGAGCGACTACATTTTCGACGGGCAAAAGCGCTCGCCGTACGTCGAGTCCGACCCGCCGAACCCGCTCTCGGCCTACGGGCGCTCGAAGGCCTACGGCGAGGCCGCGGCGGGCGAGCGGGCGTGGATCGTCCGTTCGTCCTGGCTGTTCGGGCCAACGGGACGCAACTTCGTGCGGACGATGCTGCGGCTCGGCGCAGAGCGGGACGAGGTCTCGGTCGTCGACGACCAGGTCGGGTGTCCGACTTACGTCGCGCATCTCGCGGCGGCGACGCGCGAGGTCGTCGAGCTACCGCATGGAATCTGGCACGTGGCCGCTGACGGCGAGTGCACTTGGGCCGAGTTCGCGCAGGCGATCTTCGAGGAGGCGAAGCTCGAATGCGAGGTCGTGCCAATCACGACCGCCGAGCTCGGACGCCCCGCGGTCCGGCCCGCGTACTCGGTCCTGCGCAGCGAGAAGCCGGATGCGCCCCGCCTGCCGCACTGGCGCGACGGCCTACGCGAGTGCCTCGCGCAGCTCGCGTAAGACCAAACAACCGTCGTCTAGGCTTCCGGCCGATGCGAATCCTGGTCACAGGCGGGGCCGGCTTCATCGGCTCCCACTGCGCGAAGCGACTCGCAGCCGCGGGAGACGAGGTTGTCGTTCTCGACAAGCTCACCTACTCGGGCAATCGAGCGAATCTCGAAGGGGCGGACGTCGAGTTCGTCCAGGGCGACATCTCCGACGGCGATGCCGTCGGCGGCGCGGCCGAGGGCTGCGCAGCGATTCTCAACTTCGCGGCCGAGACTCACGTCGACCGCTCGATCTTCGGCGCCGCCGAATTCATCGAGACCGACGTTCTCGGCACCTACGTCCTGCTCGACTACGCACGCGAACACGGCATCCGCTTTGTCCAGGTCTCGACCGACGAGGTCTACGGCGACGTGTCCGAAGGCGTCTCGTCGAAAGAGGACGATCCGCTCCGCCCGTCAAGTCCATATGCCGCCTCCAAGGCGGGCGGCGACCTGCAGGTGCTGGCCGCCGTCCGCACCTACGGCGTCAACGCTTCGATCACCCGCGGCTCGAACACGTACGGGCCGAACCAGTATCCCGAGAAGATCATCCCGCTCTTCATCACGAATGCTCTCGACGGCGAGTCGCTCCCCGTCTACGGCGACGGCCGTCAGACCCGCGACTGGCTGCATGTCGAGGACCACTGCGCCGGGGTCGAGCTCGTCCTGAGGGAAGGCGAGCCCGGCGGGGTCTACAACGTCGGCGGCGGCGAGGAGGTCGAGAACCGCGACCTCACCGCCCGCATCCTGGAGTTGACGGGCACCGACGAGTCGCTGGTCCGCCATGTTGAGGACCGGCCAGGGCACGACCGGCGCTACTCGCTCGATACCTCCAGGCTGCGGTCCCTTGGCTGGGAGCCGCGGCATACGCTCGCCGACGGTCTTCCCGAGACGGTCGCCTGGTATCGCGACAACCGCGACTGGTGGGCGCCGATCAAGTCGGGCGAGTACCTCGAGTACTACCGTCGGCAATACGCGGCGCGCCTCAGCTAGCGGCTAGCAGTGCTTGGTGCGCTTGAGCGCGTCCTTGGGCTCGTGCCGCTGGGGCTCGAGCTGCTGAGCTCGCTCTAGATACGGAACCGCTTCACTGCAGCTGCCCAACTGGAGCAGCGTGTAGCCGAGGTTGTAGTTGGCATAGGCCTCATTCGGGAAGCCGACGCCGCTCAGCTTGGTGACCGCTTGCTGCAGCAGAGGCAGAGCGCCTGTGTAGTCGCCGGCCTGCATCTTGGTGAAGCCCGCCTCGTTCAGCGCCGAGCCGCTGAGAGAGCTGGAGGCCGGGGCCGGCGGGGGCGGCGGCGCGGTCGTCGGCGAGGTGACCGTCGTTTGGACCGTGCTCGCCTGATTTGTGACAGTGACCGTTCTCGGCTGCGAAGGCGGCGCGGCCTTCGGCTTGTTGTCCCCGTTCGTGAGCACGATTGCGGCGATCGCGCCGCCGACCGCGCCGAGTGCGAGCAGCGCGACGAGGGCGGGCCAGCGACTACGCCGAACTCGCCGGCGTGTGACAGGGGATAGCACCGACAGCGACGGCGCCGCTGATGTCGTGGGTCGGAACGACCGCGTCGCCCCAGCGGCCTCCGCGAGCGCGGCCCGCAGTGCCGCCACGAACTCGGAGGCCGTCTCGAAACGCTCCGCCGGGTCCTTCGCCAGCGCTTGGCGAAAGACGGCGTCGAGCTCCTCCGGCAAGCCCTCGCAGATCTCGGTGATCGACGGCACCGGCGCGTTGACGTGCGCGACGGCCTCGGCGGTGATGGACTCGCTCTCGAACGGCCGCCGCCCACTGAGCAGCTCGAAGGCGACGACCGCAAGCGCGTAGCGGTCGCTCGCGGGTGTCGCCCGCTCGCCCTGCGCCTGCTCGGGCGAGAGATAGCCGGCGGTGCCGAGCACCGTTCCGGTCATCGTCAAGGAGTCCGTGCCCGCGGCGCTCGCGATCCCGAAGTCCGCGACGTGGATGGTGCCGTTGCGGTCGAGCATGAGATTCGCCGGCTTGACGTCGCGGTGGACGACTCCGTGGCGATGGGCGGCATCGAGAGCGGCCGCAGCTTCCTCGAGCCACTCGAGCGATTGCCCGACCTCCTGGGCCCCGTCTTTCTGAATCCGTTCCTCGAGCGAGCCGCCGCTGAGGTACTCCATGACGATGAACGGCCGCTCCGCGTACTCGCCGACGTCGAACACCGTGACGATGTTCGGCTCCCCGGAGAGCCTTGCCGCGGCCAGGGCCTCGCGTGTGAAGCGGCCCCGCACGGCGTCGTCGCGCGAGTAGCGCTCGGCGAGCAGCTTGACGGCGACGGCGCGGCCGAGGACCGAGTCGGTCGCGCGATAGACCTCGCCCATGCCTCCGAGCGCGATGCGCTTGGGCGAGCGGTAGCGAGGCGGGAGGATGTCCGTGTCGACCGGCATGCGAAAAAACAGAATGCCCAGCCATTGTCCCTGCCCGCGCCGATGAACCCGAAAACGCGTGCTCAGGACGAGATTAGGAGGCTGTAAAGGATTGCCAGGGCCGCTTCGCGAATGCGCTACCCTCGACCCGTTCCGGGGTCCCGCGGCATGTCCATTCGCCCCTTCGCCATAGTCCTCGTTGCCGCGCTCGGCCTGGCCGGCGCGGGTCCGGGCGGCTCGAAGACGGCGCCGCCGACGATCCGCACGCAGCCGACGTTCTTCATCACCGGCCACGGTTGGGGTCACGGTCTCGGCATGGGCCAGTACGGGGCCTATGGCTACGCCCAGCACGGCTGGACGTACGACCGGATCATCAAGCACTACTACACCGGCACCACCATCGGCCAGGCGCCGGTCAGCCGGGTCCGCGTCCTGCTCGTCGACAGCGCGAAGCAGGTCACGATTTCGTCGAAGCTCCCGTTTCAGGTTGTCGACGCCACCGGCTCGAAGCACGCCCTGAACGCTGGAAGCGTCTCGGTTGGGCCCGGCTACAAGTACACCGATCCCACCAATCTGCAGGCCAAGCCGACCGCGTTGCCGTACCCACTGGAGTTGAGGCCGGGTGCGACCGCGCTGGCGCTGAACGGGCGGGGCTACCGCGGCTCCCTGCGCGTGCTCAAGCTTTCCGCGACGAAGGTTCGGATCGTCAACGTCGTCGATCTCGATCTCTACCTCCGCGGCGTCGTTCCCTCGGAGATGCCGAAGAGCTGGGCCCCGGAAGCACTGAAGGCCCAGGCCGTAGCTGCGCGCTCGTATGCGCTGTCGCACCTGCACCCCTCGAACGGTGGCTTCGACCTCTACTCGGACACCCGCGACCAGGTCTACCTCGGGATCCCGCACGAAGCGCCGTCGACCACCGCGGCTGTCAACGCGACCGCCGGCCAGGTCGCTCTCTACAAGGGCAAGGTCGCGAGCACGTACTTCTTCTCCACCTCTGGGGGGCGAACGGCGTCCATCCAGGATCTCTATCCGGACTCGCTCCCGGTCCCTTATCTCGTCTCCGTTCCGGACCCCTACGACACGATCTCGCCGTACCACGACTGGGGCCCGTACCGGTACACGGCGAAGAAGCTCGCCCGCGGCCTGAAGTCGCCCGGCAAGCTGCTCGACGTCCAGACGCTCGCCGCCTCGTCCGGCCGGGTGCAGAGCGTCGTCGCGACCGGCTCGAAGGGCCAGGCGACGGCGACAGGGAACGAGGTTCGCTCCGCGCTTGGGCTCCGGTCGACCTGGTTCCAGGTCGGCGTGCTCGCCCTCGGCGCTCCGTCGACCCCGCTCACGTACGGGACGAAGACCGCGCTGAGCGGGACCGCTCGCGGCTGCACTTCGGTTCAGCTGCAGCAGCTTGATTCCGACGGCTGGAAGACGGTCTCGACGCTCACCCCGCGCGGCGGGGCGGTGGCTCCGAAAGTGAGGCCGAGCCAGTCCAGCCAGTTCCGGCTGGTCGTCGGCACGATTGCGAGCGACCCGGTTCCGGTCGCGGTCGCGCCGTCCGTCCGGCTGCGCGCGCCGGCGGATCTCACGGGCTTCTGGGGCACGGTCAAGCCCCGCACGGCCGGGACGACGGTGACGATTCAGCGGCAGGCCGGGTCAGCCTGGCGTGCCGTTGCCAGCGTCAAGACGACGGCTCAGGGACGGTTCACGCTCTCGCGCCCCGTGACGCCGGGGACCTACAGGGCAAGGGTCTCGACCAAAGGCTTTGCCACCGGCTTCTCGAAGCCGGTCAGCCTCTAGGAGGCTTTCGTGTTTGGAGGGACTGTCCCCGAACGGGGACTGTCCCTGAAGCCGCCCCGGAGCCCGAACCGTTTTTGGGGACAGACCCCTGGCGGGGTCAGTCCCTCAGGGGCCCTCGTGTTTGGAGGGACTGTCCCCAAACGGGGACTGTCCCTGAAGCCGTCGTCGTCACACACGGGGCGATGAAGACGTCGTCCTCGAGCGTCGAGTAGGCGGTGATGTAGGCGTGAGCCTGGATCTTGGTCAGGGCGCCGACCGTGCTGTCGTTCTCGACGAGCGAGCCACGCCCAATGACAACGTCGGCGCCGATCTCGACCCGCTCACGAACGCAGGCCTGATCGCCGACGATCACGCGCTCGCCGAGTTTCGTGCCGGCGAAGACGACCGCGCCGGTCGAGACGATCGTGCCGGCGCCGAGCTCGAGCGGCGGCAGCGGCTCCCGCTTCGCGGTCGAGCGCGGCGACAGCGTTGGCTGCTTGCCGACTACGGCGTAGTCGAGGATCTGGCAGCCGTCTCCGATCACAGTTCCCGGGTAGACAACCGCGGTCTCGGCAACGGAAAAGCTCAAGCCGGCGTCTGCTCCAGCGAGGCCTGCAGCTGCTCCAGCGCCCGCACGACCGCAACGCCGTCGCGAGCCGCCATGAGCGGGTCGCCGTCACCGGCGACGAGGCGTAGAAAGTGCTCGCACTCGAGTCGGAGGGGCTCGTCGTTCGGGATCTTCGGGCTGTAGATGTCGCCGGTCCTGGTCATCCACTCGCCGTAGGTCTCGGCCCGCTCGACCGGGCCCTTGTCGTAGATCGTCAGCTTGCGGTCGAGCTCCATGTCGTCGAAGACGGCCATCTTGTCGCGGCCGACGACCGTGATCCGCCGCATCTTGTGCGGATCGAGCCAGGAGAGGTGCATATGCGCGACCTTGCCGGAGGGGAAGCGCAGGTAACAGAAGACGACGTCCTCGACGCCCTCGGTGAGGAAGGACTCGCCGCGCGCCCAGACCTCGGTCGGCTCCTCCTCCAGCAGATGCAGGATCACCGAGAGGTCGTGGACGCCGAGCGACCAGAGCGCGTTCTCGTCCTTGCGGATCTGGCCCAGGTTCTGGCGGTTCCCGTAGACGTAGAGAACGTCGCCGAGCTCGCCGGAGCGGATCAGCTCCTTCAGGCGAATGACCCCAGGGTGGTAGAGCAGGAGGTGGCCCGGCATCAGGACGCGGCCGTGCTCCTCGGCGGTCGCGACGAGCTCCTCGACCTCGGCACCGGTCAGCGCCGGCGGCTTCTCGACGAGGACGTGCTTGCCCGCTTCGAGCGCGCTCTTCGCGAGCTCCGCGTGCGTCACGACCGGCGTCGCGACGATCACCGCCTCCAGCGAGTCGTCGGCGAGCATCTCGTCGAAGTCGGCGGTCAAGCGCGCCTCCGGATAGCGCGAAGCGAACCGCTCCCGCTGCTCGTCCGAAAGGTCGCAGAGCCAGGCGAGCTCGGCGAGCTCGTCGAAGTTCCGCGCGAGGTTCGGGCCCCAATAGCCGAGGCCCGCGAGGCCGACTTTCGTCACGGCGGGAGACTAGCCAGCACCTCGGCGATCCGCTCGGAGGCGTGACCGTCGCCGTAGAGCTCCGGGCGCTCGTCGGGCATACGGGCGCTCGCGACCGCTGCTGCGATCTCGTCCGGATCGTCGTCCACCAGGACGTTCGCCTTCACCGCGACCGTCTCGGTCCACTCGGTGGTGTCGCGCAGCGTCACGCACGGCACCCCGTGCCAGTACGCCTCCTTCTGCAACCCGCCGGAGTCTGTGGCGATCACGCGGGCCTGTGACGCGAGCGCCGTGAAGTCGAGGTAGCCGAGCGGCCTGAGCAGTCTGACGTTCGGCGGGGCTTCGAGGCCCGCGTCCTCAAGCACCTTGCGAGTCCGTGGATGAACCGGGAAGACGACCTGTTCATCGAGGCGGCGGAGGCCTTCGAGGATTCGCCCGAGCCGCTCCGGCACAGCGTTGGCCTCGCGATGCACGGTCGTGACGACGTAGGCACGAGGCTCGAGGTCGAGCGCGTCGAGCACGTGCGACCGTCGCGCGGCGAGGGGAGCGAGCTGGAGCGTCGCGTCGAGCATCACGTCGCCGACGACCTCGCGCCGGCCCGGGACGCCCTCGGTCGCGAGTGTCTCCGCCGCGTGCTCGTCGGGGGCGAAGAGAATCGCCGCCAGCCGGTCGACCTCGATGCGGTTCCGCTCCTCGGGCATCGCCAGGTCGCCGCTGCGAAGCCCCGCCTCGACGTGAGCCTGCCGGACTCCGGTGTCGTTGGCCGCGAGCGCGCCGGCCAGCGTCGAGTTCGTGTCGCCGAAGACGAGCACGACGTCCGGGCCCTCGGCGCCGATCGCGCTGCGGATCCCGGCCCGCATCGGCGCCGTGTCGGCGGTGTGCAGATCGAGTCTGTAATCAGGTTCCGACAGGTCGAGCTCGTCGAAGAAAACCTGCGACAGCTCGGCGTCGTAATGCTGGCCCGTATGCAGGACGATCTCCTCGATCCCCCGGTCGCGAAGGGCGACCGAAAGCGGCGCCGATTTGACGAACTGAGGACGGTTTCCGACGACGGAGAGAACCCTCAAGGCGCTGGTACCCTAGGCGCCCTTCGGGCCGTTAGCTCAGTTGGTAGAGCAGGGGACTCTTAATCCCAAGGTCGAAGGTTCGAATCCTTCACGGCCCATCCCAAGGTCGAAGGTTCGAATCCTTCACGGCCCATAGCCGCTTGAAGTCCGGCTTCGGCTGCGCCGAAGCCATGGCGACTTCAAGCGGGTTCGAGTTGCCATAAACGTGGGTGCGCCGAGCCCGCACAGGTCGGTCTCGGCGGCGGTTTATCGAGGGCAAGTCGGCTTTAAGCCGGCGGGAGCTACTGATCGCGAACGACAGTCCGGGTTAACCGAGAAGTCTCTTCGCGGCGAGGAGCAACGCGCTACCCCTTCTCGCGTATCGCGCGGCGATCCTTGCGTGGGCAACCGCGGCGGTCCTCAGGCCGTGCACGCGGGCCTGCCCGCTCAGTGCCCACTGACGTCCGACGATCGCGTAGTCATAAAAGGCAGCGAGCGCAAGCCTCTTCGCGTGTCTCCCGCGGGAGCTCGACGGCTGGACGGCCTCCAGGGCCTTGTGTGCGCGGAGCGCATCGAGGCGGAAGTGACGCGCCCGAAGGGTCATCCGGCGCGGATGCCTGCGGGCCGCACTGAGGCCGATCCCCTGGGCGTCCACGGCGATCCGGTGCGACCACAGGGCGAGCGTCGTCCGAAGTCTCGCATCGTTCGCGTGCGCTGCAGCGGGCAGTG
>WNGH01001280.1_pt1 | contig 26530 bp, 33 predicted proteins | sample 5400631 | NCBI WGS metagenome assembly WNGH01 (sample SAMN13153373, study PRJNA577476) | soil metagenome | isolation source: 115 cm soil or saprolite under Garry oak tree replicate 1 | place: USA:California | collected 2016-06-15
GGCCGTCGGGGCTGAACGACACCTGCGCCGGCCCGACGTTGGTGCCGGAGAGCGGCTGGGTGGAGCCGGGGGTCGGCGTGAGCCCGCCGGTCGCGCCGACCGTGAACCCGCTGATGTTGCCGTCGCCGCCCGCGTTCAGCACGTAGAGCACGTTGCCGTGCACGGTGAGGCTGATCGGCAGCGTGCCGCCGGACGCCGTGCGGCTCGCGAGCGACAGGCCCGCGGGGCCCACGCTGAACACGGAGACGTCGTTCGAGCCGGCGTTCAAGGCGAACAGCCGGCGCCCGTCGTCGCTCAGGGCCACGGCGCCTTGTGAGCCCAGCCCGCCGCCCGTCCCCGTTCCGCCCGTCGCGATGGTGCCGGCCGCGGTGAGTGTGCCGTCGGCGGCACGATCGAAGACGGCGACCGCATTTCCGGCCACCTGGTTGGTGAGCGTGTAGACGGCGCGCTGCCCGTCCAGGGCGCCGTCGGCGCGCTGCGCCTCGAACGGCGTCTCGAGCGACGCGGTCGGGTTGGTGACGGCGCGGTTCTGCTCGCACGCCGCGAGAGCCGCGGTGGCGAGCGCGAGGAAAGCGAGGTGCTTCGTCATGGAGCGATACCTCCCGAGAGTTGTGGACTGACCTTGTCTGCTTCTCGGGAAGTAACGCTGACTTGCGGCACAGCGGATCTAGCGCGCGCGCGTTATGAGAGAGTTCTCATACTCCTCTCAGGGCGGCATGCGGCGGTCGTGAAAGCTCGATGAAGACTGGCCCTACTTCCGCTCGGGATGGCCCTTCGGGTGCTGCGGTTGTTGCGCGGCGATGTAGGTGACGGCATCCCAGGCGTTGTGAATGCCGATGAACAGGAGCAGCAGCGCCGTCGCGCCAATCAGCAAGAGGCACGTGGGAGGGTCCCGCTGGAGGAGCAGGGCCGCCACCAGCAGCGTCACGTACGCGATGAACGGAAAGGCGCAGTGCCACAGCCAGTCCTCCAGCACCGGCACGTAGCGCGTCTGCCCGCGCGCCCGCCTGATGACGACCACCATGTACACGATCCCCGCCACACCCACGGCGCTGAGCGCGAGCCCCGCGTGCGAGACCGTACGCCAGGGCACGCTCAGGATCGCGGACATGAGCAACACCGCGCAGAAATGGACGACGGTGGGCGTGCCAAAGGCGCCCACCTCCGGCCCGAGGGAGCGCGCCTCCGCGCCGAGCACGACCACCACGAATTGCAGACCGGTCAGCGCCGCGGCGGACGAGCCGATGATGACGTAGAAGTTTTCCCAGGCGCTGAACGGCGACACGGTGGTTGGCTCCACGACGACCAATGTACCTGTCTCCCTCGAACCGTCCATGGCGCATATTGGCCTGCGTAACCGACCCCGGGGCGCAAGCCCGGGGCCCAGCTACCCGTTACCCAACATGGCCACCACCTGCCGAATCCGCTCCGCGTCCGTCACACTCCACTCGTACTCGCTCCGCGGCGCGGCGTTGCCGATCGTGACCTCCGGGGCGCGAAACGTCATGCCGCTCCGCTGCGTCACCGCGCCCGTGAGATGCACCTCCGTCACGCCGGTCGCGCGCACCAGGGTCGCGACATTCTCTTCTGTGATGCCGCCTCCTGGAAGAACGACGATGCGACCCGCCGCCTGGCGGACCAATCCGGCAATCACCTCCGCGCCCTCCGGTGCAGTCGCCGCCTGGCCCGAGGTGAGCACGCGCTCCACGCCGAGCGCGATCAGCGTCTCGAGCGCGCGGCCCGCGTCGCGGCTTACGTCGAAGGCACGGTGAAACGTCACCTGCAGCGGCCGGGCAGCGTCGATCAGCTCGCGGGTCCGGTCCGCGTCGATGTCCCCGTCCGCGCGGAGCGCGCCCGTGACGATGCCCTGCACACCTGCTTGCTTGGCGCGGCGAATGTCCTCGAGCATCACCGCGAGCTCGGCGGTAGAATAGAGAAAGTCACCGCCGCGCGGCCGGATTAACACGAAGATCGGGATAGTGAGCCGCGAGTTGCAGACCGCGAGCGTGCCCGCGGACGGGGTCGTGCCGCCCTCAATCAGGTTGGCGCAGAGCTCGATCCGGTGCGCGCCGCCACGGGCCGCAGCGAGCGCGGATTCGACGGAGTCGACGCAGGCTTCGACCAGGACGGCAGCGGGCGTGGGGCGAAGATAATTCACACACTCCCGCCGAGATGCAGCAGCAAGATCACCAGCGCCAGTAGCGCCGCGGCACTCCGGACCGCGTGCAGCCGGTTCCATCGCGCGAGCAGCGCCGCAGCCCGCGGCGACGCCTCGTCGAGCGCGGGATCCAGCAGCTGCTTGTTGGTAGGGAAAACGATTACGAGCGTGAACGGAACGACGGCTCCGAGAAGCAAGCCGGCCACCAGCACAGGGGTACCGCGGCCCTGGAGCGACGCGCCGAGCGCGGCGACGAGGCCCCCGATCGCGAGACTCGCTTGCATGACGGTGGCACGGCGGTAGCTGGGGCGCCACTGGCGGAGGGCGGCCGCCGTCCCGCACTCGAGCCGGGCGGGATGCTCGACCACGTTGATATAGATGGCGGCACCGGCGAACAGGCCGGTGCAGAGCGTGGCGAGCAGCTCGAGGAGCATTGGGGCCCTGTGTCCTAAGCGGACTCGTCCATCTTCTCGCCCAGCTGCTCGAGCGCCAGCCGCAAACGCGCGACCGCCGTCTCGAGCAGCCACCGGTCCACGTCGAGAAGGATGCCCTGATCACGGGCGTAGGTCAGCAGGCCGAGCGCCGCGTGGATCTGGTCGCCGGCGGTTTCCAGCTCCACACGCCGCTCGAGCCCGGTGCGGCGCTGGCTGCCCTTCCGCCGCTCGACCTCGACCGGCGCTGGTTCCTTCCGGCGATCGGCGCCGCCGCGTCGCTCGGATTTCGCTCGGCGATTCTTGCGTTGGGTGGCCATGGACTCCGAATCTGCAGCGCGCCGCGTCAGCGCGCGAACACCGCGCGCCACCCCCATGTCATGGGCCCCGGCGCCCCTCTTACGGGATCCCCCCATCTGGTGCAGTTTGGGACGTTAAGGAGACACGTGTGATGCTTACGTCGGAGTCGCGCGTGTGGCGCAGGTGTGCCGCGCGCGTCGCGGTATTGGCCGTGGCAGCGTGCGGCGGGAGCCAGCAGGGTCTCATCGGACCGGGCCGGGCGGCGAAACTCGCCATCCTCGTCCAGCCGAGCGCTGCGACGGCGGGTGCCCAGATAACGCCCGCCGTGCAGGTCGCAATCCAGGATGCTTCGGGGCGAGTCGTCACGACAGCGACCAACCTCGTCACGCTGGCCATTGGGTCTAATCCCTACACCCTTACCGCGTCCGCCCCCGGCTTGGCAGGTGCGACGAGCGGCGCGTTCGCCATCGCCGCCGGGGCGGCGACGCGACTCGGTTTCACGGTGCATCCGAACAATGCCAGGACAGGCGCGGTGATCAGCCCGGCTGTCCAGGTCGCGATCCAGGACGCCTTCGGTAACGCCGTGGCGACGGCGACGAACCATGTGACGGCGGCCCTGGGGAACAACCCGGGCGGCGGCACGCTCTCGGGGACGACGACGGCTAGTCCAATAAACGGCAGAGCGACATTTTCGGACTTGAGTGTCGACAAGGCTGGGACAGGTTACACGCTCGCGGCGTCCGCCACCGGCCTCACCGACGCGACGAGCATCGCCTTCAACATCAACCCCCCGCTGATCTTTACCACCATCGCTGCCGGCGGCTCAGGATCAGGATCACATACCTGTGGCGTGACGACGGCCGGTGCCATCTACTGCTGGGGCTCTAACAGTCGCGGCCAGATTGGCGACAATAGCGGCATCGATCAGCATGCCCCGGCGCTCGTGCAGGCCCCGGCGGGCGTCCTGTTCCAGGCTGTCAGTGCCGGCGGGCAGCATACCTGCGCAGTCACGACCACCGGCGATGCCTATTGTTGGGGGCGAAACGAGTTCGGACGACTCGGCGACGGCACGCGTACCGACCGAAGGACTCCCGGCCTGGTCGCAGCGCCGGCCGGCGTGACGTTCACCTCCGTGAGCGCCGGGGCGGCGCACAGCTGCGGCCTCGCGGCCGCCGGAGGTGTGGCTTATTGCTGGGGAGGGAACTCCTCCGGCCAGCTCGGCGACAATAGCGGCACCGACCAGTTTAGCCCCGCGCTCGTGCAGGCACCCGCGGGGGTGACCTTCACCGCCATCACGACGGGTTTCTTTCACAGCTGCGGTCTCGCGACGAGCGGGGCCGTGTACTGCTGGGGAGATAATGGTTCTGGCGAGTTGGGTGATAATACCAGCGTCGCCAAGCCCACGCCGGTCCAGGCTAATGCCCCTGCTGGTGTCACCTTCGCCACACTGGACGCAGGGTACTACCATACGTGCGCCGTGACACCAACCGGATCCGCGTATTGCTGGGGTGCCAACGGTTCCGGTCAACTGGGCGATAACACGGCGATAGGCAAGCCGGTACCTACCGCGGTGCAAGGGGGGCTCCAGTTCGCACTCGTGAGCGGCGGTGCGGACCACACCTGCGGGGTCACGACCACCGGAATCGGCTACTGCTGGGGCTTCAACGGCGACGGCGAGATCGGCGATAACACGACTCTGAACAGCCTGACGCCAAAGGCCATCGCGGGTAGCCTCAGCTTGAGCATCCCAGCCGCAGGTCTCGGCCACTCCTGCGCAGTTACGACGGGTCCGAGCGCGATGGCGTACTGTTGGGGATTCAACGGCAACGGGCAGCTCGGGGATGGGACCACAACGCAGCGATTCGTCCCGACCCGCACGCAGCAGTAGCATTCCTGGCCCGACCCTCGATGTAAACCTCCGACCGTGAGGTCGATTGTGTAGCGGGGGCATTGCCCCCCATCTTCCAAGCACCGGTCACAACAGGCACGGGCATGGTCGGACGGGAGCAGCACCACAGGGTCGACCGGCGGGTCCTGCTGCCCCGCCGCGGTGACAGCGAGCGCCGTGCGGGCGAGCGTCGTCTGGAAGTCATCTCGCTCGATGAGGAGCGGCGCGACCAGGCCGAGCGACGCCGGGCTACCGATCGCCGCCAACCCACGGGTCGGCGCCAGGTCGAGGCGCGCGCCGACAGGCTGGTCGTGCTGGTGGTGAGCGACCAGGAGGACGAAGCCCGGCGGGTGCGCGACCTCCTGACCGCCGCCGATCCGGACCGATTCGGTGTGGCAGCCTCGGCGCCGCAGGCATCGCTCGCTCGCCTGGCGAAGGGTGGAGTGGACGTCGTGCTCCTCGCCATGTCGCTCTCCGCCCGCCGAGGCTTCGCGACCTTCACGGAGCTGCGCGCGCTGGCGCCCGCCGTGCCGTTTCTCTTTCTCTCGGATGCCGAGGACGAGCGCAACGGCCTCGAAGCCGTGCGCGCCGGGGCGCAGGACTTCCTCGTCAAGAGCGAGGTCGACGGTCCGGTCCTGGCCCACGCCCTCCGGCTCGCCATCGAGCGGAACCGGCTCCATGCGGCGCTCCTCGACCTCGCCCTCGTAGACGATTTGACGGGCCTGTACAACCGGCGCGGCTTCCTGACGCTCGCGACGCGGGATCTCCGCCTCGCGCGCCGCGGCAATGAAACGCTGCTCGTGGCGTTCGCCGACCTGGATGATCTGAAGGGCGTGAACGATACCGCGGGCCACGCCGTGGGCGATCGCGCGTTGCGCGACTCCGCTGCCCTCCTGCGGCAGACGTTTCGCGACTCGGACCTGGTGGCCCGGATCGGCGGCGATGAATACGCCGTCCTGGTGCGCCACGCAGGGCCCGAGAGCGCCGGCGTCCTCGCCGAGCGACTGAAGCGACAGGTGCGCGAATTCAACCGCCGCGCGGGGCGGCCCTATCAGCTCTCGATCAGCCTCGGTTTCGCGACGCACAAGGCGAACAGCCTGGGCTCTGTGGCCGGCCTGCTCGACCGCGCCGACCGCGCGCTCTACCGCGACAAGCGGCGCAAGCGCGACGCCGGCTGACCAGGACCCCGTGGCGGTCAAGCGCAAACCGCGTCGCACCGATCCCCACCGCTCGATCCGCGACCACGTCGTCGAGCTGCTCGAGGGGGGTCACGCCCACGTGACGTTCGAGGACGCGATCGCCGACTGGCCGTCCCAGCTCCGGGGCGCTAAACCCTCCGGCCAACCCTTCACTCCGTGGCGCCTGCTCGAGCACATCCGCATCTCACAGTGGGACATCGTCGAGTTCACGAAGAGCGCGAAGCACGTTTCGCCGGAATGGCCGTCGGGCTATTGGCCCCCGAGCGACGCGCCACCCGATGCGGCCGCGTGGGACAAAAGCGTTGCCCAGGTGAAGCGCGACCTCCAGACCATGCAACGACTGGTGCGCGACCCGGGAGCGGACCTGTTCGCGCGCATCCCGCACGGCACCGGTCAAACGGTGCTGCGCGAAGCGCTCGTGCTCGCCGACCACAACTCGTATCACCTGGGACAGCTGGTAGTGCTGCGACGCCTGCTCGGCGCCTGGAAGGCGGACTAGGGATGGGAGCGACCCGGTTTCCAAGCCCCATCGGCGACCTCGCGATCACTGCGTCCGACTCCGGGCTCACCGGTGTGTGGTTCCCGGGTAAGGGGCCCGTCGCGGCCGCTCGGCTGGACGACGAGCGTGGACCAGCGAGCGCACTGCTTGCCCGAGCCTCGGAGCAGCTCGCGGAGTACTTCGCCGGGACCCGCACGACGTTCGACCTCCCGCTGGACGCGGGGGGCACGGCGTTCGAGCGGCGCGTGTGGGATGCCCTGCGCACCGTTCCGTACGGGACGACTCTGAGCTACAGCGGGCTGGCGCGACGGTTGGGCGACCCGCGCGCGACCCGCGCCGTGGGCGCCGCCAATGGGAAAAACCCCATCCCCATCATCGTCCCGTGTCATCGCGTCATCGGGGCGAACGGAGCACTCACCGGCTTCGGTGGAGGCTTGGATCGCAAACGCTGGCTGCTCGAGCATGAAGGGACGCTGACGACCACGCTTCTGTAAATCCTGAAGTCGCGCTGTTGGTGCTGCTGGCGGTCGGCGCGTACTACTGGTACCAGCGGCGGAACCTCCGAGCATCTGGCTCTGCCGCTTCAGCGGTACGCGCTGAGCCGCGGCTTTAGCCGCGCACGAGGAGCGGGCCCGGTCGTTCCCACCCACGATTCGCGGCGACCTACGAAGCGCATTCTGATCTGCCGTCCTCGACGCATCCGCGGGTAAACCCGCGACTCGGCGCGTGTCAGTGAACTGACGCCGCGCTGCCGCTTCAGCGGTATTGCCGAGCCGCGGCTTGAGCCGCGACGCACCTTACCGGTCGAATGCCGCTTGGATCTCCCGGGCTCGGTCGAGCGGCGCATCGGTCAGATTGGTGAGAATCGCGACGACCACATGTGAATCGCGATCCAGGCCGAACGCGGTCGTTCCGCCGACGGAGCCGCCGCCGTGGAACGCCCAGCGATGCCCCAAGCTGTCGGTCCTCACGAACCACCCGATCCCGTAGCCCGTCTCCTCCCCCCCGCTGGTGTGCTGCGACGTGAACAGCAGCTCCAGCGTCTCGCGCTTCAGGAACCCCGGCTCGAGCAGCGCCGATCCGAACTTCACCAGATCTTCGGCCGTCGACACGAAACCGCCTCCCGCCCATTTGTAGCTGTTGTCGACCGCGGGGGCGACGCGGTAACCCCCGACGGTGTCGCGATCATAGAACTGGGTCCGGCCGGGAATGAGGCTGTCGGCGCGGTCGGGCGCGGTGCGGGTGAGGCCGAGGGGACGAAACACGTGCGCCGCCATGTAGCGCAAGAAGTCCTCCCCCGACGCGCCCTCCACCACCGCCGAGACGAGATTCCAGGCGTAGCTCGAGTAGGAGAATCGCGTCCCGGGCGGGAACAGCAACGAATCGTCCTGGAAGATCGTGAGCCCGTCGCGCACCGTGGCGAAGTGGCGGTTCAGAAAGAACTCGCGATCCCGGTAATGCCTGATGCCGGCGAGATGACCGGCGAGCTGGCGAGTGGTGATCGGGTAGCCCTTGTCCGGGAACCACGGCACGTAGCGCTGGACCGGTGCGTCGAGATCGAGCTTCCCCTGTTCGTACAGCAAGCCCACGGCCGTGGCCGTCAGCGGCTTCGACACGCTCCCGATCCGGAACTGCGTCTCGCGCGTGACGGGCCTCCGGCGCTCGGCGTCCGCATACCCGAATCCCTCCGACCACACGAGCGTCCCGTTAACCGCCACGGCCACCTGCACGCCGGGGATCTGGGTCGCGAGCCGCTCGCACACGAGCGTGCGCTCCCGCGCGACCGTGGCCGCGTAGACGGCGGGGATGCTGCCGGCGCGCTTCGAAACGCACGCCACCTGTTGTGCGGAACCGGTTCCGCAGAAGACCGTCGAGAGCAACACGACCAGGGCGCCCGTGCCGTGGGAGCGCCGGATATGGCGTGCGACCAGCACGACGATCGCCGCCAGCGGCAGGACCCAAGCCTCCGGCGACCCCATGACCCAGAGGGTCGCGCCGCTCACCAGGCACCAGAGCAGGGGCACAGCCAAGGTCCACCACGGGGTAGGTCGCTGCGCCACGAGAAACAGGCCGAGCGTCCCGAGCACGGTCGGATCCGGCGCTACGCCGAAAACCTCCGCCTGTCGCCAGCCGCGCCCCAGAAGCGGAGCAAGCAGCGGGTAGAGCGCCAGGGAGGAGACGAACAGCCCAACGCCCAGGGTGCCCACCACGTCGCGGGTCGATCGAAAGCTCGACCTCACCAACAGCACCGCCTCGATGGCGAACATCAGGGCAAAGTAGGTCGCCGCCCAGTTGATCGTGGCGTATCGCTTCCACAGGAACGCACCCGCCACGAACGCCCAGAGCACCGTCACGATGCCGGAGATGATTCGCCATCGCTCTCTCCAGGGCCGGTACAGGAGCACCAGGATGACTATGCCGAGCGCTAGTGCCGCGAGCTGCCCCGGCCATACGGCCTCGTTGTGGCGCTCGATCATTCGGTAATAAGTCCGCGGAGAGAACAGCAGAAAGTCCGACAACGTGTACGTCCACCACTCGGACATCAGAGCGACTCGACGTAGGCTGCCATGCGCCGACGCAGGCTCGCGTCGGGCAACGGTCCGGCGGCGGCGCCCATGTTCTCCACCACGTGTGCCACCTTGCTGGTCGCCGGGATGGCGCACGTGATGGCCGGGTGGGAGACGATGAACTTGAGGATGAACTGCGCCCAGGTAGCCGCGCCGACACCCGAGGCCCAGGCGGGCAGACTGTGGCGTTCGAGCTGTCGGATGAGCGCTCCCTGCCGGAACGGCCGGTTGGTGATCACGGCGACGCCGCGCTCTTGGGCGAGCGGGAGGATGCGCTCCTCCACCTCGCGGTCGAGAACGTTGTAGGTAACCTGCACGAAGTCGATCGGTTGGCCCGCTATGATCTTCGCCACTTCGCCGTGGCGGCGACCCTCCGAGGTGGTGATACCCACGTAGCGCACCCGACCCTCGGCCTTCATGGCGAAGAGCGTGGCGAGGTGGTCCTCCCACGCCAGGAGGTTGTGCACCTGCAGCAGATCGAACCGCCGAACCCCCCACAGGGCCCGAGAGTGCTCGATCTGCTCCGGACCGCGCGAGCCGGAGGAGATCCAGACCTTGTCGGCCGAAAAGAGCATCGGGGGCCGACCGAGCTTGGCGAGACCGTAGCCGATGACCGCCTGTGATGAGCCATACATCGGGGAGGAGTCGATCAGGCGGCCCCCCTCCCCGAAGAAGGCTCGCATGACGGCGGCGCACTCATCTTGCAGCTCGGGGTCGTCCCCCACGTTGAACGTGATCCAGCTCCCCAGGCCGACGACAGGGACCCTCTCGCCGCTGGACGGAATCGGCTTGGTGGCGGGCGTGGCGGGCGCGGCGCGGGCAAGTGCCGAGAGCGGCCGGAGCATGACGGCCGCGGCGCTGGCGGCCACGACGCCGATCGCCGCGCGTCGAGTGAGGGGGATGGGGACCTGATCCATGACTCGTTCGGTTCTTTTGAGAAACAACGACTCCCTGACACCGGGCGCAAGCCCAGTCCGCCTTCCGAGGGGATAGCTTTCCTCATATGGAGCGCGTGCGGGAAGACCTGTCGGCGGCCCTCGGCGACCGCTATACCATCGACCGCGTACTGGGTCGCGGCGGTATGGCGACCGTGTACGTGGCCGAGGACCTCCGCCACAGCCGCCAGGTCGCGATCAAAGTTCTGCGACCCGACGTCGCGGCGGCGATCGGCGCCGAGCGGTTTCTGCGAGAGATCACGATCGCGGCACGGCTCACCCACCCCCACGTGCTCCCGCTCCTCGACTCCGGCCAGGCCGCGGGCTCGTTGTACTACGTGATGCCCTACGTGCGCGGGGAAACGCTGCGGCAACGCCTGGTGCGCGAGCAGCGCCTCCCGCTCAAGGACGCACTGGCCATCGCGCGGGAGCTGGGCGGGGCGCTTGACTACGCCCACCGCGAGGGGTTCGTGCACCGGGACGTGAAGCCCGAGAACGTGCTCCTCGTCGACGGGCACGCGGTGATCGCCGACTTCGGCATCGCGCGCGCCATCTGTCAGGCCGGCGGAGAGGATGTCACTGAGGTCGGGCTTGCCATCGGGACGCCCGAGTACATGAGTCCCGAGCAGGCGGCGGGCGATCGCGAGCTGGACGGGCGGTGCGACGTGTACGCCTTCGCCTGCGTCATCTACGAGATGCTGGCCGGGGCGCCGCCATTTTCCGGAGCCAGCGCCCGCGCCATCGTCGCGAAACACCTGAGCGAGCCACCCCAGCCGCTCCGCGCCCGCCGCCCCGACGCGCCCGCGGCCGTCGAGCAGGCGCTCGCCCGCGCGCTCGCCAAGGACCCGGCGGACCGGTTCGCGAGTGTGGCGGCGTTCATGACGGCGCTCGAGGAAACGCGGCCCGGGGCCGTTGCGTCGGTCGTCGGCAAGACGCGCTCCATCGCCGTGCTGCCGTTCGTGAACGCCAGCGCCGATCCCGAGAATGAGTACCTGAGCGACGGCATCAGCGACGAGCTGATCAACGCGCTCACCAAGGTCGACGGCCTGCGGATCGCCTCGCGCACGTCCGCGTTTGCCCTCAAGGGAAAGCCGCAGGACATCCGCGCCATCGGCGCCCTGCTCGGCGTCTCGGCCGTGCTCGAGGGGACGGTGCGGAAGTCGGGTGATCGGCTGCGCATCACGGCGCAGCTCTCCGCGGCCGACGACGGGCGCAACCTCTGGTCGGAGCGCTACGATCGTACGCTGGACGACGTGTTCGCCGTTCAGGACGAGATCTCCCGGACCATCGTGAGCACGCTGCGCACCACTTTCCTGGCCGACATCGCGGATCCCACGCCGCAGCGCTATACGCACAACCTCGAGGCCTACTCGCTCTACCTGAAGGGCCGATACTGTTGGAACAAGCGCAGCCAGGAAGGCGTGCTCGAGTCGATTGCCTTCTTCAAGCAGGCGATCGACCTCGATCCCGGATACGCGCTCGCGTACTCCGGGCTCTCGGACGCCTACGCGCTCCAGGTGGACTACCGCAGCGTACCCGTCACCGAGGGGTACCGGCTTGCGCGAGGGTACGCCCTGAAGGCGCTCGAGCTGGACGACACACTGCCCGAGGCGCACACGTCGCTCGCCTGGGTCCTGCACGTCTACGACTGGGATTGGTCGGGAGCGATGCGCGAGTATGCCCGAGCGCTCGAGCTGAACCCGGGCTTCGCCACGGCGCATCACTGGTATTCGTTCCTGCTCATGGTGACTGGCCAGAAGGAGCAGGCGGTGATGGAAGCGCTCACGGCGCTCGAGCTCGATCCGTCGTCGCTCTCGGTCCGGCGTGGCGTAGGCTGGCTGAGTTACTACTCCCGTCGCTACGAGCATGCGCTGTACCATCTGCGGCGCGCCATCGCGATGAACCCCACCTCGGAAGACACCTATCGCGTGCTGGGTCTGGTGCTGATGCAGCAAGGCGCCTACGCCGAGGCCGAGCGCGCGTTTCGCGAGGCAATCACGCTCTCGCCGGACCTGTCGTACGCGACCGCGGGCGTGGCCCACGTGTTGGCGCTCTCGGGCCGGCGCCGCGAGGCCGAGGCGCTCGTTGCCGAGCTCGAGGCGCGCGCGCGCGCGCGATACGTAACGCCGGTCGCGTTCTGCATCGCGCACCTCGGGCTCCGCAACATCGACCAGGTGTTCCACTGGCTCGAGCGGGCCTACGAGGACCGGCGCGGCTGGCTGACCTATCTCAGGGTAGACCCGATCTTCGACCCCGTGAAGGACGACCCGCGGTTCGCGGAGTTCCTGAGGAGAATGAACCTGTGATGGATTTCTCACTCGACGCGGCAGTTGAAGTCCTGACCCGCACCCCTGGTTCGCTCCGGACCCTGCTGCGCGGGCTCCCCTCCCCGTGGACGGACGGCAACGAAGGCCCCGACACGTGGAGTCCTCAGGAGATCGTGGGCCACCTGATTCACGGCGAAGAAACCGACTGGATCCCGCGGGCCAAGATCATCCTCACGAAAGGGGAATCGCAGGCGTTCGAGCCGTTCGACCGATTCGCCCAGGCCCGGCGATTCGCGGGCTGGTCTCTGGAGCGACTGCTGGATCGATTTGGTGAGTTGCGTGCAGACGGTGTCGCGACGTTGCGGGGCTGGCGGCTGACACCGGAGCAGCTCGCGCTGCGGGGCCGGCATCCCGAGCTGGGTCAGGTGACGCTCTCCCAGCTGCTCGCATCGTGGGTCGTTCACGACCTGGGTCACATCGCCCAGATCTCGCGCGTGATGGCGAAGCAATACACGGCGGCCGTGGGACCCTGGAAGGCCTATCTGCCGGTACTCACGCGCTAGGCGGTTGACACGGTAGTCCCGCGGTGCGACCCTACCCCCGAGCGTCGAGCCCTTCATGCGCCCTGCCAGCCGCACCGTCATCCAAACCGTCCCGGTCCCGATCGAGCGGGTGTTCGCCCTGCTCACCGACCCGAATCGGATGGCGGAGTGGCTCCCCGGATGCGGCGGGACCCAGAGCGACAAGCCGCTCCGCAAGGGCGTGCGCTTCAAGGTGCGGTTCGGCCAGCGCATGACCGAATTCGAGGTCGTGGACTTCGCCCCGCCGACGACGTTCGGCTGGGTGGAGCGGGGTGGACGCAACGGCTGGAAGACCTTCTTCCGGCTCGATCCGTCGGCCCAGTCGACCGCGGTGACGGTGCGTGACGTGTGGGCCCCGCGGACACTCATCGCCTGGGTGCGCGGCCGGCTCTTCGAGAAGCGCCGGGTGAACACACAGCTCGACGCGATCCTCGCGAACGTTCGAAAGATCCTCGCGACTTGAAGCGCCGAAGCGTCCCGCGCCGGCTGGCCGCCGTCGTCATCGGCTGCCTCCTGGTTGCCGGTCCGGTCCACGCGCAGACGCTCGAGCTGCGCTTCTTCGATGTCGGCCAGGGTGATGCGGCGCTCATCGTCACGCCTGAGGGAAAGAGAGTCCTGGTCGACGCGGGTCCTGACGCGTCGCCCGTCGTGCCCTACCTGCAGTCACATCACTACGACACGCTCGATTTGATCGTTGCCTCGCACAATCACACGGATCATATCGGCGGAATGGCGGCCGTGATCGCGTCGACGGTGGTGCGCGCCTACCTGGACAATGGCATCCCCCACACGACCGCCACGTACCAGGGCACGCTGCGCGCGGTGGCAGGGAGTGGGGCGCAGTACCTCCAGGCGACCGCGCGGAGTATTACCGTGGGCTCCGCGCGGCTGCGGGTTCTGCCGCCACCTTCTCGACAAGTCGATCAAAACAACGGGTCCGTGGGGGTCTTGCTCGAGTACGGGGAGTTCCGGGCGCTCCTCACCGGGGATTCGGAGCAGGACGAGCTCGGCTCCTGGCTCCAGCACGAGTCCGTTCCACGAGTGACGGTCGTGAAGGTCGCCCACCACGGCAGTCGGAACGGCACCACGGCTGCGTGGGTGCAGGCGACGCGCCCACAAGTTGCCGTGATCTCGGTGGGGGCAGGGAACTCGTACGGACACCCCGCGCCGCAGGTCATCGAGCTGTGGCAGAGCGCAGGGGCGCGGGTGTACCGCACCGACCGGGACGGCGCGGTGATCATTGAAGCCCAGCGCAACGGCAGCTATATCGTTCTCAACGAGTATTCCGGCCCCAGGAGAGGCGGGCCGATGCCCGCGCCTGGCGCACAGGAGGGCGACTCGAGCGGCCAGGCGCCTCGCGCCTGCTGCCGCGTCTGCACGCGGGGAAAGGCTTGCGGCAGCTCGTGCATCAATCGCGGATACCAATGCCGGCAACCGCCGGGCTGCGCCTGCGACGCGAGGCCATGAGCGAATGAGCGATCGGGACGTGTTCTATTCGGTCGACCGGCTGGAGCGGGCGGTCGCCGTGCTGGTCGGGGACGACGGCGTCGCCCTGGATGTGCTCAAGAAGACACTGCCGGTCAAAGTGTGCGAGGGCGTCGTGCTGCGCGTGCGGCTCGACGCCGACGGCAAGCCCGACTGGTCGAGCGCCACCGTCGACGACGTCGAGCGCGAGCGGCGGTTGCAAGAGGCCCGCGAGCGCGTCGAGCGACTGCGCGGCACCGACCCCGGCGGCGACGTCGTGCTCTAGCGCGTCGCGTTGAAGACCAGGTGCTGTTTCATGAGCTCGTCCAGACCTCGCGCCGCGTCGCGGAAACGAGCGGCCGGCTCGCGAAGGTCGACCTCCTCGCCGCCCTCCTGAAGCGCGCCGCCCCGGAAGAGATCGAAACCGCGATCGCCTTCCTGTCAGGTTCACCGCGTCAGGGGCGGATTGGGATCGGCTACGCCACGCTGCAGGCCGCAAAACCCGCGCACTCGGCCGAGGCTCCGACGCTCGAGCTCGCCCGAGTCGACGCGACGCTCCAGCGCCTCGCGACTACCACCGGTAAGGGCTCGGCCCAGACCAAGGAACGGCTCCTGGGCGAGCTGCTCACGCGTGGGACGGCCGAGGAGCAGGAATTCCTGCTCCACCTGGTCATGGGCGAGCTGCGGCAGGGGGCGCTCGAAGGGCTCGTGACGGAGGCGGTCGCACGGGCGGCGGGGCTCGAGCCCGGGACCGTCCGCCGGGCGACGATGCTCGCGGCCGATCTGGGTCGGGTGGCGCACGCTGCCCTCACCCGGGGAGCGGCGGGCCTCAGCGGCTTTCGTGTCGAGCTGTTCCGCCCGCTCGAGCCGATGCTCGCGCAGGCCGCCGACGATGTGAGGCAGGCGCTGGCGCACCTGGGCGGGGAGAAAGGCGAGGCTGCGTTCGAGTACAAGCTCGACGGCGCGCGCATCCAGGTTCACAAGGCGGGCGACGAGGTGCGGGTGTTCTCCCGCCAGCTGAACGACGTCACTCAGGCGGTACCCGAGGTGGTGGAAGCGGTCCGTCGGCTGCCGCTGCATGAGGCCATCCTCGACGGCGAAGCGATCGCCCTGCGCCCGGATGGAACGCCGCTGCCGTTTCAGGTGACGATGCGCCGCTTCGGACGAAAGCTCGATGTCGAGCGGCTGCGCGCCGAGCTGCCGCTCGCCTTCTTCTTCTTCGACCTCCTCTACGCCGACGGCGCACCCCTGGTGGATGAGCCCTACGCCCGGCGCTTCGCCGCCCTCGCCGCGGCGGTGCCGGCCGAGCAGCGTGTGCCCCGGATCGTGACGTCGGAGGCGGGTGAGGCGGGGGCGTTCTTCGAGCGGGCGATCGCGGCCGGACAGGAAGGGCTGATGGCCAAGGCACTGGAGGCGCGCTACGACGCCGGCGCGCGCGGCGCCGCCTGGCTCAAGCTGAAGCCCGCCCACACACTCGACCTCGTGGTGCTCGCCGCCGAATGGGGCCACGGCCGTCGCCGCGGGCGGCTCTCGAACCTCCACCTCGGCGCCCGGGACGCGGACGCCGGAGGCTTCGTGATGCTGGGGAAGACCTTCAAGGGGATGACGGACGAGATGCTCGACTGGCAGACGGCGAAGCTGCTCGAGCTCGAGACCCGGCGCGAGCTCCACGTGGTGTACGTTCGACCCGAGCTCGTGGTGGAAGTCGCCTTCAACGGCATCCAGGCGAGCCCCACGTATGCGGGCGGGCTGGCCCTGCGGTTCGCTCGCGTCGTGCGCTACCGGCCGGACAAGGCCGCGGACCAGTCGGACACCATCGAGGCCGTGCGGCAACTGCACCGACGCGAGCTGGGCGAGCTCTAGGGCAGCAGCGAGATGCAGAGTGCGCACCGACGATTCGTCGGTGTCAGGATGTGGTCAGTATCTCGATTGCGACACCGCCAGCGGGAACAATACGGCGTCCGAACGAGTCTTTGGCATGCACGACGGCATGACTCGAGCTCGGGAGATATCGCATGCGCGCATACGCGCTGGCGCTGGGACTACTGATGACAGTGGGATACGGCTGCGTCGCCAAGATAGCGGTCGCCGGGGTACGCAGGCCGTACGAGGTTCAACGTGCGGCGTCCCCCGACACGGTGTGGTGGGGTGGGAGGCTCGCCCCTGTCACCGTCGAGGCGGAGCGCCCGGCGCGGCCTCGTGCTCACGCCACCTGGACCTGAGGACGCGGCCGGTGGATCTCCCGCTGTTCGAGACTAACAGAAGGAGCCGCCCGAAGGCCGTGTTCGGCGTCGGCTTTGCGTCGCTGACGCTGCACAGCGCGCTGATCGTGGGCGCTGTGTACGGCACGCTTCACAGCAAGTCGGGCGACACGACCGTGAAGCTCGACACGACCGTCGTGCTCCTCACGCCGGAGCCGAAGGCGCCCGACCAACAGCCGGTGCCGCTCGCCGAACCGCTGCGGGGCTTCCAGACCGTCGTCGTACCGACGCTGATTGCCACCAACGTTCCGCCGCTCGATCTGGAGGAGCACTTCGATCCTAAGGACTACTCCGGTATTGGGGTCGAGGGAGGCCGTGCGGACGGCGTCGTGCCTCGAGAGGATGTCGTGTACTCGGAAGCGGTGGTGCAGGAGCGGCCCGCCTTACTATCGGCCCCACCCCCGCCGTACCCGCCTCTCCTCAAGCGGGCTGGTATCCAGGGTCGCGTGGTGCTCGCCGCCATCGTCGACACCTTGGGGCGCGCTGAACCCGGCTCGATCGAGATCGTCGCGAGCCCCAATCCCGCCTTTAATACGCCAGCGCGCGCGTGGATCCTCAACGTACTGTTCCGCCCCGCTCGGATACACGGGCAGGCGGTGCGTGTGCACGTGACCTTGCCGGTGGAATACTCGATTCGCCCCAGTTGAACTGTCAGCGCGAGGGCGACCGACCTTCTGGGTCGCCCCCGCACTCGAGCGGCACATAGAGCAGCGCCAGGTGCGTCCGGACTCCCCGTGCTAGCGTCATATAGTCGAGCCCCGACAGACACTCATTTATCGACACCGACCCCACATGCCACCTACCGACCTGACGGCCGAACTCGAGCAGCTGCACATCACGGCGTTCGGCTGGGCGTTGAGCTGCTGTGGCTGGGATCGAAGCGCAGCCGAGGACGTGCTCCAGGCGAGCTACCTGAAGCTCCTCGACGGCCGTGCGCGTTTCCACGGGCGTTCGACCTTCCGCACGTTCGTGTTCGGCGTGATCGCGCGGACGGCCCGCGAAGTACGGCGCCGGGCCGCGCTACGACGCTGGGTGCCGCTCGCGTCCTTGGTGCTCGGCCCGGGGGCGGTGGACGGCAGGCCCGATCCCGCGACGGCGCTCGTCTGGGCCGACGAAACGACGCGGCTGGTGCGCGCACTCGGGCGACTGTCGGCGCGCCAGCGCCAGGTGCTGCATCTCGTGTTTTATGAGGACCTGACGATCGCCGAAGCCGCCGCCGTCGCGGGTGTCTCGTTGGGCACCGCCCGCACTCACTACGAGCGCGGCAAGGCCGCGCTCAAGAAGCTGCTGGAGGAAAAAGCACAATGATAGAGCGCGACGATCGCCACCTGCAGCAAGCCTTCGGGGCGCTGCGACGGGAAACCGCGGCCGGGACACCGGCGTTCGGGGCGACGGTCGCCGCCGCACGCGCGCGCCAAACCGCGGCACCGCGACGCCGCGCCCTGGGGCTCGCGGCCGTTGTGGTCGTCGCGGTAGCGGCCGTCGTGGTTGTCTCGACCGGGCGGAGCCGGACGGGCGGCCCTCTAGGGATCGATCTCGCGACCGTGCGGTGGCAAGCGCCCACCGATTTCCTGCTCAAGCTCCCCGGAGACGAGCTGCTGCGCAGTGTCCCGCAGCTCGGCCGCCGGGGCGTCGACCGGAGGACTCTGTGAAAGCACTCCATATCTCCCTGGTTTCGGCCTTCGTCCTTTTTGCCGTCGCGACGGCGCAGGGGGGGGCGCAGCAACCGCCGCAAGCTCCTGAGGATCCGCTGGCGCGCGTGCTGTTTCCTCCGGAGCTGGTGATGCAGCACCAACAGGACATCGGGCTCCGCGCCGAGCAGCGCGCGGCGATCACCAAGGCGATCCAGGATTTCCAGAGCAAGGTGGTGGACCTGCAGTGGCGCATGCAGGAGCAGTCACAGCGACTCGCCTCACTGCTCGACAAGCCGGCCGTGGATCAGACGGCGGCGCTGGCGCAGGTGGACGAGGTGTTGGGCGTGGAGCGTGAGGTGAAGCGCGCTCACATCACGCTACTGATCAACATCAAGAACACGCTCTCGGCGGAGCAGCAGGCCAGGCTTGCGGCCGCGCGGGGGGCGGCGATGCGTTGAATCCGGAGTCGTTCAGGGGGTGACCGTCGTGCCGCCAGTCTTCTCGCAGGCGGGCGTTCCTTCCTTGGTCCCGGGCTTGGCGGGTGTCGAGCCCATAAATATCGCGCAGACCTGCCCCGTGCTCGCGCTCGACATCGTGGCGGTCCAGCCGTCGCCGGTCACCGTGAGCACCGGCATGGGGTTTCCGGCTGACACCGTGTAGGCGGCTCCAAGGTCGGTGGTGTACTTCAAGTTCTGAGCGAAGTAGGTCTCTTCGAGGGTCACGAGGTTCCGCAAATCGGACTTCATGGCGGCGACCTGCGCCCGCTCCTTCACGCTCGTCAACTTCGGAAGCGCGATGATGGCCAGAAGACCGATGATCGCTACCACCGTCACCAGCTCGATGAGTGTGAACCCGGCGCGCTTCATTGGGGCCGAAAGCCGCAAGCGGCGCGCCGCCGAGGTCCCGAGAGCGGCGTGCCCGGATGTGTGGCGCCGGCGCGGCAGCTCGAAGCTCTCCTCGCGCGGAACCAGCGACGTTTCGCGGGTGTTAGGCGAGGATGACGCCTTCCATTGCTACGCAACGGGCCGGCGACGCCGGCGTCGATACGCGTCCCGCCACCAGGAGCGGCACCTTCCTCCTGGCCGGCGAGTTGCCCGTCCACCGCCTCGGTTTCGGCGCGATGCGGCTCACCGGCAAGGGCATTTGGGGGGAGCCGCGCGACGCCCACGAAGCCATCGCCGTGCTGCGCCGCGCCGTCGAGCTCGGAGTCAATCTGATCGATACCGCCGACTCCTACGGTCCCGAGGTGAGCGAGCGGCTCATTGCCGAGGCGCTCTACCCCTACCCGCAGGGGCTCGTGATCGCTACCAAGGCGGGCCTCGAGCGGCCTGGGCCCGACCAGTGGAAGCCGAACGGACGACCGGAGCACCTTCGCGCGTCGTGCGAAGGCAGCCTGCGCCGGCTCAAGCTTGACCGCATCGATCTCTACCAGCTGCACCGCATCGACCCCGACGTGCCGTTCGCGGACCAACTTGGCACGTTGAAGCGACTGCAGGAAGAGGGGAAAATCCGGTACGCGGGCCTGTCGGAGGTTTCGGTCGCCGAGATCGAGCGGGCCCGGAGAATCGTGCCGATCGTCTCGGTGCAGAACCGCTATAGCCCCACCGACCGCCAGCACGAGAGCGTGCTGGACCACTGCGAGCGCGAGAAATTGGCGTTCGTGCCGTGGTACCCGCTCGGCGCCGGGGCGGCGCTGCGCTCGGGGAGCCCGCTCGCGAAGGTGGCGGCCCGGCTGCACGCCACGCCAGCGCAGGTGGCGCTCGCGTGGCTGCTACGGCGCTCGCCCGTGATGCTCCCCATTCCGGGGACCTCGAGCGTGAAGCACCTGGAAGAGAACGTGGCCGCGGCGCTGCTCGAGCTGTCGACGCGCGACTTCGAAGCGATCGCGCGCGCGTCCTGACCGGATCTATTCGTTCACTGCTGTTGCCACGTCGACCGCAGGTCCTGAGTCACCAGGCGGATGAGGGTGTTCACCAGCGGCCCGTACGCCTCCTTCGGATCCTTGGCCGAGAAGTCGAGCTGCCCGCCGATCAGCGCGACATGACCGACTCGCTCGGTCGCCCAGGCGCTGGAGCGCCACAGGGTCGCTCCTGAACGAGTCGACAACAGCCGCACGGTCAGGTCCACCCGGACGGTGGCCTCGAGATGCGGGGTCACGAGCCCGGCGAGCCCGCCGGTCCCCTTGGGATTCGTGACCTTGAGATGGCCCGCGAACACCGCGCCGACCTCGCGCTGCTTGCCCAGCTCCTGAGCCGCGGCGATACCCAGCTCCTTCTCACCCACGCGCTGCAGTAAGGAGTCCTGCTTGCCGAGCTCGAGCACCTCGATACCGGGCTGCGCCGCCAGCATGTCCTCGGAGAACCGCTCGGTCGCGAACTCGTGGAGCGAGCCCTTGGCGTTTTCCACCGTGAAGGTGACGAGACCGAGCCGTCCGTAGGGCTGCAGGTCGAGCCGTGGCGGCACGAGGACGCTGCGCCTGCCGCCACCGCAGCCTGACGCCACTAGCAAGAACAGCAAGGCGGATAGCCCGCCCGAGCGCATGCCCATCATCGCCTCAGGGGTTGGGGACGGTCCACGGTAGGGGAGGAGCCTCAGCCGGTCAAGACGTAGATTGAATTCCATATGGAGATCGGCACCACTCTGTACGTCAAAGACCGCCGACAATGGCGCTCCTGGCTCGCCAGGCATCACAGGACGGCGCCGGAGATCTGGCTGATCTATTACAAGAAGCACAGTGGCAAGCCGCGTATCCCGTACGGCGACGCGGTGGAAGAGGCGCTGTGCTACGGTTGGATCGACAGCATCACCAAGCCCGTGGACGAGGATCGTTGGGCGCAGCGGTTCTCGCCCCGCCGGCCCTCGAGCCGGCTCTCAGAAATGAACCGCGAGCGGGTGCGCCGGTTGATCGCCGCCCGCCGCATGACCAAAGCCGGCCTGGAGCGGATCGCGCACGTCTTCGATCACACGAGGGACACGAAGCGGAACCTGAAGTGGCGGATTCCCCCGGACATCCTGACGGCCATCAAGCGGGATCGGACGGCCTGGAAGCACTTTGAGACCTTCCCTGAGTCCTACAAACGGATCCGGATCGGGTGGATCGACGCGGCCAGGCGCCGGCCGGAGATCCTGCGGCAACGGCTGCGGCACTTCCTCAAGATGACCGCTCAGAACAAACGGTTCGGGATGGTGCAGTGACTCAGTTGACCTTGAGCACCGCCTCGATGAAGCTCAGCGTCTTGGTCTCGACCCACTCCACCGACACGGCCTCCACCTTCATCGTCCCGATGCGGTCGGTGCTGCTCGTAACCATTCGGCCCTTGTTGGGGGACGGCTTGATGTCCCGTGCCACCGCGATGCCCCGCCGGGGATCGTAGCGGAACGCCAGCACCGAGCGGAGCGCGGTCCCTCCGGGGGAGCGGGGCGTGAAGGCGAGGGCCACGCTGGGATAGGCATCGGCGCTGTCCGTCCGGTCTTCGATCGATGCCTCGTGCCCCGCGTTTTTGAGCGCGTCCATGAACCGATCCAGCACCGAGCGCACGACCGTCCGGAGACGATCACCACACGCGCGGCGGCGTCGCTCCCCCTCGTCCTGCGCCGGCTTCACGTCGACCGGCAACTTCGCGGTGCGCTCCTCGTAGCTCTTCAGGAGCGAGCGCAGCTGTTCCATCCTCTTGTCGCCCATGATTATTGATGATACAGGAGCCAGCAGAACGCCGCGAGCCCGACCGCGACGATGGCGTCCCGCACCCGCTCCTGGCCGACGCGCTGAGCGAGGCGCGCGCCGGCGTATCCGCCGAGCACCCCGCCGGCCGCCATCGTGAGCGCGATCGGCCAGTCGACGATCCCTCCGAACGCGAACATGACGACGGCCACGCCGTTGATGCACGTCCCGCCCCAGGTCTTGAGCCCGTTCATACGATGGATGTTGGTGAGTCCCATGAACCCCAGCGCAGCGAGCATGAGGATGCCGATGCCGGCGCCGAAGTAGCCGCCGTACACAGCGACGAGGAACTGCGCCACGAGGAAGCCCGCGCTCGGTCCTGCCGGCTCCGCGCGCGATACGTGCAGCCGCCGCAGGAGGGGTCGCTGGACGAGAAACAGCACCGTCGCGCCCAGCACGAGGAACGGTACGATCCGGGCAAACGCGGCCGGGGCGGTATGGAGCAGCAGCCACGCACCCAGGGCGCCGCCGCTCACACTCGGCACCGCGAAGTCGATCACCCAGCGACGCGCGCCGACGAGCTCGCCCCGGTAACCCCACATGCTTCCGAGCGAGCCCGGCCAGAGCGCCACGGTGCTCGTGGCATTGGCCACGAGCGGCGTTACCCCGAGCGCGACGATCGCGGGAAACGTGAGCAGCGTCCCGCCTCCCGCGATGGCGTTCACCGCCCCGGCCCCGAAGGCCGCCACCAGCGCGAGCGCCCAGCGGAAGATCGTCACGCCGATAGTGTACGTTTCCGGCACCTATGAGTCACGCCCTCCCCGCCCTGCTGCTCGGCGTCTGCATCATCCTCGGGCTGCTGCTCGTCCCCCTGGGCCTCCCCGGGCTATGGGTCATGGTGGCCGGCATCGTCGGCTACGGCTGGCTCACGGACTTCCGCTCGATCGGTGTCGCCACTATCGCCGTCGTGTTGGGCATCGCATTCCTGGGTGAAATCATCGAGGCATGGCTGGGATTTCGCTTCGCGAGGACGTTCGGCGGCTCGCGACGGTCGGCGTGGGGCGCGCTCGTCGGCGGGATCGTCGGTGCCGCGATGGGCGTGCCCGTGCCCGTCCTCGGCAGCGTGATCGGCGCGTTTCTCGGATCATTTGTCGGCGCGGGGCTGTTTGAGTACTCGCTGTCCCGCGCGCCCCACACCGCCGTCCGGGCAGGGTGGGGCGCCGTGGTCGGTCGCGCGACCGCCGCCGCCGCGAAGGTCGCGCTGGGCGTCGTGATCGCCGTCCTCGGCGCAATCGCCGCACTGCGCGGCTGACCGCCTGATTCGGGAATGTGAAACGCAGCGGGCACACTCGAGACCGAGCGTGCCCGCCGTACTATTACTGGCCGCCGGCTACTGGCCGCCGGCCTTCTCGGCCTTGTCCGCGTCGTGCTCGGCCTGCTTCGCCTCGCGCTTGGCGGTCGCCTCCGCTTCCTTGGCTTCCTTCTCGCTGAGCCCCAGGCTCTGGAGCGTCTGGCCGACGCTCTTGCCACTCTTGAGCCCGTCCAGGATCGCCTGCGTGGTGATGTTCGGGTTCTTGGCGCTCAAGTTGTGCGCTACCATGTTGGCGGCAACGAACTGCCCGTGCGTGAGCTTCGGGTTCGCCTGCCGCGCCGCCAAGTACTCAGTCTCGAGGGCGTCCGGGGTCGTGCCGAGCTTCTGCGCGACGCCGCGGAACCTGTCAACGTCCTTGGCCCGATTCTGATTCGACGCCCCGTTCGCGTTGGGCGCATGCGTTGGTGCGCGTGCATGCACCGGCTTCTGGGCAGCGACGGGGGTGGCGGCCGCTAGCGCAAACCCCAACGCCAGCGTCACGCTCGTGGTCAGGATTGCTGCTATTCGCTTCATTTGTTCCTCCAAGTTGAACCAGGGCGGGAGCCTGTGAGCCATTCCCCACAGCACTCTCCCACAGTGAGACCGGGCGAGTGCGGGAGACGTAACCGTTCCATGTTGCGCCGACGGATCCTCGTCCCATGTCCCGTGACGGGCGTCACCGGGCCGGGGTGTTACCGTGTAGCAACTCGCCTCATCACCCTGATCCGGACTTTGTCCCGTGCGTTCGTTCCTCAGCTGTCTCGGGATTTGCGCCGCGCTCGGCGCCGCGTCTCTCGCGGGGCAGGCGCCCGTCACCGCCGGCGCCACGGTTGGCAGCGTGAAGCTCAGCGACTCGCGCTCCGAGCAGACGGTCACCGGCGTGGTGCGATATCAGGCGACTCCGTGGCTCGGCCTTTCTGCTATGCCGTCCGCGGTGCACGTCTCCGACGTGATCAGTGGTCGCTCGGTGTCGAGCAGCGGACTCGGCGACGTGCCGCTCACGGCCGATGCCTTCCATGCGTTTGCCACGCCCGGTTCCCCGGTTGTGGCGGCTGCCCTGACGGTCGTGCTGCCGGCGGGGAACGCGGCGTGCGGGCTCGGCAGCGGCGAAACGTCCGTCGGACTCGATGTGGGCGCCGGAGTGTCCCCGAGCCGGCGGCTCCGGGTCTCGGCCGACGCGAGCCGCAGCGTCAGCGGCCTCTCGGCGCAATCCGCGCTCGCCGCGCCCCACGCGACGTCGCTGCGCGCCGAGGCCGGCTACGACATCTCGCCTCGCTGGACGGCGGACCTCTCGCTCGGTACCGATGTCGGATCGTCGGATTCGACGCAGGCCCTGAGCCGCGTGCTGAGCGCCGGGGCGAGCCACACGCTGGTGGGCTCGCTGGCGCTCGCGCTCGACGGCAGTGTCGGTCTTTCGGCGGCGTCGCCCAAGTGGACACTCGCGCTGGGCGTTGGGACGGGGTTCACGGGGATCTCGCCGGTCAGCCCGTCGTCGTCGCTGCGGCGTCTCAAGAGCGCGTTCGGAGGGGGAGTGAGCCGCGGCAGCGGGGCAGGGAAGGTCGGCTGCCGGTGACGTGATGTCCTACGGGTCGCTAGGCCTCTGCTTTGCTCACCGCCGCGAACGGGACCAGCTTCCGCTCCCGCTCGTCCCACAGGGTGAGCCGGACGCACCGCAGGCTCTCCCACAGCGTCAACGTCGGGACCTGGCGCAGCTCGGGATGCTCGTCCAACGCCTGCTGCAGCCGGTAGTTGGGGATGCGGGGGTGTAGGTGGTGGATGTGGTGCAGCCCGATATTCCCTGTGGCCCATTGCAGCAGTCTGGGGAGACGGTAGTACGAGCTGCCCTGGAGCGCCGCGGCGTCGTACACCCAGCGCTCGTCGTGCTCCCAGTACGTCGGCTCGAACTGGTGCTGAACGTAGAACAGCCACACGCCGAGCGACGTGGATAGCAGCGTCACGGGGAGCTGCACCAGCGCGAAGTTCCGGTATCCGACGAGCGTCCCCATCAGCGCGATCAACACCGCCAGCCCCACGTCGGTCCAGAAGATACTGCGCCGCTCGCGCGTCCACTCGCGCGGCACGATGGTCGGGATGCGGTGACGTACGAAGAAGTGCAGCACCGCACCCACGCCGAACAACACCGCGGGATGGCGGTACACGCGATACTTGAACCGCGCCCAGCGCGACCGGCCGAGGTACTCGTCCACGGTCAGGGTATCGATGTCGCCGAACCCGCGATGCTCGAGGTTGCCCGACGTGGCGTGGTGGAGCGCGTGGGTCTTCTTCCAGTAGTGGTACGGCGTCAGGGTGAGCACCCCGAGGATCGAGCCGACGATGTCCGCCGCGCGCGTCGACCGGAAGAACGCGGCGTGCCCGCAGTCGTGCTGGATGATGAACAGGCGAATGAGGAAGAAGGCCGCGGGTACGGCAAGGAGCAGGGTGAGCCAGTAGCCGACGCGGAGGCTCGCGTACATGAGCGCCCACGCGCCGGCGAACAGCGCCGCGGCGGTCGCGAGCTGCCACACGCTGCGTTTGAGCTCAGGACCCTTGTAGCGCGCCAGGCGCGCCGTCCATGCCGCTTCGTTGGCCATTGCCCTACCGGATCAGGGGTGTCCCAGGGTAATGGAGCCAGGAGGGGAAGTCAAACCGCAGCCGCCGTTCGCCCACGGGTTAGATTGATCTGCCTGAGACCCCCATGGGAGGTTGTCAATGGCCCCGGTCACAATCGCGCGCTTCGTGCAGGAGCTGGAAAAGCTGAAACAGGTGTCGGACGCCGAAAAGCTCAAGCCACAGGAGTATGACAGTCGACTCGCCCGGATCATTCAAGAGCTGCGGGAGAAGGGGATCGACGCCGATCGCGCTGCCACCACTGCGGCGCTCGCGGATGCCGTCACGCGCGGGATCATCACGCCGCCGGTGCAGGCGCACTTGCAGCGCCGGCTGGGACTGACCTAGACCCCCTGGAAGTACTGCTCTTCCCAAGCGACGTCGAACACCTGGTTGCAGTGCCTGCAGCGCATCGAGGCCAGTCGTTCGGTGAGCGGCACGCGCTCCCGGCAATTGGGGCAGACCCCGTACTCGGTCACCCCGGGAAACCGGGCCGGGTTCTTGGGACGCGGTACGACGGACCAGCGGTGCGGCGGTCGGCTGATGATATCGAGGAGCGGCCGCGGGACGTCCACGGCTTCGCCGCTGACGTCGAGCAGGGCCTCACGCGGCCCCAGCTTCTTCACATGGTACCACGCGCCACGGCGTAGCGGGCGGTCGATGTCCGCTCGCAGCCGAGCCCAGTAGCGCCTGGGAGTCACTGCCCCGCTCGTGTCAGGTCCTCAGT
>WNGH01001726.1_pt1 | contig 26502 bp, 19 predicted proteins | sample 5400631 | NCBI WGS metagenome assembly WNGH01 (sample SAMN13153373, study PRJNA577476) | soil metagenome | isolation source: 115 cm soil or saprolite under Garry oak tree replicate 1 | place: USA:California | collected 2016-06-15
CCGCCGATGGAGAGCGTCACCTGAGCCATCAGCCCCATGGTCTTGATGTCAGTGACGCGGCCGATAAGCTGATTTCTCCCGCTGATCCTGCGGAAGTTGCTGCGGCGCTCGCGGACGTCGCCGGTTTCCCCGGCGCGGTACAGGAATTTGTCGATCTGCTGTTCCGGGATGCGATGGTGGCCGCCGGCGGTCTTGACGGTGCGGATCTTGCCCTTATAGATCCACTGCTTGAGGGTGGGATAGCTAACGCCCAGGACCTGGGCAGCTTCACGTGGCGAGAATAGCTTTCCTGGTTGCACTGCTGTTGTTTGTGAGGCGAAATCCCCAGACAGATCCCAGCTCATCAGCCTAAGGCGGAATCGCGCCGGACGATCCCAGCCGGATGTGTTTCTCGCCGCCGGGTCCTCAGGCCGATTGCAGCATTACGCTTTCCAGGGCCGCCCGCAATTTGTGGATGTCGGCCTCAACATGCAGTCTCTGCTGAGCTAACTCCCGCTCGCTGCGTCGCTTGATGCTGATCTCCGGGTCCTTGAGCTGGTGACCGGTGAGCACGGCGACGACGTCCGCGCCATCCGCCACTTTGCCGGAGCGAACCAATTTGTGAATGCCCGCCACCGAAGCTGCGGATGCTGGCTCGCAGCCCACGCCATCTTTCGCCAAGGCGGCCTTCGCCTCGAAAATCTGCTCGTCAGTAACGGCCTCGCACAGGCCCTCGGTTGAACGAAGGGCGCGAAGAGCTTTCTTCCAGTTCACGGGATTGCCGATGCGAATGGCGGAGGCCTCGGTACGCGGCTGGACAGGAATGATCTCGTCCGCGCCCGCGGCGATCATGGTGTAAAACGGGCTGGCCCCCTCGGCTTGAACGACCACCAGGCGCGGCAGTTTATCGATGAGCCCGAGCTGCCGGAGTTCCAGCAAGCCTTTTCCGACCGCGGAGACGTTTCCCAAATTTCCGCCGGGGAGAACCAGGTAATCCGGTACGCGCCAATCGCGTTGCTCGAGGATTTCGAAGACGATGGTTTTCTGGCCTTCCAGACGAAATGGGTTCAAGGAATTCACCAGGTAGAGGCCCAGCTCGTCGGTGAGTTCGCGAAGCATTCGGAAAGCCTGATCGAAGTTTTCGCCCATCTCGATGACCACGGCGCCAAATTCGAGAGCTTGTGCCAGCTTGGCGGTAGAAATTTTCCCGAAGGGAACAAACACCACTGCTTTCATCCCCGCGCGCGCGGCATAGGCCGCCATGGAAGCGGAGGTATTGCCGGTGGAGGCGCAAGCCGTGACGCGGCTGCCGAGAATGGCGGCCTGCGTGATGCAGGCGGTCATGCCCAAATCTTTGAACGAACCTGTGGGATTATTGCCTTGATGTTTGATGGAAAGCCGCACGCCCGCCCAATCTCCGGTGCGGTTCACTTCGACAAGTGGCGTGCGGCCCTCGGAGAGGCTCACCACCTCGCTGCCGGCAGGCACGAAAGGCAAAAGCTCCCGGAAACGCCACACGCCGCTCTGGTCGATGATGGCGCTGTTCATTTTGCGCTGTTGCCAAAGTTTGAACACCGAATGCCGATCGAGGCGCGAGAAATCGTATTGGACGTCGAGCAGACCGCCACATCCCGGGCACTGATGCTCTTTACTGTCGAGCGGGTAGCGCCCTTCGCAGCCTTTCTCGATGCATTGCAGGAAAGCGGAAGTCATGGAATCGCGCCGATCGGTGATCCTGTCGCGGCGCTCTTTGGACGCACGCATACGGGCGCCGAGGACGCAGCAGTCTGAAGATTATACGCGGCGGGCAGGAAAGGGCAAACCACCCAGAAAGTGCGCTGTATGTATTGTAAATGCGCCCTATGAAGTTGTGGGGGACGGCGCGGCGACGTAACTGCCGAGGATGCGCACTTCTCTGGTGCGGCGGCGCAATTCCTCGAGCGCGGCCTGCGTTCCTGGCGCTTGGGGCGAGGCCATCAAATCGAGATAAAAACAATACTCGAAGGGATGGCCCACGATGGGCCGGCTTTCGATCTTCACCAGATTAATGTTTTCTCGCGCGACCGGTTCCAGGGCCTGATGCAGGGCCCCGGGTTGGTGCAGCAGGAAAACAACGAGCGAAATCTTGTTGGCTCCCGCGGGCATGCCGGGCTCAGGAGAGAGAAGGACAAAACGGGTGTAGTTCTCGCGGTGGTCTTCGAGATGAGATTGCAGGATAGAGCCGCGATAGATTTCCGCGGCGCGGCGGCTGGCGATGGCCGCGCGCTGGGGATCTCCGGCGCGGACCACTTCGCGGACGCTTCCGCCGGTGTCCTCCGCGGCCACACGCGTGATTCCGGGATGCGCTTCGAAGAAGCGCGTGCATTGCGCCAGAGCCACGGGGTGCGATTGCACGAACCGCACCTGACCGATGGTTGCGCCGGGCGGGCCGATCAAGTTGTGCGCAATGGGAAGAATCACTTCGGCGGTAATGCTGAGCTTGCTTTCGAGCAGCAAGTCGTAACAGCGATAGACCGAGCCGGCCAGGCTGTTCTCGACCGGGGCCAGAACGAGGTCGGCGGCGCCATCCGCGATGGCCGCAAACATCGCTTCAAACGTGGGGCGCGGTACGGTCTCGATTTCGCCGCCCAGGAGCTTGACGGCGGCCTCTTCGCTGAAAGCGCCTGGCTCGCCTTGGAAGGCGACGCGGAGTTTCGCTTGGGATTGGGTCAAGGGCGATGCTCTCGGCGCCCGGAAGCTTGCTTACTGCGCGACCCCAGCCGAAATGGCAGGAGCGCGGGAACGTGGTCAGCATAAGCGGCGTAGGCCGGGCCCAGGCGAGTGTGCAGTTCGCGTTCTTCAGCGCGAATGGCGAGAAGCGCTAGAAGAAACCAGAGGACACTCACCGCCCACAAAGCCGGTAACGCGATGACGAGACAAGCGCCGAACACGCCCGTCATCATACCGAGGTAGCGAGGATGGCGCACGCGCGCGTAGAGTCCGCGAGCAATCAATTCGCGGCTGCCGGCCAGTTCGGCATGTCCTGCCAGTCGGCGGCCGCCCATCACGGCTTCCGATGTACAAAACGTGAAGACATCGAAGGCGATCAGGAGCGTGCCCACAAGTGCCGGCCAGGACATGCCGCCGCGGCGGAAAAGTTCCAGGTGGAAGCGATAAAGAAGGAAATCAATAACACCCCAGGCTGCCAGCACCGCCACGGGAAAGGCCGCGCGGATGTGTCTGCGCCAGAAGAAGACTCGGGTATGCAGAGTAAGCCAGTAGACGGGCACAGGCATCTCGAAGGCCAGGACGGCAATGGCGATGAGGTGGCTGGCCCTCTCGAAGAAATTGGTCATCGATACGGAGCGGCAGGCATTGACGGCGATTGCTCTTTCGCGCGACGATGCGGAGATTATCACAGTCCCGATGGCGAAGGGGGCCCATAGCGAAGGAGCGAAGATGCAAAAGACCTCGTGGGAAAAGCTGGAGGGCGAGCAGCTCAATAAGCTGGTCTCGCGTCAAATGTTGAGCGGCGACAATGCCACCATGGCGCGCCTGCTCATGACGCGCGGTGCGGTGGTGCCGCGGCACTCACACGTGAGCGAGCAATTCTCGCTGATCTTGTCGGGAGCGCTGAAATTCGTGTTTGACGATCGAGAGGTGGTCGTTCGCGGCGGCGAAATCCTTTATATTCCCGCGAATGTCCCGCATTCGGCCGTGGCGCTGGAGGATACTGTAGACATCGACTTTTTCGCGCCGAGGCGGGAGGACTGGATTCGCAGAGAAGACGCCTACCTGCGCGAACAGCGCGTCTGAGCGGGCGAGGACGATTTCAGGAGAGCGGAATGGCTAAAGAAACCAATGGTCAATCGTTTGTGAATCGGCGGACGAAACGCCGCGGTCGCGTAGCCGTCATTTCATTTTTCCTGCTGGTTTTGGGAGCGGCGCTCGGGCCGCTGGCTCGCGCGGACGAGCCCTTTGCCCGCAGCCGCGACTACGATCTGCAGAACGCGCGCATCGAATTGCGATTCGACTTGGATCAGCGTCAGGTGATTGGCCAGGTCACGCACACACTCACTACGTTGAAGGACGGCTTGCGCGAGCTCGATTTCGATTCCGTGGGATTGACCATTCTCAGCGCCCGCCTCGACGGCAACGATGCGCATTTTTCGACCGGCGAGGCAAAGGTGCGCGTGGACCTCGGCCGCACCAGCAAAGCCGGCGAGAAGCATGAGGTGATCATTCGTTACCAGGGTACGCCGAAGAAGGGCCTCCATTTCGTTTTGCCGAACAAGAGTTATTCGGCGCAGCCAAAGGAGATTTGGACCCAAGGGGAAGCCGAGGAGACCCGTTACTACATTCCCATCTACGATTACCCGAACGATCGCACCACCACGGAGATGATCGTTACGGTTCCGCGCGATTGGGTGACCGTGTCGAATGGCAAACTCGAAAGCGTCGTCGACGCCGGTCAGGGCATGAGGACGTGGAGCTGGCGTCAATCGCAGCCCATCTCCACGTATCTGATTTCCCTGGTGGCGGGCGAATTTGACGAGAGCAAGAAGACCTGGCGCAACATTCCCGTGGATTACCGCGTGCCCCGCGGCGAGGTCGGCCGCATCGAGCCGACCTTTGCGCGCACTCCCGAGATGCTGGGCTTTTTCTCTGACCGGTTGGGCGTGCCTTACGCCTGGGACAAGTACGACCAGACGGCGGTAGACCAGTTCATGCTGGGCGGAATGGAGAATGTGAGCGCGACGACGCTGACGGCGCGCAACCTCCTGCACCCGGCGTTGGCGCAGGAGACCCTGGAAGGCTCAGACGGTTTGATCTCGCACGAAATGAGCCATCAGTGGTTCGGCGATCTGGTGACCTGCAAGGATTGGGCAAATTTGTGGCTGAACGAAGGGTTCGCCACGTTTATGGCCACACTTTGGGAGGAGCACCACTACGGCGCGGACAATGCCGCCTATTCGCGCTGGCGCGCGCAAGCGGCGTGGTGGCGGCAGCGGCGGCTGTTTGACGTTCCCATTGTGACGCACGAGTTTCGAAACTCGATGGAGTACGCGGGAAATATCTACGGCAAAGCAGGCCTCGTGCTGCAGATGCTGAGGGAAGAACTGGGCGACGAAACCTTCTTTCATGCGCTGCAGCATTATCTGGAAGTGAATCGCCTGCAAAATGTCGCCACCGCGGACCTGATCAAAGCAATCGAGGAATCCGCGCATGTCAGTGTGGACCGCTTCTTCGACGAATGGATCTATGGCGCCGGCGCGCCGCGTTTTGCCGTGAGCACGACCTACGACGCGGGCGCGAAGCAAGTGCGCATGGAAGTGAAGCAGACGCAGGACGTGCGCGGGCATGTGGGACTTTTTGAGGCGCCGGTGGAAATTGCCGTCACCACGGCCGCGGGTACAAAGACCTTCTCCATCACGGTAACGAAGGCGGACGAAACATTTTCTTTTCCTGTGGAGTCGGAGCCGCTGTTGGTCTTGTTCGATAAAGGCGACAAGATCCTCAAGACCGTGGAATTTCACAAGCCGGCGGCGCAGTGGATCTATCAACTGCAGCATGCGGAGGACCTGCCCGACCGCCTTGAGGCAACCCAGGCGCTGGGCGATATGAAAGGAAACGACGGTGCAATCGCGGCGCTCGGCGAAGCAGCGGCGCGCGACCATTTTTGGGGAGTGCGGGTGCAGGCGCTGACGGCGCTGGGCCGGATGGGCGGAGCGCAGGCCGAGAAAGCGGTTCTGCCGGGGCTCACTGATCCTGAGCCTTGGGTGCGCGAGGTTGCGGTGGAGCAACTCGGCAAATTCTCCGATGATCCAGCGCTTGCTGCCAGGCTGACGGAGATTGCCGGCAAAGACCGTATGTATCGCGTGCGTGCCGCGGCTTTGCTGGCCTTGGGCCAGCGCAAGGCCGAAGGCGCGATGATCACTCTTGAAAATGCGGCCAGGGCTGACTCTCCGGACGACGTGATCCGCCGCGCGGCGCTGCGCGCCATGGGCGTCCTTGGTAACGACCAGGCCGCCCGGCAACTGCTGGAGTGGGTGGAACCGGGCAAGCCGATGCGGCTGCGAACCGCGGCGATTGACAGTCTAGGACGGATTGCGAAGAAAGACGAATCGGTGGAATCGCGCCTGATCGCGCTGTTGAATGATTCAGATTTCGACACGATCGAGCCACTGGAGAATTTGCAGAAGAGCGGAGACGTACCCTCGGGCGGCGGTCCGGTGATCGAACGACAGATTGCTCGAATCAAAAATCCCGGCGAGGCTCAAGAACCTGAGCGGCAATCCGCGGCGGCGCCAAACGGTGAAAGTGCAGGGCCCGCGTCGCCGGCCGCGGACGGGCGGGCCTCTGGAAACCAGCAGATCGTCGAGCGGCTGGATAAAATCGAGCAGAATCTGGCCGAAATGAACGAGAGACTGAAGAAAATCGAGCAGCAGCAACAGAGCGGAGTGACGCCATAATCATTCCGCAAGCCCGCACTTATTCCGAAAGCAAGATGCGCAGGTCGCGGAGATTATTTCCGGTGGGTCCGGTCTCGATGTCGTCTCCGAGTTTGTGGAAGAAGCTGTAGGAATCGCTGCGCGCCGCGAACTCTCGGGGATCTAATCCTGCTGCCCGCGCGCTTTCAAGTGTTTGGCCATTGGCCACAGCTCCGGCTGCCGGGCTCGAGCCATCCTTTCCATCGGTTCCCACACTTAAAACGGCGATTCCTTTGCCGGCGATCCTTTGCACGCAATCCAGTACAAATGCGGAATTGCGACCGCCTAGGCCATCGCCGTGGAAGGGCGAACTGACTTCGCCATCGGCGATCAGGGCTACGCGGCGGCCGTGATTTGCGTGCGCAAGCCGGGCGAGTTGGCCGAGCAAATATTCGGCGGCCCGCGCGATGGGCCAGTCGTCGCTCGAATTGTCACACTGGGTAAGGAAACCGCGGGCTTCGGCAGCCTGGTGGGCATGGTGAAACAGATCGTGCATGCCGAGGAGAAGCGAGAATCGAGCCCGCGCAAACACGGGATCGCCGGGCTTTGGAGTTTCTGGGATCGATTGAGGATGGGCGAATTTGGCGACAATAGCTGGAGGCAGCTTCGCATCGGGATCATACGTTTCGATCACGCGACAGGCGTCCGCGACCGTGCTCGGATCGGGAAGTGTGGGCCCGGATGCCAGCGCCGATTCGCATCCGGCGGGCACATCGGTGATGGCGAGAGTCAGTTTCATGGATGCGGCGGCGAAGCCAGCCAGGCGCCCGCCCTTGACCGCGGAGAGATGCTTGCGCACCGCGTTGATCTCGCTGATCGCGGCGCCAGAACTGACCAGCAGGCGATTCAGTTGCCGCAGATGTTCCAGGCCGATCCCGGGGTCGAGCGGCAATTCCACAAGCGACGATCCGCCGCCGGAAAGCAAAAAAAATACCAGCGTGCGCGAATCGCATTGCGAGAGCAGATCGATTATGGCGTGAGCAGCGGCGATGCTGCCGTTGTCGGGAATTGGATGAGCCGCACCCACCGCCCGAAACCCTTGGATTTCTGCGAGGCTTTCATGTGGCGCGACCAAAATGCCTTCAAAGGCAAAGTCCGTGCCGAGGAGTTCGGCAAAGCCGCGCGCCATGGCCACCGATGCCTTGCCGAGAGCAATAGCGACGATGCGATCGTACGTGCCGAGATCGATGACATCGCCCTCGAAGCTTATCCGCGAGCCCATGCGCGCCAGCTTTTGGCGCATGGTCAAGGGGATATCGATAGCCGCGAGCGTTTCGTAAAAGATTTCACGCGCGAGTTGCTTCAGGTCAGCCACGTTCGAGGGCGCGAGCGCCCGCCTGGGCTACGTCCACGTCCTGATCTTCCGTGCCGTTGCTCACGCCGATTGCGCCCACGCAGACGCCATCCACTTGTAAAGGAACGCCGCCGCGCAAGGGGATTTGGCGTCCGCGGCTGGCTACGGAGAGTCCCAGAGAGAGCAGGACGTTGACTTCGTCTCCGCTGCGGGAAGGCCCGGAAGGCAGACGGCGGATGGCGGCGCAGTGCGCTTTGCGAATGGCGATTTCGACGGAAGAAAGTTTCGCTCCGTCCATGCGCGCAAAGGCAAGCAGGTGGCCGCCGTCGTCAACTACGGCGATATCCATGGGAACTTTGATTTCCGCGGCGCGCGCTTGCGCGGCAGCGAGGACCAACTGGGCGCCTTCGAGGGTCAGTTTGGGGTTATTGCGAGTCAGGGCCGGCACGGTCATCTCTCCTTCCCATTATTTTTTCCATACGCCGGGGTTCAAGATGTTTGGCGGACGGCGGCCGTCGAAGAAGGCGATGGTGTTCTCGACTGCCATCATGGCCATCCGGGAGCGCGTTTCGAGCGAAGCCGACGCCAGGTGCGGCGCCAGGACCACGTTCGGACGAAGCAAGCCGTGGCCAATCTGCGGTTCGCGCTCGTAAACATCCAGCGCCGCGCCGGCAATCTGCCGCCGCTCCAGGGCCGCAATCAGCGCGGCCTCCTGCACGACGGGCCCGCGCGAAGTGTTGATCAGGAAGGCGGTCGGTTTCATCAGGGCCAGTTCACGCGCGCCGATCAGGCCGCGCGTCGCCGGGAGCAGAGGCACGTGCAGGCTGAGGAAATCGGCCTCCCTGAGAACCGCGTCGCGTTCCATAAACTCTGCGTCCAATTGGCTTTCAAGTTCAACTGGCGCGCGAACCGCATCATTATAAATAACGCGCATGCCGAAACCGTACGCACGACGCGCTACCGAGCGCCCGATACGGCCGAAGCCGAGGATGCCCAGCGTCTTGCCCCAGATATCGGCGCCGCAGAGCTGATCGAGGTTCCAGCCTTTCCACCCGCCGGAACGGGCCAGCGCATCGCCTTCAATCAGCCGCCGCGCGACCGCCATCAGTAGAGTCCAGGCAAAGTCCGCAGTGGTCTCATCGAGCACGCCCGGCGTGTTGCTCGCTGCGACGTTGTGGCGCGTGCAGGCTTCCACATCGATATTGTCAAATCCAACGGCAATATTGGCGACCGTGCGCAGGCGCGGCGCGGCGGCCAGGAGTTCCTCGTCAATCTTTTCGGTGAGGAGGCAGATCAAGCCGTCCTTATCCGCGACGCGCCGCAGGACTTCCGCTCGCGACGGGCGGTCTGAATCGCTCCAATATTCCACGTCAAAATGTTCCGCAAGCTTCGCCCGCGGCTCTTCAAACAAGCGATGCGTGGCCAGTATCTTGGGCCGATCCATTCAGTGCGCGTGTTTTGCGCGAGACGCGAGATTAACATAACTGCCCTGCGGGAAAGGAATGCATGGCCCGCCCGGAGGCCCTGGCGAACATGCCTGCTTGTTTTGTGTGGCTCGGGCGGATATAACAGTCGCCGCCAGTTTGACCACTCGGGCCCTTTTCGCGCGGATATCTTGTCTCGGTTTACATCCGGAATAAAAGGAGATTGGAGACCACATGTTTCAGCAGACACTCAATCCCGCGGGGAATTTGTGGCTGACCGTATTGATCGCCATGGTCCCTTTCATCGCCTTACTCTACATGCTGGCTGCCCTGCGTCTCACCGCCTGGCTCGCTACGATCATCGGCGGGCTCCTCACCATGCTTCTCGGCGTCTTGGTGTGGCACGCGCCTGCTGGGGACACGCTGAAATCTTATCTGTACGGCGGGTTCACCGGTTTCTGGGCGATTGACTGGATTACGTTCTGGGGCCTGATCATCTTCAATACCCTGGTACTCACGGGCATGTTTGAAAGGTTCAAGAAATGGATGATTCACCACGCCACCGCCGACATCCGGATCCAAACGATCATGCTGGCCTGGGCTTTCGGGGCCTTGCTGGAAGGATTGGTGGGGTTCGGCTATCCCTGGGCGGTGGTGGTGCCGATTCTGGTCGGCTTGGGAATTGCGGACCTGGACGCCATCCGCGTGGCCGCCTTGGCGAATAATGCGCCGGTTTCCTACGGCGCACTGGGAGCGCCGATTCTGGGATTAGCGGCCGTGACTGGGCTTCCCATGATGGCGCTTTCCGCTTCCGTCGGAAGCATTGTTGCGATTCTGGCGCTACTGCCTCCCTGGGTGCTGATCTATCTGGTGAGCGGCTGGGATGGAATGATCGAGGCTTGGCCGCTGGCGATCGTGGGGTCTCTTTCTTATATCGCCGGCCAGTGGCCGGTGGCCCGTTACCTGGGTCCGTACATACCGGATTTAAGCGGGGCGATGGTTTCTTTCTGGACTCTTTTTCTGTTTGTGAAGGTTTGGCGCCCGAAAAAGATTCGCGCGTTCGGCGGGGTCCCTCTGGCGTCCGCGGAAAAGTCGCTTGCGTCAAATCCATCCGAGCCCCGTTTAGAAGTAGGTTCAGTGAGAGAAGCTCTCTCGGTCTGGCTCCCCTATCTTGTGCTGATCGCCGTGGTGGTCTCCTGGACTAATCCGAAGTCTCCTCTGCCGGGCATCAGCTGGCTCCGCTGGTCAGTGGCGGCCAACTCTTCGGTTACGCAGAGGCCAATTCTGTCGGTTTTCAACTTCACTCCCTTCGCCGGCGGCACCTCTATTTTGGTTTCCTGGGTGGTGCTCCTGCTCATCTTGCGCCCACAGTGGCAGATCATCCCGCAGGTCTTTTCCAAGACGTTCAAGCAGATGTGGGGCGCGCTGCTGGTGGCTTTTTTCATTTTCGCCCTGGCTTATATTTTCGTGTTCACGGGTATGGCCAATTCGCTGGCCTATGGCCTCTCTAAGATCGGCGTGTTTTTCGTGGTCTTGGCGCCCATTCTTGGGTGGATCGGCGTCGCGCTCTCCGGCAGCAACACCGCTACCAACGCCATGTTTGGACCGGTGCAAATGCTCACCGGCAGGCTGTTGAACCTGCCGATCCTGCTGCTGCCCTCGTTCAATTCCGTGGGGGCCGAGGTGGGAAAGCCTATTGCGCCGCAGACGGCCAGCGTGGGTGTTTCCACCAGCAAACTGGTGCGCAGCGAGGGCCAGGTGATCCGGCACAATATGGGGTGGACCCTGGTCGTCCTCGCCTACCTCATCGTGATATCGGCGGTCTTCTATCTCTTTTTATCCAAATGGATGTCGCTTTAGTCCGCCGCCGGCGATCATGCCCAGTGCTTCAGAGGCACCCCTCGGCGAAGACGGTATAGAGCGAGAGGGAAAGCCACAACCAGCGCCACTAGAGTCATGTATAGCGGCACAATCCAGTTCGCCAATGTGTCTTGTTGAATGGCAAATACTGCCAGGAAGTAACCCATGGCGAAGATTACCCAGGCGAGCGGTCGGTCCCGATCCGGCTCTGTCCAGACAAAAACGATCGTGGGGATAGCCGCACAGACATCAGCAGCGAGCGCAACGTACAGGGCATATTGCGCAAGATTCGGATTTTGCCGCATGAAGATCCACATCGCCAGCGACAACACGCCAAACAAGAAACAGAATCGCTCGGAGAGTCTCGGTCTCTTCCATTTGCCGTTTCTCCAGACACTCAGAATTGTGATCAGGGTCGGATTTATGAAGCCGAAGACTGCGGGCCAAACGTTAGCTTCTGCGCCTGAGCTTCGGTAGGTAAGCAACACGGCGAGACCGATGAGGGACCAAAGCGACCACGTAGTTGGGACCGGTTGAATCTTGCCTTCGTAGGTCCTGATGGCGTACGGAACGATACTTAAGAAGACCAAGCCACCGGACCATGCACCCATGGACTGAGCGCTCAATATGCCTGACTTATTCCGTTTCTGGGTCGTTCCGTTACATTTCAAATGGCTCGACGATCGAGGCCCCGGTTACATTCTTAAATGGCTCGACGCACACGTAGCAGGGGTATCTTGAAGTCCAGGCCGCGGAAGATGTTCGGGCCCATGGTGCCGAAGGTATTTGGGGGCGGGAGGAGTCAGATCATTTTGCCCGAAAGGCTCCCGCCCCCAGAGCTACGCGATTTTAGAAGGCCAGCTTCAGCCCGAATTGAACTAATCTGCCGCCGGGGTTCGAGATTTCCTGACTGATTTGACCGGCGGTTCCCCCGAAGGGGTTGAACGAAGGAGTATAAAAATGGGCCGCGTCGAGAAGATTGAAAAGCTCCGCGCGGAATTGCAAGTTTACTGCCTCAGTTAGTTTGAAGTTCTTGTCCGTAGAAAAGTCGACATTGAAAAGATTGGGACCGGTGAGCGTGTTTCTTCCGAGGTTGCCATAGGTCCCTGGCTTCGCCTGCGAAAAGGCACAAGGGTCATACCACAGGGTGGGAGTTCCCAACGGTGTTCCCGGGGCTATTACAGTCTTTCCAATCGTGCACCCTGCCGAGCCTCCCGAGGTGGGATTGTTGCTGAAGCCTGGGTTCAAGTTGGGGCGGTCTGGCGACCACCTGTCCCCGTTCTTGGAAACATTTTTCCCCGGGCGCACGGTAAACGGTTCCCCGGAACGGAACGTGGCAATTCCATTCACCGTCCAGCCGCCCGCAATCAGCCCCAGGGCTTTATTCTGGAAGCGGAAGGGAAAGGGATAGGTGATCGTGGGAACAAGATTGTGTCTGGCGTCGAAGGAGGAACGCCCCCGGTCGCGGCCCGGATCGTTGAAATCGAGCACCGTGTTTGGTTCCTGGCGCGATTCGCCGCCGGCGAGGGTTGATTTTGTGTCGATGGATTTGGAATAGGTGTAGAACACCTGATACTGCAATCCGCTGACGCTCCTGCGCCGCAGTGTAACCTGTAAGGCATTGTAGTCGGCATTCGCGTCGAATCGAGACACCGTGAGGGAGCCAAAGTTGGGGTTAGTGCGGGTGGTGCCGGGGAAAGTTGGCTGCCCATTCACATAAACAGGAACCGTCGGGTTCCATTCCCCGTTTCTTTGCAAATGGTGAGACTCAGAGCCGATATAGGCTACTTCCATCACCGTGTTCTTCATCACCTGCTGCTGCAAAGTCAGGTTGTATTGGATCTTGCTGGGCTCTGTGATCGTGTCAGTAGGAAAACCTCCGAACTGGGTCGGGCCCGTCGTCAAGGTTTCGAAGGGGAAGACCGGACCCGGGGTCCCGGGAACCGGGTTCGACCGCAGGTCGGTGAGCGTGGCGAAGAAGGGAGGGTAGCCCGAAGCAAATGCCGCGTACGAATAGGGAAGGATGTGGTCATTGAAGATACCAGCTCCGGCCCGCAAGACGCTTGTTCCGCTTCCGTTGAGCTGCCACGCCAGGCCGACCCGAGGCTGGAATTCCTTCTTGCCTACGGAGAAGAAACTGTCCTTCAAAACGGTCGGCGCTGGATCCGAGATGTGCAAGAGATTGGCCATCTTTCCATTTACTTCCTTGGGATTGGTGATGGCTTCCCAGCGCAAACCCAAATTGAGGGTCAAGCGCTGGGTGACCTTGAAATCGTCTTGAGCATAGACCCCGAACATGGTTTCCCGGAGACCCCGGTAGGCGTCCGCGCTCGTCGGCGGCGGGGCGTCAAAACGAATGGGGATGTCGGCAAGAAAGCTCGGAATATCGAGAAATGTGTAGTCGCCCCGGCTGTTAGAAGAAGTGATCTCGTTGTCCTGAATCCGTTCGATACTCAGGCCCACTTTGAAGGTATGCGCTCCCCTGACGTAGGTGAGATCGTCGCCCGTTTGGAACGAGTTATAACGGTATATTCGAGGTGCGCCGTTATCCACTCCCAGGAAATTCAGGGGGCCACTTCCGCTCTGACCGTTAAGCCCCTGTGTGCCAAAAGAGATCGTCCCGAAGTGTTCGCCAGGGACAAAAGAACCGCCGTTGGGCAACTTCGACAGATCGCCGGTGATCACATCATCAAAGTTTTGGTAGGTTCGATTGTAGGCAAAACGGAACGCATTCAATAGTGTAGGCCGCAACGTGTTGTTCACCTGAATCGTGGCGTATTGTCTGTGGGCCACGTCCTGCTCATTGGCAATCGAACTGCCGTTGAAGTTGGGGAGCAGGTTATGATCTCGATCGAAGCTATATCGGGCGAAGATCCTCATGTTGTCGGTGAGCTGATGGTCCACGCGCGTCATAAAATAGTTTTCGCCCGTAACGTTGACGGGCGCAAAGTTGTAAAGGGCTGTGCCGTCTCCGTTGTCCTTGCCGTTTGGAGTCTGGTAGAGATTCAGGTAAGGTAGCGCTGTGGTGGGATTGATGTGGCAGATCGCACCCACTGGTTGTACACAGAGAGACAGCTCCGACTTCGCTACGGTCTTATCGTCGAAAATGCTCGCCGGCAGGTCCCCGTTCTTGGTGGCAGCATTCGGCACTACAACCGATAGAGTTCTTCCAACGCTTTGCCGCAGGCCTTCGTAGGTGCCGAAGAAGAAGGTTTTATCCTTCTTGATGGGTCCCCCCAAAGAACCCCCAAATTGATTGCGCTTTAACGGGGCTTTTGTGTCGTTCCCGCCGTGGCTGGCCTGATTAAAGTACCCTATCGAATCGAACGCGTCATTGCGAATAAACTCAAAGGCAGAGCCATGAAAGCTGTTGGTGCCAGACCGCGTGACTGCCGAGACCACCCCGCCTGAGGAGCGCCCATATTCCGCGGGGGCCACGAGCGTGTTGATCTTGAATTCCTGGACGCCGTCCACCCCCAGGTTGTTTCCGGCCGCCCCTCCCGGTGTGCCGTTGGCATGATCGTTGATAACCGTTCCATCGAGCAGGAAAGTGTTGGCGTAGGCCCGGCTTCCGGTAACGCTGAATCGCTGCCCCGTCCCAAAGTCAAACGCAGCGCTGGCCTGCCCCGCGCCCATGGTTACCACGCCCGGCTGCAACATAGCGAGCTGGTCATAACTTCTGCCGTTCAGCGGCAGGTCGCGAATGGTTCTGTCGTCCACCAGAGAGCTCATGGCGGCAGTGGTCGTTTCCACTAGCGGCGCTTCGGCGGTGACCGTGACCGTGTCGGCAAGCGCGCCTACGTTGAGAGTGAGGTTGACCACCTCCTCGCGGCCCACCGTGAGCGTAATTCCGCTTCTGATCTCGGTCTTGAAGCCCGCTTGCTGGCCTCGCACTTCATAATTGCCCACGGGCAGAACGGGAACGACGTAACGGCCCCCCTCGTCGCTCGTGATAGTTCTGGCAGCTCCCGTATCCACGTTCCTGACGGTGACCATCGCTCCGGCGATGACGGCTCCCGAGGTATCTTGCACGACCCCGGAAATTGTCCCCGTGCTCAGCTGCGAAAACAGAGAGAGAGAGAACAGCAACACACCCAGAATTGCCCCAAGCACACGGATGGCTTTTCCGGCTCGGGCCATCTTCAGAAGCGAATTCATAGCGCCTCCCCGTTTCAAATGTCAGAAAATACCTACAAACCCAGAACAGGGCCTTCGAAGAAAGGGCCTCCAAGGAAGGAGGCCTCCGACTTGTGGCGTCATATAGCGCTCCCGGGGTGAGGAAGTCAAGAGAAATCTGCGAGCTCACCCGCTCGTCGCCCCAGAGGTATGGAAGTGAATGTAAAATCAAATTCGGGCTTGCTGTTAGCTAACTCCCGGGGAAGTCAAGAAAAACAGGTCCACCCCAAGACTGGAAAGCTAACTTGGAAGGATGCAGGCGACGGCGAGCGCGCTGGCAGAATGGAGTTGTTCAAGGGCTCCTATCTGGCATACCGCAATCGACGTGCTCACCGCGAGCCCAAAGGTACGGCTGAAAAGCCGTTGATGGAATCCCCGTTTTGCTGGTTGACGCTCGCGGTAAAATAGATATACGCCCGCTCCGGATAAATTGACGATGTGACCAGCATCGTCATCCCGTCTTCCGGCGAAAGTCACCCACAGGATGAGCTTTCGCCGGTTAACAAAGTTCATCGGGAGCGAAGGATCTCTCCTGCGGGCGGCGTCGCGATTTGAAGCTGTCATCCCGAGGCCCGAAGGTCGAGGGATCTGCTGTTCGTCTTTAAGGTGTTACCGACGGCAGCGTACGCTCTGCTGGTCGTACGGGTGCCATCCTGACGGCACTGTCGATTCTCGCCAAAGAACTAATCCTCCTCGCCAGACCGAACTCCCAGCAGCACTTATTTCGAATGCGGTGGCAGTCGTTTTCCTTCTCACGCGCTCGAAAACGGATGCGCTCCAAGCCGTTTAGAATGACATTCTTGCACCAAATGGCGAAGCAACTCCCATGGAATGATATCCTTACAAAAAAAGGGGGAGGGGGGGAGGGGCTGCTTAAGTATCACTTTAAGTTTAGCCTGCTTCAGACGGCACCCATGGCAATCTACAAATGCCCCAAACTAAGCGCCGTAAAATGAACACTTGCGGAAAAAGAGCAGGGGGAGGGGGGCCCGTTTTTCTCTGTGTACTCTGCGCCTCTGCGTCCTCTGTGTTAACTCCGGTGGGCGTGAGCGGGGCGCGGTTCTCGTGCCAATGACCGGTTAGGATGACGCGAATGTGACGAGCACGATTTCGGGGTTCGTTCCCACGCGCAGGGGCGGGCCCCAGGTGCCAACGCCCCAGGAAGTGAAGACCAGGAGCCGGCCGAAGCGGTGGAGGCCATGAACATAGCGGCCGTAGACCCGGGACGTGATCCAGGAAGCGGGAGGGAACTGCCCGCCATGAGTATGGCCGCAGAGCTGAAGCGAAATTCCCGCCTCCTCGGCGATGGGCAGCCGGTGAGGCGCATGCACGAGCAAGACACTCGCCCGTTCGCGTGAGATTGAGGCGCCTTGCAGAATCGCCCGAAAGCGCCCGGGATCGATGGTTTCGCGGTAATGCACGCCGACGATTTGCAGTCCGTCGAGTTCAACTTTTTCGTTATTCAAGACGCGAACACCGGTCTTCGAGATGGCTTGCAGGTATTTGGCACGGCTGGTGAATTCTTCGTGGTTGCCGGTTACGAAAAATGCGCCTAGCGGCGCGGAGAGTGCGGACAAAGGCTCGGCCAGGGCTCCAATATCGGCGGCCGTACCATCATACATATCGCCGGCGATGAAGACTACGTCAGGGCCGAGCTGATTAACCTTGGCAACGATTCGCCGCATGAAGCCGGCATTGCGGACGTGCCCCAGATGCATGTCGCTTACGAGCGCGGCCACACGTCCCCGCCAATGCTGCGGCACGTCCGGCAATTCTATGCTGATTCGATTTACGCGAACGCGGGCGGCATTGATCAGGCCATATAGACCCATGACCATAGCGGCGGCAAACAATTCATCGGCGATCCTATTTGGGGCTATTTGCAGATTCGTCAGCCGCGCCAAGCCGAGGACAATCCAGCAGGAGGCAGCCGCGAATAGACAGAAGGTCATGAGCCCAACCCAAATCGCCGAGATCACGTAGAAGGCACGCACGATGGGGTTGAAATACCGCCATGCAAGTAACGAGGCGCTGACAAAACTCAGCGCAGCCAGCGGAAATACAACTCGCAAGATGGCGAGAGTCCTGGGGTCGAGCGAAGGATGAAACACGATCCAGGTCTCGTAGAGAAACCAGTTCGCAAGAAAGAGGATGGATTGAACAACGATGATGAGCCTGCGGAATCGTCTCGGCCGCAGGCGGCTGGATTCTTCGGATCTTGGTTTTTCGGCTACGGGCCGCGGAGGAAAAGCCCCCATTGAAGACTCTGATTCCAAAGGCGGGTTCGCCTTGCTCATAAAGAGCTAGAATAAACGCATGGGAGCGTAAAGCAATGGCAGTTCGAGGCGCGCAGCAGCGGATCATTTCCGTGATACACGGTTGGCAAGAAGTGGAAATCCGGCCGCACCGCTACGGCGGGCTGGAGTTCCGCTTAGGCAAACGCGAATTGGGACACATTCACGGCGATGGCCTCGTGGATATTCCGTTTCCCAAGGCAGTGCGCAACGAAATCGTCGCCGCCGGAGAGGCTGAACCGCACCACATCTTGCCGAATTCGGGGTGGGTCAGCGTGTTCTTGCGGGCAAATGAGGACGTTGACAAAGCGATTGGCCTGCTGGAACGTTCCTTCCAGTTGGCAAAGGCGCGCCGGACCAGGGCAACAACGGCGTCATAATCAGTCCCGTTCGCCTCCGACCCTTGTCTGCGAACGCGTTTGCCGCGAATTGACCGGCGCAACTGGACTTTGTATTACTGCGGGTTTTTCTTTCTCCCTAGAAGGCCGCCGAGCTTATCGATGGCTTGGCCGAGGTCTTTGCTATTCGACGGAATCGCGGTGTTGCCGCTTTTGAGGCCGTTGGCGAAACCGCCGACGATGCCCTCTACGTCAGGGACAATTTGAGGGTTCGAGGTCGTGCCCTGAACTTTAAACGGTATGCCTCCGCTTCCTGCGGCCTTGGCCAGGTTAGCTTGGCCAGAGGGATTACTCTGGCGGCCCAGATGCGCGATCATCTTGAAGTCAAGTTTGTGGTCCGCGGATATGGTGCCGTTTCCCGTCATTGCGCCGATCGACGGCACCACCACGTTGAGATTTTCGCTGCGGATGCCTTCCGGCGTGACGCGAAAATCGGAACTGAGCGTTTGAATATCGGTATCGCCCACTCTGTTGATGCCGCCAAAGGCGGCGAGCGCTCTCATCCTCGAGCCCAGGTCGAAGCCGGTTAACTTCGCGTTCGAGAGGTTGACCGGGCCGGTGATCACCAGTTTATCCACAGGACCGTTGATGGCGAGGTTCGCGTTGAGCCTACCCTGCTTCAGGGATGCTCCCGAAGGAAGGGTTATCCCCAATGCTGGCAATACCGACTCCAAATCGGAGGCGGGCATATTCTGGCCGGTCAGCTTCATTTGCACGGATGCGACCGCTCCGGAATCGGTGAAATTCCCCGTGAGATCGGCGACAGCTTTTCCGATGTGCACGTCGCCCCGTCGCAACTGCCCGGTTTGAGGCTTCAACTCATAGGTAGTTTCATAATTGACGTCTACGGGCTGTGCGGCGGGAGAGCCGGCGGGGACGAGCTGCAGGCGGGTTGCCGTGACCTTGCCGCTGGAGGTCGCAGTGCGCCCATCAGAATTCAGAGTTCCGTTGAAATCGATCAGGCCCCCGATTCCCGCGGAAGGATCAATGAAACCGGTCGCCTTCAGATCCAAATTCTTGACTTCGAGGCTCGCGTTCAAGGGTGTGGCGGCGCTGTCCTGTGAGTTCAGCGGTCCTGCCTTGCCTGTGAGTTTGATAGTGCCGTTGCCGGGAGTTCGAGCAGTAAGTTCAAATGGAAACTGCGTCGTATAAGAGAGATCCGAGGCTTTGATGTTGACCTGGTCGTATGTGTGAGGGCGGGCGTTGCCGCCGGTTTTACCGACGACCATGGTCCCGTTCTTTAAGGAAAAACTGCGCACGGAAAGGTCCGGGCTGGAGCCGCTCCTAGGCCTCGCCGCGGTGGCATTCTTGCTTTGGGTCTGGCTGGCTCCTAGCGTGGAGAAGTTCCATGCCCCAGCCGGAGAGCGAAGCAGCGTCACACTGGGTTGGTCTATGGTCAAACCGGTGACATGGATGGCGCGCGAGAAGATCAGAGGAAGCAGTTCCAGATTCACGCTCAGGGACTTGGCCCTCAGGAATGGGCCCGTATTGAAGGAGGGATCGTCGGAGATGCTGATATTGTCGACGGCAACCCCGCCAGAGAGTATCGACAGGCGAATATTTCCGATGTCGACTTTGCGATTCAAAGCGGTGTTCAGCGAGGACTCGATCTCAGGACGGAACCGATTGGCGTCGATCACGAAGGGCAGGAGCACCGCGACGAGCAACAGAACTACGACGACGCCTCCAATGATGTAAATCAACTTACGAGCCATGTTCAGCCTCCCGGCTCAGAATCTATATAGAATGTAGCCCCTTGAGCCGCCCAGTCGATACGCGGTTACATGCATTGTTAGGCACCGCATACCGAGAATATGTTACTTCGTACATCATCACCCTGATATGTTCCTAGGACCAGCTTGAAAGTTATCGGAGGTCAAAGAATAATGCGTCCAGCAAGACTCTCGCCGTGGATTTGTGTTATCGCTCTGCTTGCGTTGTGCGGGTGTTCATCTCAACCCAACAGTAATCCTGGCGCCGCATCGAATAGCGCCAGCCCCGCGGCCGAGCAGGCGGCGCCAAAACAGGAGCAGGCGCCACCCATTATCGTTCCGGCCGGAACCGCAATCAGCGTCACCGTGGACCAGTCCGTCAGCTCAAAGGACGCCGCGCCGGGATTGCACGTGGAAGCTTCGCTGGCGGAACCGATAGTTGAAGATAACCGGGAGGTGATTCCGCGCGGAGCGAAGGTTTCCGGCGAGGTAACCAACGCGAAATCTGCGGGCCGGTTCAAAGGCAATGCCGAGCTGGGCATTACGCTCACTTCGGTCGTGATCCACGGCCACAGGCACACAATTCACACCAGCACTTTCAGTGAAGCTAGTAAAGGCCGCGGAAAGAGGACTGCCGAAGGTGCCGCGATCGGCGCGGGCGCGGGGGCGATCATCGGCGCGCTGGCGGGCGGCGGCAAAGGCGCTGCCATCGGTGCCGGCGCCGGAGGTGGAGCAGGAGTGGCAGGAACGGCGCTGACCGGGAATCGGGATATTACGATCGCGCCCGAGACGAAGCTTAATTTTAAGTTGACGAGGGCCCTGGAGATTCCCCAAAAGTAAGCTGAAGGCGCTATCTTAAGGCACAGAAACGAACCGCTTCGCTGAGCCACAAACGCGCCCCACACTTCGCATATGGCGCGAAGAATGGGTTCCCCAATTTCATAAAGAAATCGAAGGCGCTTAGCAGCAGATAATTACGGCCGAGTTCATCTAGCGTCGCGTTTGTTTAGCGCGCCAATGCGGTATCGGCAGGCGTATCAGTGGAGAAGCCTGTGGGCCGCGGCCGATATCCATTTCTGGTTCGGATGCGATAGTTCTTCGACTTCTCGCCGATGAGTTTCACGGTGATGGTACGCCAGCCGCGATTGGGATTTGGCTGGGGATAATAGCTCAGCGCATAGAGGTGCGAAAGATCATCGCGGACGGAAGCGAAAGCCTGCTCTTGTTCCTTCCAGTTCTTAGCGAAGTAGGCCTGGCCACCGGTGCTCGCACTCATGCGCTCGAATACGGCGGTGCTCAGGGGATCTTGTTTCGCTTCTCGCGTGCTGATCATATAGATGGGAATGCCTTCCGATTGCGCCAACTCTCCCACACCTTCGGGGGGCACCATACTGGCATTGTCCGGACCATTGGAGAAGACGACGACCACCTTGCGGCCCGTATACTGGCCCGCGTCTCTGAGAACGAGCAAGAGGGCGTTGTACAGGGCGGCGTCGGCTCCCGCCACAGTAGAACGCACGCCGCGCAACACTTGCGAGCGGTCCGTCGTGAGCAGGGCATCACGCGCAGTATCGCGGCTGTACGAGTAGAAGGCAATTTTCGCGGTGCTATCCAGAGAACGAACGAAATCTGAAATGGCATCCTGAGCGAACACAAAACCCCGATACATATAATTGCTCGTATCAAAAAGGATAAAGACATTGGCGCCTGCAGAGCTGAATTGAGGCGATGCGGACGTTCTGGGCCTCGAATCGGCAACGCTGGATGCCGGAGGATTCGTGGCTGGCTGAGAGGGATTGAGGAGCATGATCGGTTCCAGGTTGCCTTCTTCAAAGGTGGCCAGCTTCTGGGGAATACTGTCCTCGACAATTCCGAAGTCCGAGGGACGCAAGCCGGTCACATAATTTCCTTTTCGGTCGATGACCGCCACATTCAACTGCACCATATCGACGTTCACGCGAAAGACCGTATCATTATCGACATCGGAGGCCGACGCATTATCGGCAGGCGGAGGAGGCGGGGTGCTTTCCTGACCGTGGACCGTGGAATTGAGCCCCACAAGCGAAAATAGCGCGACGCAAAGTGCGACTAGGTAATGTCGTCTCATCATTCCTCCGAGGGTGCCCGGGGCTGGCCTGGCGATGTTCATTTCGAGATGGCTTTAGCGATTTCGAAGATTAGAAACCAGCAGCGATCGCGCTCTTTGGCAATGGAGCGACCTTTCCTTGCCGGAATTCTTCTCCGGTTTGCCGCATAGCGCGGAGCACAGCCTGCCAATCCTCGAAATGCGTAGCAAAAATCTTCTCGATCATTCGATGCGTCAACTCAGGAACCAAGCGATTCAGCATTACCGGCGAATAACCTAATTCATCCGCCAGACGCGCCCAGTACAAGTTATTGGATTCCCAGGATTCCGCCATAAGGCGGCTGGAGTAGCCCATGATGGCGGGAAACGGCTTTACGTTCAGCAATTCGCGGGCATAGGTTTGCGCCAGGGCCGGATGCGGCACGCCAAAGTCGCGAGAAAGCCGCTCCCAACTGACTTCATCGGGATAGCGGCTGGCCAGGCTTTCCAGTTCCCGGCCTGAGGCACGCCAGTAATTGTTCTCGCCAGGGAAACGCCTTCGGAACTCCGCCGCCAGGTAGAAAGTTTCCGCGGGTGTGACCTCGGCGAGGACCTGTTGAACGGCACGGGTACGCAGGTCGTTCTCGATCAACTCCTGTTTTTGAGGCAGGGTTCGGTCGGCAAGTACATCCAGGACGCGCTGACGCAAGTCTGCATTGTCGGCGGCAACAGAAAGGAGCTCTTCGCCGGCGCGCTGGTAAAGAGTTACGGCGTGCAATTCCGCGGGCGTCACTCGCCACCAGCGGGGAAGCACGGCGCTGGTGAGCAGGCTGGGAACGAGGTCTTCCCATACGAGGGCCTGCACGTTTTCCGGAACGATGAAGTCCTGTTCCGTTTGAGCGAGGACGTACGGCAGATCGGCCAGCGATCCCACCAAATGAGCTCCGCCTCCCGCCGCCCAGCCACGGCCGAACAAGAGCGGCGTATGCCAGGCTTGGTCGCTGGATACAACGGTCAGCCCGGCGAAATCATGGTAGCGCACAAAAAGAGGGTTATTGTGGAGCATTTGCGCGCCGGGCGGCTCATAGTAGGCGTAGTTCAAGCCCACCAAAGTGTCTCGTAGAAATGGCGCGAGTTGGCCGCGAGCGTCGGCCGCCTCCTGGGGGGAGCGCGGCGACTGGATGATCTGAACGAGGGTTCGTCCGGTCTTCAGCTCGGTTTGGCGATTATCGTAGAGACCGCCGGCCCAGGCCGTCCTTTCGCGATTGGTGAAAATCGGCCGGGGCATCTCGAATTCTCGAAGCTCGTTGGCAAGCGGAACCAGAGCCTGCGCGGTGGTTTGCCCTTGCGCCAGCCGGTTCAAGCCGTTCGCGAGCGAGAAGAGTGTGTCGAGCGAAGCAAGCCGCTGCGATTCCATGACGGCGCGCATGCGGTTAGCCAGCAACTGCCGCACTTGCCTGCCATCGGCGCTCGATTGCTCGGGTCCCGCAAGCAGGGCGATCAGCTCATTTTCCGAGACAGTCGCGGGGCCGGACGCGTCGTGAAGGATGCCGGTTAACGAGGCGCGCCCTGCATCGAAGATTTGCGTGGGGTTGAGCGCGTGGGCAAAAGGATTCAGCAAGCGCTGCCAGGAGTCGTTCAGAGTTGCGCTGGGAATTTGTGCTTGTCGCGCCAGAATTTCCCAGAGGCCGATGTTTGCCTGCAAGATGCCGATGGCATTGGCGCGCACGGTGCGGTCGGGAATTTGATCGAGCGTCTGGGCGACAGCGAGGAAACGCGCGATGGACGGATCGTCCAGATCGTGGAACTCGGAGAAGATCAGGTACTGATCGTTGAACTTCGCGAATTTATCCGCCAAGAGCCGCACGGTTTGCGGGCTGAGACGTCTATCGTGAGGTCGCGCGCGGTCAATTTCCGAGAGCGTCAGGAAAATTTGCAAAGGGCCGTTGTTGAGCGATCTCGAAAGCCCAAACATACCCTCGACAAGTTGCTCGGAAGTGTTCCAGGTTCCGGCCTTGTGAGCCCACCCCGAGGCAATTTTGGAAGTGGGCTGGTGGCGGACGATCTCCTTCCACACTTGAAGATTGCCGGGAATGAGCGGTGCGTCCTTGGATTCAAACTGGAGCCGCGTTACCAGCAGCGAAAGCCCAGGATTGGGACGAAATACGAGGAACTTGGCGGGACCGGGATGCGGATCATTTCCGCGAAGGGCCTGATAAAAACGCGTCAGCCTGCGCGGATCGGTGAAATAAGCCAGCTGACCTTGCTTCAGCCGGGAAAGCGTGTCGAAATAGGCGGCCAGCCAGCCTTCATCTCTAGACCACAACTTGGTCATGAATTCTTCAGGCGACTCCGGCGCCGCGCCGACCAATTGCCTCCATGCCGGTTCGGCGGCCGCTCCGCCAGGAACGACAACGCGACCAGAGCGAATCGAGAGTTCAGAGCCATAGAAATCGAGCATGGCCGCAAACGGCGCAAGCTTCGGCAGTCCAGGAGCTCGCCGGAGGAACTCGCGGGTTTCGCTATCCATGCGCGCCAGGGCCCAATAAAGGCGAGCCTCGACGGGGTTCCCAAGAAGCGCAGCGGTGAAATCGCCATTTATATTTTCGCTGTTTTTCTCGATCAGCTTCCAATCTCCGGCTTTGAAGATCAACGGCACGGGAGAAGAAGGATATTGGTAGACGAACGGCTGGCTTTCGCGCAGAGCCTGCTCGAACTCCACAATCGGGAAGCCCGAGTCATTGGCTATAAATGCGCGCTCAGGATCGGCAGTCTCTAGCTCGCTATCCGGGCCACAGCCCTGCTTCAGGCGGTAACCGATAATGCCAAGCAGCGGGTCCGCTTCACGGCAGTTGGCCACCCGGATAACTCCCTCGGTTCCCGCGAGCGATTGCAACTCTTTGGCTTGTTGCAGGTATCTTTTCAGCAGCACGAGGAACTCGGTGGGTTTCGGGTCTTTCTCGGGCGAGCCTCGATAGCCATCAATGACCACGTTGCGGGCCAGGAAAGGCAGCACTTCCCCGGGCGCGACTTGCTGGCTGATCGCCGCCATGCGCAGAAACGGCCGGAGCGGACCGGGAATCGTCACTTGTGATTGCTCGTCGGCGGCTTGGGACGACGTCTGTGCCTGGGGAAGATCAGTGGCGATCAGCAGGCTATTGCTAAAGCACAGGCATAGGCACAGAAAAAACTTCTGAAGGAAAGGAGAACGGCCAACCGAAAATCGCATGGCCCCAACCTCCGGGTGAGCATCTGGCTGCTCGAACTAGTCACCGACGGGCACGGAGATGAGAGTAAATCGCCTGCCACTTGTCCCGCACCGCCGGCTTGATCAAAGGCCACACGGTTAGTCCTTGGTGCCCGCAGCCGGACGTTGGACCCGTGGCAGTGTGCTCAACCCTCGCGGGCCGCGCGCCGCCCGTTGTGGCCGGTAAGATTAGATCATCTTGCGAATCGGGTCAATCCATTGGAACCCGTAACGGGCCGGTGAATTTCTGGGATGTGAGGCAAAGGTTAACGCCGCCAATCCGCCGCTTGGCGGATCAGGCCATTCCGGCGAGGATTGAGCGGCCAACGTAAGTGGAAAGATCAGTGGCCGAAACCGCAAGATTCGATTAGTCTTGGCGTGCACGTCATGTTCGACGAACTCGCCGAACGTCGTTTAATAGTCCACCCCGATAGTTCACCCATACGAAGCTTGCCATCGGGTGTATGCTTTTACCGCAGTTTCTGAGAAAAACTCGCAGGCGTGTTTAGGAACAAAATGAGCAAATGGTGCAGAGTTCTGCCTTTGGCTATGCTGTTCGCGTTTTTGCTGGGATTGCCGGCTGCCGCGCAAGCCCCAATGCCGGCGTCCATTCCCAATGGCCTGCCCTCATGGGCCTATAATATTCCCGATAAAGATCAGCCGCCCCCTGCGCGGGTGACTGGAACGATCCGTGTGCCGGGCAGCGCCAAGGAATACGACGCGGCCCAGGTCCGCAGCACTACAAATCCGCCCGACTGGTTTCCCGACGAACATCCGCCGGCTCCCCAGATCGTCAGAGGTCCGAACGCACCTCCCGGGGCGGTCTGCGGCACCTGCCATCTTATGTCCGGTCAGGGCCATCCTGAATCCGCCGATATCGCCGGCCTTCCCGCCGAGTACATCGTGCGCCAGATGAAGTATTTCAAGAGTGGAGCCCGCAAAGACGACGAGCGCATGGGTCCGATTGCCAAGAATGTCTCCGATGAAGATGTGCGTCAGGCCGCGGAATATTTTGCGGCTGTCAAGCCCATTTCCTGGGTGAAAGTTATCGAGACTGCCACACCGCCGAAAACATACGTCAGCAGCGACGCGCGCCATCGTGTTTTGGTTCCCGACGGTGGCACCGAGCCGATCGGCCATCGGATCATCGAAACGCCGGTAGATCCAATGCAAACATCGATTCGCGATCCACACTCGGCCTTCATTGCTTATGTTCCTCCGGGCAGCATCCCCAAGGGTGAGGCACTGGTGAAGAACGGCGGCTCCGGCAAAACAATTCAATGCGCAATCTGCCACGGGGACGACCTGAAGGGGCTCGGCGAAGTGCCTCGACTCGCGGGTTTGCAGCCGGTGTATATCGCGCGTCAACTCATCTGCATGCAGAACGGATCAAGCGCCGGCACTGCCGCGGCTCTGATGAAGAAAGTGGTTGCGAACCTATCCGAGGACGACATTATCTCTATCTCGGCATATCTAGGTTCGCTCCCACCGAAGTGAACATCGAGAGCTAAGAGCCCTGAGCCGAAGGAGGGAAGACGCCATGCGGGAGGCTAGGAGAATTCGGTACGCACTGGGCATCGCCA
>WNGH01002283.1_pt1 | contig 26496 bp, 17 predicted proteins | sample 5400631 | NCBI WGS metagenome assembly WNGH01 (sample SAMN13153373, study PRJNA577476) | soil metagenome | isolation source: 115 cm soil or saprolite under Garry oak tree replicate 1 | place: USA:California | collected 2016-06-15
GGTTCGGATGGTTCCCGTCGCCGCCTACGCCGAACGTGCTCGCGCCCAGGAGGGCGATGTAGTTCGGCTGGGACGGATTCGTGATGCTCGACCAACCCTGGGAGAAGGAATACTGGTCGGCGAGCTGCGTCATGTACGGGGCCGGGCCGTAGACCTCGTTCAGGTTCTTGTTCTCCATGAGGACGACGACGAGTTGATCGAAGTTGCCCGTCGCCTCGGAGGAAACGGGCCCCGAGCCAAACCGATTACCGGGAGAGCTGAGCGGAACAATTCCCGAGACGACGAGAGCCGCGAGTAGCAGAAGGGCGGATGCCGAAAGGGCAACGAACGTGCGATACAACCGTGAACGCAATGACCTTCCCCGGGGGCAGGGTCGGATGTCCAGCGGCGTCGATGATGGTATTCTTCAAAATGTGCACCGGCGATAATCGGAAGAGATAACACGGTGCATTCAGAAATCGAGGGTGCGAACCACGCTGTCGCGCCCGCGGTGTTCGTACGTTACACGGTACACATCACCGCTTACCCCGAATGGGAGACAAATGTCCAGCGAGTGATGATGACGGATGCCCGCTTCAATTCGAGGCCTCGAACGCGACGGCCCGTTGTCGTACCGCGCGGCGACGAGTGCGGCTATTGTCCGCGCGCGGCGCGATCCTTCGCCGATCCCTTGATCGAAGGCGGGCGCAACACGTAGTAGACGGAGACAAGCGCGTACAGGAGCAGGCCCAACCATCCGTAGCTGAGGGCGAGGATGGCCGAGGCGTTCAGCTTGTAGTTGGCCACCAAGTAGTCGGTGACGCCGGGCAGCAACATCGACGACACGGCGACGAACACGACCGCGACGAGCGACGGACCCGCCAGCGCAACGAACGAGCTCGGCGCGCCACTCAGCTCGACGCGTGAAGGCATTACGCCGACGTGTTTCGCCAAGCTCTCGCGCGCCTTCGCTGCCCGGTCCAACGCGGCGGCGTAGTTTCCCGTGTCGAGCAACGCGACGGCTTCGGCGGCGGTCATCTCGGCCGCGTGGACTTGCTGCGTCGTGGCCTTCATTCGCTCGATGTCGAGAAGCACACGCTGCACGGATTCGGCGATCCGCTCGATGAGCGCGGCCTCCAGCGTGCCTTTCACCTGTTCGACCAGGCGCACGCGCTGCGAGAGATCCCCTTCGTGGCCCGCGGCGGCCTCCGCGACCAGACGCCGGAGCTCCGGCAGGTCGAGGCCCACCTTCTTCGCGGCGGCCAAGAGCGGTTTCATGTCGTTGACGAGCCGGAGAAGTACCCCCGCGGTTTCCCTCCCCTCGGAGACGAGGACCGCGCTGCTCCGCGCGCGCATCCCAGAAAGGCGCTCCGCGAGCGTCCCCGCCGTGGGAGGCTCGCCCGTCGGCACCAAGCGCGACAAGGCCGCCGAGACGGCCGCCGCATCTTGTGCCTGCTCGAGGTCTCGGTACGCGGACATCTCCGCATCGGAGGGGTCGGCTAGGAATTCGTCGCCTGCCGGCCAGGCCGAGTCCGCCTGCAGCCGCGTTCGGTAGTCGTCCGGCATCCCCGAATCTCCCCGAAGCCTCCGGATCACACGCGAAGTCCCAAGGCTCCCAGGCGAACGGGAGGGAGCAGCGCCTTTGATTTGCGGCGAAATCGAGGCCGTGACGAAGAGACCGAGGAGGACTAGCACCGCTCCGACCATCGTCGTCTGGAAAACGGTCAGAGAGATCCCGGGACCGTACGCCCCGAAGGCCGCCCGCCGTCCCTCCTGCGCCGCATAGTAGCACACGACGCCGAAATATGCGGCGAAGGCGAGGGCCAGGTACCGTGGACGAAGGAGGTTCATGCGACCCCACCCTTACGCGCATCGAGGGAATTCATGCATAAAGAGGTTTCGATTACAGAGTTCATCGCTTGTCATCCGCGATGGGGTCTGTTATCGCTCGGTGTGCTCGGCGAAGAACCGGCCAATCGAGAACCTGGGCTGCTTAGTGGCCGGGGCCGGGCCGGAGCGGAGCCGCTTCTTCAGCAACGCGAGGGCAATCCGGACTCCCTCACGCAAGTGGAGCTTGGGCTCTCCGATGCGCCGGTCGTAGCGAATCGGAATCTCGGTAATCGGGATGCCCTTCAGCGCGCACTCGGCGAACAGATCCGCCTCGAGTTCGAAGCCGGTGGCCGTCAAGCCGAGCGTCCGGAGCCGATCAGAAACGAATCCCCACATCCCACTGCAGACGTCGGAGATCGGCGTTGCGAAAAGGAACGAGGCGAGCCAACTCAGCATCCGGTTGCCGATGCGATTCGCCATAGACATCGCCCCGTCATTGATGGAACCTCGAAGGCGTGATCCGATCACGACGGGAGACCCGGCCCCGAGCTTCCCGACTATGTCGGGGATGATCTCCGGGGGATAGGTGCCGTCGCTATCCAAGAGCACGACGTACTGATCGCGAATCTTCGGGACGAATTCGCGGAACGCGGATCCTTTGCCGTTCCCGGACTGAACGAAGATCTCAGCCCCGAGCCTCTTGGCGACGGCGCGGGTCTGGTCCGTGGACCGTCCGTCGAGCAGGTGGACGCTGTACGCGATTCCTTTCTCCCGGAGCGCCTGCCGCGGAATCCGGTTGAGCACAGCTGCGACTCCATCCTCCTCGTTCAGGGCCGGCAGCAGGATCGAAAGGCTCGTCAGGGCGGGGTTCGCAATTTCTCCCCAAGGAACGTGCGGCAGCGGATCGACGGGCAGGGACAAGTGCGGGAACGGGCCCATGGAGGGCCCCGTGGGAGCCCGCGAGCCCACCGCGCCGCCCCCCAATGCCCACTCTTCCGACGGTTGCCCCATCCGACTTTCTCCCTCCAACGTCTATCTGATTCCTTACGACCGACCCGACGTGCGTTGACGCAAGGACCGCATCCGAGGCGCCGAGAGAGACCTGGACGTCGCATGCATCTCCGCGTCGACGTCCCGGGAACGCAGCCTCGCGATCCGCTCGGCCCCGCTCTCAACCCTGTTGTTCACGGCCCTTGATCTCTTCCGCTATTCAGTTGCCGGTATGCTATCTGATTTCTGGCACACGTTTTGCCGAGCAGATCCGAGATGCGATCGGACGATGGCGTGAACAAAAACACCGTTTCTGTTCGTTCAATCGTCGACGTCAGAAGAAAAAAGTGAACCGCGGACCGCGTGATCGCATAGGTCGACGTTGCGCGCCACGTCTCGGTCATGCAGGGCTACCTTTTTGAGGGGTTAGACCAATGGGTCCATCCTCCTTGGGAAGGGGAGGAATCGGTCTGGGCCACAAATCATTATCCGCGCTGGAAAATGCGTCCTTATCTTTCTTGTCCTCGATCGACACGGAAGGCGGTCTCGACGCGGTCCTGTTCCTCCGACGAACCGGATCCGTCCTGGCCTCTTGGACTCGAGATGGAATCCGGTTGGACGTCGTCAGTGTGATGGCGGCGACGATGCTGGCGTCGGTGGACACGATCATCGAGGCGCTCGGCGGGCCGAGCTCCCGGTCGATCTCCGTCACGAGCGGCGACCGGCAGATCATCGCCACGAAGCTCGGCTCGCAGGCGTTCCTCTTCGTCATCGCCCCGAGGACCGTCAGCCAGCGCTACGTTCGAAAAGCGGCCCGCGAACTCGTTGCGCGTCTGACCACTGCATCGGCAACGATTCTTCAGCGTGTCGAACCTCGATCCTCCAAGGTCGAAGCGAGCCGTTGATCCGGAGCGCGCGGCCGCGGGACCGGAAATCTTTGTCACCACAGGTTTGAAATACGTCGGACTGAATGAATGTCGGGGCGAGGGGTTTTCATGGATGGGTCGAAGCGGAGGGACTACGCGTTTGCCGGCACGGTCGGGGCGATCAGCATGCTCGTCTGGACGGCATCCCGGACAAGCGCTCGCGACTTGCCGTATGGAGGGAGCTCGCTCCTGATCGGTCTGGGCCTCTTGGTGGGGCTCAAGCATCCGGTCCGTCGACAGATCTACGACCATCTGCGTCTCCTCCCGGGGGACCACTTCCGATCCGTCGCGAGGTCGCTTCGCCTGGCCGTCGGCACCGCGCGGTACCATCTGAACTCGCTCGTCCAAGACGGACTCCTCTACAAGCAAGAGACCAACGGCCGAAGTCGGTACTACGTGTCCGGCGGCGAAGCCGAAGTGAATCGGCTCTACGCGCGTCATTGGGAGTACCGCGACGTCCGTCTTCGCGTCCTGCTCACCCTGAGACGAATGGACAACGCGCAGCCCGCCACGATCGCCAAAGTCTTGGGAATCAGCCGACAGCTCGCGTCGTACCATCTCCGATGCCTCGAGAAGGCCGGTCGGGTCCGGCGTCATGGCGCTCAGTATCGCGTCGTCAGCGGGCGGCGCTGACGCGGGTCTCCGTTCTTATCCAAACGCTCACGGATTGAGCTTGGCGTTCGAGGGCCTGCGCGGGGCGCCTGAGACCGCGATCAGGCGACGACGTTTCGCAGACCGCGATGAAATCGTTTCGAATCGTGTTCGCTTGTGGGACACCGGACGCTGCCGAATCCTTAAGGCTTGGAGAGTGCTCCGTCGAGACATTGCAACCCCGCGTCCGGAGCCCCGCATTCCTCGACATCATCTCCCTGGCCACGTGTTTCCTCGGCTTCCTCGGCCTGATCTTCGTTGTCTGGAGGATGAAGACCGGGGTCTTCGGGACGCCGAGGGCGTTGTACCTGTTCTTCATCGGAATGGCCTGCGCACCCTTCTACGTGGCGTTCCTGCGTCCTCCGAAAATCCCGTTCCTCTTCCCTCCTGTGATCGCGATTTTTCTCTTGTATCCGATCGCGGCCCCGCACGGCATCGTCTATTCGACCGATCCGATTTTCAATTTCTCCTTCACCCAGGACCTTTTGAGAACCGGATTTTGGGACCCTGGGGGCGGTAACGCCTTCGCGAAGACGTACTCCTTCTATCCGATCGGAAACGTGTTCGTCGGATACGTCGTCTTGAATGCTCCGCTCCCTGCGGATATCGGGTACCTCTGGATCGAGCCCGTCCTCCGACTGCTCGCCATTCCCGCCTCCGTGTACTCATTTGGCCGAAGGCTCTTCGGGCCGCGGACCGCCGCGATCGGTCTCCTGCTCTACCTCGGGACCCCCTCGATCCTGTTCAACGACGCGGTCCAGCAAGGCTTCGGCACGATCTTCTTCGCACTCTCGCTGCTCGCCCTGTTCATGCTCGTCCAGGCCGTCGACCCCCCCGCTCAACGACGCGCGATGCTCCTCTTTGCTATCGTCAGTGCAGGAATCGTGATGACCCATCATCTTTCGTCGTATGTGCTTGCTTTCTGGCTCACGGCCCTCGCGATCCTCATGGTGCGCCGCCGAGCCCGGCAGACGTTGCCCGTGTTCCGTTTGGTCGTATTGTTCACGTACTTCGTTGTGATCCTGCTGATGTACATCGACGTGCTTACGAAGGCGATTTTCCTCATTCACCAGCAGACCTTGGAGACCGCGCTCGCGAACCTCGTCGCGCCGGAAATGACAGCGGGAGGGGGCTCGGGCTCGAACTTGGGTCGGACATTCACCCAAATCGAAATCGGATGGCTCATCGCCACCCTCATCGGCCTGTTCTTGCTTGCTTTCTTCACGGCCGCGCGCCATCGTGCGACCCGCCACAATCCCTTCGACCTAGCGAATGGCATCGTGGCGTCGTTCCTCGTGTTCGTCACACTCCCGCTGATTGTCACTCCACTGAACTACGTCCCCCTTCGGATCAACGAATATGCGGGTTTCATCGTCATGCCGTTCGCGGCTGCGACCCTGATCCGTTGGGCTCGGCCCGATTTCTGGAAATCGGCTCGGCGCGCGCCCCGGGTCTTCCGTGAGAGGCCGTGGATCCCGAAGCTGGCCGTCGTGGCGATTGCCGGGGGGATCGTCATGGGCGGCAATCTCGCTCCGATCACCTTGCGAGCGTATTTCGAGACGTTCTCCAGCCGAGCCACCGATTCACCGCTATACCTCGGACCGGACTCGATCCGGGTCTCGGCCTGGGCCACGGCCCACTTCGGCGACGGTCGGATGTGGGGCGATCAACTGGCCAACGATGTCTTTGCGGGCTTCGGATTCATGCCAGTCGACTTCGGAGCGACCCGCGTTTTCACCAGTGAGACGCTCAATGAGTCTGTGTGGTGCCAGGTGAAGGTCGGCGACTATGTGGCGGTGGACTACTTGATGACGATCTTGCGACCGAATTTTCTCCATGAAGGTCTGCTGCCAAAACCGCTGTCGGCGGTGCAGGTCGAGAAGTTCGCGACGGATCCGCACTTTGCCTTGGTGTACCAAGATGCCACGTTTTCGGTCTATCGGATGATGCTGTTTCACTCCTGTCCGTGACGCACGCCCTAGGTCACGACGACCGCGAGGAGGTTTTCTGCGACGACCGTCGAGGTCGCATCAAGCAACGCGAACCTCAGCTCGAAGTCGCCGGCCTGTTCAATCGAGATCGAGAACTGTTGGCTCCACGTCTCCCTAGCTCCGAGTACGATCGATACGCTGTACTCTGCGAAGGCGTCCATCCGCAAGGGAGAAGTCTGAAGCACCTTGTGGAATGACTCGTTTCCGGTGGCGTTTGAGGGGACGAGCTGGATCCGAACCATGAAGGCGCCGGCGCTCGAACCGGCCAAGGCCGAGACGACGATATCCTGCGGTTGACCTTGGACGAATTGGGTCGGAAGGTTCGCGGTCCCGTTGGTTCCGTCCGGAGCCGCGATGGCCAGTCCTGGCGAGAGTTCGCCCGGATACTGCACCGCCGCGAGAGAGACGAAGATGACGAGGGCCGCGACAATCCCCCCGAACAGGACGGCGACGGCCCCTTTCTCGGCCGCCGAGTAGTCGGAGAAGTCGAGAAAAGCACGGGTGAAATGGGTGAACGCCGTCACGGGATTGCCGCCAGGACGCAGAACGAGCGTTGCCGACAGGGCAATCGGTAACCCAACGATCACCACTGCGAACACCGTGATCGGGATGCCAAGAATCGATACGCCCAGTGCGGACAACGACGTGATGAAGATCGTGAGTCCGATCGAGAACGCGAGAATTTCCGCCGCCGAGAGCCGAATCGTTCGGCCGACAACCAGGGCAAGAGTGCAATACCCCACCGCAAACAACGCGGCGAGCGCGAACACAGCCCGATACGGGTTCGGGGGGACCACCGCCACGAGAATGGCGTGAAGCAGGAGGACGGCCGTGGCGAGACCGACATACGGGAACGGCGCTCTCGCACGGGCTCCAGGAATCGGAATCATTGGCGCCTGCTCCCGGATGGAAAAGTCCACGGACTCAAGAACTTTCGCGCAACACCGAAGGAATCTAGTTTCCCGAGAGGGAAACAAAGGTCCGTGCGACGGCCGTCCAGTCCGGCGTCGCTCGGATCCATTCTTGATTTCTCCCCTGAATCCCGTTCAGGGTGCCTTCCTCGAAGATCCCCTGAATCGCTCTCGCTACCCCGGACGGATCTCGAGGTTCCGTGAACACCAGGCCGGTGCGTCCCTCCAGCTCGCGAATCGGATGGACGCGGGTCGTCACGACGGGCAACCCGGTCGCGACCGCCTCGAGCGCGACGAGCGGAAGTCCCGTGCGGATGAACCGGTACGGGAAAACCGCGACGTGGGAGAATCGATAGGCGGCGCGCAGTTCCTGTCGTGAGAGGAGGCCGCGCACGATGAGGAGTTCATGGGCGCCGATTCGGGTCCGCGCGACGGTCGGATCGGAATACCTCCGATCGCGGAGCAACAGGACCACTTGGGTCGGCGGATCGCTCGGAAGCGAACGGGCCAGGCGGAGCATGTCGTCGACGCCCCGAGAGCCCTCCGGCGGCCCCGTGAATACGGCCCGGCGGTCGACCGGACCCAAGATGCCCGAGAGTCGAGGTCCTAAGCTTGGCGGTGCCCGCTCCAAGAAGAACGGATCGAACGGATGGCGAACCACCGCGCACGATGAAGGGGGAAGGCCGGCGGCCGTCGCCCGGTCCCGATCGCTGTCCCACAAGAACCCGAAGTGGTCCACAAACCCCGGCGCGTCCGCCCAGGTACCGAGGAGCCGCGACCCATACATCGCGACGTGGTGCCGATCGTGCGGGATTTCAGCGGCCAAGGTCGGATCGAGAAATCGTCGCGTCAGCTCCTTCGCGTCGTAGAGAGGCCGAAGAAAGATTCCGATTAGCCGTCCTCGAAAAGAACCCTTGCGTCGGGTCCCGCGCATGGAGAAAAAAAGGCTTGCCGTCAGGCGGCACACACCGATATCGAATCCTTCGGTTTGGAGGACCTGTCGAAGTGCGGGGGCGGAGCGAAAATCGCTCCGGTTTCGATGCCATTTGACGGGCACGCCGTTCCAGGTCCGGGGGCCCACTTCGCTTGTCAAGACGGAGGTCTCGTGGCCCACGACCCGGAGCGCCTGGGCAAGATCCCCCAAGTATCTCCACGGTTGTAGGTTCAGCTCGGCCGGCGGGAGCGTTTCGGTGATGATCGCGATCCGAAGGGTTTCCAAGAATCAGCCCGCGCCTCTGCATCGGCCGGCATCGGAACCGCCTGAATAGGCTAAATAATCTCGGAACCGTCCCGCGGGTTGAATGTCCCAGGGGGCCTTCCCAAGCATCGCTTCGCTCCGCCCAATTCGGTTTGGCGTCCTGTGCGACGGCCCGAAGATCCCAACGTGGCAGGCTCGATCCATCGAGGAATTGCGGCGGGTTCCGGGAACCAGCCTTGCCCTCGTCGTCCTCCCTGCGGACAAATTGCCCGACGACTCACGGCCCACCAGTCTCCTGTTCCGGGCGTATGTCGCATCGCACCCGCCCCGCGCGCTCCGGCCAGTGGACATGGCTCTCGCGTTCCAAGGCGTACCATCTTTGCGATGCCATACGACGACGCAAGACGGGTTGGCGCACCGATACGATGAATCCGACGTTCGCCGAATCCGCGCCTTTGACCTGGATTTTCTCCTCCAATGCGGGTTGGGGGTGCTCGATGGCGAGATTTTGCGCGCGGCGCGTTACGGCGTATGGTCGTTTCAGCAAGCCGACGAACCTCGCTATGGCGGGATTCCGGCGTGTCTCTGGCCCATTTACGACGGGGACGCGGTCACCGGTGTGGTCCTGCGGCGCTCCGCGGGTGGCGTCGACAACGGCATCGCACTCCGAAGCGGGTACTTTCGGACGGCTCTTCACTCCCTCCGACAAAACGTTGACGAGGTGCACTTCGGGGTCGTCGGATGGCCGGCCAACGTGTGTCAAGACGTCATCCTGGGCCAGACCGCGTACCTCGAGGGCCCGGGGGCCGCTACGCCGGTCGCCCCGTCGCGTCTTCCTTCGAACCGTCAGATGATGCGATTCCTCGTCCGACAAACCCGACATGCACTCCGTCGGGCCGCGCGCGCTCTCGTTCGTCACGAAGAATGGTGCATCGGAGTCGCCGACGTGCCCATCAACCGATTCCTCGAAGCCCGCGGGGAGAAGCGTGTCCGTTGGCTCAATCCTCCGGAGCGCGGGCGGTTCATTGCGGATCCGTTCGGCGCCCAGATCGACGGGGTTACGCACATCCTGTACGAAGATTTCCGGTACGCGACCTCGAAGGGCGTGATCGGGACCGTCGCGGCCGCTGCGAGTGGGCCGCCCCGGATCCCCCGAGTCGCGATCGAATTGCCGGTCCACGCGTCGTATCCGTATCTTGTCGTCGACCGCGGGGGAATCTATTGTATTCCGGAGACGAACGCATCGAGGGAGATAGGCCTGCACCGCGCGGTCGATTTCCCGACACGATGGGAGAAGATCGGCACGCTCGTATCGGGTGTCGCGGCCCTCGACCCCACCGTCTTCCGACACGAGGGCCGATGGTGGCTCACCTGTACCGACCGCGAGGTTGGCGAAAACATGCCGTTGTTCGTGTGGCATGCGCGGAGCCTCGAGGGGCCGTGGGAACCGCACGCATTGAACCCGGTGAAGGCGGACATCCGATCCTCGAGGCCTGCGGGAACGCCCTTCGTCCACGATGGCGTCCTGTACCGACCGGCCCAAGATTGCTCGCGAATGTACGGAGGCGGAATCGTGATCAACCGGGTTCTGCGCTTGACCCCAACCGAGTTCACGGAGGAGCCCGCGGCGACCGTCGAGCCGTTCTCGGAGAGCCCATTCCCCGATGGGATTCACACGCTTTCCAGCGTCGGGGATATCACGTTGATCGACAGCAAGCGACATCGCTTCGTTCCCAGCGCGATCCCGTACGTCCTCCGGAATCGACCGGTTCCCAGGAGGGACCCCGCGATCCGCCGCCGCATCGAACGCGGGTAGGCTTTCGACCATCGCGCCGGGGTCTACAAGCCCCATCGCGACCCTCTACGCCGGGCGGTTCCTGCCCATCGTCCGCCAAGGCCCGTCACGATGCTTTCGAGGGCTGTCCCGTCCACATTCGCCGCGCCGCAAACCGATAAGCCGGCACGAGGAGCTTGAGAATCGAACCCGAAACGCCTCCGGGCCGAATCCACGTTTCGTCCCACCGGTCGACCGCGCCGAGTCGATACTTGTACTCCTCATTCCCGCGAAGCAAGTCCATCGTCCGGAGCCCGTTCGCACCCGCGCCTTTGATCGATTCGTTGAACAACAGCCTCCCGAGTTCGACGGATACCCACTCGGGACTCCATCCGGTCTGGTAATACGCGAGGGTGTCTCCCCAGCGCAAGAAGCAAAGGAGACCGATCATGTGACGGTCCCGCTCGGCAACCATCGCGATCGGACCCCGCTCCGCGGAACCGCGCGCAATTAGCCGACGTAGAAGTGCCTCGGCCGAGAGGAACGTGCTTGACACGCCCTTTTCCGCCATCCGCGATTTATGAAGTTCCAAGAAACGTTCCACGAATGAGTCGTCCATCAGGCGGCCCGGAATCCATCGAAACGTGATCCCCGCGGCGTCGGCTTTCTTTTCGTACCGACGAAGATGATGTTGGGTGCGCCGCATACTCGCGGGGATCGCATCGGGTGGATACAGAGCCAATCGTGGGCATGGATTCCGGAACAGCATTCGAGCCCCTGGAGGGACGAACGGCACGCCCGTTTCTGGATCGAGGTCCGGCAAGAGCAATGTGGAACCGCGAGTGCGTCCCGCCGCGTGCTTCCGCGCGTTCTCCCGGTGCTGAGGGAGGACGGGCCAGCCGGTGTGATCCGCATCCCCAATACCGCTGCCGGTGACGGTCCAAATCGGCCAAGCGGGAGGCAGACGCGGGTGAACGCGCCGCATAACACGACTGAGAAACTGGATTCCTTCCAACGCACCGGACGAACCACGCCAGAGCACTAGTTCGGTGGGCGGCTTCTCACCGATCGTCTCCCACCAGGACAAGACCCAGTCCGGGGTTTGGAAATAGGACGTCGCAGGAATCCGGGCCATGAGCCCCACCCACTCGTCCCGGATGTCGCTCAGCTCCGAGAGGTCGCCTAACCGGATAGTTTCCGGACTCCCGAACTTCGCGAGCCTTTCCGCCAGGTCCCCCACCGCCTGAAGGATTGCGTCCGGCTGTCACCTATGGCCCGCCCGTGGGATTACGGTTTCGACCGGGACCGAGCCGGTTGGCGCTCGGAGAACGCGGTGGCGTCCGCCTGAGATCGCTCGGTCGTGGAGACGGAGGCTCTCCCGCGTGCATGGATTTCAAATACGCGGGCGCCGTCAAGCGAATCGGTGACAACGCTCTGAGAATCATGATCGTGGGCGAACGGATCTTGCCGTTCCGCCACGCCGGGGACAAGAACTTCTGGCTCGACATGATTCGGAGACTCCTCGTCGCCGGTCACGAGGTCGAGGCGTTGTCTGTGGACATCGAAGCGACGCCGAGTGACGGCCTCCCGATCCGCCACGTTCCCCAGATCCCGGTCTACTTTCGACCCGATGCCCGGTTCAATGCGGCGCATTCGCAGTTCGGAGGCGTGAACAACTATGTGAGCAAGACGACAAACGTGCCGATCATTCTCCGGGAGGTCCGACGGCGTCAGCGGACGTTTCGCGCGGACGTGATTCACTTCGCCGACAACTTCGGACCCGCGACGGTTCTACTCCGGGCGATCGGCCGGAAGGTCCCACTGACGCTTTCCGCGCCCACGTATCATCGGAATCGACCCCTGTATGATGCCATGTTGTTAACGAGTTTTTCGAGCTTCGCCGTCGTCGTGCCGTTTTCCGAAGCGTACCGTCGGCGCCTCCTCGAGCTCGGCTTCCCATCGGGACGCATCCGCCGCATCCGCTGGGGGATCGACATATCTCGGTTCAAACCGCCGACCGACGACGAGCGGGCCGCGGCTCGGGCGAAGCTCGGCCTTGATCGCGGGAAGTTCGTCGTCCTGTGGACCGGCTTCACTCAGCAGACGAACGAGACAGACCTCCAGGAGGCTATCCGAATTGCGAACCTCACGCTCGACCGTCGTCCCCTCGAATTCATCTTCTGTTTCAAGCCGGAACACTTCAAACCGCATTTCCGGAGTTTCGAGCGGCCGGGTATCCGCGTGACGAACGCCCCCGAAGCATTCCGATCGGCGTGCACGGCCGCGGACGTGTTTCTCTGCCCGATTCAGGATCCTCGGTCGATCGCCGCACCGCCACTCGTCTGGCCCGAGCTCCTCGCGATGGGCATCCCGATCCTGACCACCGACACCCCGGGCACCGAGGAAGCCGTCGTCGACGGAGAGAGCGGTTTTGCGGTCCGTTCGGCGGAGGAGGCCCAAGGACGCCTCCTGGAAATCGAAGCGGATTCGGCGTTGCAGCGACGGCTTCGGGATGGAGCTCGACGGATTGCGGTGGAGCGATTCTCCGTGGACCGGGCGATGGACGAGTACGTCGACATGTGGTCCGCGCTGATCGCTCAGTCGCGATGAGTATTCGAGAGCTCGACCGGTTCCTCGGCCGGCGCGACGCGGCCTAGCTCGCCCGCGATGAGACGTTTGTATAGGTCAAGGAATGCTTGCGTACACGCCTCCGAGGCGAGGTTCTCTCGGACGTAAGCCCGACCGGCCTCGCCCACAGAGCTGCGCAGGTCCTCGTGGTTCGCAAGGGTCGCGACCAGACGGGCCATCTCCAGGGGATCCCGGGCCAGAAATCCCGTCCGTCCGTGTTGAATCAGCTCGCGGTGCGGCGGGATGTCCGAGACGACCACGGGTAGCCCGGACGCCATCGCCTCGAGTAAGGCGTTCGGCATGCCCTCGAATTTCGAGGGGAAGACAAAGATGTCGGCGGCGGCCAGATGAGTCGGCACCTGATCCCACGTGACCTCGCCCACAAAATGGACTCGATCCCGAATATCTGGATACGCCGCGAGGAGAGTCTGATAATACTGGTCACTGTAATGTTCCTCCGTGTAACCGCCGACGACCATGGCTTCGACCGCAGGAAGTCGCCGCACGACCTCCATCAACCATTCCAACCGCTTCACGGGAATGACTTTTCCCACCGTGACCAGAAGGGTCCGGTCCGGAGGGACACCTACCGAATGCCGCGCTTCTTCCTTCGATGGGAGCCGGTCAAACCTCTGTACGTCCACCCCGCCCAGGATGATGCGCGGGCGGTACCGACGGAATCGGGCGGCGAGGGCTTGCGAGTTCACGACGAGCGGGGTTCCCGAGATGAGGGGGGCCATGGCGAGCCGCGTGACGGCGTTCATGTGGGGCCCGTACCGCCATCCGATTTCGGCGCGCGGGTCCGTCCCGAAGAAGACCACCCGCGGGAAAACCCGGGCCAAGAATGCGGCGGGCAACGAGAAGTACGGATCCAGAACCTGGAACAAATCATAATCGTCTTGGACCTCGCGGATCGCCCGCTCCAAAAACGTGATGCCTTTCGGGAACACCAACGGTCCCGCGAACCGGACGCCGGGGATCTCCGCCATCGAGCGGTGGACTCCGAGCGCGTCGAGGCAGAGCAGGTCGACCTCGATGTGACGACGAAGGCCGGTGAAGACCTGGAACGTCTGGAGGGCGAGGCCTCCGCCCTTGCCGACGTGGGCTCCGATGAAGAGAACGCGCACTAGGAGCCCTCCTGCGGATCGCTCCCGCTCCGAGGGTTATGCCGTTTCCGCTCCGACGCTCCCTCTCCCTCCTCTCAACCAGATCCTCCTCCTATTACGACGCGGCGAGGACACTCTCGAAATATTGGAGTGTCTCCTCGCACATGCGTTCGGATGAAAATCGATCTCGGGCGACGCTCGCCGCTGTTTGTCCGAGCCGCCGCCGCAACGCCTCGTCTCCGAGCAACCGATCGATCCCTTCGGCCAGGGCGATCGCATCTCCCGGCGGCACGAGGAGGGCCGAGACGCCGTCCTCGACCATGTCAAGGGTGCCCGGAATCGCCGTCGCGACGACCGGTTTCTCGAACGCCATCGCTTCGATGAGGGAGTACGGACAACTCTCCATGTAACTCGGCAAGGCGACGAGGGTCGCCCGCCTTAGGCGCGAGAGCAGTTCCGAACGAGGAATCGCACCGAGGAATTCGACTCGATCGGGTCCGAGCCCGAGGGACCGGGCGTACCTCCGCCAGGCATCGACCCGACCGCTCCCGGTCACGACGAGTCGTTCGGGACGCCGAAGATGAACCATGGCGCGGAGGAGGACGGCCAGGCCCTTCCAGCCCAGGAGCCGACCCGTGTAGAGGATGAACCCCGGTTCTTCCGGCGAGTCCGGCGTTCCCCCGGCCGCTCGCAGTTCATCCAGGGCGAGTCCATTCGGAATGAGCGCGGATGTCCGGACTCGAGGGCCGTAGGTCCCGAGGACCTCCTGTCGAACCGCATCCGAGACGAAGAGGACGTGACGAACCCGGTTCCAGTAGTACAGCTCGATCGGGAGGAGCGCAGGAAGGACGGCCAAGGTCGTCCGCTCCGTGTCGTCCAGCGGCCCGCCGTGTCGCAGCGCACCTTGAATCCCTCGGGCCTGTCCGAGAATCGTCGTGTGGGTCGTCACGACCGTGGGGCACGGCATGGAATCCGTCCAGAGATCGGGCATCTGCGCGTGGTGCACGACCAGCAGGTCCGGGCGGTATTCCCGGACGAGATCCGGCCAGCGCCTCTGGAGCGCCCGTTGAAACTTGAAGTAGTTCGCCATGACGCCGCCCCCGTCGGCGAGCGGCACGGTCTGGTAGCCGGTATCATACGACGGCGTCTGGCCGCACAGGATCGTGACTTCGTGATGGGACGCGATTCCCGGGAGCAATTGCCCCAGGTACGTCCCGATCCCGCCCCAGATTCGCCCGAATTCCGGAGCCGCCACCGCGATCTTCGTTGGTTGGTCCCTCCCGTGCCCGGATGATCAATCAGTTTGCGATGCCGGGGACACTCGCGTCCCCGGTGCGACGGAACCCGAACCCCACGAGCCCGTGCCCCCCGAAACGACGCGTCGCCCTCCGGCGTCGTTAGATATTTATCGGCCCGTATTTGAGCGTTAGGCACACAGGCGCGGGAACCTCGTCCGCGGGGTCATTCGGGACCGATCCCGAGGTATTCCGAGACCTGAGAAACACTTTCTGACTCCGAGGTGGTCCCGCTGTCGACTTGCCCGAGTCCGAATCGGTCGGCGAGCCACGCGTACAGCCGCAGCCGGCGTGCGAGCCGCGGGTCCAAGGAGAGAATTGGCTTTCGTCGGATGAGTTCCTCGAGAGACGCGGTGACGAGGACGCTCCGATGCCTCCTGGCGAGGTCCAGCAAGATCTGGCCTTGCGGAAACTGAAGGAACCCTTCATCGACCCCCGAGATGAGCCCCAAGTCCACGAGCGTGTCCCAGGCGAAGCGATCGCAGAACACCGTGCGGCGCAGCAGCCGTTTCGGGAGCGTGACTTTCCCGAGATACCCGAGGAAGTAATCGAACGTGACCGACCACGAATAGAGATGCAGCAGGAACGGGTGACGACTCAGATCCGTGATGACGTCGTCATGATCGCCCATCCGCACCGTGCGGCTGAGTTTGGAGAGTCGAGTGATGCCAAGGACCCCGAGCGTGACGATTCGGGGCGAGCGCATCCACGCGATCCACGTCCTGACCCCGCGCCGAGCGAGGCGATTCATGATGGCCCGGGCGATCGTCGTCTTCCCCGCGCCGTCCGGGCCCACGATCGCGTACACGTTGGCGGCCCACGAGTGGAGCGACCCCGTGGCATCCGCGCGTTCGTTCGACCCTTTGCGCTCGCTCCGAGCGAGGTTCGATTTCATGGGAAGACTTGCATCGGGATTTGGGAGGTCCTTCAAAACCGTGCCGGATATCGACTCGACAATCGGCGCGAGGTCGACGACTCGCGGAAATACGTCGCGGGACGTGTCCGGTCCTCCTGTCATCGGAAGCGTGGCGTCCCGAAACGTAAAGGTTATACGTCTACGTCCGCTCTTTTTGCTTCCAACTGGACGGGGTGAGGATTTTCCGGTGGAGCTTCAGACCTCGAGGCGAATGCGGTCGCTCGAGGCCCACCACCCCGATCATCACACACGCCCTCACAACGCCGTGACCGGAAGGCCCGATTGAATGGAGACCCTCAAATTCGTCATGACCGCGGCCTTCTATCCACCGTACCACCTCGGAGGGGACGCGAACCATGTGCGCTACCTCGCCGAGGCATTGGTGGCGCAAGGCCACGAGGTTCACGTGGAATACTCGCCCGCCGCCCTGGCGCTCAAACGGGGGCGGCCCGACTTCCACGACGGAGGAGACGGCGGCGTCATCCGTCACCCGATCCCGGCCCTCACGGGTCGGTTCCAGCCCCTCGGCGCATGGATCTTCGGCGCCCCGGCGAGCGTCCGGAGGCATCACGATGAACTCATCGAAAGCGTGCGCCCGGACGTGATCCATTACCACAACCTCTCGCTGCTGGGACTGGACCTCATCGAGGTCCCTAGTTCCGCGCTCAAGATGTACACGGCGCACGATTATTGGGTGCGCTGTCCGCGGAACGACTTGTTCAAATTCAATCAACGCCTGTGCGAGAAGCCGACGTGCCTCACCTGCCTGACAATCTCCGGGAAGCCGCCGCAGTTGTGGCGCTACCGGCCCGACGGGCTCAAGCCCTTCGACGCCCTCGACGTCGCAATCGCGCCGAGCGATTTCCTGCGAGGCATGATCGCTCCGTACCTCCGGGCTCCCGTCGTCCACATCCCGAATTTCGCGCCCGATCCGAATCCTTCGGGCCAAGCGAGTTCTCCGGGGGACTATTACTTGTACGTGGGCCGCCTCGAATTCTACAAAGGAATCCCTGAGCTCGCGAACGCGGCGACCCAGTATCGCGGACCAAACCGATTCGTCGTCGTAGGAAAGGGCAAACAGGCAGCCGTCCTGGAGGCGGCGCGCGGACGTTCGGCCCCCCTCGTACTCCATGGGTGGTTGCCGGCGGCCGAGCGCGACGCGACGTATGCGAGAGCGCGCGCTCTCCTGCTTCCGTCGATCTGGTACGAGAATGCGCCGCTCGTCGCGTTCGAGGCGCTCGCGTGGGGCACTCCCATCTTGGCCTCCGAGACCGGCGCTCTTCCGGAGATCCTTCACGGGGACATGTGCGGCCGGACGATCCGGCCTACCGCGGAAGGAATCCTCGCGGGAATCGAACAATTCGAGGCGGAAGACCTCGCGCACGGCCAGCGGAGGGCGGCCCGCGTGGCGTTTGAGACCTATCACACGCCCGCCAAGTACCTCGAGAATTATGAGCGATTGATTGAGGCCACGTGGGAACGCAAGCTGGCGTCTCGAAACATCGATCCCTCCGAATTTCCCGAGATGTCCGTCCGATCGGCGGGAGGACCAAGTCCGATTTCCACCGGGGATGCGTTAGGCGCTCATTCCAAGATGAGGCCCTTCGCGCACCGGGACGAGTCTCACGACCCCTAATCTCGCTGGAACGCTCCGAATCGTCCCACCGAAGTGGAAACCACGCCGGCGCGCGCCGCGTTTTTCGCCGGAGCGACCCTGCCAGGAACGTCACTTCGCAGGCCGAACCGGATTCCGTCCATCCGGTGAACTTCGGGCGGTCAGCATCGCGAGCGCCAACACCGCCCACAAAACCAGGAACATCCATCCGTATCCGAGGAACAGGATGAGGCCCGTGTTCAATTGGAAGTGTGATGCGGCAAAGGAATCGGACCCGGGGAGCATTGCTCCTGCCATGGAGGCGAACAGAAGCGCGACGACAATCGGCCCCGCGATGCTCGGAGCCGCGGCCTCGCGAGCCGTTTCCACCCGAGCCCTTTCGATGAGCAGCGCCTTCATCAGTTCCTTCCGGCTCCGCGCGGCCGTCAGCGCAGCGGACACCTCGACGAGGGTTCCGGTGATCTCGATCTCCATCCGAGGGGGCGCGCCCGGCACCGGCGTGGCGAGGGTCGTGAGCAAGTCGTCGACTTCTTCATCGCTCGGCGGCATCATCTTGATCGCCTCGGATGTGACGAGGGTGGCCTCGCCGGTCGGCAGCAGGTCCGCCTCCGGCATCCCGGCGATGCGGAGGGCGATGCCACGACGCGCGTCTTCGAGTCGTCCCAGGTGACTCACGGTCGCGGTGGAGAGGGCGATCGAGACGACGACGGCCCCAATCAACGAGGCCGCGTACGCCTGGGATGAGAGGTCCGCGGAAAACCACGACGCGGTCGTCCCTTCCGCCGTGGCCCAGGCGAAAATGGCAATGAACGCGAAGACGGCGGCGAAGGCCGAATGAATGAGGATTGGACGGGATGGCAAGGTCGGCCCTCCGTTGTTTCGTCTGTTTACCTGGGGCTATTAAAGGCCCAACCCCGGATTCTCGCCGGCGATAGATTTGGTACCTCTGATGGGGGCCCAAACAACCTACAAATAGCCTCCGCCACATGGCGCCGACGTGCTGGACATCCGGCTCGTCCGGGAGAACCCGGAGCTCATCCAGAAAGACCTCGCGAAGCGCAACGCACCGGACAAAGCGAAGCTCCTCGCCGGCGTGATCGAGTGGGATCAAGAGTGGCGGAAGGCGCTTGCCGAGGCGGACCGCCTCAAACGTCGGCGGAATGAAATCACCCGCGAAATCGCGGAAGCGAAGAAGGCGGGCAAGTCGACGGACAAGCTCCGGAAGGAGGCCGCCGGCCTACCGAAGAAGATCGACGCGCTCGACCAGACGATCGACGAACTCGCGGCGAAGGTCCGCGAGGGACTCCTCCGGCTCCCGAACCTTCTCCATGAGAGCGTCCCGATCGGCAAGGACGACACGGAGAACGTCGAGATCGCTCGATGGGGCACCCCGCGGAAATTCGATTTCGAACTCAAGTCTCACGGCGACCTGCTCGAGGCCCTCCGGCTTGCGGACTTCGAACGCGCGCGCAAGATTGCCGGCGCCGGCTTCGTTTACCTCCTCGGAGACCTCGTGCGTTTGGACCAAGCCCTCTTGACCTTCGCAATCGACTACATGCTGAAGCAAGGCTTCACCCCGGTCTTCCCTCCGTTCATGATGCGCCGCGCGGCGTACGAAGGCGTCGTCGACCTCGGGGACTTCGAGTCGGTCATGTACAAGATCGACGGAGAAGACCTGTTCCTCATCGCGACCTCGGAACATCCGATGGGCGCGATGCACATGGACGAGATCATCGACGAGGCGGACCTGCCGATCGCGCTCACCGGACTCGCCACGCAGTTCCGGCGGGAGATCGGCGGCCACGGCGTCGACACGAAGGGCTTCTTCCGGATGCACCAGTTCAACAAAGTCGAGCAATTCGTGTTCTGCCGCCCGGAGGACAGCTGGACGTGGCACGAGAAACTCCGGGCGAACGGCGAGGCGATCTATCGCGCCCTCGAGATCCCGTACCGGGTCGTGAACGTCTGCACCGGGGACATCGGCACGGTCGCCGCGAAGAAGTACGACATCGAAGGCTGGTTTCCTCGGCAGAATGCATACCGCGAGGTGATCAGCTGCAGCAATTGCACGGACTACCAGGCCCGGCGGCTGAACACGCGCGCGGGGAAAGTCGGCGGCGACAAGTTCTTCCCGCACACGCTGAACTCGACCGCGATGGCGACGTCGCGCGGCCTCGTCGCGGTCCTCGAGAACTATCAGCAGGCGGACGGCTCCGTCGTCGTGCCGAAGGTGTTGCAGCCGTTCATGGGAGGACAGGAGACGATTCGTGGCGCGTGACAGATCGCCGTGTATTCGCTCCGACGATGTCTTCCTCACCGGCTGTTGATGTACGTTGCGCCCAGCCGTGGAATCTATCACGCACCGCTCCTGAGCGCGGTTCACGCCGCAATCCGGTGTGACTTTTCGGCACCGGAAAATCCGAGCGAGTCCAGGAGAGAATCGGGACTAAGTTTTAAGCCTCATGAGTCGGTGCCGGTTGCCGGTGGGAGGGTAATGGGCCTTTCAAAGTGCGTAGTCGTCACGATTGTTGTCGGTTTGCTTGTTACTGCGCTGTTCGGCAGCGTAGCATCGGCGTTCTCGGCGGCGACCGCCTCATCGATGGCGGCCACCCTCAAACCGTCCGGCGCCGGACCGCAGCTACCATTTGCCAAGTCCGCCCGATATTTCGACCCGGCCCTTCAGGAATCTTTGGGTCGAGTGAGCGTCCTCGTCGCGGTGGATGCCTCGTCTCCGGCGACCGACGTCGCAAGATATCTGACGGGGGCAAGGTCCCTCCCTGCAATCGGCCAGATCCGTTTGATCCGCGGCCTCATCGAATCCGAACGGATCCCCGAATTGCAATCGTCCCCGAGCGTGTTGGCGATCCTCAAAGATCGTCCGATTGGATTTGATGCACCGAACAAGCCCGCGGTCAACTCGCGGCTCCCAGTGAATTTCGGATCCCTTCGTTCCCTCCAACCGGCTTCGATCGGAAGAGAGTCGCTAACCGGACGGCCAGAAACGACAATGCGCCAAGTGGTCAACTTCACCGGGGCGCGTCAGGCATGGAACCAACTCGGGGTCGACGGAACGGGAGTGACGATCGCCGTGGTCGACACGGGCGTCGATTTCGGAACCTTCAATCTCGGCAGCGGCGCGGCGGCGCGCGATGCCGCGGGCCTTCCATCGTCGTTCGACCCCGACGGCAGCACATTCGCATTCACGACCCTCGGCGTCACGAGCTACGCCTCCGGGCCGGACACGTGGGTGGCCACGGCCGGGACCGACCCCCTCATCTACATCTTCGATCTGTTCGGTTTCTTCGGTCCGTACGGCCCGAAGGTCTTCACCTGGTCATACCTGTGGGGCAGTGCATTCCCGAGCGACATGAACATCACCGGGCTGCCGCCGTCGAAGAGCGGCACTTACCACTTCGGCGTCCTCTTCGAGTGGAATTTCGGACTCGACTTGTTCCCGGTGCTCGTCGTCGATTCCACGACCGCGGGGGTGTACGACACCGCGTATCTGGACCTCTCGTTTGACTGGTGGCTGAACGGGTTCTCTCCCAATCCGGTTCCCGATTTCAGCTTCGCGGACGAACCGACCCTCGTCCCCGCCTCGGGCAACGTCGTCGCGGCGCGAGACATGGACGGAGATGGATACCCGGACATCTCGGCAGGCGCCGTCGCGCACGAGCTGGATATCTGGGGTCTAAACCCGTCCGCGACGAACCGGTTCAAGGTGCTGGACCCCGTCGATCGCGCAGGCGACTACATCGCGATGGTCTACGACTGGGCGGGGCACGGCACGAGCGTCGCGAGCAGCGCCGCGGGACGCGAGTCTAACCATCCCCTCGCGGGGCCCGGCGAGGGACCGGGGGCGAAAATCATGGCCGTCCCGATCTTTGCGTGGTTCGATGTAATCGAGGGCTGGCTGTGGGCTGCGGGTTTCGATCTCGTCGGCACGACGACCTTCGCGCCTGTGCCGAACTACGGGGGCGTCTACGGACAATGGACGTACACCGGCCACCACAAGGCGGACATCATCAGCAACAGCTGGGGAGCCGGAGAGTATCTCACGCTCCAATACTATCTCCAATGGCCTTTCTACGACGTCCTCACGGTGTTTGAGGACGCCCTGATGACGCCGGGCTACGCGGATCCCGCGTACCCGGGCACGGTGATGGTACACGCAGGAGGCAACGGTGCCTCCGGCTACGGCACTGTGACCGAACCCGGCTACAGCAACCTCGCCATCACGACCGGCGCGTCGACGAGTCTGAACCAGACGAGCCTGCCCTTCGAAGGGTTCCACAATGACGTTATGTCGTGGAGCGCGCGTGGCCCGACGGTCTTGGGAGCGCCCAAACCCGACGTCCTCCAGGTCGGTGCGTGGGCGTATGCGTCCGCGCCAGTGTGGTCGTCGGTCTTCACCCCCGGTCAAGCGGGCAACGGATTCTACGCGTTCACATTGTTCGGCGGGACGAGTCAGGCGACCCCCGTGACATCGGGCTCCGCGGCGGTCGTCATCGAAGCGTACCTGAGGGGGCACGGCACCCGCCCATCGCCGTTCGTCGTGAAGTCCATCTTGAAGTCGACCGCGATCGACCTCGGGTACGACGGGTTCGTCCAAGGCGCGGGACAGATCAATGTCTACAACGCGGCGGCTTACGCCCTAGGGAGGCAAGGGATTCTCGTCACGACGCCGGCCACCTGGGACAACATCGAACCGCGAATCGCGTCGGCATGGGCCACCGCGTCGGTCTTCTACGGGAGACAAGTCGGCGTCTCGCCGCCTGACGGACCGATCGATGACACGAGCTGGTTCGCTGGGACCGTTCGCCCCGGAGGTTCGACGAGCGCCACGTTCACGATAGCCGCGAACCGGACCGCTACCGGGTCCATCTCCGCGGAGTGGCACACCCGCCTCAGTTCGACGACCTTGAGCGGCACGACGGGATTCATCGGCGCTCCGTATCTCGAGGGATACGGCGCCCTCTTGCCCCTTTCCCCATTGGCGATCCCGGCCGGTGCCGATCTCATGGTCGCTCGCGCGACGATGCCGTACGGATATCTGGACTCGAACAGCGACTACACCTGGGATAACCGATCTCGCATCGTTGTCGGAGACTGGTTCGACGCGAACGGCGACACGATCATTCAACCCTCTGAGGTGAAGGTGTTTAACTACGGATACAACGCAGGCACGACGGTGGAAGCGCGCGTCGGCATGCCGATTGGCCGATTCGCCGGGACGCCGGTGCTGTGGTTCTCCCAGGTTCCCGCGGCGGGTCACACCTTCGTCCCGATGCCCTTTAGCATTACCGTCGAATTCTACGGCCGCATCGCATGGCCTTGGATCTCTGTGCCTTCGACGTACACCGCATCGGCCTCCTCCCCCGCGACCCGGACCGCGACGCTGTCCGTCCCGACGGGTGCCCGTCCGGGTCTGTACGAGGGACAAATCCTGATCACCCTGACCGGCGGCAACACGACGGCCCTCCCGGTTTCCGTCATCGTGCCCAAGGTCATCGACGCCGCGACGCTGTCCGGATCGCTCACCACTGCCGGCTCGACGCAAATCTACGATCCCTCTAGTGTCAGCGGATACTTCGATTGGCGGTGGCGGTACGAGGCCGGAGACTGGAAGCTGTGGTTCGTTGACGTCGCCGACCCGAACACCGTGGCGTTGCGAGTCGACGTCGGCTGGACGGATCCTCGGACCGATGTCGACCTGTGGTCAATCACCCCGGGCGGCATCCCGAACGACTCTTCGTTCAGCCCCACCCTCGGGAGCGATGGCGCGAACAGCCGACGGTTCATCTGGTCGACCCGGACCGGCACGACGGCCGACTGGGTCTTGGTATCCACGCAGTCGGGCATCGACCAGTCCGTCCCGGGCTTGTACACGTTCGCGCTCCACAACGTGCTGCTCGGCGGCACCTCCGTGCCGGAGGCCCTGACGGGCGCCGTGAGCGCGGTCAAGCTCAACCCGCGTGGCCCGATCACGATTGTGACGCAGCCCGGGAAGACGGTTTCCATTCCGTTCGCGCTGTCGACAGGCTACGAGCTGCACAACGTCTCGGCCTTCGCAATCCCGCCGACGCTTTCGGCGTTCCCGTCCACCGCCGCACCCGGATTCACCCCGGTGATCCCCGCGGGTGGCAGCCTACCAGCATGGGCGAACATCACGATTCCCGCGAGCACTTCGGACGGAGTGTACGTCAACTACCTGTTGTTCCAGACCCTCGGTCCCTTCGGTCCGGATGCGCTCCCTCAGGTCCCCGTGCGGGTCAACGTCATCGTGGACTCGACGGGGCCAGGCGTTTCCGTCCGTTCTCCTGCCGCGAACGCTTACATCCACGGCGGCGTTGGAATCGAGGCGGCCGTTGCAGAAGCCAACGGGGTCGCGTCGGTTTCATTCAGCGCGGGCGCCGCCTCGGGCACGATGTCTCGCGATCCAGTCACGGGATTGTGGACTGCCACATGGGACACCACCGGCACCCCGGACGGCGCCGCTACGATCTCCGTGAGAGCGACCGATGCAGCCGGGAACGTCGCGACGACCGCTCGAAGCGTCGTGGTCGATAACACGGCTCCGACCGCGACGATTACCGCCCCGAGTGCCAATGCTTGGGTCCGCGGCACGATCGCGGTCTCGTTCGCCGCCACGGACGTGAATCTCGATATCGCGACGCTCTCCTTCGCGGGCGCGAGTGTGGATGTCACAGGCCAGACAAGCTACAGCCTCGACACCCATTCGCTCGGCGACGGGGCGCGGACGCTCACGTTGAGCGCGGTCGATGCGGCGGGCAATACGAAGGAAATCACGGTGAGCGTCAACGTGGACAACACGCCGCCCACGGCGGTCCTAACCTCCCCAGGAGGTGGCGCATTCCTGAAAGGCGCCGTGACCTCGTCCTTTGCGGCAATCGATGCGAACGTCGCGACGGCGACTCTCACGATTGGCACGCAATCGTTTGACGTCAAGTCCAAGACGTCGCAGGGCATCGACATGACCGCCCTCGCCGATGGCACCTACTCGCTCACCCTGACCGTCACCGACTTAGCCGGCAACTCGGCTTCCGGCTCGCTCTCCGTCACGGTCGACAACACGGCTCCGGCCGTCACGATCAGCGCTCCGTCCGCGAATGCGAACTTGCGCGACACGACCACGATTTCGTGGACCGCGACGGATGCGAATCTCGACACCGTCTCGATTGCTATCGATGGGGAGACGCGCGTCGTCACTGGTACGACCTCCTACACCTGGAACACGCACACCGTGGGGGACGGAACCCACACGATCGAAGTACGCGCGACGGACAAAGCCGGCAACGAGCGGGTCGTCAGTGTGACACTGACGACGGACAACGTGGCCGTCGCGACGGGAACGGCAATGACTGCGGGCTTGACCAACGGCCTGATCATCGGACTCATCGCAGCCGCAATCGTGGGCTTCCTCGCGGGCTTCCTGACCGGTCGACGTCGAGGCCCCAAGAGTCCGAAGCCACAAGCGTCCGAGCCCCCGAACCCTCCCGAAGACCAGCTGTAGAAGAAAGCGAACGAGTGGGGCCTGAGGCCCAGCAGCTCCGGCTACCCTCGCCGATGGGGCCAAGCGCCGTTCGGCGAATTTCGCATCCGCGGGTCTCCAGAAAAGAGAACAATTCGCTCGAACGCGATTAGGTAGGGAATGGGCAATCGCAACACGCGGTCCCTCCCCTTGGCCCCTGGGCTCGACCTTCTCGGTAGTCCTGCCGAAAATCCCGACTACACCGTAGGGACGCGGCCGCGGGAGAAAGCTCCATAACACCTCCGGGCTTTGCCCTCGCCGGGTGGCCATGTCCCTCCTGTGCCCGATCGACTTCCGCTACGGGCGGCCGAAGATGAAGGGAGTCTTCGAAGAGGAGTCCCGGCTGCAGCGCCTCCTGGACGTCGAGGCGGCCCTCGCCCGCGCGGAGGCGAAGGTCGGGTTGATCCCGGAGGAGGCGGCGTCCGAAATCGCGAGGAAGGCGACGACGAAGCGGATCACGGTCAAGCGCGTCCAGGAACTCGAGGAGGAGACGCGGCATGACCTGATGGCCGTCGTCCTGGCGCTGACCGAGGCGTGCGAGGGCGACGCCGGAAAGTATGTCCATCTGGGGGCGACGAGCAACGACATCCTCGACACCGCGACGGCGCTCCAGCTCCGCGACGCGATCCGGCTCCTGGAAGCCGACATCGGCGACCTCACGGGCGTCTTGGCGGGCTTGGCGTCCAAATACAAGCGGACCGTGATGCTCGGCCGGACCCACGGCCAGGCCGCGGTCCCGATCACGTTCGGACTCAAGATGGCGGTCTTCGCCTCGGAGACGGCCCGCCACGGGGACCGGTTGCGGCAGGCGTCGCCCCGGGTCGTCATCGGCAAGATGTCCGGGGCCGTCGGCACGGGGGCCGCGTTCGGTCCGTACGCCCTCGACGTCCAGCCGGCGGTGATGCACGACCTGGGCGTCGGAATGGAAGAGGCGGCGACGCAGGTCGTCGGCCGGGATCGCTACGCCGAGTTCATCGCGATCGTCGCGAACCTCGCGGCGTCCCTGGAGAAATTCTGCACGGAAGTCCGGAATCTGCAGCGGACGGAGATCGCCGAGGTCGCCGAGGCGTTCGAGACGAAGAAACAGGTCGGGAGCTCAACGATGGCCCAGAAGGAGAACCCCGTCGCCTCCGA
>WNGH01000927.1_pt1 | contig 26462 bp, 18 predicted proteins | sample 5400631 | NCBI WGS metagenome assembly WNGH01 (sample SAMN13153373, study PRJNA577476) | soil metagenome | isolation source: 115 cm soil or saprolite under Garry oak tree replicate 1 | place: USA:California | collected 2016-06-15
CGCGAGCCTCCGCTCGGTTCGCCTCGCGCCGCCCACCGCGCTGGGGTACGCGCGGCGGAGCCCCGGCGTGAGGTCTCACACGGCCGCGCGGGCCAGGCGGCCCGCTCCCCCGATCCGGGTGCGAGCGCAGACCCGCTACCGGTTCGGTGTGCGTGTCCGCGCTCCGGTGTTCTTCGAGGGCCGCGAGAACCTTTCTGACGATCGAAGACGTGGGTAGGCGGCTTAAATCGGCGGAACGGAGCCAGCGGTAGCGGCCGCGTGGCGGTTCGGACAGGAGGCGCGCCGGCCTGATGCTCAGCACGAGGCGCCGGTAGGTGATCGAGTGGCGGATGATGGCGACCGGCCTCTCGAGCTCGAGACTCAAGCCGTCGATGGCACCGCCCCGGGCCTGCGTCGGAAACTCCCATAACCCATGCATCAGATTTCGATCCGTGCGGCGGCGGAGCAGGAGCCGCCCGTCCCGTGAGACGACGGCCAGATCGGCGCGGACCGTCACCGGAGACCGGGGCGGCGACTGGGGAAGGGGAACGTGGTCCTGCGCGCCGGCCGCCCGCGCCAGGCAGCGCCGCCTCACGGGGCACGCCGGGCAGGACGGGTTCCGGGGCGTGCACAAGGTGGCCCCGAGCTCCATGAGCGCCTGATTGAGATCGCCCGGAGAATCGGTGGCGTTCACGAGATCGTCCGCCCTGGCCCACAGCTCCCTCCCGCGGGCCGCCGTCCGGGGCCCGCGCAGGAGAAAGAGGCGGGACAGGACGCGGGCGACGTTGCCGTCGACGACCGGCAGGCGCTCGCCGTACGCGATGCTCAGGACCGCTCCCGCGGTGTAGCGCCCCACGCCGGGCAGCGCGAGCGCCTCCTCGAGGCGGCGCGGGAAGCGCCCGCCGTGTCGCCGGACGATCTCGCGCGCCGCCGCGTGCAGGTGACGGGCCCGCCGGTAGTAGCCGAGCCCGGACCAGGCGGCGAGAACGTCGGAGAGACGGGACCCGGCCAGGGCGGCGAGGGTCGGGAACGCGCTCATGAACCGGGCATAGTAGGGAAGAACGGCCTGCACAGTCGTCTGCTGCAGCATGACCTCGGAGATCCAGACGCGGTAGGGTCCCGGTCGACGGCGCCACGGCAGATCGCGGCGATGCCGTCTGTACCAGGCGAGCAGCGCCGGGATCAGGTCGGGACGCGCGCTTCGTCGATCGGTCACGCCGCCGATTATAATGACGGAATGACGAACGAAGGGGAGGTCTCGGTCGCCCGCCATCCCAGGGCCTATCGCGAGAACCTCTATGTCTACCCGGTCCTGTCCCGCCGGGCCCGCGGCATTTCCATCGGCATCAACCTGAACCCCGACAAGGTCTGCAATTTCGACTGCATCTACTGCCAGGTGGATCGAACGACGCCGGCGGCCATCCGTCGGGTCGACGAAACCCGCCTCAAGGACGAGCTCCTCGCGATCCTCCAGGAGGCGAAAGAGGGAGCGCTGTACGAGCGGCCGGAGTTCAGGACCGTCCCCGAGGTGTTCCGTGTCGTGCGCGACATCACCTTCGCCGGCGACGGGGAGCCGCCGTCCTATGCCAATTTCAAGGGCGTGGTCGAGGACGTCCTGGCGATCAAGAAGGCGGCCGGGTTCCCCGGGCTCAAGGTCATCCTGCTGACCAACGCCACCCTCATCGACCGGGACAGGGTGAAGGAGGCCATGCGTCTTTTGGACGAGGACCACGGCGAGTTCTGGTTGAAGCTGGACGCCGGGACCGAGGAGTATTACCGGCTCGTCGATCGGACCTCGATCCCGTTCTCGAAGGTCATGGCGAACATCAGGGAGGCGGCCCGGCTGCGACCGATCGTCCTGCAGAGCCTGTTCATGAAGGTCAGGGGGGAAGGGCCGTCTCCGGCCGAGATCGCCGCATTCTGCGATCGCGTGCGCGAGATCCTGTCGGACGGCACCGTCTCGCTCATCCAGGTCTACACCGTGGCCCGCCGGCCCGCCGAGCCGTACGTCGCGCCGTTGCCGGACGTCGACCTCGACCTGATCGCGGCCGAGGTCCGAAGACGCGTTCCCTCGGTCCCGGTCGAGACCTTCTACAGCGACCGGATGAGCTGACGCGGCCCCGCCCCGGGGCCACGTCCTTCAGGGGCACTCCCTCCGATCGACGATCGGCTCGCCGCTCCTGTCCAGGACGGCCGCGTAGGCGGCGAAGCCTCGTCCCTTCCGGGTGTAACGCGCGTCCCGCACCACGACGACCCGGCCGCCGCCCGGATCCTCCTCGAGGGTGGCGAACGGGAAACGGAAGAACTCGCGGATGACCTCGCCGGCGCAGCTCGTCAGCAGGCGAGCGGCGGCGGGGTCGTCCAGGCCGCGGGGCAGGGTCGCCATCGTGGCGGTCCCGTCCACGAACGGCAGCGCGGCGACGGTCCCGTGGCGGAGGGTCGATGCGTCGGAGATGATCCCTTCCCAGCGGAACGGATCGGCGGGGCGCGGCAGCGCCGCCACCGTCGGCGCGTGCCCTCCTGCGCGTTCGGCGCCCCTCTGTCCGAGCCGCCCGAGCGCGGCGTGGTGCGAGACGGCGCACAGGGCGGCGTACAGCACGACCAGAGCCAGTCCGGCGCGCGCCGCCCGCGATCCATCTCCGTGTCTTCCGGCGGCGCCGCGGCAGACGGCGAGGGCCGTCAGGAGAGCCGCGGCCCAGGCGATCCGGCAGGCCGCGGGGACGACCGGCGTGAACAGAACCACGCAGGCCGCGACGGCGGCTCCCATGAGCCAGACCCTGTCCCGACGACGCCCGCCCGAGCCGGAGAGGTAGACCGCTCCGCCGAGGAACAGCCACAGCCACGGGTCGACGATGACCCAGAGATCGCCATAGACCCAGCGGTCGCTCCAGGGAAGGAACGGACGGATGCCGTATGAATTCGCGGCGTCCATCAGAAGATGGCTTGCCACGCCGATCGCCGCCGCGATCAGGAGCGGGAGCGGCTTCGCCTTGGCCTCGAGCCGCCGGGCCGGGAGCCGGCGGTCGATGACGAGGAGGATGATCCACCAGGAGAGCGCCAGGACGGCGAAACCGGCAATCGAGTGCGTGAAGCCCCGGTGCTCGTGGTAGTAGACCAGGACACTCCTAAAGCTGCTCCACGCCAGGTCCACGTCGGGCAGGTTGGCGCCGATCACGAGGGCCGTCGTGGCCAGGGGCGTGGTCTTCCGGAGACCCGCGCGAGCCAGCGCGAGACCCGTGAGCGTGTGGCAGACGTTTTCCATCGGGCCGGCGTGTTAAGATTTTTTTCGCATGAACAGGTTAAGCGTCCGATCCCCCCGCCGCGCTGGAGCACGCCTCTGGAAGGCGCTCAACGTCCAGTTCGACGACTTCCGCGTATGGTACAAGATCACCTATCGGCGCGGGCGCATCCTGGCGACCGAAGGGGACGCCTGGCAGGGTCTGGACGCGCCTGCCCACTTCGAGAACCCCGCCCTGTTCTATCACGGCGACGGCACCGTCCCGCGCGTCGCGACGCACACGGTCGGGCGCATCCCCGGCGCCGACGTCCTCCGCTTCACCTTCCCGACGCTTCACCCCATGAAGTTCAAGGAGACCAACGTCGCCGTGGGGCGCTTCTACCGCAGCCGGCGGCCGCGCGCCCCGGTCGTGATCATCAGCCACGGCTGGGCGCACAAGACTCTGCGGACGGTCGAGCACCTGTACGTCCGGCCGTTCGTCCGGGCGGGGTTCTCGGTGGCGTTCATCGCGCACCCGCTGCATTTCGAGCGGACCCCGCCCGGCACCTACAGCGGCGAGCTCGTGGTGTCGGCCGACGTGGTCCTGACGGTCGAGGCGTTCCGGCAGGGGGTGATCGACATGCTGGCGACCGCGAACTGGCTGCGGGCCGAGGGGCACGGCGCCGTCGGGGTGTTCGGGTACTCCCTGGGCGGCTACCTCGCGGGGATCATGACGGCGGTGCGGGATGACTGGGCGTTCGCGGTCCTCGGCGGCGCGGGTGACTCACCGGTCTCCCCGATCCTGGACACGCGGCTGGGGCGGAACATCCGGGAGGATCTCGCCGCCTGCGGCATGCTCGATCGCGGCAGGCTGCAGCGGGCCTGGAAGGTGATCTCTCCCGGGGCGTTCCGCCCTCGCCTGCCGAAGGAACGCATCCTGCTCATCGCGGGTCGCTACGACCGGATCATGCTCCCCGCCTCTGTCCGGCGCCTCTGGCGCGCCTGGGGCCGCCCGCGGATCCAGTGGATGAACCGCGGACACTACGCGCTCCTGGCGACCAACCGGGGGCTGATGTCGCACGCCATCCCGTTCATGAAGACGATGACCGACCCCGGGGCTCAGGCCGCGGCGTCGACCGCCGGACCGGCGGGTGCGGGTCGCGTGGTGAGCAGCTCGAACCACTTGTAGACGCAGTTCCCGATGGTCACGACGATGCAGGCCATCATGATGACCGTCAGCGTGGCGTTCAGGTAATTCTGGAAGCGCAGCGCGGCGGTGGCGGCGGCGCGCGCCTTCGGAAGGAAGATGTCGGTGATCGACAGCCAGCCGGCCGTGAGGGTCGTGGTCGCGACGAACGCCAGCGGGACGAGGGTCACCCAGGCGTAGCGCGCCTTGCCCGATCGGATGATCACCGTGGTGCCGATCGACAGCGCCATCGCCGCGAGCAGCTGATTGGCGATCCCGAACATCGGCCAGATGGTGCCGATGGTTCCGGTGTGGATGAAATAACCCCAGGCGCCGACGATGAGGAACGAGGAGAGGACGGCCCCCGGCAGCCAGTCGGTCCTCTCCATCGGGCGGTAGAACCTTCCGAGAAACTCCTGCAGCAGAAAGCGGGCGACACGCGTGCCCGCGTCGATCGTGGTCAGGATGAACAACGCCTCGAACATGATGGCGAAGTGGTACCAGTACGCCATCAGCCCGCGCAGCCCCGGGATATTGGCGAAGACGTGGGCCATCCCGACCGCCAGGGACACCGCGCCGCCCGTGCGGCCCGCGACCTCTTCGCCGACGGCGCGCGACAGGTCGGGCAGCTCGCTCACCTGCATCCCCAGGGTCGCGAAGCGTTCCGGAGGAACGTTGATGGCGAAGTAGTCGGCCGGGGCCAGCGACAGCACGGCGATGAAGGCCATCACACCCACGAACCCCTCGCAGAGCATCGCCCCGTACGCGACCGGCCGGGCGTCCGTCTCCTTGTCCAGCATCTTCGGCGTGGTGCCGGAGCTCACCAGGGCATGGAACCCCGAGATGGCGCCGCAGGCAATGGTGATGAAGCAGAACGGGAAGACCTTGCCGGGAATGATCGGACCGCCGCCGGCCACGAACTGAGTGAACGCAGGCATCTGGATGCGCGGAGCGACCAGGAAGACACCCAGGGCCAGGGCCGCGACGGTGCCGATCTTCATGTAGGACGACAGGTAATCGCGCGGGCAGAGGAGCATCCAGACAGGCAGGACCGACGCGACGAAACCGTAGGCCGCGAGGAGAAAAGTCAGCTGGCCGCGCGTGAACGTGAACCAGGGCGCGAGGAAGGAGCCCGGGATGAAGCGGCCGACGATGACCGCCAGGATGAGGCCGATGACCCCGATGATCGTCCCGCTCGCCTGCGCGCCGGGCTTCCAGCGGAACATGTAGAATCCCATGAACAGCGCCAGCGGGATCGTGACGGCGATGGTGAAGGTCCCCCAGGCCGAGCGCTCCAGGGCGTTGACCACCGCCAGACCCAGCCCGGCCAGGGCGATCACGACGATGAACAGGATCGCCAGCATGGCCGTGAAGCCGGCGAGGGAGTTCACCTCGGTCCGCGCGATTTCGGCGAGCGACTTGCCGTCCCGGCGCACCGAGGCGGTCAGGATCACGAAGTCGTGCACCGCCCCGCCGAGCACCACGCCGACGACCAGCCAGAGGAGGCCGGGGGCCCATCCGAACTGCGCCGCCAGAACCGGACCGATGAGCGGCCCCGCCCCGGCGATGGCGGCGAAGTGGTGGCCGAACAGGAGCCAGCGGTTCATCGGGTGGTAGTTCTGGCCGTCGTAGAGGCGGTGCGCGGGGGTCGTCCGCGCGTCGTCGAGGGCCAGCACTCTTGCCGCCACGAACGCGGAGTAGTAGCGGTAACCGATGACCATGCTGCAGATGGCGAAGATCAGGATCGGCAGGGCGTTCATCCGTCTCATGCTACCACGTCAGCCCCGCGTACCCTCGCGGCGGGGCGGCCTGCGCCCGCCGGGCACGTGTCCGCGTCGCTGCGCGACGCTCCCCTCGGCTCGCCTCCCGCCGCCCGCCGCGCGAAGGCGCGCGCGGCGGGGCCCCGGCGCTCGGTCTCGCACGGCCCGGCGGGCGCAGGCCGCCCCGCCGCGAGGGTCGGACGGGTATAATGCCGTCTCATGGAACAGACACAAGCCACGACCTCAGCGCCCGTGAAGTTCGAGAGATCACCCGCGACCTACCGGCACTGGAGGCTGGAGATCAACGGGGACGTCGCCCGGCTCGTCCTTGACGTCAAGGACAACGAGCCGCTCCGGCCGGGTTACGTCCTGAAGCTGAACTCCTACGACCTGGGGGTGGATATCGAGCTCGCCGATGCCGTGCAGCGGCTCCGGTTCGAGCACCCCGAGGTCCGGGCGGTGGCGATCGTGTCGGGAAAGGACCGGGTGTTTTCGGCGGGGGCGAACATCCACATGCTGGCGGCCTCGTCGCACGCCTTCAAGGTGAACTTCTGCAAGTTCACCAATGAAACGCGTCTCGCGATCGAAGAGGCCTGCGCCCGCTCGGGACAGGTGTACCTTGCCGCCTGCAGCGGCGTCACAGCCGGGGGCGGCTACGAGCTGGCGCTCGCCTGCGACGAGATCCTCCTGGTCGACGACGGCAACTCGGCCGTGAGCCTTCCCGAGGTGCCGCTCCTCGGCGTCCTGCCGGGCACGGGCGGTCTGACACGGCTGGTGGACAAGCGAAGGGTCCGCCGCGATCACGCCGACATATTCTGCACGACGGCGGAGGGGATCAAGGGGCAGCGCGCCGTCGACTGGCATCTGGTCGACGGCATCGCTCCGAAGAGCCGGTTCGAGGAGCTGGTGCAGGGGCGCCTGTCGCGTCTCGGGTCGGGCTCGCCGCGAAGGGACGGGCCCGGAGTCGCGCTGGCGCCGCTGGTCTGCCGGCCCGCGGCGGATGGGATCGCCTACACGCACCTGCAGGTCTCGATCGACCGGAAGGAACGCACGGCATCGTTCCGCCTGCGGGGGCCGGATGGGCCGCCCCCCGCCGACGCCGGGGAGCTCCGCCGGCAGGGGAGCGACGCCTGGATGCTGCGCCTGTTCCGCGAGCTGGACGACGCCGTCTGCCGGATGCGCTTCAACGAGGAAGAGATCGGACTGTGGCTGTTCTCGTCGGAAGGAGATGCGGACCGCGTGACGGCCCACGACACGACGCTGGCGCGCCTCGCCGGCTCGGACTGGTTCGCGCGCGAGATCCTCCTGCACGCGGGACGGACGCTGCGGCGTCTCGATGTGACCGCCCGGAGCCTGTTCGCGCTCGTCGAGCCGGGGTCCTGCTTCGTGGGGTCCGTCCTCGAGATTCTCCTGGCGTCCGACCGGTCCTACGCCCTCGACGACGAGACGAGACCTGTCACCCTCGGCCTGTCGCCGCTCAACTTCGGCGCACTGCCGATGGGGCACGGCCCGACGCGGCTCGAGACGCGCCTGCCGCACCGCGCCGAGGCGCTGCGTCAGTTCCTGGACGCCACCGAGTCGGGCGCGCCCCCGCGGTTCGATGCGCGCGCCGCCGCCGAGACGGGGATCGTGACCGTCGCCGCCGACGACATCGACTATCCCGACGAGGTGCGCGTGGCGATCGAGGAGCGCACGTCGCTGTCCCCCGATGCCCTGACCGGGATGGAAGCGTCGCTGCGCTTCCCCGGAATGGAGGCGATGCCCACCAAGATCTTCGGCCGTCTCTCCGCCTGGCAGAACTGGATCTTCCAGCGACCGAACGCCACCGGCGATCACGGCGCCCTGAAGTGCTACGGGAAGCCTTCGCGCCCCGTCTTCGACTGGAGGAGGACGTAGCGTGCAGCTCCACGAGACGATCCCGAACAATGTCGATCTGGCGGACGACAAGAAGCTGCTGCGGGCGCTGGAGCACTGGCAGCCGTCGTTCCTCGAGTGGTGGAGACAGATGGGTCCCGAGAGCTTCCAGGCCGCCGACGTCTACCTCCGGACCGCCATCTCGGTCGACTCGGCCGGCTGGGCCAATTTCGACTTCGTCAGGATGCCGGAGTACCGCTGGGGGATCTTCCTGGCCGCGCCCGAGCCCGACAGAAGGATCGGTTTCGGGGATCTCATGGGGCAGCCGGTCTGGCAGGAGGTCCCCGGGGAGTACCGGAACCTGCTGCGCCGTCTGATCGTGACGCAGGGGGACACGGAGCCCGCCTCGGTCGAGCAGCAGCGCCGGCTGGGGGCGACCGCGCCGAGCCTGTACGACCTGCGTAACCTGTTCCAGGTGAACGTCGAGGAGGGGAGACACCTCTGGGCGATGGTGTACCTCCTGCACCGCTGCTTCGGCCGCGACGGCCGGGAGGAGGCGGAGGCGCTCCTGGCGCGCCGCTCGGGCGATCCGGATCGTCCCCGCATCCTCGGCGCCTTCAACGCTCCGATCGACGACTGGCTCTCCTTCTACATGTTCACGATGTTCACCGACCGCGACGGGAAGTACCAGCTCCTGGCCCTGGCGGAGAGCGGTCTCGACCCCCTGGCCCGCACCACGCGCTTCATGCTGACCGAGGAAGCGCACCACATGTTCGTCGGCGAGACCGGCATCCGGCGGATCGTGCAGCGCTCGTGCGAGCTGACCAGGGCGGCCCGCGACGGCGACGCCCGCCGGGAGGGCGGGATCGACCTCCCGACGCTGCAGAAGTACATCAACTCCTGGTATTCCGTGTCGCTGGATCTGTTCGGCGGCGAGATCTCCTCGAACGCGGCGGAGTACTTCGCCTGCGGTCTCAAGGGTCGGGCCAACGAGAAGAAGCACGAAGACCACGTGGCGCTCGAAGGGACGTACCCCATGGCGGTCCCCGAGAACGGCCGCCTGCGGGACAACAACGTCCCGCTGCGCAACGCCATGAACGAGATCCTGCGCGACGCCTACATCGACGACAATCAGCGCGGCCTCGACATGTGGAACAAGACGATCGCCGAGCACGGCATCGACCTCCGCCTGGCGCTGCCGTCCCGACGCTTCAACCGACGCATCGGGATCTACGCCGATCTGTTCTTCTCGCCCGCGGGGGAGCCGGTCACGCGGCAGGAGTTCGAGCGCCGGCAGGACGACTGGCTCCCCTCCGAGGCGGACAGGACCTACGTGAAGAGCCTGATGCAGACTGTCCACGAGCCGGGCCGCATGGCCAACTGGATCGCCGCACCGACCAAGGGGATCGACGGCAAGCCTCTCACGTTTGAGTACGTCCGGCTCGTCTGAGCGCTCCATGCATGATCGCGGGTTCCTCGTGGCGATCGCGGTTCTCGTGTCCGCCTGCGCCCCGGCGCCGCGGCCGCCGGCCGGCGAAATCCTCTCTCTCTACGATCGCGCCCTGAAGGCCGACAGCCAGGGGGACTTCCCCGAGGCCAGGGCGATTCTGGACGGCCTTGTTCGAGACCATCCCGAGTTCTACAAAGCCTATCCGGAGCGCTGGAGCGTCATCGGGCACATGAACGATCGGAGGGCCACGAGCGCCGTCGTCCAGCGCGATCTCGAGGCCCTCGAGACGATCCCGAAAGGCCGGCGGGACGACGACCTGTACGACGCGCTCATCGAGGGAAGCGACTGGCTGGGCCAGAGCGAGCGCAAGGAAAACTGGCGCAGGGAGGCGATCGCCAGGTTGCCGAAGGGACGGATCGCGTGCTTGGCCCGCCTGCAGGCGGCCGAGGAGGAGGGGGACGCCGTGCGGTCCGCCGCGATGTACGAGGCGTTCCTGGACGAATTCGGCGACGACACGGAACTCGCGGCCCAAGCGGCGCTCGACAGACTCAATCTGATGGCCGGTCACGCGGATCGGTTCGAGGCGAAGGATCTCGTGGCGGGGGCGGCGCGGTGGGAAGGGATCGCTGCGGCCGGAAGGATGCGGGAGCGGGATCCTGACCTGTATCACAGCGGTCTGCTGCTGATTGCGAAGGCGCTGGGCGATCGAGCGCCGGACCGGAGCATCGAATACGCGCGCAAGGGGATCGCGCTGGTCGAGGAGGTCTGGCCGACCTCCGAGGATTTCGAGGATGAGGATCGGTACGATTTCTGGCCGATCCTGGCGCGGGCCTACAGCGCCACCGGAAACTGGCAGGCCTCGGTCAAGATCGAAGGGGCCCTGGTCGCGGCGATCGAAGCGGGCCGCATGTCCAGCGTTCACGTGCGACAGATCGGCGAAGCGCCCACGCGGATGGGGTACGCCAGGGCGCTCGAGCAGACCGGCGCCATCGAAGAGGCCCGACTGCAGATCGGGCTGGCCTCAGCGCTCGATGCGACGCTGGAGACGGACGCCGCCGCCTTCGCGCTCAGGCATCCTCCCGGGGCCGGCCGGCTGAAGGCATACCGGTCGCGCCTGGCATCGGAAACGCGCCGGATGATCGCCCGTCGCCGGGATCATGCCCGGCGGGAGGTGCTGGCGCGGGAGGAACACCGCCCGGCGCCCGGCTTCACCCTCAAGGATGTCGCCGGGCGGAGCGTGTCGCTGAGGGACTTCCGCGGCAAGACGCTCGTCCTGTCCTTCTGGGCCACCTGGTGCCCCCCCTGCCAGAGAGAGATGGAGGAGCTCGAGCTCGTCCATCGCGGCTACCGGCGCAACCGGAATGTCGCCTTCGTCGGCGTCAGCACCGAAATGGACAAGGCCCTGGTCCCCCCGTTCGTCGAGCGGAAGGGCATCACGTTCCCCATTCTTCTTTCCGACGGGACAGTGGAGAAATTCTATGTCCCGGGCGGAATCCCGCAGCTCTACGTCATCGACCCGGGCGGAAGGATCCGTTTCGCCAGCTACGGCTGGCTTCAGGACGAATTCGGCCGGGATCGTCTCGAATGGATGATCGAGACGGCCCGGCGCTAGGCACGGCGTCTTCGGTCGGGCCGGACGCAATATGTCGATTCCTCATCTTATCGGTTGACACGCACGTCCGTCACGGTAAATAAGGCTCAGGTCTCTCCGCGGAACCATCATGACGCGTCGAACGCCGTGGCCTCTCGTGCTCGCCTTCGTCCTTGCCCCGGGTGTGCGGCCGCACACCTTCGCCCAGGTCAGCGGCGGCCTGCAGGGCATCATCTTGGACAAGGAAAGGACCCCGATCCCCGGGGCCACCGTGGTTGCCGTCAACACGGCGCAGGGACTGTCGCGAGGCGTGCTCTCCGATCTCGGCGGCAGGTACCGCATCGTTCCGCTCCCCCCCGGCCATGGGTACAGCCTGAACGTTTCCTTCCCCGGCATGGCGACCGTGGAAATGTCGGACATCGATGTGCCGCCGGGGACGGTCCCGAGCATCGTGATCACCCTTGTTCCGCAGGAGGACGTGCGCCAGCACATCCGCGTTGTCTATCATCATGACGCGGTTGATCGGGACGAGGCGACGACCCAGACACGCTTCAGCGCGGAATTCCTGGAGGCGCTGCCTCTCCTGGGACGGGACTACCAGGACGTCCTGGCCCTCGCGCCCGGTGTCTCGGACGTGGATCACACCGGCAACCCGAACATCCACGGCGCCCGGGACACAGACGTCGTGACTCTGGTGGACGGCGTGTCGACGGTCGATCCTCTCACCGGAAAGATCGGCCAGCAGCTCAACATCGAGTCGATCCAGGAGATCGAAATAAAGACCTCGGGTGCTTCGGCGGAGTTTGGACGGGCCCAGGGGGGATTCGTCAATATCGTGACGAAGTCAGGTGGGAACGAATTCGGCGGCAGCTTCAAGTTCTTCCTGCGCAGCAACCGCCTGGATGGAGACGGACACGGCGCCGACGATCCGCGATTGCACGGCGGCTTCGGCGGAGACAGCCCCAGGTTCAAGGACCTGCGTCCGTTCCTCTCTCTCGGGGGCCCCATCAGGAAGGATCGGGCCTGGTACTTCGTGACGGCGGAGTACGTGCGGATCGAGGAGCCGATCAACGCCACCACGCAGGAATTTGTGAGGTCGACGGACGAGAAACGGGTGTTCGCCAAGGCGACCTGGGACGTCACCGCGAGCCACAAGCTGGCCCTCTCGCTCACCATCGACCCGCAGGAGTACGGAAATCTCGGCGTCGATTCGCGCACGCTTCTCGAGTCGGGGTACACATCGAGGGTCGGAGGCACCAACCTGGTGCTCAAGGAGACGTCGATCCTCAATCCCAACCTTTTCCTCGAGACGACGTTGCAGAAGTTCGAGTCGAAGCCGAGGGTGTCGCCGAGCCTCGATCCCGACACCAACGGAAACGGGGTCCTCTACACGGATCGCAACAGGGACGGCTTCATCGATCCTACCGAACGCGATCCCGGCGAAGACTGGGACCAGGATGGCGCGTGGGACGTCTTCGAGGACGTCATCCACAACGGCCACCTGGACCCCCACGAAGATCTGGACTCGGACGGGCACGTGACGGCGAGTTTTCACGGCTGCGAGGGGGCCACGCGTGAGGATCAGGATTGCGACGGTAATCTCGACCGCGTCAGCGAGGACAAGAACGGAAACGGCGAGCTTGATCCCGAGGAGGACCTCGACGGCGACCATCGTCTCGATCGCGGCGGCGAGGACCGCAACTTCAACCGCAGGCTGGACGATCGACCCTTTCCCGATCCCGCGGATGCTTTCAGCAGCACGCAGCCGGACGGGACGATCGTCGAGCTGCCGCCCTACTATCCCTACGAGCATTTCCGGCCGACGCCGCCCGACCGCGACTACACGATCGAGGGAGGCAACAGCGGTCCGTACTATCTCAGCCTCGACGGGCGGCTCGGCCGCTTCACGCTGAGGCAGGACCTGACGGTTTTCGTCCCCGACCGGCGCGGACAGCACGACCTTAAGGTGGGCGCCGCCCTCGAGCGGGAGACGTATGGGCAGGACACCCAGCTCCGGCCGATCCGGATCCCGCTGGGTGGACGAAGAGAGCAGGGCTCGACAATTGCCGTGCAGCTCGCGGCGACGGCGCGCAACCGGGCGACCGGACTCAGTATCGGTGTCTACGCGACGGACACGTACAAGCCGCTGCCGAATCTGGCGATCGGTCTTGGGGTGCGTTTCGATCGCGAGGCGACCGATTCCTTCGGCTACACACCCTTCGATCCGGTTGCCGAGCGGCGGCTCTTCGATCGGCTGCGCTCCCTGGGCCCCGGAGAGGTGCCCGATCACGAGGCGACCCTGGGGAACGGGGACGGGGTCCTGAGTCTTGGATATTGCTCCGACCCGATCTTTCAGATGCCGTCGTTCGACTGCCACACGAATAATTTCGGCAATCCCGTGGTCGCCGATCTCGCGTCTCTGCAGCAGATCGCAACGAGACGGATGACTCAGCACCACTCCCTGGTCTCGTTCGGCGGAGAGAACCTGCTCAGGCTCTATCCTGAGGCATCGTTCATGGATCCTTCGACCGGCCAGGTCGTGGTGAACATCGAGGCGTTGCGAAACAGCGCGACCTTCCAGGAGAAACAGAGCTTTCGACTGACGAACAACAATCTTTCGCCGAGACTCTTCGTATCGTGGGACCCGTGGGGCGATTCGAAGAGCAAGGTGTTTCTGGCCTGGGGGCGTTACTACGACAAGCTCTTCCTCGACAGCGTGGTCCACGAGGAGGGGCCGGATCAGACCTGGCGCTATTACGAGCGGGATGGAGATGCTGTCACCCCAGCGGGCGCGCCCGACAACGGCTTCGGAAGGCTGATCGCCGCCTCGCCCCCGAGCATCACGCAGATCGATCGCGGCCTGCAGACGCCGTTTTCCGACGAGCTCACCCTGGGGTTCGAGCGCGAGGTTGCCCTGGAGGTTGCCCTGAGAGTCACCTACATCAACAGACGGTATCGCAAGCAGCTCCAGGACCGCGACATCAATCACAACCTTCGGTACGGGCCGGATGGGACCCCGGTCGATATCATCGGGAGACACCTGGGATCAGGCGTGCCCGTGGCGGACGGTCGGCCCGATTTCTATATCGAAAACTTCTTCTTCAACCAGGTCTTCGAAGTCGGAAATTTCAACGAGGCGCGCTACACAGGCATCGAAGTCGAGCTGAAGAAGCGTCTGAGTCGCAAATGGCAAATGGAGGCTTCTTATACCTACTCACGCGCCATCGGCGCCGCGGAGCAGTACCTCTCCGAACTGGGAGACGACCCGTCGACGGTGCAGAACGAATACGGCTATCTCGATTATGACCAGAGACACGTGGTCAAGATCAACGCGGCCGCCTACCTTCCCGGCGACTGGCAGATCGGTACCGTAACGAGCTGGGCGTCGGGCCTGCCCTTCTCCATCGTGGACAGGTTCTTTGCCACCGACAACCTGGATTACGGCCAGTACAGAACCCTCTACGGCTTTCTCCCCGACGATCGCAGCGGCTACCGCTTCGTCCGTCGCAATTCCCAGCGAAACAGGGCAATCCTCAATATCAACCTGCGGGCGCAGAAAGCGTTCGTCCTCGGGCGGGTGAATTCGAAGCTGTTCGTGTCCGTGGACAACCTTCTCAACTCGGACGACCTCAGGATCTTCAGTGTCGACAGGCACGCGGACGTCAACGCGGCGATCGCCTCGGAGCGCCGGTTCGGGCGCCGATTCGAGCTGGGCTGCCAGTTCGACTTCTGATCGACCCTCCGGTCAGGACGACGCGTCCAATCGCGGGTCTATCGTGAGTGGATTCCTTGCGAGACCGTGATCGGAGCGCGGCCGGCAGAGTCGCGCCCTTGTCGAGGAAAGTGTTCGACTCCGCCCCGGGACCTATATTGAGGTCGAGTTCCGGCTCGAGGTGAGCGGGCGATCGGAAGCGGGGAGGGTTCCCGACGTGGCCAGCGTCAGCCGACGTGCGCAGTCCGACCGGGCTGGGCGCCGTGCGACGGGCTCCGCTGCCCTTCTCCTTCTCCTGATGAATCTCCCGGCCGGCGTTCGCGCGGGAGAGCCCGGCGGTGCAGTCGGAGGTCGAGTCACCGACCGAGGCGGACACGCGCCGGTCGTCTCGGTGCGCGTCACGCTCGCAGCGCAGAGCGGACCGTCCGGGTCCTCCGCCTTGCGCGCCTCGCTGTCGTCATCGGCGGGGAGCGCCGATTCCAGCCCGGAGGTCCCGCGCACGACTCTGACGGATGGGTCCGGCGCCTACAGGATCGACGATGTCCCGGCCGGCGTCTACGTCCTGAGCTTCGAAGGCGAAGTGTACACGGGACGGGTCGTGGCCGGAGTCCGGGTCGATGCCGGCTCGGAGCTCAGGATCGACGCCGAACTGGAGACGGGCCTGTCGGAGCGGATCACGGTGCAGGGTTCCGCTGTCGAGGGGGCGACCGCCCTGTCGCGACGAATCCTTGGACGCGACGACCTCGAGCTGCGGCCCGCGGCGCTCGGAGATCCGTTCCGCGCCCTTGCCGGGATGGCCGGGATCGCCCCCGGGAACGACTTCCAGTCCGAGATGAGGGTGCGCGGCGGCGACGCGGCGGAGACCGCCATCCTCCTCGACGGCCAACCCCTGCCCTACGCCTACCACTTCGGCGGCGGCGCCGGCAGCGCCGGGACGATAAACGGCGACCTGGTCGACTCGCTCACAGTGACGACCGGCGGCTTCTCGGCGGAATACGGCGACGCGCTGGCCGGCATCATCGACGTGTCGACGCGCGTGACGCCGCCCGGGAGGACGACCGGAACGGCCGGGGTGGGATCGATGCTGGCGCACGCGGCGGTCCTCGGGCCGGCGGGGGAGGGCTCGTACGCCGTCTCGGGACGCTACAGCAACCTCGGCCTGTACGACGGACACGTGGCGGGGGACGCCACGGACGGAGTGCGTTTCCACGATCTGTTCGGGCTCCTCCGCCTGCCGCTCGCCGCGGGCGCGCGGCTCGAGATGGCGCTCCTGGAGGCGGGTAACACCTACGAGGCGGAGCTGGGATACTCCGCCCGCGCGGCCATGTCGAGCGAAAACCGGGGACTGCGCGCCAGGCTCGATCTGCCGCTCGATCCGGCGACACTGCTGCGGCTCCAGGCGTCGGATTCCGGCCTCGCGGTCACCTCGGGGGTGACGGGCGGAATGTCCTTCGACCAGGACCAGCGTCGGCAGGATCTGCGTGTCTCGATGCTGCGCGACCTGGACGGCCGGCACAGGCTGAACGGCGGGCTGGCTCTGGAGCGGATCGCGGGCGGAATGGCCGGCACGGTGTCGGACGGCGACACTCTGCTGCCGAGCGATCTCGCCGCCCGCGGCGAGGTCGCCTCGGCCTTCATCGAAGACACCTGGCGTCCCGCCGATACCCTGACGCTGCGCTACGGAGGGCGCGCCGACCGATCGTCCCCGACCGGCGAGACCGCCCTGAGCCCGCGCTTCAGCCTCGAGATCCGTCCCTCGACCGGATTCATGGCGCGCTGCGCGGCCGGGCGCTTCGCGCAGTATCCGCGCCAGGAGCAGATGTTCCTGGCGGCCGGCGGGCCGCTGCGCATGCAGACCGCGGATCACGTCATCGCCGGGTTCGAGGTCGCCACGAGAGCGGGCACGCGGATCGTCGTCGAAGGATATCGCAAGAACCTGTCCCGTCCCATCGGAGAAGCGCTGAACCGTTACATCGAGCTGCAGGAGCGAGTGACGCAGTTCGACCGTGGCACGGTCCGTGGAGCCGAGATCACCGTCCAGCATCAGGTCGCGCCGGCGTGGAACTGGGAGGCGAGCTACGCCTGGCTCAGGGCCACACAGACGAAAGACGGGATCGAGTCTCCGCGGAATACCGACCAGAGACACAACCTGGGGCTGTCCTTCAGCAGGCGACTCGGGAAAGGCTGGGAGGCGGGGGCGATCGCCCGGTACGCCAGCGGCCTGCCGTACACCCCGCAGCGAGCGTGGACCAACGGCATCGACTTCGGGACTCTCCTGGGGGACCTGAACGGTGCGCGTCTGCCGGCCTACGGCCGGCTGGACCTTCGCCTGGGACGCTCCATCCAGGCGGCGTGGGGGCTGCTCGACGTCCGCCTCGATCTCCTGAACGTTTCCAACCACGCCAACGTCCGGAGCGTCGACCTGTCGTACGACCCGTCCACGGGGCAGTTCTATCGGACGACCTACTACCAGAGTCCGTTCCTGCCGGTGCTCAGCCTTTCCGCGGAGTTCTGAGCCGGCGGCCCGTCAGGCCCCGGCCCCCGGCGCCGGGGTGTAGACCGGCGGCGCGCCGGGCGGGGAAGCCGGCGGCGGCGCAACACCGGGCGCCGGCGGGGCGCCGGGCTTCTTCCAGCCTTCCTCCGAACCGAAGCGCGTCAGGAGGGCGATGCCGAGCGCCAGGACGCTCATGACCATGGCGAACACCCCGCCGAAGAACGGCACCAGAGAAATGACCGCGTACACGGCGAATCCACCGAGCACGGCCGCCAGGTGCGACAGCTCACGCTTCAGGACATTGCGCCCGAGCGTGTGGCCGATCAGGAACAGGATCGAGGCGAGACCGATCCACTTGACCACTTTCGCGGCGAACCACAGGGCGATGGCGAGCGGAATGCCGATGAGCGTGACCGCCAGGATGACGCACAGGACCATCGTGGCGCAGTAGGCGATCAGACCGGTCAGGATGGACATCCCCCAGCGGTCCGGGAACGACGCCGCAATGACCGAGATTCGGCGTGGCACCAGCGCCGTGACCAGGAGGAGCATCAGGAACAGTCCAGCCAGCTTCGCGAGCTTGAGGAGAAAGAGGAGCTTCCACAGACCGGCCCAGCCGCCCCGCAGGAACGGCACGAAATCGAGGAAGTTGAGCTTGACCTCCTGTCCGCCCACGCTGCTGGACGGGGACCGATCGAGCGGGCCGCCGATGCTCACGAGATCCCCCTCGATCACGGCGTTCTCATGGATGTGCGTCGGGGACATGACCGCGATGACATCTCCGCGCACGCTGCCGCTGATCTCGACGCTCCCCAGGATCACCACGATGTCGCCGGTGACTTCCCCCTCGACGCGCACCTTCCCCAGCAGGCAGACGATGTCGTCGTGATGGACCTCTCCCTTCGGCACGTACGCTTCGTCGGAGATGGTGACGGTCGGCGATCCCTCGCCGACCCGCACGTGGTGCCGCCGCAACAGGTGCCCGCCGTCCCGCTCGGCGGGCGTGGCGGTTGCGCCGGGCTCCACGGCGCTCTCGGAGTCTCGCGCCTGCCCCGCGGCCACCGGAGCGATAACGAGGCACAGGACCGCCGCGATGAGGGGCACGAGGACGCGTGGCAGGACGCGTTGGTTCATCGGATTCCTCCCTGGAGGTCCACTCGAGGCGCCGTCTTGCGGGCGCTGGCGAAGACGTAGGTGCTGAACAGGATCGAAAAGACGCCGCCGGCGGCCGCCAGCAGACCGGCTCCGCGCAGAAGCGGGGCGGCGACCTCGAGAAGGGCCCGGCCGGCGCGCAGGATCGGCAGGACAAGGGCCAGGGCCCTCGCCCCGAGATCGGCCGCTACACGACCGAACACCATGAGGACGCGCCAGCCCGAGAGCCCGAGACCGACGATCTCGCGCACCCCTTCGTCGCCACCCCGGACCAGCACGAAGAGCGTCGATCCCAGGAAGGCGAGCGCGGCGCAGGCGAGCAGGAGCGACGAGGCCCAGGCGAGACGGGAGACGCGCGGCGACGCCGTGAGGGGCCGCAGCCGGTCCATCTCGGCGGCGATCCTGGCCATGACCCGGGGCGCGACGTCGCACTCCACCGTCTGCCGGCCCAGGGGCCGGAGCACCTCCGCGGTCCAGAGGCCGCCCGGATCGCCGCCCGCGCGCTTCATGTCGCGCTCTCCATGGCTCCGGGCGGGGCGAGCATCGGGTAGTGGCGTCGGATGATGTCCTTCAGCATGGCGCGCGCCCGGAACAGCCTTGACTTGACGGTTCCCTCCGGAAGATCGAGGACGCGGGCGATCTCCTCGAGGGGCATCCCCTCGAGGTGGGCCAGGACGAGCGGGGAGCGATAGTGGCCGGGAATCCTCTCGAGCGCCTCCTGCAGCAGTCGAGAGCGCTCCAGGTCGGTCGCCTGGCTTTCCAGGGAGGGACGGCCGTCCGCAAGCGAAGGGGACAGCTCCTCCATGCGGCTCTCGTGGCGCGTGCTCCTCTTCTTGTCGAGCGCGGCGTTGATCGCGATCCGGTACAGCCAGGTGGACAGGGCGTGCTCCGGACGGTAGCGGCCCAGGCTCTTGTACACCTTGTAGAACACCTCGCTGGTCACGTCTTCGACCTCGTCTCGGGGAGTGCCCATCCGCAGGGCGGCGGTCGCCACCAGACGCTGGTAGCGGCGAACCAGGATTTCGAACCGTTCGACCCGGCCCGCCAGGACATCACGGATGAGATCGACGTCCGTGGGCTCCTCGGCCATCCATCCTCCGCCGATCCCGAACGATTCTACTGACGTCCCTCACCGGAGGTTCCCGGCAAAAAGCGGGCCCGGGGGGGCCCGGGCCCGCTGGGAGACCTGTGACGATCGTGTAAGCGGTGCGGGGAACGCCTATCCTGCGCCGTGTTGCGGCGAGGCTGCCGATAGGCGTCCTCAGTGCTCGAGGTTGAACATCACGAGACGCGGCTCGGACATCTCCTGCATGGCGTAGCGCGGGCCCTCTCTGCCGATGCCCGAGTCGCGCGTCCCGCCGTAGGGCATGTTGTCCACGCGCATGGTCGGCACCTCGTTCACCATGATGCCGCCCACGTGCAGCCCCCGCACGGCCAGGCGGACGAGCCTGAGATCGTGCGTGAAGATTCCGGCCTGCAGGCCGTAGCTGGAGTCGTCGGCCGCCGCCACCGCCTCCTCGAAGTCGCGGTAACGCGCCAGCGTCACCAGGGGACCGAACACCTCCTGGCAGGAGATCTTGAGAGCCTTCTCCGCGTCGGCGACGACCGTCGGTGCGACCACGTTTCCCTGCTTGCCGCCGCCGTGCAGGACGCGCGCGCCGGCCGCCTTGGCCTCCGAGATCCAGGACAGGATTCGATCGGCGCTGGCGGCGTCGATGACGGGCCCGACCACGGTGGCCGGATCCTTCGGGTCGCCGACCTTCATCTTCGCGACGCCGTCCAGGAACTTCTTCTCGAAGGCTGCGTAGACCGGCTCGTGCACGAGGACCCGCTGCACCGAAATGCACGACTGGCCAGACTGGGCGAAGCCGCCGGAGAGGCACTTCGAGACCGCGTAATCGAGGTCCGCGTCGGAGTGCACGATGCAGGCGGCGTTGCCGCCGAGCTCCAGCGTCACCCTCTTCTTCCACGCCTTCTGCTTCAGGCGCCAGCCGACGCCGACGCTGCCGGTGAACGTCAGGAAGGGAAAGCGATCGTCCGTCGCCAGGCGCTCGCCCACCGCCGGCTCGCAGTTCACGACGTTGAAACTTCCCGGCGGGGCGCCCGACTCGTGGACGATCTCAGCCAGCGTCAGCGCCTCGAGCGGAGTCTGTCGGGCCGGCTTGAGGACCATGCTGCTGCCCACGGCAAGGCAGGGGGCGAGCTTGTGGGCCACCAGGTTCAGCGGAAAGTTGAACGGCGAAATCGCCGCGATCGGGCCCACGGGCACCATGACCGTCATGGCGAAATATCCCTTCGTGTGGGCCTCGATGTCGACGGGAACCATCTCGCCCGTCCAGCGCTTCGCCTCCTCGGCGGCGAGGGTGAAGGTGGTGACGCAGCGGGCCACTTCAGCGCGGGCATACTGGATCGGCTTGCCCATCTCCTCGGTCATGGTCGAGGCGATCTCGTCCCTGCGCTTCGCCACGCCCTCGGCGATCTTGCGCAGGATGTCGGACCTGTCGCCCCGCGACAGGGTGCTCGTCTGCCTGAACGCCCGCACCGCCGCCTGGGTGGCGTCCTCCATGTCCTGTTCGCCGCCGAGATGGACCTTCGCGACCTCGTGACCGTCGTAGGGACTCGCGACGGGCTGGGTCCTGCCGGTGCCGCGCCATTGGCCGTCGATGAAGAGCTTCCGTTCCAAGGACATGACATCACCTCGCGCGTGGAGAGCCAGGAGTATAGACCAATCGGCGGGCCCGGTCGCGGGCCGCGTCGCGCCCCCCCGCAACGGTGATATCATCCGCCCTCCCATGCCCCGCTCGTCGGCCGGGACCGAGGCGTTCACCGGGCCGGATGCGCTTAGCACCGCGCACGACCTGCGCGCCGCGAATCTGTTCTGCGCCCGGCTGGCGCGCGGTCACTACGAGAATTTTCCCGTCGCCTCGCGGATCGTGCCGGCGCGTCTGCGCCCCGCCGTTCAGGCGATCTACGCTTTCGCGCGCATCGCGGACGATTTCGCGGACGAGGAGGCGCACGAAGGACGCAGGCTCGAACGTCTCGACGAATGGCGCACGATGCTCGATGACTGTTTCCGCGGCGAGGCGATCCATCCGGTGTTCGTCGCCCTGCGTCAGGCGGTCTCGACCCACGACCTCCCGCGCCAGCCCTTTGTCGATCTCCTCGCCGCCTTCCGGATGGACGTGACGCAGACACGGTACGCCGACGAGACGGCGCTCCTGGACTATTGCCGCCTGTCGGCGAACCCCGTGGGCCGACTGCTTCTTCGTCTGTTCGGTTACACGCAGGAGACGCTGACGCCGCAGTCCGACGCCCTCTGCACCGCGCTGCAGCTCGCCAATCACTGGCAGGACGTGACGATCGATCTGCGGCGGGGCCGGATCTACCTGCCCGAGGACGCGCTGAGGCGGTTCGGGGTCACCGAATCCGATCTGCAGTCCGGCCGGGCCACAGAAGCGTTCCGCGCCCTCATGCGCGACAGGGTGGCGCGCACGCGCGCGCTGTTCGCTCCCGGACGTTCCCTGTGCGACGCCGTGCGCGGTCGGTTCCGCTGGGAGCTCCGGCTGATCTGGCTGGGCGGCCAGCGGATCCTGGACCGTATCGAGGCGTCCGGCCACGACGTGCTGTCCGCCCGGCCGAGGCTCGGTCCGGCGGACGCTCTCGTCATCCTGGGGAGGGCCCTGACGTGGAGTCGATGAGACGCGGGATGCCGGCGAGCCGCGGCGGGACGCGGCCGGGCCCTCCGCTGCGACCCGCCGGCCGTGGCCGCGCCTCCTCCGGGTCGTCCTTCCGTTACTCCTTCGGCCTCCTCCCCAGGGAGAAGAAACGCGGCATCGAGGCGGTCTATGCCTTCTGCCGGGCGATCGACGACCTGACGGACGAGGGGCCGCTCGATGCGGACGGCGCGGAACAAGGGCTCGAGATGTACCGCGAGGAGGTCTCCCGCTGCTACGGCGGCTCGCCGATGCTCGCGGTGACGCGGGACCTCCAGGCGGCGATCCGACGCTTCGGAATCCCCAGGGAGCCGCTCCAGGACCTCCTCGACGGTGTGGCGATGGACCTCAGGAAGACACGCTACCGGGACTTCGAGGAGCTGCGGGTCTATTGCCTCCGGGTGGCCTCGGCCGTGGGTCTGGTCTGCCTGCCGATCTTCGGCTGCGGCGACGGCCGGAGCCGGGCCTACGCCATCGATCTCGGGATCGCCCTGCAGCTCACGAACATCCTCCGGGACCTCAAGACCGACGCCGCGCGCGGTCGCATCTACCTGCCCTTGGACGAAATCACCGGATGCGGTTACAGCGAGGCGGAGCTTCTGCGCGGGGAGCGCACTCCGGGCTATCTCGATCTCATGCGGCGCCAGGCGGAAAGGGCCCACCGCCACTTTGACAGCGCGGCCCGCCTCCTGCCGGAGCCCGATCGCCCCCGTCTCGTCGCCGCGGAGGTGATGCGGGCCATCTACCTGAAGCTCCTCAGACGTATCGAGAGGCGGAATTTCCGGGTGTTCGAGCGGCGCATCACCGTGCCGCGCCTGCAGCAACTCGGTGTCGCCCTGCGCGCCTGGGCGCTGGGCGAAGTCGGAAGTTAATCCGGTCATGCAAGCCGGTCTCGGGAGGATTCCCGACGCGATCGTGGTCGGGGGCGGGTTCGCGGGTCTGGCCGCCGCCACGCTCCTGGCCGACGAGGGTGCCCGGGTCCTTGTCCTCGAAGCCCGGCCGCACCTCGGGGGACGGGCCCGATCCTTCGTCGACCCGGAGACCGGCAGCGTGGTCGACAACGGCCAGCACCTGTTCATGGGGTGCTACCGCGAGACCCTCCGCTTCCTGGGTCGCCTGGGTTCTCTCGACCGTCTCTACCTGCAGCCGCGGCTGCGCGTTCCATTCCTCGACCCCGGAGGGCGCGCGTCGGCCTTCTCTCTGCCGGCCCTGCCGGTCTTCTCCTGGAGCGTCCTGTGGGGGCTGCTGCGATACCCCGGTCTCCCGTTTCGGGGAAGATGGGGACTCCTGCGGGTGGCGCGGGAGGTGCGCCGCCGGACGCGCGCCGAGGGGCGCGCCTCCGTGGACGCGCTTGACGATCGAAGCGTCACGTCCTGGCTGGCCTCGCTCGGGCAGGGGACCGCCGCCGGCGAGCGTCTCTGGCGACCCCTGGCGATCGCCGCGCTGAACGAGGACCCCGACCGCGCCTCGGCCGCCATGCTCCTGCCCGTGCTGCGGGAGATGTTCATGGGTGGGGCGGCGGGCTCGCGCCTGGGTGTGCCCCGCGTCGGGCTGAGCGATCTCTATACCGAGCCCGCGGCTCATTTCCTGCGCGCCCGCCGCTCGGAGATCCGACTGCGCGCCCAGGTCAGGCAGGTGCTGTTCGAGGGCGGCCGCGCGAGCGGAGTCCTGCTGACCGACGGCGGACGCGTCGCCGGAGCCCAGGTGATCGCGGCCGTGCCGCCGGACGACCTGCTGGAGATGCTGCCCTCCGAGATCGCCTCCGACCCGTTCTTCGCCGGCTGCTCCCGCCTCGAGACCTCGCCGATCGTCTCCGTCTACCTGTGGTTCGGGAGCGAGATCACCGATCTGCCGTTCGCCGGTCTCATCGGAGGGGAGTGGCAGTGGCTGTTCAATCGCCGCGCTTTCGCCGGCCGGAGCCCGGCGGGGCACGGAGTCACGATGGTGTGCAGCGCGGCCCGCTCGTTCGTCGAAGCGTCGCGCGAGACTCTGGTGCGGAAGGCGCTCCAGGACCTGCATCGCTTCGTGCCCGCCTCGCGCCGGGCGGTCCTGCGCCATTCGCTCGTGCTCAAGGAGAAGCGGGCGGCGATGGCGCCTCTGCGCGGCGGTCTCGCCCTGCGCCCCCCCTGGCGCACGCCCGTCACCGGATTCCATCTGGCCGGCGACTGGACCGCGACCGGCCTCCCCGCGAGCATCGAGGGGGCGGTGATCTCGGGACACGCCTGCGCCCGGCAAGTCTTGGGCGAGGCGCAGCGTGCTAACCTGCCGCGGTGAGTCTCGTCCCCGGCTTCACGCTGCTCCTTTCCGGCCTCTTCGCCATGCTCGCCGCGGCGCACTTCAGGAGGTTGCGTTACTTCGACCGCCCTGCCCTCGCGCGGAACGCCCTGTTCGATCCGATCCTCGATGGACTCAAGTGGATCCTCCTGCTGTCGGGTCTGGTCCTGATCCTGCGGGCCTCGCGCGCCGTCTTCCTTGCGACTGCGGCGGCGCTCCTGGCCCTGTGGTCCTACCGGTGCATGATCAGGAGCGACTTCTTTCAGGAGCGGCTCCTCAGGCGCGACTTTCTCATCCTGCGCAGGAGCCGGCCCGAGATGTCGGACGGCGAGATCCTGTTCGAGCTGACGTACCGCAAGCACCCGCGCTGGGGCCCCGAGCTGATCGAGCAGATGGTGCACGACTACCCAAGCATCGAGTCGTTCGCGCGCATGCTGTCGCGGATGGAGCAGGGGTACCGAGGGTTCAAGGGACGCGGCCCTTCGTCGCGCTAGCCGGATCGTGGCCCGCCAAACGCGGGATCAGGCGAGAAGTGGAATGATTCGATCCTGCACGGCGGTGGTGACCTCGACGCCGCGCTCGTCCATGTAGACGTCGATCTCGCTGCGCACACCGAAGTCCTCGAGATAGATGCCCGGCTCGATCGAGAAGCCGGTGCGCGGTATGAGCTGGCGATCGTCGATCGTCTCCAAGCCGTCGATGTTGCAGCCGTTGCCGTGCACCTCCAGCCCGATGCTGTGGCCAGTGCGGTGGATGAAGCGCTCGGCGTAGCCGCGCTCACGCACGTGGTTTCGCGCCACCTCGTCCACGTCCGCGCCGCGGATCCTCTTCCCGAGGGACGCCCCTTCCTTGAGGAATGAGACGGCGGCGTCGCGCGCGCCGGCCACGATGTCCCAGATCTCACGGTGGCGGGGCGGCACCTCCTTGCCGAGGTAGGCCATCCAGGTGATGTCCGCCCAGATCGAGCCGTGCGGCTCCTCCCGGCACCAGAGGTCGAGAAGCAGCAGGTCGTTCTTCTTGATGGGCGCGCTCCCCTCCGCCCGCGGCTCGTAATGCGGGTTGCCGCTGTGCGAGTTGACCGCAACGATGGGCGGATCGTAGACCAGCCGGCGGGCCCGGAACTGCTCGCCCATGAACCGCTGCACAGAGTATTCGGTGATGGACTCTTTCGACCGCACCGCGCGCGTCACGTGATCGAACGTGGTCTGCAGGACTTCCTTGAGACCGTGCGCCGCGCGGCGGTGCGACTCGAGCGCCTCTCCCGACCAGCGCGCCTCGAAGACCTGAACCAGGTCGGCGCTGCTCACGACCTGGGCGCCCGCGGCGCGCACCATCTCCACGGTTCCGGCGTCAACCCGTGAAACATAGGGAATGGCGCCCCCGGGAACGTATTCCATGGCGACGCGCCGCACGCCGCGCAGCGCCTCGCGCAGCTTCTCCTGGAGCTCGCGGTAGCCGACGAACGGCACCCTGCGCCCCGGCAAGTCGGCAAACAGGTGCGCCTCGATGGCGTGGTGCAGGAAGACCGGATCGCCGGAGGCGGGGACGAGGCCGAACCAGCGGCGGGTCGCGAAGCGGTCGTCCCCCAGGCCGATCACCCGCCGCGCGATCGGGTTGAGCCCGTGGAAGTCGTACAGAAGCCAGGCGTCGAGTTCGAGCGACTTGAGCGTCGATTGGATGCCGACCACGTCGAGCATATAAAGATAACTTATCACAGGTGTCGGGCCGGGCCGCTTCTACGGCCCGCAGGCGTCACCTGTGCCGTTGCCGTCGGTGTCTTCCTGGCCGGGGTTGGGGGCGTCGGGGCAGTTGTCGCAGGCGTCGCCGCGGCCGTCGTGGTCGCGGTCGGCCTGGCCCGGGTTGGCGAGCCGCGGGCAGTTGTCGTCGATGTCATGGACCGTGTCGCCGTCGGTGTCGAGGGCCTGCGCTAGGCACGGTGACGGCAGGGGGATCACCTGTCCGGAGGAGCCGGTCCCGGCGATCCCCTCGCCGCAGCGGTTGGTCCCGGTGACCAGGTAGTAGAAGATCGAGTTGAGCGGGGGATTGGCGGCGTCGGTGAAGGTCGCGGCGGTCAGCTCGG
>WNGH01007487.1_pt1 | contig 26441 bp, 24 predicted proteins | sample 5400631 | NCBI WGS metagenome assembly WNGH01 (sample SAMN13153373, study PRJNA577476) | soil metagenome | isolation source: 115 cm soil or saprolite under Garry oak tree replicate 1 | place: USA:California | collected 2016-06-15
ATCGAGAGCATTATCTATCGAGAGCTGTTGAGATTGCTGGTGATGAAGTAACATTTTCGCAGATGGTTTCAGCATACAAAAAGGTCTACGGTAAAACTCCGAGTAGTATGTGGTTACCTTCCTCTCTTTTCTCAATGGGAGATATCGGCAAGATGTTTACTTGGATTACCAAATATGGATATAATGCAGATCTTACAATGAATCGTGCTGAAATTCCTGACCTACTTACCTTTGAGCAGTTTCTTGCTCTGAAGCAACCATTGTAATCTACAGCTTATGAACAAAACAAGAGATGAGCTACTAGAACAATTACTCAATCACCTGGGGTATATTTCCCGCAGTATAAGTGCGCCTCATGGTTTTTCCTTTGGCGATATTGTCCTGACGAAGCCTCAGATCAATATTTTCTTTTTCGTAGCTCATCATAAAGATGGGGCATCGGTGAAAGATATTGCCAAATTCCTCAATGTTACCAAGGGAGCCGTTACCCAGTTTATTGATGCGTTAGTTAAAAAAAATCTCGTGAAACGCGAGGAAGATGCTCGTGATAGGCGGTTACAACGCGTCAGGCTTACCGAGTTTGCAGAAAGCAGATTTGAACAATTTAAACAATCTTATTATCTCTCATTGAATAAGTTATTTGATGCTTTAAACGATAAAGAGGTAGAACAACTTGCTTCGCTTCTCGAAAAGCTGAGTGTATCAGATGATTCAAACTCCTGTTGAGTTTAAAGTATTTTCATTGATCCAGGTGGCAGGTCTTTTTATCGATGGCTGGCATGATGGCCATGCTCAATAGTGTCTTGGCAGGAAGCTTTGTAGGCTTGCTGCTTGCTGCGTTCATCTTGCCCCTGGCGGTGACCACCAGTGCGGGAGTCGTTACTTTCCTGGTGAGTGTGGGTCTCCATCAGCGCTATCAATGGAGGCAATGGATGCGTCTGGAACGCCATCTGCCCGTTCTCTTTCCAAGCCAATCAAGTTCATAACAGAGAGAGGCACACGATGTTCAAGCAGGAAGCCAGAGCGAGTTGAACGCTTGCTAAAAATAGCAGATGACCACTATACGACGCTTATAGATGTGCGCAAAGAGCAGGTCATCAGCCAACTGCATCGTCAATAATACACGATGAAGTCTTGTTCATAGGAATTTCTGAAGTTATTTCTTAAATGACTCCTAAGCGCGTATCTCGACGCCATGATCTCTATCATCGGTAAGTATCTCAAACGCTGCCCGGTGCGCGGTAGACAATATCTCCTCTTTATGCGACTGCCTGTCCGTAAGTCGCAGTTCACAGGAGGCAAGTTTTGTATTGAGACAGTGCTTATTTCCCCCCGGCGGATTGTAGTAATTTAACCCAACAAATGCCTCGGGCGGCGCTGAAATAGTCCCTGTGACGGCCACTTCCTGTGTGGCTGACGCGAAGTTCCAGGCGAAGTAGTCGAATACGCCCTTTGCTTTGATGGATTGTGGAAGCGAGTTCAACGCTATTTCTTTCTCGTCGTGCCGCAGCACGAGCAGGGTTATGGGCGGCGTCCAGAGCGGGCCGAGTTTCAGGCGAGCGGTAGCCACTTCTAAAAAACTCTCCGGGTGTGTATCGAAACCGGCTACCTGGCCCCAGGCGTAACGATCGGTATGCTTCGATCCCCAGTTGTGATTCTGGCTGCCAACCCAATCTGCCACGTCGATTGTTTCACCGTTCACAGTTAGATGCCCCTGGTAGCTTGCCATTGGAGCGCTGACCAGGCTCTTCGCCGATGGAAGCGCCGTCTCGTAGAGACGAAGAGGCAGGAGCAGCAGGGGTGGCGCATCAGAACGGAAAGAAAGATCCCAGGTGATAGCATTCTGGCTGGTGCCTGCTGACCCCTGGAGTTGCCCGGGCTTGAGCTGTGCGTCGTCAATCTCGACGAAAAACTCTGCCGGACGAAACGTGCATTGCTGCAGCGGCGCCTCTTTCTTTACGGCGACATGGCTGCCTGTTTCGCCATTAAAGAAGATGGCCCAGAGTTCTCCCAAAGCGTCATGTGGGCGACCCTTAGGACTAAAAATCGTGTAGCGAATCCAGAATGCCAGTGGGCGGCTAGGATGGTTCGCCCGCTGAAAAAAGCTTTCGTAGTGACCCTGTGGCTGTTGGTGGTAGCGCGTGAAATTGACCTGCTGCGTAAAAGCTTCCAATGTGCCGGGCATGGGATCCTCCTTAATTGCTCTGGCAATCTTTTCTGCTCAGAGCTTATAGAATTAGAATAACATGCTGAATATTATACGCTCACAGGGAGTGAGCCTTTTTCCCCTTGATGCAACTAGACTAAGACGAAGAGTGACGAGACTGCCAGGCCGAAAATCATTGCTGGTGGCAATGGAGAAGCAGCTTCGCTCACTTCTGGCCACCAACGCAAACTGGATCTGTCTCCATGCAGGTGTGCCAGTTGTCAAACAGGCTCACTGCCTGCACAACAGGAACTGTAACCCGCGCACGTATTGACTGTAGGGCCCCATTGAGTACGTTCGTCCCACCGAGTGATCTCAAGAAAGGAAAGGTCCTATGAACTCATTGCACACCCAGCGCTTCAGAGCAGTGCTGGTGCGCCTGCTCGTCACCGGAGGCGTTGTGCTCCTGGTGGGAGCATTCACCGCGCTGCCAGCCCTGGCCGGGGCTGCCAGCCTCGCACATGCCCAAATCCATTTGCCCAAGAGCCCGCTGTCGGGCAGCGTCCTGGTGGCGCGGGCCATTCATTCCCACAAACTGCGGCCGACCAGCCATAGCACCGGGCTCACCCAGCAGCCCCAGACGCTCACCTGTCTCCCGACTCCCTGTGCCTTGCCTAACGTCCAGGCGTCGGAGGGCGGTCAGCCGGTGAACGAAGATCCGATCGCGGCCAACCCCAGTAACGCGCAGCAGCAGCTCACCGGGGGCAACGACTTCAACTGCAATTCGCTGCTGGGCTTCTATGCTTCGGGTGACGGCGGCTCGAGCTGGAACCGCACCTGCATGAACACTCTAGCAAGTTTCCCTATTGGCTGTGGCGACCCTGGGGTGGGCTATGACCTCACCGGGACCGCGTTCATCACCGGCATCGACAGTTCCAGTAGCAGTTGCTTTCCAGGTGTGATCGCCTTTGAAAAATCGAAGGATAACGGCACGACGTGGAGTAAACCTGCGCTGGCCGTCACCCCGCTCTTCTCCGGCGGGCTCACCGACAAGCCCTGGCTGCAGATGGATGACAACAAGAGCAGCCCGCACACCAACGCCCTCTATATCTCGGTCACCCAGTTCGACGCCAGCGCCAGAGATACCGAGATCTCGGTCTCGCATTCGGACGATGGGGGGGACACGTGGAAAACGGCCGCCGTGGATACGCTCCAGGTCTCCCCGCAGGTCGATCAGTTCAGCGACCTGGCGATCGGCAATGACGGCACCGTCTTTGTCTCCTGGATGCGTTGCACTGCCAACGGACCGACAGGTGATTGCGGCGGCACCCAGGCGACGTTCTTGCTCTCCAAGTCCACCGATGGAGGCAAAACGTGGAGCACGCCGGTGACGATTGCCGCGGTGACGTTGGTTCCTGATCCCAATGCCTGCTGCTTTTTCGGGCAGCTGCCTAACACTGGTGAGCGCGTAAGCGACATCCCGGTGATCGGCATCGACAACAGCAGCGGCCCGCATGCCGGCAATCTCTACGCGGCGTTCTACACCTGGACGGGTTCCTTCATGGTGGTGGAGGTCGCCACCTCTAGCAATGGGGGCAGCACCTGGGGCACACCGGTGCGGGTGACTGGCGCCCCCAACGACGAGTTCTTCCCCTGGCTGTCGGTGAGTAGCGGCGGGCTGGTGGGGGTCACCTGGCTGGACCGGCGCAACGATCCTACCAATCTCAGCTACGAAGCATTTGCGGCGGTCTCGGGCGACGGAGGCGCGACCTTCCCGAACCTGCAGATTGCCTCGGTGGCCTCCAATCCCAACAACGACGGGTTCGGTGGCGGCTTCATGGGCGACTACACCGGCAATGCCTGGAATAGCACGGGCACGACCCTGTACGCCTCCTGGATGGATAGCCGCAACAGGTTCAACATGCAGGACGAGGTAGGAGGCCGCCTCGGGGCGGGAAGCGTGACCACCTGAAACATCGTTCCTTCACGATTCTGTAGGGGCGGGAGCGGATGAGAAGCGGGGGAGGGCCGTTATGGCCGCCCGCTCTTGGGGCACCATACGCGCTCGTGCTCTATGGCCGCCCGTTCGCGTCACAGACAAGGGCTACGCGGGCGGCCATAACGGCCCCTACGGGGCAAGGCCTTCGTCTACATATCTCAGGTTGTTGCGGGTTGGGCGACTCTTGCGGTCGCCCGGCCACGGTGCCCTTACCGGGCGTGTCGTAAAGCAGCGATGTAATATGAGGGTTTCCGGCGTGATGATGAGCGGCAGCGTCCCACTGGCACTGTTGCCAAGGATCGCCAGTACAATCGCACCGACCGACAACCACCCGACAAGCACCCCAATGAGCAGGCCGATTGTCCCACCCAGCAGGCACAGGAAGAGAGCCTCGATCAAAAACTGATTCCTGATGTCGCGCCGCCGCGCCCCAATGGACATGCGCACACCAATCTCGCGCGTGCGTTCCGTGACTGAAACCAGCATGATGTTCATAATACCGATGCCTGCTACAGTTAGCGAAATTGCCGCGATGCCGGTCAGCACATTGGTAATGACCTGCGTGTTTTGATCTTCGCGTTGAATGACCTGGAGGGAGGTCTCCGTCTGGAAATCATCGGAACCGCCAAGCGGAATGCGGTGATTCACTTCAAGGATGGTGGTGATTTCTTGATTCACCAGGTCGAGGTTGCTCCTGCCATCCGCTTCGACATCGATTTCATCAAAAACAGCGTTCTGGCCGTGAAAAAGGCGTGTCTGGATGGTTTCGTAGGGGACAAAGATCACATCATCTCTATTGAACCCGCCTTTCGCAGCCAGTACGCCGGTAACACGGAAGAGCTGGCCAAACATGTTTATTCTCTGGCCGACCGGGTTGGTGCCAGAAGCAGCGAAGAGGTTTTGCGCCACCGTGTCGCCGATGACTGCGACAGGCTCTCCTCCTGCCTGTTGGGTTGGGCTGAACCAGAGACCTGTGGCCAGTTGCCAGCCCTGGATCGCCTGCATATCCGTGCTAACCCCCTGGATATGCGTTCTCCAGTTCTGATTGCCATACGTTACCTGCCCTCCCACCCCGATGATAGGACTGATCGCTGCCACGTGCGGGAGATTGCTCAACGACTGGAGATCGTGAACCGTGAGCGGTTGACCTTGCTGGGAAACAGTGCTGCCCCCCTGCTGTACGAGAGAGTGCCTTGGAGCAACATAGATCGTGTTGGCCCCCTGTCCAAGAATCACGTTATCAATGTACGCGCCGACGCCTTTTGTCAACGTCAGAGCGCCAATGACGGCAGTAATACCAATGACGATTCCCAGCATCGTCAACAGCGAGCGCGCGCGATTGGCCCTGATCGCTTCTAGCGCGCTGCCGATACTCGCACCGAATAGATTCCCCTGACTGCCCTCTCGTGTGCGCAGTTCCTGGAGCAAGCTTTCCAGGTACGTCTTGTGTGCAGGTGCAGGTGTGGATGGCTGTGTTGAACTACTCATTCAGATTGATCCTTTCATTCGTCTCGTATCAAATCCTGTTGATTCCTCTTGGAAATGTAGTGGCGACCCCACCTGCCATCTGTCATCCTGAGCGCAGCGAAGGATGTCAGCAGTGCTTTAGTGAACGCCTCTGGGGGCGACCCTTGCGGACGCTGTCCGGGGGACAGTGTGGCCAGGTCCCAAACGCACACGATGTAAACAGATTTGATATCATTGCTCAGCGCTTATGGCCACGATCGGATCGAGCCGCGAGGCTCGTATTGCCGGGTAAAGACCAAAGATGAGGGCAATCGCTGCCGAGACGGCAAATGGCACAATGAGCGTCGTTGGCGTCACTATGAACGGCAGTGCAAAACCGCCGACAAGCGCCCAACCAATGAGCAAGCCGAGCAGCAGGCCAATCACGCCGCCGGCCAGGCAGAGCACGAGCGCCTCGATCAGAAATTGATTGCGAATATCGCGCTGCCGCGCCCCGATAGACATACGAATACCGATCTCCCAGGTGCGTTCTGTCACCGAGACAAGCATGATGTTCATGATGCCGATCCCTCCAACGGTCAGTGAGATAGCGGCGATAGCGACAAGCAGGAAAAACAATACCTGGTCTCCCTGGTTGGCCTGGTGCAAAAACTGTGTAAAGGTTCCTACAGCGAAATCATTCGTGCGGTTTTTGCTGAGATGATGGTTTTGCCTCAAGATGGTGGTAATATCCTGCGCCGCCTGGTCAACGCTGCTGATAGCATCCACGCGTACCTGAATCTGATCCACTGTGGGCGTGTTTTTCAGGCGCACTTGCGCGGTTTTCAGCGGGACATAGATCACATCGTCCGAACCAAAACCGCTTCCCTGCACTGCCTGGACGCCGGTCACGCGAAACACTTGATCGCCAATGCGAATCTGTTGACCTACTGGATTGACTCCCGTTGAGCCGAAGAGCTGAGAGGCGACTGTATCACCAAGTATCGCAACCCTTGCCCCGCTGCTTTCGTCCAGAGCGCTGAACCATGAACCCTGAGCCAGCTGTATACCCTCGATTGCGGGAAAATTTGTATCTACTCCTTCGACCTCCGTACTCCACGATTGATTACCGTACACTGCCTGCTCGTTCGCCATAACGAGCGGGCTGACATTTTGCACGTGCGACAGATGCGCCAGGGACCGGGCATCTTGCAGCGTGAGTGTACTCAGCGAACCGGCGCCCTGTGAAACACCGAATTTGCTTGCCTGACCGCTGAAAACGAAAATGAGCGTCCCGATACTATTAATCTGATTGTCGATGTATCCGTTCGCCCCTTGCGTTAAGGTGAGGGCGGCGATTACGGAAGCGACGCCGATGAAGATGCCGAGCATCGTCAAAAACGAACGCAGGCGATTCGACCACAAAGCCCCCAGCGCGCTTCCTATGGTCGCCACAAGCCTGCTGCCAAGCCGCCAATGACGCACGCGCAGTTCCGCAAGCATCCCTTCCAGGGGAGATATGCTTACTGCTACTGCGTCTGGTGGAGCTGGCGCCAGGCCGTCCAGTCTGGCATGAGCCGGGTTGCTGCTCACGGAGTTACCTCCTTCACCGTCGTACTCTCGACAGCCGGGATGTTCACCAGTGCTGCCCACTCCTCTTGCGCCGAGCGAGGGTTGTCTATCGGCTCATCGCGCACGATGCGGCCATCGAGAAACGTTACCTGGCGGCGGGCATAGCGGGCGATATTTGGATCGTGGGTCACAAGAACGATGGTCAGTCCCTGCTCGTTCAATGCCTGTAACACGCCCATGATCTCAACGCTGGTATGGCTATCCAGGTTTCCCGTTGGCTCGTCCGCCAGCAGCAGTACCGGGCCATTGATCAGAGCGCGGGCAATGGCCAGGCGCTGCTGCTGCCCACCGGAAAGTTCTGCGGGCTTATGGGCGAGGCGATCCGCCAGCCCGACCAGTTGCAGCACTTTGTGAGCGCGTTTTTCTCGTTCTCGCCTGGAAAGACCCGTGTACACCATCGGTAAGGTGACATTGTTGAGCGCAGTGGCCCGGCCGAGCAGGTTAAAGCCCTGAAACACGAAGCCGATCAAGCGGCTGCGTATACCGGCCAGTTTGTCGTTCGATAGTTGGCTCACAAGATTGCCAACCAGCCAGTATCCGCCACTCGTCGGCCTGTCCAGGCATCCAACGAGGTTCATGAAGGTCGATTTTCCCGAACCCGACGGCCCCATGATCGCCACAAACTCGCCCGCGTAGATGTCCAACGAAACGCCTTGCAGGGCGGGAACGTGGGTCCTGCCACCCAGGATATACGTCTTCGCCAGGTCACGCACGGTGATGACCGGAAACGGCTGGGCAGTGTTCTGCTGCTCTTCTGCTGGCTCAGACACCGGGCACGGCGCACCGCTTCCCTCTGACGGCTTCAGATCGGTATTTGTCATTAGGTATCTCTCAATCTCTCTTAATCTCCAATGAAGATGCACCGGTTGCTACACACTTGTTCATGCTCAACCACCTTTGCTTGAGTTGCCAGAATTGGAGGGAGACGCATTGGGTGCTGAGCCGGGCCCACCTGTACCGGTAAGGATAGTTTCATTGAGTGAGAGGCCGCTCAGCACCTCATACGAAGTGCCATCGGTTATCCCCAGGACGACGGGTTTGGCGCTATACGCGCCCTCCGATCGTTCAATCACAAATGCCGCGGTCGGGCTTTCTGCCGCGATGGCAGGATTCTGGCTTTGCAGGTTGGCGAGCATTTGGCCCGCTTGGCTCATCGTCGTGTTCACAGCCTGCTGACTCACTAATGGAGCAGCGCTGCCAGCAGAATTACCGCCGCTGACTGTGCGCGCAAAACTAATGGCGCTGGCGGGAATGATCAGGGCGTTGGAATGTTGGAGGACGGTGATGGTGACAGCAGCTGTCATGCCCGGCAGCAGGTTAGCGCCTTGCATACTCTTCTTGTCAACACCGATAATCACGGGATAGGATACTACGTTGGAGCTTGCTGCTCCGTTGGATGAGATGGCATCCACCACACCTTTGAACTGGCGGTTGCCATAGGCATCGATGGTGAACAGCGCCGGGTCGCCAACCTTGAGATTCGCGGTATCGGACTCGTTCACATTGGCGACAATCTGTAAGGAAGAAAGATCGACGATCTGGATGAAGTAATTGCCCCCAGAAGTGCTGCTGGCATTGAGCGGAGCGCCGGGTGTTCCGCCGACTGTCCCATTGATGGCGGTAACGACGCCCGCGTGGGGTGCGCGCAGCGTGGCACTGTCCAGGTTGTGCCGGGCAGCCGCGAGCTGCGCCTGGGCAATTTTGAGCGTGTCCTCCGCCTGGGTCACCGCGGCAGTAACCACCCAACCGGTACTGACTTCCGTGTTATACAACGCGTCCTGGTCGGCATTGACAGCGGCCTGCGCCTGGTTTACAGCATCCTGCAGCGCAGTCTTATCAAGCTCGGCCAGCACCTGCCCCCTGGTCACTTTCTGGCCCACTTTGACATCGATTTTCTGAATAATACCGCTCGTCGCTGCCACCAGGTTATACGTTGCGGGGCTTTGCAGCGGCCCGGTCGCGTCAACGGTGAGCGCCAGGTCGCCCTGCGTTACCTGCCCGTACTGGTACGATGGGGGCGGCTGCTGGTTAAGCTGCATATACAGCAAACCAGCGGCGAGTACGACCAGAAGGACAAGAACGATCCCAATGATACCAGCGCGCCGCCACCAGGGACGAGTCGGCTTGATCTCGTTTCCCGGAATACTGAGGTCGCTGCCATTGCTAAGGCCGGGGAGCGTGAGCAATGGATTCGCTGTATTTTGCAACTGTGTGCTTTGCTTCTGTTGTGCCATGCAAGGAAATTCTCCTGTTCTGCAAGTTGTGAAAAGATGGATGTCTTCAGACGGAGCAAAGTATAACTCAGGATAATGAAAGCGAAATGAAAGTACATTTCATTTTTTTGTCATCTTTTCCTGCTATGCTTGTTTTGTGGCATACTACAATGTAAGGGCGAGGTTCATCCTCGCCCGCTGTGCCGCTTATCTCAGCGTTTGCAGGAGACACATGCCGGTGCGGATACTACTTGTCGAAGACGATCACCGTTTGAATCGATCCTTGAAAATGAGCCTGGTTGACGAGGGCTACGCCGTCGACAGCGCCTTCGACGGCGAAGAAGGGGAGTCATTTGCCGAGACGGTAGCCTATGATGCGATCATCCTGGATATCTTGTTGCCGCGAAAAGATGGCATAACCGTATGTCGCTCCCTGCGGCTGCATAGAATAAATACGCCTATTTTGATGTTGACGGCGCGCGATGCTATCGAAGACCGGGTGCAGGGACTTGATAGCGGGGCCGATGATTACATGGTCAAGCCGTTTGCGCTGCACGAGCTGCTGGCCCGCCTGCGTGCGCTCATGCGCCGCACCTCCTCCGAAAAAAGTGGGACGCTCACTCTTGGCGACCTGTCGATCAACCCGGCAACACATGATGTCCGGCGCGGGGATCAGCATCTCAAACTGAACGCAAAAGAATTTTCCCTGCTGGAGTACTTCATGCGCCATCCCAACCAGGCCAACCAGGTACTCACCCGCGAAATGATCGAGAGCCATATCTGGAGCTACGATTTTATCTGCGCCTCGAACGTCGTAGACGTCTATGTGCGCCGCCTTCGTCGCAAAGTTGATGATCCGTTTGCCGTCAAGCTCCTGGAAACGATCTATGGCATTGGCTATCGCCTGCGCCAGCCGGACAGCCGGTAAAGGAAAGAAGCTATGAGGTCGTTTGGGCACATCCTCTTCTGGGTATATAGATTACTAAGCATTCTGGTGATCATCGTTGGCATAGTACAACTTATCCTGTTCAAAAATAATCCCAGCTTTAGCTTGAACTTTCTCATCCCCCTTATCATCATCGATCTTTTCCTTTTGTGTGCCACAACACTTGTGAGTGCTATACGCAGGGAAGGCTGGCAATCCATACCGCAGTTGCTCCGCAGCGCGCGCTTCCGGCTCACGCTCTGGTATACCTTGATCCTGGCGCTGGTACTACTGATCTTCAGCAGTATTGTATACGAAACAGCCAGGAATGACCTCGATTCAGCCATGTATGCCAGCCTGCGCTCCCGCCTGACCCAGATTGCCAGCACCTACAATCCACAAACAGGCCGCCTCTCGTTGGATCTCAACAGTAATGAACAGGTCAATGGAAATATAGGCACCGGCATTATCCCCGGCGCCAGTATCGTTAAGCGTAAGTATGCAGCAGATGAAATCGTGCTGCTGATGACGCCATCAGGCAAGGTGCTGCAAATGACCAGCATCTATGGGGAGAGCCTTTCCTGGCTGGCGCCAGCGACAGTAAACATGTGGATGGGGCAGAAGAAAGACCAGCCGCCGTACTTGTTCGATAATCCGCCGCTCGGCCAGGTTGGTACGACAAATATGCAGTTGTATGAAATCGGAAACTTGCAGTTCTACAATCTCGGCGGCGTGTCCTATGAATTCGATCAAGCTGCGATCGTGAGCCAGCAACAGCAGGTCGTTGCGCTGCTGGTCGTGGGCATCCCTTCGGACGTTTCATTCTGGTTAGCGGACCTGCTCTCGGTATTCGCCATGGCAGCGCCCCTCGTGCTGCTGCTTTCTATCGCCGCCGGTTACTGGCTGGCCGGTAGAGCCATGCGACCTGTGCAGGCAATCACACACACCGCCAGGCAGATCAGCGAGACCGATCTCCATCGCCGCCTCAAACTGAAACAACGTGATGAACTGGGAGAACTGGCGGCCACGTTCGATCGCATGCTGGACAGGCTGGAAGCCGCGTTCGCGCGCCAGCGCCAGTTTACTGCCGATGCCAGCCACGAACTGCGTACTCCGCTCTCCATCGTTGACCTGGAGGCAACGCGTGCCCTGGCACACGACCTCACTCCCCAGGAATACCAGCAGACCATTACGACAATCCAACAGGAAAACAAGCATATGACGCGCCTGGTGAACGATTTACTGGTACTGGCGCGAGCCGATGCCGGGCAAAACAGGATCAAACACGAAGAAGTCGATGTGAGCGAGATCGTGGTAGATACGGTAGAACGCCTGGCTTCCCTGGCGCAGCAGGCCGGTATGATGATCAAGGTCGCGCCATTGCCTGAACTCACTATCCTGGGTGATCGCGTTTACCTGGTACAGTTGCTCACCAACATCATCGAGAACGCGCTGAAATACGGCTCCGGCAAGGGCAGGTATGTCGACATCAATCTAGTGCAGCAGCACAAACAGGGACAGGCATGGGCCGTACTAAGCGTTTGTGATGATGGGCCAGGCATAGCCGGAGAACATCTTCCTCACCTCTTCGAGCGGTTTTATCGCGTCGATAAAACTCGCACGCACAGCCAGGAACTGTCACCCTGGCATGAGCAACCGGCTGGGAATGGCCTGGGTCTCTCAATTGCCCAATGGATAGCCCAGGAGCACGGCGGCGAAATAACGGTACGTTCCGCTCCGGGACGCGGGTCTGTCTTCGAAATCTGGCTGCCATTGCAGTCAGCAGGCGCTGCTACTCGCGTGCCACACGCAAACACTAAATCAAAGCAGAAGGAGTCAAACAGCATGTCACAGCATGTGAATTTTAAAGAAAGCAATCAGGAAGCTCCACCTTCCTATTCCGCAGGATACGAAGAGACACCTGGTTATAACAGCTATGCCACCGGCTTCGGGTTGTACAGCGGCGGGCAGAAACTTTCAGGGCCGGTCCCCGCCGGTAATGCGCCTACTGCAAATCAACGCCTGGCGCTGGCAATTGTTTCACTGGTATTGTGGGTGATCACGCTCTTTGGAACAGTAGGTCTTGCCATCGCTTCACGGGCAGACTCCAGCGCCGCTATATTCATTCTCCTGGGTGTTACGCTTTTCGCCGCGCTCATTGCCGTCGTCAATATCGTGTTCAATCGTAGCGCCAAGGAGCCTCCTGGCTTCTAGCCATGGGGTAACTGACATGAACATGTAGACGTGTATGCCGATTGATCGAGAAACTTAAACCTACCTGGTTACGTTCAATGCCCGGTCTAAATCCCACAGGATATCCTCGATATTCTCCAGACCTACAGAAAGGCGAATGAGGTCTGGCGTCACGCCCCCGGCTAACTGGTCTTCCTCGGAGAGCTGCTGGTGGGTGGTGCTGGCGGGATGGATAATCAGGCTGCGCGCGTCCCCAACATTGGCCAGATGTGAGAAGAGGCGCACGTTGTTGATGACAGCCTTACCGGCTTCGTAGCCGCCCTTCACGCCAAAGGTGAAGATGGAGCCCGCGCCGCGCGGCAGGTAGCGCCGAGCGAGTTCGTATGCAGGGTCGTCAGGCAACCCAGGGTAATGCACCCAACTGACGGCGGGATGCTCCTGCAAGAACTGCGCGACCTGCAGCGCGTTCTGGCAGTGGCGCTCCATGCGCAGCGAAAGCGTCTCCAGACCCTGAAGCAGCAGGAACGAGTTGAAGGGGCTGATGCAGCCGCCCGTGTCGCGCACTGTCTCCACACGCGCTTTCATCGCGAAGGCGAAATCGCCAAAAGTTTCGTAGAAACGTACACCGTGGTAACCCGGCGAAGGATCGACGATATGCGGGAACTTGCCATTGTCCCAGGGGAACTTGCCAGACTCGACCAGCACGCCCGCGATAGAGGTGCCATGCCCACCGATGAACTTGGTCGCGGAATGCACGATAATGTCGGCTCCATACTCAAAAGGACGGCACAGGTAGGGAGTAGCAAAGGTACTATCGATCACCAATGGGACACCGGCCTCGTGGGCAATATCTGCCACTGCTCGTATGTCGAGCACATCGCCGCGCGGGTTGCCGATGGTCTCCCCGTAGAAGGCACGCGTGCGGGGAGTTAAAGCGCGCCGGTAGTTTTCAGGATCGGTGCTATCGATGAAGATGGTGTTGACGCCCCAGGTGCGCAGCGTCAGGTCGAACTGGGTGTGGGTGCCGCCGTAGAGACTGCTCGAAGAGATAATCTCATCACCGGGTCGCAGCAGGGTCATCATGGTTGCCATCTGTGCTGCCATGCCCGATGCCGTTGCCACCGCGCCCGTGCCGCCTTCCAGTGCCGCGATGCGCTCTTCAAAAGCGGCGGTTGTAGGGTTCATAATGCGTGTATAGATGTTGCCGAAGCGCTGCAAGGCAAAAAGGTGAGCAGCATGGTCGGTATCATCGAAGACGTAGGACGTTGTCTGGTAGATAGGCACGGCACGCGCACCCGTTGCCGGGTCCGGTCGCTGTCCCGCGTGGATAGATAGAGTATCGAAGCCAAAGGCGTGGTCATTGTCGATTTCTGGCATGCTGTGTTGCTCCTCCGCTCTGCTAGTTGCTCATCCTCCAGTATCCTATCACATCCAGCATTCAAGAATACAGGTGTAAATCCATGGGGACGCTCTCCCAAAAAGAGTTGCACATTTCCTTCTTATGTGTTAATATCTTAATATTAGGATACTAATATTAAGGAGTTCATACTGCGATGGACGGCTCACCTGCCTACCTTTTGCACAAACTCGTCTTCGCACTGGACCGTGCCGCCGATAACCTGTTGCGAACCCATTTGGGCATCTCCTACAAGCGAGCTCTCTTCCTGGTCGTCTTGCAACAGTGCGGCACGGTCACACAACATGCATTGGCAGTCGCCTTGGGCTATAGCGATCCAGCCGTCAGCACGATGCTTCTGGAACTCGCCAAAGATGGCTATATCAAGACGACACCGAGCCCAGAGCATGGACGCAAACGCCTCGTGACCATCACTCCTCAAGGAAGCGAGGTTGTAGCAAAAGGGAGACAACTGCTGGACGCGCGCTTTGACCAGCTTATGGCAGCCGCCGGTGTTGATACCCAGCACTACAGCGAACTCACCGAACAGTTGTACCAAACCCTCGTTGCTACAATGAAGAAGGAGCACTCATGACCAAGACCTCCCCCAAGACAACCATAGGCACCACCCACACCGTGCTCTCCAAGGATGGGACCACGATTAGCTATCTCACCATGGGAGGTGGGCCAGCAGTGATTGTGATCCCCGGTGTCCTCTCAATGGCTGCCGACTACGCCGCCCTCGCGCGCGCTCTGGCTGAACATTTTACGGTCCATACTATCGAGCGCCGCGGGCGAGGCGAGAGTGGCCCGCAGGGAGATGACTACAGTATGGTCAAAGAGCGTGAAGATGTGCTCGCCTTGCAGAACAAGACTGGCGCGTCCTTTCTGGTTGGCCACAGCTTCGGTGGACTCGTTGCTTTGGAAGTTGCGCGTCATAACCAATCTCTCAGCAAAATAGCCGTGTACGAACCTGGCGTGCCTATTGGTGGGTCTATCCCGACGGACTGGATGCCCGGCTATGAGAAAAAGCTTGCCGAGAAAAAATACGTCGATGCATTTGTCGAGTTCTCTCTCGGAGCAGGCCCTGAGCGCGCCCGCAACACACCCCCTTGGCTCATGAAGCTGCTGCTGCCGCTTTTCATCAGCTCTCACCAGCGTCAGCACATGTTCGAGCTCGTGCACGAAAACCTGCGCGAACACAGAGAACAGGCTCGTCTTGATACTACCTATACCCCACGATCTGAAACAAAGGAATTCCCAAAACTCGATCACTTCGGGATCGACAAAAAGGCCCCACGAGAAGTCGCCAAGGCAGTCAGTGAATACTTCCTGAAGTAGCAGCCATGCTCATTGACGCAAAACCAGCATCGTACGGCTTAGTGTCGTGAAGTAGTGGTGAAAACCCGCGCGGCAAAAGTGAGACCGAGAACATGTCCGATTTTGCTTGGTTGTTTTGGAAGAGGGGTGTGTCTGTACTTGCAAATTGCAAGCAGCATCTTACCCAAAGAGAGGAGAAGACCTTGAGAAACATCATTGTCAGCATGCGGGTCACACTTGATGGCTTCATTACAGGAGCACATGGAGAAATGGATTGGATGGAGGAATTCCTCGATGAAGCACTGGCCACCTATGAGTCCGAACTGCAAAAGGCGGTGGACACGGCGTTGTTTGGACGGGTGACGTATCAAGGTTTTGAAAGCTACTGGCCAACGGTCGCACTTGATCCCTCATCGCCTCCGGGCCTGGTTGAATACGCTTATCGATTGAATGCGATGCGCAAAATAGTGTTTTCCAAGACACTCTCTCATGTTGAGTGGAACAATTCAACACTCGTCAAAGAGATCGTTCCAGAAGAAATCGCACAACTGAAACAAGAGCCTGGGCGTGACATAGTGATCCACGGGAGCGCCAGCATTGTGCGAACTCTCACCAATCTTGGCTTGATTGATACCTATCAGTTGTTAGTCTATCCGGTTGTGTTAGGGAGCGGCAAGCGTCTCTGGTCTGACGTCTTGCACAAGGTGAAGCTGCAACTAGCGAGCATCAAGACGCATCCTTCAGGGGTCGTGGTCCTCTCTTACCAGCCGAGAAAGGAATGATGGAATACCTCCTGCTATCGTTGGGCGAGGAGTAAAGATCCAGCATCGTGTGACGAACAGTCTTACTGGTGCATCTGCGGCGGCTCGGGATAGGGTATCTCGGGCAGCTCGTATTGAGGCTGCAAGGACGATGGGGTATAGTAAGGCTGCTCATTCTCCTGGGTGGCAGGCGCTTGCTGTGCCTGGTATCCCTGCTCATAAGCGTTGTATGTTTCTTGCCTTGGCTTCGATGCAGGCGGAGCCTGATAGAAAGGAGGAGTCTGGTAGGTCGGTGAAGGCCCCCACGATTGTAGATACTTCTTTACTCTTGGCCAGGGGCCGCGTACAAAAAAGTAGACTATGCCGCCAATCGGTTGTAGGAAGATGATGAACAGAATCCACCAGACTTTATTTCTTAATGTGTTATTCCTTGCGCAATGAATCAGCATCCAGAGCCAGAAGATTGTCGTTAAAATCGAAAAGATCGGCGGAAAACCGGGTCCCATAAAAGGTATCAACATTGTTTGCTCCCGAAGCTTGCCTTTTTATTTATCTATAAACGCGTATAAGCCCAGAATATAAAATCGGTCATTATCATCCTACCATACTCTTGCCTGACAGGGAACCCGGTTTTGTGCTACACTTTCTACGTGATGTACAGGTAGATATGCGCGGGATGTGACCACGTAGGCAATATGATACAGATTGTTAGTAGGAGCTGTTTTTCCACATGACCCAAACATTTGACAGGACGACACAACATAACTCGGTCGGCAGAGCGACGCGCCGGCAGGATGCTCCCGATAAATTGACCGGGCGCACTCGCTATGCCGGCGACGTTTCGGTAGCAGGCATGCTGCACGCGCGGTTGGTACTGAGCCCGTACGCGCATGCGCGCATCCTGAGCATTGATACTTCCGCGGCAGAGGCCGTTCCTGGCGTACAGGCCGTATACACCAGCGAGACGCTCGGCATGGCGAAGCGGGACACTAGTTCGCGTACCCAGTCGCCACTTGCGCAGAAAGAGGCGCTGTGGAGCGGTCATCCCGTTGCTATCGTGCTGGCGGAGACGGAGGCGGCCGCCGAGGATGGCGTTGCCGCCGTCGATGTCGAGTACGAAGTACTGCCCGCCGTCATGGACCCCGTTGCTGCTGTGCAGCCAGGATCGCCGCTGGCACGGATACAGGAAAAGGACACAACTTCAGAAATCGCAGGAGGTGGCGCTCATGCCGCCGTTGCTGAAGAGGAAGTTGAAGACACACAGAAAGAAGATCTCTCGCAGAATGTCAGCGATAAAGCGCATTACCATGGCGGCGATATGGACGCGGGCTGGCGGGAGGCAGAGGTAGTCGTCGAGCGTACGTATACGACGAGTTTTGTGCACCAGTCATACATCGAGCCGCAATCGATCATGGTTGAACCAAGCCGGTCCGGGCACCAACTAACTATCTGGCCAAGCTCGCAGGGTATGTTCGCCGTGCGCTCCGACGTGTCAGAGGCGCTCAAAGTTCCCGATCGACAGGTGCGCGTAGAGTCGGTGCCAATAGGCGGGGCGTTTGGCGGCAAATTCGGCCTCGTAGAGCCTCTCGCGGCAGCGGCGGCTTTTGCCTCGCGCAGGCCGGTACGCCTGGCGCTCACGCGCTCGGAGGATCTCCTGGCGGGCAATCCCGCGCCGCAGTCGGTAATAACCGTCAAGCTTGGCGCGAAGGGCGATGGTACGCTGGTGGCGTTACAGGCAAAGGTCATTTTCGATACAGGCGCTTTTGCCGGCTCGGCAGTCGGCCTGGCGGGATATCTACTCGGCAGCGTCTATCGCTGCCCGAATTTTGATTTCCGCTGCTACGAGGTGCTGACCAACAAGGTTGGCGTGGGGGCCTATCGCGCTCCCGGCGCGCCGCAGGCCGCTTTTGCGCTTGAGTCTGCGGTGGATGAACTGTGCCGCGAGCTGGAGATGAGCCCAATCGCGTTCCGCTTGAAAAATGGTCTCAAGGAAGGCGACCCGACGCTTGATCGCCGCTCGCCGCAGTGGCCGCGCATCGGCCTGCTGGAGTGCCTGGAGAAGGCGCAGGAGCAGCCTCTATGGTCGAAACGCGATGAGCAGAAAACGGCTCTTTCTGGTGAGCTGGAGGGCTGGAAGATCGGCATAGGCGTGGCGGCAGGCGGCTGGCCCGGCGGCACCGAGCCTGCCGTGGCTGCCTGTCGCCTGGAGTCTGATGGCACAATGACAGTCGTCGTTGGCACCGTCGATCTCACCGGCTCCGATACTTCGCTGGCTCTGATCGCTGCCGAAGGGCTGGGTATGCCGGCTGCGTCGGTGAACGTGGCGCACGACAATACCGATACCATGCCATATAGCGGCGGCACAGGGGGTAGCAAGACAACCTATTCGATGGGTCCGGCAGTGCTCGCGGCGGCGCAGGATGCGCGCAACCAGGTCCTGTCGATCGCCGCCGATATCCTGGAAGCCTCTGTCGCCGACCTGGAGATCGAGGGCGACAAGGTGGTTGTGCGCGGTTCGCCCGGCAGCAGCGTGGCGTTGACAGATATTGCCGCTCGCTCGATGACATTTGCCGGCAGGTATGAGCCGGTCTACGGGCGCGGCCGCGCCGCCGTGCGCACCAGCTCGCCGATGTTTACCGTGCATATGGCGAAGGTAGCCGTTGATCCCGGCACGGGCGAGGTGCGCGTGCTGGACTACGTCGCCGTACAGGACGTGGGCTTTGCCATCAACCCGGGCGAAGTCGAGGGACAGATTCAGGGTGGTGTTACGCAGGGTCTCGGCTGGGCGCTCTTTGAAGGCTTTGTCTACGACGAAAACGGCCAGTTGCTCACGTCTACGCTTATGGATTACGCGCTGCCGCACAGCGTGGATGTGCCGGATATCACGCCTGTTCTCGTCGAAATCCCATCTGCGCTTGGCCCCTTTGGAGCCAAAGGTGTGGGTGAGCCGCCGGTGGTCCCCGTCGGCGCGACTATAGCAAATGCGATCTACGATGCCGTGGGCGCCCGCGTAGCCCAACTGCCTATCACCTCCGAGCGCCTGTTCAAGGCGATGCATGGAGCGTGATGCATAAGGGGGCAGGAACCAAGTGAAGGGGCGTAGCCGCGATATTATGGGGATGAACAATTACTATGGGTAATCCTGTCTGGGGGACAGGTAATACCCCACCCCGGGCACGATGAATCGCGCGGCTACGCCCATCCCATATGCCGCATTATGGTGCTTTGTTCGAGCATTTGTGAACATGATCCCGTTCTTGGTGTTTTTATTTAACCATACAACGGTTGAATCTTCTACTCTTGTTCGAGCATTCGTGAACATGATCCCGTTCTTGATGGTGACATAAAGGCGTAGCCGCGACATTTATGGCGCTAGGGGGAGGCAGGGCGAAAGATGGCTGATGGCCTTCTCAGCGCCTGTTCCGGCGGGCTATGTTTTCAGATATATCATCCTGTTGGCTACCTGTCATCCTGCTGGCCCGGTCCTCGTGCGCAGCAACCCACAGCGGTACGACAGCCAGCGCAGCCGGAAGAACGAGCAGTTCCAACCAGTTCCAGAGGGTATTGCCCTTGAAGCCGGTCCACTTCCAGTTAAAGGCGTAACTGCCTATTGCCAGCATGACCAGGACCAGCACAACTCCCGCCAGCAGCACGGTCCATTCTACTCGCCATTTTGGGCGTTTGGTGAACCATATCGTCACAGTAGTCAGTACGACCGGTAAGATCAGCAAGCGCAGCCAGTCCCACAAGGTATTGCCCTTGAAGCCGGTCCAGGTCCAGTTGAGGGTATACCCTCCGATCACCAGTACGACCAGGACCAGTGCAGCTACCACAAGCGCCGCAGTCCATGGATTCACGCTGCGTGTACCAGGCTTCTCGATTCTCTGATCCATAATGCACCCTGATTTCTTGAACGTAGCTGTTGGCCAGGACGAAGGTAAAGAGCCTCGTTGGCTTAAACCTGGAAAGAGACGAACGCTTAAGCTATTTGTCGCGTCCAATTATAGAATAGATAATACTTGCTCGTGGTGTCAAGCAATAAAGCGGAGAAGATGCATTTCTTCATTTATATGCCTGCCCCTTCTGTGTTATACTGTAGGTGTATACCCACCTGGCAACGGAGGTGGATCATGTGTCTGTAGTGTGTCTACTCAATTTGTTTAGAACACCGACGGCCACTGATTACGTCCAGAGGCGATTGCTGTTCACCCCACATACGTAATCTCTGACCCCAAAAAGGAGAAAGTATGATGGCTGATTTCGATCCTTTGCCCCGGGTCAAGATAGAAAGCCCGCGTGATACTACCCCGCTTGAAAAGGCGCCTGCCGACGTCCCGCCACCTGTGGGCATTACACCGCCGCAGATTCTTGCCCAGGATGCCGCCGCTGGCAGGCGAGGCGCCGCGTGGCGGTTATTGCATTGGATCATGGAGAATAACCCGCAGGCCGTGGTGGCAGTCTCCTCGTTTGACGATGATCGCCTGGCGCAGCGCCTGCTGGAATTTGTCGCCCTGGGAACATGGGCAGGAAAGCCGTTTGTTGTGCCCGTCCCGCTGCGTTCTCCCTATGCCAGGACGCGCCTCAGAACGCTTTTTTTACCCGGCTCCGGCATTGATTCGATCCGCGCAGAGCGTGTACTGGCGACGTCTATGCACGACCGGCGGCCCGCTATACGAGAAACGGCCGCCAACATTCTGGGCATCCTGGGCGCTTCCACCGCGGCCCCGGTCCTGATCGATGCCCTGCGCGATCCCGTGCCGGCTGTACAACTTCAGGCAGCCAGGGCGCTGGGCCGGGTGAAGAATCCGGCGGCGGTTCCGGCGTTGCTCAGTGCATTGCAGCAGGCTGACGAGCAGCTGGGGAGCCAGATCTTCGCCTCGTTAGTGAAGCTGGGACCTGCGGCGGTTCCCGCGTTGATAGAGACGAGCGCCAGCAGTTCACCCTGGATGCGCTGGAACTGCGTACGCGCCCTTGGGGCTATTCGCGATTACCGTGCTCTGCCGGTACTGGTGCGTGAGCTGGCCGACACGGACCATTCAATTGCCTGGATGGCCGCCAAAGGCCTCGTGCAATTTGGCAGGTTGAGCGTTGGACCTGTACTGCGCCTGCTCATGTCGGCCCAGGTGACGCCGTGGCTGGTTGAGACCTCCTCGTACGTGTTGAGCAACCAGCACGACCTCAAGTTGAAGCCTTACCTCGAGCCGGTGATAGAGCATATGCATGGCGTTGCCTTCCGGGTGGCCACTACCCATTACGCGCATAAAGCGTTAACGCAGCTTATCGCCGATGGCTTGATAGAGGCATAGCTAATGCAGGGGCGGGATGATTTCTCCGTGCGCCTGGAACAGGTCATCGACCAGTGCGTGAATCTCGTCCAGCGTCAGTTCGGCGGATGTGTGCGGGTCAAACATCGCCGCGTGGTAAACATGCTCTTTTTTGCCCGTCAGAACGGCCTCGACCACCAGGCCCTGTACCTTGATGTTGGTGCTTTGCAGCGCCGCGAGCTGGGGAGGCATCTCCCCGATCACGGTTGGCTGGAGGCCATTGCGGTCCACCAGGCAGGGCACCTCGACGCAGCAGCCCTGGGGCAGGTTCGTAATCAGATCCCTGTTGAGCACATTGCCGTAAATTACTCGCGGCGTATTCGTCTCCATCGAGTGGATAATTAGAGCGGCGTACTCGTTGCTGCGTTCGGGCGTAAAATCCGCCGTGCCATCGAGCAATTGCTGGCGCATCTGCTCCCACCACAGGTTCTGCGCCTGGCTGCGCCGCAGGTACTCGTCGATGGGGACCTGGAAATGCTCAACCAGGTCAGGCCGGTCACGGCGAATAAAGTACGGGTTGTACTCTGCATTGTGCTCGCTCGACTCGGTGACGAAGTAGCCCAGGCGTTTGAACAACTCGAAGCGCACCGGGTCGCGCCGCCAGATCTCCTCGCGTTGGGCAGCCTCGCGCAATAGGGGGTAAGCATCTTGTCCCTTGTGCTCTAACTCCAGGTAGAAGGCCACGTGGTTGATGCCCGCGCAGCGGTAGCTAAGTTCAGCCACGGGAATGCCCATGTACTGCGCCAGTTGCCCGGCGGTCCCCTGCACGCTGTGGCAGAGACCAACGGTCGTAATCTTCGTTGCCTGCAAGACCGCCCATGTGTTCATCGCCATCGGGTTGACGTAGTTCAAGAAGGTGACGCCGGGGCAGACCTCCTCCATGTCGCGGCACATGTCGAGCATAACCGGAATGGTACGCAGGGCGCGAAAAATGCCTCCAATGCCCAGCGTGTCGGCGATGGTCTGCTGCAAGCCATAACGTTTGGGAACCTCGAAGTCGATCAACGTCGCTGGATACCCGCCGACCTGGATCATGTTGATGGCATAGTCCGCGCCTTCCAGGGCGGCTTTGCGGTCTTGATAGGCGCTAATTTTTGGATGCGCGCCAAGTTTCTCTGCTACCCTGTGTGCCATGATCTCGGCGATGCGCAGGCGCTCAGGATCGATATCCATTAAGGCGATGTTGCATTCAGTGAGTTCTGGAAATGAGAAGATGTCCCCGAGCAGGTGATAGGTAAATACGACGCTGCCCGCGCCGATAAAAGTAATCTTCGGCATAACTTTCTCTAGTGACACTCTCAATCCCCTGAAAGGGGATGAGAGCGCCGGTTTGTTAAATCGTCTGTCCAGGCTTCATCTCGATCACTTCGACGTGACCCAGGCCGAGTCCTTGCAGTGCCTCACTCAGCGCGGCAGGTGTCCCGGTGAGTATGGGGAAAGTGCCGTAGTGCATCGGGATGACGTGGTTTACGCCGAGCATGCGTATGGCGACAGCGGCCTCTCTCGGTCCCATGGTGTAGAAGTCGCCGATGGGTAGGAGAGCTACGTCCGGCTTGTAGAGCTCGCCGATGATTTGCATATCGCTGAAGGCGCAGGTGTCTCCAGCATGGTAGAGCTTGCGGCCATTTTCAAATTCGAGGACGAAGCCGCAGGCGTCGCCGACATAGCTGCGGTCTTCGACACCGGAGCTGTGGATGGCATGGGTCATCGTGATCTTGATGCCCTGCACATCCACGCTGCCGCCTTTGTTGATGCCAGTGGTATTCTCTACGCCTTTGGATTGGAGCCAGCCCGCCAGCTCGACGATGGCGACCACGCTTGGTCTGGTGGTTTTGGCGATATCGACAGCATTGGCAACGTGATCAAAGTGGCCGTGAGAGACGAGCATGAGATCGAGCTGGTCGACCTGCTTGAGGTTATCCGGGCAGGCGGGATTGCTCTGTGTCCAGGGGTCGATCAGGATAGTTTTGCCTCGTGGAGATATGAGTTTGAAAGTAGCATGCCCGAGCCAGGTGATTTGTACACCTTGCATGTCCATCTTGTGACTCGCCATAATGTACCTCCTTAAAAGAAAAGAAAATAGGTGAGTTAACTGAAAATGTACTCTACTCGAGAGTTTATCACGCGTGCGGGGCGGGCACAATAGCGTGTGATAGGTTTTTAGCGGCCAAGTTGCATGATGTAACAAACTTTTTACAGATTTATGCTGATTCTTTGATAAATTTAGGGTACAATCATATTGTTATGAACAGAATCAAACCATTATGGGTTGGGAGCATCTTCCTCACAATCCTTCTCTTTTTCCTGTGTGCCTGCTCAACAATGACGGGCAACAAGACTCCTTCTACTCAAGCTGGCACCGGCGCCACAGCCATGGAGGATCAGATCGCGCAAGCAGTTTTTCAGGCTATAAATCAATCTCGAGCCGCCAATGGACTCCCTCCTTTGAAGTGGAGCACCGCCTTAGCCAACAGTGCGAGGCTACACGATCTGACCATGCAAGCAGCAAACACCCTGTCACACCAACTGCCGGGAGAGGCCGCCTTTGGCGATCGCGAAAGACAACAGGGTATCAATTGGTCATGGGCGGCAGAGAATATCGGAGAAACCAGTGATCTAACCAACAATGGAGCGCTAGGCCTGCATCGAGCCATGATGAGCGAACAGCCGCCCAATGATGGTCATCGCCAGAATATCCTGACTACCAGGGGCAATATCGCTGGGGTCGCTATTCTCATTGATCAGCAGCACGGGGAACTCTGGCTGACCGAGGACTTTGCGCAAGTGTGACCCTGACGCTAACCCAGCACGCCCGAAGAATACCGAGGGCGTATCTCCGCTCCCTGTGCAAACCGGTCAAAGGCAAAGTGTTCCATATCGGCTGGTTTCTGGCCCGTGAGAATATGGTGAGCCATCCATTGCCCGATGAGCGGGGATAATTTGAATCCATGTCCGCTCGATCCTGCGACGCAGTATAAGCCCTCATATGCTGCAAGGCGGTCAAGAATAGGGTGGTTGTCAACGCTATCATCGTAGATGCCGGCCCAGCCGCCGCGTGGCACAGCACGGGCAAGGGCAGGAATACTTCTGGCACCCATCGTCCGGAAGTGGGCAATTTCCTCCTCGGAGAGTCCCTGAGCGTAATGATCGGGGTCGCTGGCCGTCAATACATCCGCAGTTGAGCCAACCAGCGTCATTCCACCAGTGTCCGGGCGTAGATAGATGTCGTACCTCAGATCAACTGCCACCGCATGCAATTCCATGCGACCGCCAAAGTCATTGGGGCGGCGTAGCGCAAGCATTGGATGCCGAGTGGGGGTGATCGGCAGGGCAATACCGAGTGCTAGAGCCAATGGAACGCTCCACACATTGGCTGCTAGCACCACGACCGGAGCTTGAATATCACCCTGCATTGTTCGTACCCCAACGACCCGCCCTTTTTGCGTGAGAATCTGCGTGACAACTATCCCCTCAAGGATAGTTGCCCCCAAGTCACGGGCGCGTTTCGCAAAGCAATGTGTGGTTGCCATAGGATCGGCAACACCGGTATCGGGTTCATAGCACGCCAGCGTCACACCTTCACTGCTGTATTCAGGTGCTACATCGCTGATTTCCGCAGCAGTGATGAGCCTGGTATTCACGCCCTGCTCCTGCTGCAAGAGCACATTGGCCCGCAAAGCATCGACACCCTGCTGCCCACTCATGACCAGCAGACCCGTGGTAAGGAAACCGCAATCGCCCCCTACCAAGTCATCGAAATGTTGGAAGATGCGCAGGCTATCTCTTGCCATACGAATCGTGAAGTCATTGGAGTAGTGTTGCCGCACGATGGCTCCCGAGCGCCCGCTTGTTCCGTTGCAGAGCGCGTGTCTCTCCAGCAATACAACACGCCCACCATGTTGCTTCGCAAGATGATAAGCGATGCTGGCGCCCATCACACCACCGCCAATAATGATGATATCGGCTGGCTGTCTCGGCCATGGTTACCCGCTTTCCTGGCACGCTGCTAAGTGCTTCCGGCTAGAAGTTAAGGTTTGGCTCTAACAGATAGGCAAGGACGACGTCAAGGAATGGTTGGCGGGGTCTCAGACTGTAGAGAAACCGCAATCCCATCTCCTCGAATAACTGGGTGTAGCGTTCCTCGATCTTTTGGGCGATGAACAGAACGTGTAAGAACGCCCACTCGTGTTGGAACCAGGGAATCAACGCTTGAAGCAAGCGCCTGTCGAGACGGTCTGCCAGGCGACTCTGGCGCACCCAAAAGCTGACATAGGCCGTGCTGTCGCTCAAGTACTCGCCACTTCCTCCATCGTGCCCAAGGAGACGCTCAAGCGGACCAATATATATGCAGCCCAAACATTCGGTTTCTGCCGGGTTCATGACGGTGTAGGTGAAGGCAACACGATCACGATGTTCCTGTTCATGCCGTTCCAGGTCAGCCAGATTCTCCTCGAGAGTAAACCCTTCCCTCGGCCAGGTGCCACCACTTCCAAGCAACAGTTCAGCGCGACTGCTGATGACAGCATCGTAGTCAAGCGTCACATCGGTGGCTCTCAAAGGACGGAGGAGGAACTCGTCTGTCCGCAGCGCCTCAGGAACATGCGCATCACTTGGATAAAACATACTCCCTGCCCTTTCTGGATGGAACCCCCCTTGCTGAAAACGAGTGAACCTCTAGCGCAAGTATATCACATGGGTGAGTTTTCCCTTCCAGCAGACGAGCAAGCGGACGGAAACACGACTCTTCCAACTTTCGTGCCTGCCAACTCAACGGGCGCGACGGGTGTAGTGCCCTTCCAGGTGCCGGAGGGTGTTACGTCCTACACGCTCATCCTGCTGGCCAACTCAAACGTCAACCCACCGATTGCCCAGGCGAGCATGGATTTCCAGATCAAGTGACGAGGGAGGCCACCATATCTTTCACGGGCAGGTATATAATCAAAGTGGGATGCCCCACAGGAAGAAACAGCATACCCGGAAAGAAAGTAAACGCATCAATAAATAAAGGAGAACAGCCATTATGACTACCAGGCCAACGACAAGGGCACATACCGATGGTGCAGTCAAATCGTTCCCGGCTCCTTCG